>ENA-OQNN01000027-OQNN01000027.1-human-gut-metagenome-genome-assembly--contig:-NODE-27-length-179813-cov-6.214930_pt1 | contig 179813 bp, 158 predicted proteins | sample MGYA00242624_ERZ504870 | MGnify/ENA primary metagenome ERZ504870 (study PRJEB26092, sample SAMD00036379) | human gut metagenome | host: Homo sapiens | study: EMG produced TPA metagenomics assembly of... | reverse complement strand
GGTGGAGGCGGCCATAGACGAGCTGCTGGGGGCCTGTAGCCCACACGCCGGTCAGGTAGGCGCTGGCATTGTGCCGCACCGTGGTCAGCAACGCGGCCAGCGCCAGCACTGCCAGCAGGGTCGCCGCGCCGCGCAGGGGTGCGGGCAGCGTCTGCCATATTCCTTTTGCTTTTGTCAATGTTATCGATCCCATTTGTCGCACAGCGCAGCGATCTGGCTGGCAAATTTTGCAAGATCCTTGTTGGCCCCGCCCCGGTTGTGGCGGATGACCTCCAGCAGGCGCTGGCCCATGTTGGCCAGCCGGTCATAGGCCGCGCTGGTGCGCACGGTCTCGGCGGATTTCGTCTTGATGATCTTCCGGGTGTTGCCAACCTCGGCGCAGGCGACGCGGCCCTCGGCGGCGATCCAGATCGAGCCGTTGTAGGGGGCGTCGGCCTCGTAGCCCTCCTCCTTCAGATGGTTGGCCCAGTGCTCGGCGACGGCGTCCTCGCCGTGGTTGACAAAGACGAACTTCGGCTTTTCGTCAAAGGCGCGGAGCCAGGCTTCCAGCCCGTCCTTGTCGGCGTGACCCGAAAGCCCGCCCAGCTGCGCAATGCGGGCCCTGACCTGCACCGGTTCGCCAAAGAGCTTGACCTCCTGCGCACCGTTGACCAGCGCGTTGCCTAAGGTGCCGGGGCTTTGGTAGCCGACGAACAGCACCGTACACTCGGGCCGCCAGAGGTTATATTTTAAGTGGTGGCGGATGCGGCCCGCGTCGCACATACCGGAGGCGGAGATGATGACCTTGGGGGTGTGGTCCTCGTTCAGGGCCTTGGACTCGTCCACGGTCTCCGTCAGATGCAGGCCCGGGAAGTTGAACATATGGGTGCCGTCCTTCACCAGCTCCAGAGCGTCCTGGTCCAGATAGCCCCGCAGATCGCCGCAGAAAATGGTGGTGGCGCTTTTGGCCAGGGGACTGTCCACATACACGGGGAAATTCGGCACGGAGGTCACCAGGCCCTGATCCTTGATCTCCCGGATGAAATACAGCAGCTCCTGGGTGCGGCCCACGGCAAAGGAGGGGATCACCACGTTGCCGCCCTTGCCCAGGGTCTCGTCGATGATCTGGGCCAGCTGGCCGGTATAGCTCCACACCTCGGTGTGGTTGCGGTCGCCATAGGTGCTCTCCATGACCACATAATCCGCCCCGGTGAAGAACTGGGGGTCCCGGATGATGGGCTGGTCCACGTTGCCGATATCGCCGGAAAAGACGATGGTGCGGGTCTCGCCGCCTTCGGTGAGGGTCAGGCGGATGGACGCGGAGCCCAGCAGATGGCCCGCGTCGATGAACACGGCGTCCACCCCGTCGCACAGGTGGACGGGCTGGTCATATTCGCAGGTGTCGATAAACTCCGGCACCCGCTGGGCGTCGGCCACGGTATACAGAGGCTCCTCCTCAGGCCGGCCGGCCCGGCGGTTTTTGCGGTTTTTATACTCGGCGTCGCTTTCCTGGATGTGGGCGGAATCCTGGAGCATGATGCTCATGAGCTGAGCCGTGAGCCGGGTGGTGAGAATGCGGCCCTGGAAGCCGTTTTTGATGAGCATGGGCACCCGGCCGGAGTGGTCGATGTGGGCGTGGGTGATAAGCACATAGTCGATGCTGCCCGGGGCAAAGGGCAGGGTGCGGTTGTCCACCTCGTCCCGGCCCTGCTGCAATCCGCAGTCGATGAGGATGCGCTTGCCGCCTACCTCCAGACAATGGCAGCTGCCGGTGACGCACTGGTCAGCGCCGAAAAAACTCAGCTTCATGGCGTTCGTCCTTTCCTCTCAAAAATTGGGGTGCCTTTATTGTAACACTTTTTCTTCCCGGCGGCAACAGGAATTGCATTTTGCCGGAACATCCGTTATAATAGGTGGGAATATAACTTGTTATTCCCCTGAGGAGGAACACAAATGTTTGAACAATCCCATATTCGCAACTTTTCCATCATTGCCCATATTGACCACGGCAAGTCCCATTCCCAGTTTGCCTGACGGCAAACCGGGAGCCCTTTTCATTTAATGTCCTTCGGCGGAAATGAATTCCGCCTGCGGCAAGGTTTTGCTGCGCAAAACGCTTGTTACGCGCCGCTTGGCGCGTCAGCGTGGACTTACCTACAGGAGGAACGCAAATGTTTGAACAATCCCATATCCGCAACTTTTCCATTATTGCCCACATCGACCACGGCAAGTCCACGCTGGCGGACCGGCTGCTGGAGCTGTGCGACGCCGTGCCGGAGCGGGAGATGGAGAACCAGATTCTGGACAACATGGACCTGGAGCGGGAGCGGGGCATCACCATCAAGTCCCGGGCCGTGCACCTGTTCTACAAGGCTCAGGACGGCGAGATCTACGCCCTGAACCTCATCGACACCCCGGGCCACGTGGACTTCAACTATGAGGTGTCCCGGTCCCTGGCCGCCTGCGAGGGGGCGGTGCTGGTGGTGGACGCCACCCAGGGGGTGGAGGCCCAGACCCTGGCCAACACCTATCTTGCCATGGAGCACGACCTGGAGATTCTGCCGGTATTCAACAAGATCGACCTGCCCGCCGCCGACCCCATGAAGGCCAAGCAGGAGGTGGAGGACATCATCGGCCTGCCCGCCATGGATGCGCCGGAAATCTCCGCCAAGCTGGGCCTGAACGTGGAGTCGGTGCTGGAGGACGTGGTGCACAATGTCCCCGCCCCCACCGGCGACCCCAACGCCCCCCTGCAGGCCCTGATCTTCGACAGCCAGTATGACCCCTATGTGGGGGTGGTGGTGCTGTTCCGCATCAAGCAGGGCACCATCCGCCGGGGGCAGACGGTGCGCATGATGGCCACCGGAGCCCAGTATACCATTCTGGAGTGCGGCTACCTGAAGCCCCTGGGCAACGAGCCCACGGACGCCCTCCAGGCCGGTGAGGTGGGCTATTTCACCGCCTCCATCAAAAACGTCAAGGACACCCAGGTGGGCGACACCATCACCGACGCCGAAAACCCCGCCGCCGAGCCTCTGCCCGGCTACCGGCCCGCCCAGTCCATGGTCTACTGCGGCATTTACACCGAGGACGGCAGTAAGTACCCCGATCTGCGGGACGCCCTGGAGAAGCTCCAGCTCAACGACGCCTCCCTGACCTTCGAGCCGGAGAGCTCCGTGGCCCTGGGCTTCGGCTTCCGCTGCGGCTTTTTGGGGATGCTGCATATGGAGATCATCCAGGAGCGGCTGGAGCGGGAGTTCAATCTGGACCTGGTGACCACCCTGCCCAGCGTCATCTATCACGTGTACAAGTCCGACGGCACCATGGTGAGGGTGGACAATCCCCACAACTACCCGGACCCCACGGTCATCGAGCACGCCGAGGAACCCTATGTGAGGGTGTCCATCATCAGCCCCAACGAGTATGTGGGCAACATCATGCCCATGTGCCAGGACCGCCGGGGCGAGTTCAAGGACATGCAGTATCTGGACACCCACCTGGTGGAGCTGCACTATCAGATGCCCCTCAACGAGATCATCTATGACTTCTTCGACACCCTGAAGGCCAACACCAAGGGCTATGCCTCCCTGGACTATGAGCTGTCCGGCTACCGGCCCAGCGAGCTGGTGAAGGTGGACCTGCTGTTAAACGGCGACGGCGTGGACGCCCTGAGCTTCATCGCCCACAAGGACAAGGCCTATCCCCGGGCCCGGCGGCTGTGCGAAAAGCTGAAGGAGAACATCCCCCGCCAGCTGTTTGAGGTGCCCATCCAGGCGGCCATCGGCGGGCGGATCATCGCCCGGGAGACGGTAAAGGCCATGCGCAAGGACGTGCTGGCCAAGTGCTACGGCGGCGACATTACCCGCAAGAAGAAGCTGCTGGAAAAGCAGAAGGAGGGCAAGAAGAAGATGCGGAATCTGGGCACGGTTCAAGTGCCTACGGAAGCCTTCATGGCTGTGCTCAAGCTGGACAGCGATTGATAACAGGAGGAACGCACATGGAACAGGCCACGTTTGACGATTTTATGAAGCTGGATATCCGGGTGGGCACCATTGTGGAGGCCCGGCCCTTTGAAAAGGCCCGGAAGCCCGCCTATCAGCTGCTGGTGGACCTGGGCCCGGAGCTGGGCCGGAAGCGCTCCAGCGCCCAGATCACCCAGCAGTATGCCCCGGAGGAGCTGGTGGGCAAGCAGGTGCTGGCGGTGGTGAATTTCCCGCCCCGTCAGATTGCCAACTTCTTCTCCCAGGTGCTGGTGCTGGGGACCTATTCCCAGGGCGGCGTGGTGCTGATCACGCCGGACAAGCCCGTGGAAAACGGGGACCGGCTGGGGTAAAATAGGAGGTATCGCATATGGCCGGATTCGGCGTTCTGATTGTTTCGGGCATATTATCGGCGATTTTCCTGTTCTTCATCGCCGTGTTTGCCGCCGCGGCGGCGTATATCATGGCCAGCTATGTGCTGGAGGGCTTTTCCATCGCCTGCATGCGCAAAAAAGCGGGCGACGCACATACATTCCCTGCCTGGATTCCCTTTTACAGCAAGTATCTGCTGGGAAAGCTGGCAGACCGGCGGGTCATGGGCGCCGTGTCGGCCCTTCTGACGCTTCTGTCCGTCTGCCTTTGCGTCTATTTCTACGTCTGCCGGGAGCTGAATACCCTTTGGTTCATCCTCCTGCTGATGGCCCTGTTGGCGGTCTTTATCCTGGACACCCTGATCGCCCACCGGATCTATAAAAGCCGCGCTGGTAAATATGGGGACGTCCTGACCGTGTTCACCGTTTTATCCCTGGGCCTGCTCCGCCCGGTGTTTCTGTTCGCTGTCCGCAATCGGGCAGCGGAGAGCGTGCCGGCCCCGGAGTGTGGAAATTGAGTAAAAATCCCGGAAGGAGATGTGATAGCATGGCCGAGGAAAAGCTGTTTATTGAGGCATCCGAAGAGGATGTGCCGTCCATTATCGCCCTGCGGCAAAGAATCTGGGGTACCACATACCGAGGCGTCTACCCCGACAGTATGATAGATAACTTTGACTGGGACTGGCACAGGGAAATGGAGCTGCTGAGGGTCCATCATCCGGCGTATTCTGTGTACTTGGTCCGAAAGGACCGGCAGGACATCGGCTACCTGACGATAAACGAAGCCGATGTAATCACCCTGCAATCCCTGTATATTTCCGCCGAATACCAAAGACAGGGGATCGGCCGGCAAGCGTTCGATTTCGTGAAAGCGTATTGCAGAGCGCACCATGCCGCCTCCTTTGTCTGCCACTGTGTCCCGGAGAATCTTAACGCCCGCAGCTTCTATGAGCGCATGGGCGGCAAGGTGATCGGGCAGGACCTGGCAAACGAGGAACGGTGGCAGAACTCTGTCACTTATCGGTTTACCCTGACACAATAAAATTGCTCAAAAGAAAGTTGAGGATCACCTATGAACAACATTACCAGAACCGCCATGATCACCATCTGCGGACGGCCCAACGTGGGCAAGTCCAGCCTCACCAACGCCCTGGTGGGGGAGAAGATCGCCATCGTCTCCGACAAGCCCCAGACCACCCGCAACCGGATTTACGGCGTGGTGAACCGGGGAGACACCCAGTATGTGCTGCTGGACACCCCGGGCCTGCACAAGCCCCGTTCCCGGCTGGGGGACTATATGGTGAAGGTGGTGCGGGAGAGCCTGGAGCAGGTGGAGGCCGCCCTGCTGCTGGTGGAGCCCATCGCCCATGTGGGGGAGCCGGAGAAGATCCTGCTCCAGCGCATCCAGGAGGAGCACCTGCCCTGCGTGCTGTGCATCAACAAGATCGACACCGTGGAGAAAAAGGACGACCTGCTGGCGGTGATCGCGGCCTACAGCCAGGCCTTTGACGGCTTCGACGCCATTATCCCCATCTCCGCCCGGACCGGCGACGGCCTGGAGGACCTGATGGCCCAGCTGCAGACCTATGCCGCGGAAGGCCCCCAGCTGTTCCCCGACGGCATGACCACCGACCAGCCCGACGCCCAGGTCTGCGCCGAGATTCTGCGGGAGAAGATGCTGCTGTGCCTGGACAAGGAAATTCCCCACGGCACGGCGGTGGAGGTGACCCGCTTCACCGAGCGGGAGGACACCGGCATCATCGACCTGGACGTGACCATCTACTGCGAAAAAGCCAGCCACAAGGGCATCATCATCGGCAAGCACGGGGATATGCTCAAGCGCATCAGCTCCCTGGCCCGCCGGGACATCGAAAAGTTCATGGGCACCAAGGTGTACATGGAAACCTGGGTCAAGGTCAAAGAAAACTGGCGGGATAATGTGAATTTCATCCGCGCCAGAGGGTACGATGAGCAGTGACTTCTTCCCATCGGCCATGCTGTGCCAGTTTTCTTGCGGCGTCAGCCGCTCGCCGCTCTGCGGCGTAAATTCAAAGAATTTCTGCCGGCGGAATTCATTTCCGCCGCAGCAGATGGTATGAGGGGTCCCCGGTCAGATATCATCTGACTGGGGCAAACTGGCGGGATAATGTGAATTTCATCCGCGCCAGGGGATATGATGAGCAGTAATCCCCCCTCCAAAAGCTTCCACTCATGACGCCGCCGGAAAAGCGGCAAGCTATGGGCGGAGGTGAAAAGCCATGGAGGAGCGCTGGGCCCTGTTCTGGGCCACCGGAGCGCCGGAGGCGTACTTGCTGTATAAGGAGGCGGCTGAATGCAGCCGGAACGATTCGTAACGTGCGGCCTGGTGCTGCGGGAAACGGTGACCCGGGACGCGGACAAGATCCTCACCGTGCTGACCCTGGACCGGGGCAGGCTCTCCGTGATCGCCCGGGGCGCCCGGCGCAAGGGCAGCCGCGTGGCCGCGGCCTGCCAGCTGCTGGCCTATTCGGAGATGACCCTGTATGAAAGGGGCCGGTGGACCATGCTGGACGCGGCGGACACCATCGAGCTGTTCGACGGCCTGCGGCAGGACCTGACGGCCCTGAGCCTGGCGGCCTACTTCGCCGAGCTGACGGAAGCGGTGTCCGACGGCAGCGGCGGCGACGTGCTGCCCCTGCTGCTCAACGCCCTGTATGCCCTCAGCGCCCTGAAAAAGCCGCCTCAGCTGGTGAAGCCCGCGTTCCAGTTCCGGCTGATGGCCCTGGCAGGCTATGAGCCCATGGCCGATGGCTGCGCCCTGTGCGGCGCACCCCAGCCGGAAAATCCCATGCTGGACGTGGTCCACGGGGTGGTCCACTGCGGCAAATGCCGGGAAAAAGGGGGCCTGTCCCTGCCGCTGACGGCGTCGGGCCTGGCGGCCCTGCGATACGTGCTCTACGGCGACCCCCGGCGGCTGTACAGCTTTTCCCTGCCGCCGGAGGGACTGCGTGCCCTGAACCATGCGGCGGACGCCTACGTTTCCGCCCAGCTGGAGCGCAGCTTCCGTACCCTGGACTATTACAAGACCATTCTTCCGCAAGAGGAAACGAAATATGAGTGAATTATTTGAAAAATCCATCCGCACCCTGGAGCTTCCGGCGGTGCTGGAAAAGCTGGCGGCCAAGGCCGTCAGCCAGGCGGCCAAGGACCGGTGCCTGAAGCTGACCCCCTCCACGGACGTGGAGGAGGTGCTGCGGCTGCTGGACGAGACCGATGCCGCCAAGGAGCGGCTGGGACTCCACGGCAGTCCGTCCTTCTCCGGCGTGAAGGACGTATCCGCCGCCCTGACCCGGGCGGACCACGGCGGCATGCTGAACACCCGGGAGCTGCTGGACATCGCCGGCGTCCTCACCGCCAGCCGCCGGGTGTCGGATTACGACGCCCAGCGCCAGGGGGAGGAGACGGTGCTGGACCGCCTGTTTGCCTCCCTGCACACCAATAAATACTTAGAGGAGCAGATCCGCTCCGCCATTCTGGACGAGGAGACCATCGCCGACACCGCCAGCAGCGAGCTGGCGGACATCCGCCGGAAAATGCGGCTGGCCGCCTCCAAGGGCCGCCAGATTCTCCAGCGCATCATCTCCTCGCCGTCCTATGCCAAGGTGCTGCAGGAGGCCCTGATCACCCAGCGGGACGGGCGGTTCGTGGTGCCGGTGAAGGCCGAGTGCAAGGGCAGTATGCCCGGCCTGGTCCACGACATCTCCTCCTCCGGGGCCACGTTGTTTGTGGAGCCCATGGGTGTGGTGCAGGCCAACAACGAGCTGAAGGAGCTGGAGGCCCGGGAGCAGAAGGAGATCGACCGCATCCTGCGGCAGCTGTCCGCCGCCTGCGCCGCCCAGATGGAGAACATCCTCTGGGACTATGACATTCTGGTGCACCTGGACGTGATCTTTGCCCGGGCGCAGCTGAGCTATCAGCTCAACGCCAGCCGTCCGGAGGTCCGCCGCCGGGGCGGCGTGGCCCTGCGCCGGGCCCGGCACCCGCTGCTGGACCAGGCCAAGGCAGTGCCCATCACCGTGGAGCTGGGTGAGCAGTTCGACACCCTGGTGATCACCGGCCCCAACACCGGCGGCAAGACCGTGACCCTGAAAACCATCGGCCTGCTGTGCCTGATGGCCCAGTGCGGCCTGCACATCCCCGCCGACAGCGGCAGCGCCGTCCGGGTATTCCACCGGGTGCTGGCGGACGTAGGCGACGAGCAGAGCATCGAACAGAGCCTGTCCACCTTCTCCGCCCATATGTCCAACATCGTGCAGATTCTGCGGGAGGTGGACGACCAGAGCCTGCTGCTGTTTGACGAGCTGGGAGCCGGTACGGACCCCATCGAGGGCGCGGCCCTGGCCATTGCCATCATCGAAAGCGCCCGCAGTCAGGGGGCGCTGATCGCCGCCACCACCCACTATGCCGAGCTGAAAACCTTCGCCATGACCACGGCGGGGGTGGAAAACGCCAGCTGTGAGTTCGACGTGCAGACCCTGCGCCCCACCTACCGACTGCTGATTGGCATCCCCGGCAAGTCCAACGCCTTCGCCATCTCCCGGCGGCTGGGGCTGGACGAGTCCGTGATCCAGGCCGCCCAGCAGCAGATGGACAGCGACTCCGTCCGCTTCGAGGACGTGCTGACCCAGCTGGAGGAGAAGCGCCAGCGGCTGGAGAAGGCCCAGGCCGAGGCGGATCGCCTGTGGCGTCAGCGGGAGGAGGACGCCCGAAAGACCCGGACCTTCCGGGAGCAGATGGAGAAGGCCAAGGAAAACGCCCGCACCAAGGGCGAGGCCGAGGCCAAGCGCATCGTGCGCCAGGCCCAGGCCCAGGCCGACGAGATCTTCGCCCAGCTGGACCAGCTGCGCCGCCAGCAGCAAAAGCAGATCAACTTCCAGGAGCTCAACGACGCCAAGGCCGCCGTGCGGCACAGTCTGAACCAGGCCCAGGAGGCCCTGCACCTGCGCAGCGAGCCCCAGGAGCCTGCCTACGCCCCCAGCCGCCCCATCGAGGTAGGGGACCTGGTGGAGCTTCCCGGGGTGAAAATGGCCGCCTCGGTGCTGGCCGTCAACAACGACGGCACATTGCTCCTGCAGGCGGGGAAGATGAAGATGACCGTCAAGGCCCAGCAGGTGCGCCTGCCGGAGGGCCAGCCCAAAAAGAAGCCCGCCGCTCCGGTGGGCGGCAGTCCCAAACTGAATCTCCAGTCCCGGGCTTCGTCGGAGCTGGATATCCGGGGCTATGAGACCCTGGAGGCCGAAAGCGTGGTGGAGAATTACATCGACAGCGCCGTGATGGCAAAGCTGGGCACCGTGACCATCATCCACGGCAAGGGCACCGGCGCCCTGCGCAAGGCGGTCCACGAGATGCTCAAGCGGAACAAGGCCGTCAAGAGCTTCCGTCTGGGCCGCTATGGCGAGGGAGAGGCCGGCGTAACGGTGGTGGAGCTGAAATAACAGACGGAGTTTGTGGATTCTGCCAAAAGGGCCAAACTTTTTTTCAGGCCTCGCTTCAAGAATTTGTAGCTTTGGATATTGCTTTCTTTCCCCGTTTCAGTATAATATTATAGTGTGAGAGAAGTATGTCCCCGCATTTTGCGAAAATGCTTCATAAAAGGAGTGCAATGGAATGTTTACACAGGAAGTTACCGTGAACAATGAGGTGGGCCTGCACGCCCGGCCTGCTACCTATTTTATCCAGAAGGCCAACGAGTTCAAAAGCGGCATCTGGGTGGAGAAGGAGGAACGCCGGGTCAACGCCAAAAGCCTGCTGGGCGTTCTGTCCCTGGGCATCGTGAAGGGCACCACCATCACCCTGATCGCCGACGGCCCCGACGCCAAGGAGGCCGTGGAGGCCCTGGCGCAGCTGGTGGACAATCAGCTGGGCGAGTAAAAACGAAATAACCGGAAAACACCGGAGGGACGGCTGTCCCTCCGGTGTTTGTTTTCATACCTCAGTTCAGCATATCGGCGTTGGTGTCGAACAGCTGGCGGATGCGCCGGCGCAGGGGCCGGTGGGCCGGGGCCGTCAGCTCCGGGTCACGCTCCATCAGCTGCCGGGCCGCCGTCTGGGCCTCGTCCAGCAGCCGCATGTCGCAGCTGAGGTCGGCGATCTTCATGGCCGGCAGACCGTGCTGCCGCTGGCCGAAGAAATCTCCCGGCCCCCGCAGCCGCAGGTCCTCCTGGGAGATGCGGAAGCCGTCGTTGGTCTGGGTCATCACCTTCAGCCGGGCCCGGGTCTCCTCATTCTGGCTGTCCGACAGCAGGATGCAGTAGCTTTTGGCCTTGCCCCGGCCCACCCGGCCCCGCAGCTGGTGCAGCTGGGACAGGCCGAACCGGTCGGCGTTTTCCACCACCATGCAGGTGGCGTTGGGCACGTCCACCCCCACCTCCACCACGGTGGTGGACACCAGAATGTCGCTTTCCCCGGCGGCAAAGGCCGCCATGACCTTCTCCTTCTCCCTGGGCTTCATCTTCCCGTGGAGCACCGCCACCCGCAGGTCCGGAAACACCTGCTCCTGCAGCTGCTTGGCGTAGGCCGTCACGGCCTTGCGCTCGTCGGGGATCTGGTCCGCCTCCCCCACCAGGGGGCAAACGATGAAGATCTGCTGTCCCGCCGCCGCCAGCTTCCGGATAAAGGCCTGCACCCGGGGGCGATAGCTCTCCCCCAGGGCGAAGGTGTCCACCTTCTGCCGCCCGGGAGGCAGCTCGTCGATCACCGACACGTCCAGGTCGCCATAGATCACCAGGGCCAGGGTCCGGGGGATAGGCGTGGCCGACAGCACCAGCAGGTGGGGGTCCTCCGCCTTCTGGGACAGGGCCGCCCGCTGGTTCACGCCGAACCGGTGCTGCTCGTCCGTTACCACCAGGCCCAGCTTCTGATACTGCACGTCCTCCGTCAGCAGGGCGTGGGTGCCGATGCACAGGTCGATGGACCCGTCCGCCAGCCCCGCTAAAATCTCCCGCCGCTCCTTGGCCCGGGTGGACCCGGTCAGCAGGGCGCACCGGATGGAAAACCGGGCCAGCAGCGGCGCCAGCCCCTGATAGTGCTGCCGGGCCAGAATTTCCGTGGGGGCCATCAGGGCCGTCTGCCACCCGTTTTCCACGGCGAACCAGATGCACGCCGCCGCCACCATGGTCTTGCCGCTGCCCACGTCCCCCTGGCACAGGCGGTTCATGGGCTTGCCGGACACCATGTCCTCCACGGCGTCGGCAATGGCCCGGCGCTGGGCCCCGGTCAGGGCGAAGGGCAGCCGCCGGTAAAAGGGCTCCATGCTCATCCGCCGGCAGGCCGGGCCTGCCACGTCCCGCCGCCGCTGCCGCAGCAGCTGCAGACCGCAGGTCAGCAGAAACAGCTCCTCGAACACCAGCCGCCGCCGGGCCACCTCCAGCGCCTCCGGCGAGGCGGGAAAGTGGATGTTCTCATATGCATAGTTTACATAACACAGCTTGTGGGCCTGCCGCACCTCATCCGGCAGCACGTCCGGCAGCAGCTCCCGGCAGGCGTCCAGCCCCTGGCGGGCGGCCCGGGCCATCAGCCCCTGGGTGACTCCGGCGGTCAGGGGATAGATGGGCATGATGCGCCCGGTGACCTGCTGCCGCCCCTCCGGCTCAAACAGGGGGTTGATCATCTGCTTGCGCCGCAGATTGTCCTCCACCTTGCCGAAAAAGACGCACACATCCCCCTGGTGCAGGGCGTCCCTCCGGTGCTCCATGTTGAAAAACACCAGGTCCAGAGACCCGCTGTCGTCCACCACCCGGGTCTTGGCGATGGTGCGGCCTCCGGAAATGCGATAGGCCGTCAGGTCCGCCGCCACCATGCCCCGGACGCATACGCTCTCCCCGGCGGTCAGCTCCCGGATGGGGCGGACCTGGGTCCGGTCCTCATACCCCCGGGGGAAATAGGCGATCAGGTCCCCCAGGGTGGTAATGCCCAGCTTTTCCAGGGCGGCGGCCCGGGCCTCGCCGATGCCCTTGATATATCGCACATTGGTGCCCAGGTCTGCCATAAGACCGCCTCCTTCGTCCTTATTTCCGGCGGTAGGTCACATATTGGAACGACACGCCGCCGGAGGTGAATGTCTCGCTTTGTTCCGCCTTTGTCCACGCACTGTCCCGGGATAAATCGGGGAAAAACGCGTCGGCCTGGGGCGCGGCGAAAATCCTCGTCAGATACACGGTGCTGCACCGGGGCAGCAGCTGCCGGTACACGCTTTCCCCGCCGATGACCACCGCGTCCTCCGGCACCTCCGCCAGGTCATGGATCACCTCCGCCCCCGGGGCGGTGAAATCCAGATCCCGGGTCAGCACCAGGTTCCGCCGGTCCGGCAGGCCCCGGCCCCCGGGGAGACTCTCCAGGGTCCGGCGGCCCATGACCACGGTTTTCCCCAGGGTCAGCTGCCGGAACCGCCGCAGGTCCTCCCGGATGTGAAACAGCAGAGCGCCCTCCCGGCCGATGCCGCCGTTTTCGCAGACGGCTGCAATGGCGATCATTCCTCGTCCTCCCCGTGGGGACGATGCAGCCACACCACCTGCTCCGGGGCCGGGGTCAGGCCCAGCTTTTTCTGCAGGGCGTGGGAGGCGGGGTTGTCCTCATACACATGGCAGAAGGGGGTCCAGCCCCGCTCCAGGTGCCACCGGATCAGCCAGCCCTCCAGGGCCATGGCCAGGCCCCGGCGGCGATGCTCCGGCAGGACCTCTAAAATGCCCATGCTGCCCTCGTGGTGCACACCGATGAAAGCCGCCAGCTGCCCATCTTCAAACAGGCCCCACAGCTGCCCCGCCTCCATCCGGCTGCGCAGATATGCCGCCTCGTCGTCCTCCGGGTGATAGTGGGCGGCGCACAGGGGGAGGTATTCCTCCGTTATAGGCCGCACCTCCGCGGCGGGGACCCGGGGCGGCTGGCTTTCGCCATAGACCCACTGGGTGCAGGGGACGCCCTTTTTCAGGCTAAAGGCCCGGGCCACCTCGTCACTGGCCCCCTGAGGGACGCAGAAAAGCCCCCCGTTTTCCAGCCCCAGGCGGCGCAGAAGCGCCGCCAGAGCCGGTCCGTCGGCGATATCGCTCATGACCAGGTGGTCATTCCGGACCACGCTGCCCTCCGGGCCCCGGTACAGCAGATGTTCCTCTCCTTTTCGCAGCAGCACCTGATCCACGTTGGCGCTGTTCCATTTGTTATGCATACGGATTCTCCCTCTTTCCTTAGTGGTGTCTTTTCCCCCTATTATACCTTCTGTCGAGGAAAATGTAAACTTCCTTTCCGGTGGTAAACGTGCTATACTGGGGAAAACCCTGAAAGGAGGGTCGCCATGACCAAGGATGAGCTGCGGCAGAAGGCCAACGATCTGCCTCTGGCCCCGGGGGTCTATCTGATGATGGACAAAACCGGTAAGGTGATCTATGTGGGCAAGGCCAAAAAGCTGAAAAACCGCGTCAGCCAATATTTCCAGGACACTGCCTCCCACAACGAAAAGACCCGGGCCATGGTGTCCCAGGTGGACCATTTCGACACCATCTTCGTCTCCACGGAGTTCGAGGCCCTGATCCTGGAAAACTCTCTCATCAAGCGCCACATGCCCCGGTACAACATCCTGCTGAAGGACGACAAGGGCTATCCCTTTGTGCGGCTGGACGCCGACGCGGCCTACCCCCGCTTCTCCCTGGTGGGAAAAACGGCGGACGACGGCGCGAAATATTTCGGTCCCTTCGGCGGCCGGCGGGAGACCCGGCTGGCCATTGAGGCGGTGTGCGGGGCCCTGCACCTACCCACCTGTGCCCGCCAGTTTCCCCGGGACATCGGCAGGGAGCGGCCCTGCCTGAACCACCACATTGGCCGCTGCGACGGCTTCTGCCGCCCGGACGGCCCCGGCCAGGCGGAGTATCAGGCCCGGATCCGCCAGGCGGTGCGGATCTTCAGCGGCCACTACCGCCAGCTGACGGCGGAGCTGCAGCAGGAGATGGAGCAGGCGGCGGAGGAGCTGAACTTTGAGAAGGCCGCCGCCCTGCGGGACCGCATCCGGGCCATCTCCGTGCTGGGCAAGACCCAGCAGGTCATCGCCGGAGTCTGCGCCGACACGGACGTGTGGGGCGTGTACCCGGGCCAGGTCCGCTGCGGCAGCGCCGTGCTGCACATTGAGGACGGCAATCTTCTGGGCCGGGAGGTGGAGGTGTTCTCCGCCGCCGCCGACCAGGAGGAGGCGGACATCCTCTCCGCCGTGCTGAGCCAGTATTACCTGGACCGCCAGGCCCTGCCCCGGGAGATTCTGGTGCCCTGTGAATTAGAGGATATGGACACCTTCGCTGCCCTGCTGACGGGCCGGGCCGGGCACCGGGTGACCCTGCGGGTGCCCCAGCGGGGAGAGCGGGCGGAGCTGCTGCGCATGGCCCGCCGCAACGCCCGGGAGGAGGTGGAGCGCATCACATCCGACGCCGAGCGCACCGGCAAGACCTTAGAGCAGCTGGGGACCCTGGCCGGGCTGGCGGAGGCCCCCCGGCGGCTGGAATCCTACGACATTTCCCACACCGCCGGGCAGGACATGGTGGCCTCCATGGTGGTGTTTGCCGACGGGCGGCCCCTGAAGCGGGACTATCGCCGGTTCCAGGTAAAGACCCTGGACCACGCCGACGACCTGCGGGCCATGGAGGAGGTGCTGGAGCGCCGGTTCCGGCGATATCTGGAGGGGGACGAGCACTTTGCCCCCCTGCCGGACCTGCTGCTGATGGACGGCGGCCAGCTGCAGGCGGAGGCCGCCTGCCATGTGCTGGAAAGGCTGGGCCTCACCGTGCCGGTGCTGGGCATGGTAAAAGATGACCGCCACCGGACCCGGGCCCTGGTAACGCCCCAGGGGCAGGAGCTGGGCATCCAGCAAAGCCCCCCGCTGTTTGCCCTGGTGGGCCGGGTGCAGGAGGAGGTCCACCGCTTCGCCATCACCTATCACCACGAAAAGCACACGAAATCCGCCCTGACCTCCCGGCTGGACGGCATCCCCGGGGTGGGAGACGTCCGGAAAAAGGCCCTGCTGAAGCACTTCAAAAGCGTCCGGGCCATCGCCCAGGCGGAGCTGCCCCAGCTGGAGGCGGTGGTGCCCAAGGCCGCCGCCCGGGCGGTATACGACCATTTTCACAAGGAGGAGACGCCGTGAAAACCTACGCCACCCTGGGCCCTGCCTGCTGCCGGGCGGACCTGCTGACGGAACTGCTGGACATGGGGCTGACGGGCTTCCGCCTGAACCTGTCCCATACCACCCTGACGGCCTGCCGCCCCTGGACGGAGGCGGTGCAGCAGGCCCGGGAGGCGTCGGGCCGGGATGCGGAGCTGATCGTCGACATGCGGGGGCCGGAGCTGCGGATGGGGCCCCTGCCCCGTCCCGTGACCCTGACGGCGGGGGAGAGGGTTACCCTGGGACCCGGGGGCCTGCCGGTGGAGCCGGATATCCTGGCCGCCGTGGCCCCGGGGCAGGAGATTTTGCTGGATGACGGCCTCATGGCCCTGCGGGCGGAGTCCTGCGGCCGGGCCATCACCTGCACCGTCACCCGGGGCGGGGTGCTGGAAAGCCGGAAAAGCATCACCCTGCCGGGGGTGGAGCTATGCCGCCCGGCCCTGACGGCCCAGGACCTGCTGGACCTGGACGCGGCGGCAGGGCAGGGGGTCACGGCGGTGATGCAGCCCTTTGTCCGCAGCCGCCGGGAGCTGGAGCAGGTCCGGGCGGCCCTGGCCCGCCGGAGTCTGGAGCACCTCACGATATTCGCCAAGATCGAGGACCGGCAGGGCTGGCAGAGCCTGCCCCAATGGATGGACGCCTGCGACGTGGTCACCGTGGCCCGGGGGGACCTGGGCAGCAATCTGGGGCTTCTGCACCTGCCCGCCGCCCAGAAGGACATCGCCGCCCGGTGCCGCCGGGCCGGGAAGCCCTTCCTGGTGGTGACCCAGCTGCTGCACACCATGACGGAGCACCCCACCCCCACCCGGGCGGAGGTGCTGGACGTGTACAACGCTGTGCTGGACGGGGCGTCGGCCCTGATGCTCACCGGGGAAACGGCCCGGGGCCGGTATCCGGTGCAGGCGGTCCGCTGGCTGCTGGACATCGCCCGCCAGGCGGAGTGACGCGGCGGCTTTCTTCAAATTTCACAAAAAGCCCTTTTCAAGTCTGTCCGCTGGTGGTATAATGTTTCCATTATTTTGTACTACAGGGGGAATCACAGCCATGAAAAAAACCGTTTTACGCAAATATGCCCAGCTCATCGCCCAGACCGGCGTCAACGTGCAGCCCGGCCAGGAGGTGTTCATCGCCGCCGACCTGGATCAGCCGGAGTTTGTGAAGATGCTGGTGGAGGAGTGCTACAAGCGCAAGGCCAAGAAGGTGGTGGTGGACTGGAGCTATCAGCCCCTGCAGAAGCTGCACTACCGCTATCGCACCATGACCACCCTGTCCAAGCTGGACAACTATGAGGAGGCCCGCTGGCAGCACTATGTGGACACCATCCCCTGCCGCATCTATCTGCTGTCGGAGGACCCCGACGGCCTCAACGGCATCAACCAGGAGAAGATGGCCAAGTCCCAGCAGCGGCTCTATCCCACCATCCGCAAATACCGGGACCAGATCGAGAACAAGTATCAGTGGTGCATCGCCGCCGTGCCCGGCGCGGCCTGGGCCAAGAAGCTGTTCCCGGGCCTGCGCACCAGCCAGGCTATGGAGAAGCTGTGGGAGGCCATCCTGTCCACCAGCCGGGTGGATGAGGACCCCTTGGCCGCCTGGGACGCCCACAACCAGGACCTGCATGACCGGTGCCAGTATCTCAACAGCCTGCACCTGCGGCAGCTGAAGTATAAGAGCGCCAACGGCACGGACCTGACCGTGGGGCTGATCCCGGAGGGGCAGTTCTGCGGCGGCGGCGAAACCAGCCTGCAGGGGATCTTCTTCAACCCCAACATCCCCACCGAGGAGTGCTTCACCTCCCCCATGAAGGGCCAGGCCGAGGGCATCGTCTATTCCACCAAGCCCCTGAGCTATCAGGGTCAGCTCATCGACGAGTTCTGGATCCGCTTCCACGAAGGCAAGGCCGTGGAGTGGAACGCCCAGGTCAACAACGACCTGCTGACCAAGCTCATCACCATGGACCAGGGCAGCTGCTATCTGGGCGAGTGCGCCCTGGTGCCCTTCGACTCCCCCATCAACCAGTCCGGCCTGCTGTTCTATAACACGCTGTTTGACGAGAATGCCTGCTGCCACCTGGCCCTGGGCATGGGCTTTGCCGACACCATCCGGGACTTCCAGAGCAAGACCCTGGAGGAGTGCCGCAGCCTGGGCGTCAACGACTCCATGGTCCACGAGGACTTCATGATCGGCTCGGCGGACCTGTCCATCGACGGCGTGTGTGAGGATGGGAAAACCGTTCCCCTGTTCCGGAACGGCACCTGGGCCTTCTGATACGCAAACGAGCAAAAAATACCGCCGGAAAATCCGGCGGTATTTTTCTATGGATACCGTACAGGAGAGGGTCGGTCCCCGCACAGGTGATCCCGCAGATAGGGCGCTTTTTGCCCCCTATACTCATGAAACACCAAAGCGGCGAAACTGCAACCGGTTTTTTCAAAAAAATTTAAAAAAAATTCCCGGAGCGGTGCTCCGGGAATTGCAGACTTATTTGGTGCGGATGAACAGCACGCCCAGGGTGCCGGGGCCGCAGTGGGAGGTCACGGTGGAACCGGCGGTGGTTTCGATGATCTCCTCAAAGTCCGGGACCAGCTCCAGGAGCTTCAGCCGCACGGCCTCCACCGCCTCCGGGGCGCAGCGGGTGTGGGTGATGAACACCCGGTGCTTGTTGACGTCGTCCCGACCCCGCAGCCGGTCGTCGGCATATTGCAGCATCACCTTGTCGATGGGGCCGCGATACTTCTTGCCGGGGGTCATTTTGCCGTCCTTCACTTCGATGCAGGGCTTCAGCTTCAGCAGGTTTCCGCCGAAGGCGCTGAGGGCCGAACAGCGGCCGCCCTTGTACAGATAGTCCAGCCGGTCGATGACGAAGCTGGCCTCCACCTGGGGAGCCAGGTCCGTGCAGGCCTTCTGGATCTCCTCCGCCGTCTGTCCGGCGGCGGCCAGCTCCGCCCCGTGGAGCACCAGCAGGCCCTGGCCGGTGGAGAGGTTCCGGGAATCCACCACATACACCTGGCCGATGTCCGCCGCCGCGATGCAGGCGTTCTGGTAGGAGCTGGAAAAGTCGCTGCTGATGCAGAAGTGCACGATGCTGTACCCCTGCTGGCGCCAGTGGCGGAACTCCCGGACATAGTCAAACACGTTGACGGCGCTGGTCCGGGGCAGCTGCCCGCTGGCGTCCACATAGTCATAGATGATTTCCGGCGTGATCTCCACGCCGTCGCGGCCCACCTTGTCGCCGCAGTGCACCGACAGGGGGATGATGGCAATGTCGTACTTTTCGATCAGCTCCGGCGATAAGTCGCAGGTGCTGTCCGAGGTGATCTTTACCTTCATTTGCTGCTTTTCTCCTTACGTTAAGGCCCCGGGCCGGGCCCGGCGGCGATTTGAGCAAGAGTTTTCCCCAATTCTTCCTTTTGCGGCGCTTCCAAAACTGCCACGCATGGTATTATATCGGAAAAGCCCCCGGGATGCAAGAAAAACCTGCCGTTTCCCCGGGAAAAAGTGCGGCAGTTCTCGTGAACTGCCGCACTTTTGTGATTTTACTCCTCAAAGAGACTGGCCTGGTAGGGCAGGCCCGCCTGGCCGATATTCCGGCGCTGGGCGGCGTTTTCCTCCGTCAGCGCGTCGGTAATGGCCATTTTGCGGATGATGTTCCGCACGGTGGCATCCAGGGCCGTCCCCTCCCGATAGTCGGCAGGGAAGATGAAGTCCACCCGCCCCTTGGCCAGCAGGTCCTCCACCCCCTGGCGGTTCTCCTGCTGATACACGGCGATGGCCTGGCCGCCATAGGCCCGCATCATCTTCATGCACGGCACGTCGGACAGTCCGTCGCCGATGTAGATCATGTTGGTAAAGGGCACCCGCTTGCTGTCGTCGGGCATGGAGTCGTTCAGGCTCTTGTCGTCGGACACGTCCAGAACGCCCTTGTTGATGCGATAGACGAACTGGGTCTTGTTGGTGAAGTTCACGTCCAGCTTGGGCCAGGAGGCCAGCCCGTCCCGGTCATAGAAGAACTCACAGGCGTAGATCTCCCGGAACTCCCGGGCGATGCCGCTGCCCTCGATGATCTCCCGCAGGCCGGAGGAGATGACATAGTGCTCCACCTGCACCCCCTGGCTGCGGCCGAAGGCGTTGATGCGGCCGAACCAATCCGCCACCCCGGGGAACAGCTCCAGGCTGTGGCCGCAGCGCACCAGAAACTCCCGGTCCAGCCGGATGTTCTGGGCCCGGCACTCGGCGATCATGGTGTACATATACGCCAGAAGGCCGTCCATGCGGTTCTCCCGGCCAAAATCGTTGGCCTTTTTCCAAAACTCCGCCGGGGTATAGCCCAGGGCCGGGATAAAGGCGTAGTCCTCCATATCCGTGGTGCACAGGGTCTTGTCAAAGTCATACAGCAGGGCCACGATGGGCGTCATACTGCCACCTCCTTGCAGATAAGGCAAAAGCGGCCGCCGGGCCGCTTTTGACAGAATGATTCACCGCCGGTCGCCGCCGTTGTAGTTGCGGCCAAACTGCAGGTTCTCCAGATTCAGCTTGAAATCCAGGGGGAAGGGAGACTCCTCCTCTTTCTTCTCCTGAAACTCCGGCTGCGGCTCCGGTTCGGCGGCAGACTCCGGCTGGGGGGCCTCCTCCTGGGGAACAGGCTCCGCGTCCGCCACGGGCACGGCATTCTCCTCCGGGGCGGGCAGGGTCACCGCCTCGTTCTCCGGCTCCTGGTCCTCCTGCTCCGGGGCATTGCGCTCCGGCAGGGAATCCAGAAACGCCAGCTGCTGGGCGCACAGGTCCCGGCTGCGCCGGATGAAGTCCTCCGTCTCGCTCTGGGCCGTTGCCAGCTTCTCCCAGGAATCCCGGATCTCCTGCTGGAGCTGCCGGGCCTGGACATCCGCCTCGCCCCGGGCGTCGGCAAGGATCTGCTCCGCCTGGGCCTGGGCATCGGCGATGGTTTTTTCTTTTTCCGCCTGGGCGTCGGCCACCATCTGGGCCGCCATCTTCTGGGCCGCCAGCAGGGTGGAACGCATGGCGTCCTCGGTGGCCCGGTATTCCTCCACCTTTTCCGCCAGCATCTTCAGCTTGGCCTTCAGGGTGGTGTTGTCCTTATACAGGGCGGTATAATCCTCCGTCAGACCGTCCAGAAACTCGTCCACGGCGGTCATGTTATAGCCGCTGGTCAGGCCGGTGGACTTGGGAAAGGTTTTTTCGGAAACTTCCTGGGGTGTGTACATGCTCTATCCCTCCGTATTCTCTCTCGGTCCGTCACATATACAGGCCGCTGTTTTCCAGTCCGTCGATCAGGTCCCCCATCAGGTCCACCGAATAGGGGGTGACGATATAGGTCTTGGCCGCCACGCGCTTGACGTTGCCGCTGGTGGCGTAGGCCACGCCGGACACGAAGTCCAGCAGACGCCGGGCGATATCCGGGTCGGTATTCTCCATATTCATCACCACCGTGCGCTTTTCTATCAGATGGTCAGCGATGGTGTTGGCATCCTCGTCAAACTTCACCGGCTTCATCAGCACCACCTTCAGCTGCCCGGCGGAGTTGATGTTCACCACCTTGCTGCGGCGGTCGTCGCTGCGGCGCTCCTCGTCCCGGCGGGGACGCTCCGGGCGCTCCTCCTGATACTCCTCCGGTTCATCCTCCTCGTCATAGGGGTGGATAAACTTTCTGAACTCGTCCTTCAGGCTCATATGCGTCCCTCCTGTTCTTTATTTCGTATAGTCCCGCGCGCCGAAGATCGCCGTGCCCACCCGGATCATGTTGCTGCCGCACCGGATGGCGTCGGCGAAGTCGCCGCTCATGCCCATTGAGAGATATTCCATCTTATTATCGTATATTTTTGCATTGATGTCAACATAAAGCCAGCGCATTTTCTCGAAATATGCCAAATTTCCGTGGGGCTCCGCCGCCACCGGGGGGATGGTCATCAGTCCCCGCACCTGCACATGGGGCAGGGCCCGGGCCATTTCCGCCGCAGCGTGGATCTGATCCGGGGAAAAGCCGCTTTTGGCGGCCTCGCCGCCGATGTTCACCTCCAGCAGGATATCCTGGCAGAGCTCCAGTCTTCCGGCGGCCTTTTCGATCTCCTGCAAAAGCTCCGTGCTGCCCACAGACTGGATCAGATCGGCCTTGCCCACCACCTGGCGGACCTTGTTGCGCTGCAAATGGCCGATAAAGTGCAGGGGGCGGCCCTCATAGGCGTTTTCCGCCAGCTTGGCGGTCATCTCCTGGACCCGGTTTTCCCCCAGAGCGTCAATACCGGCGGCAATGGCCTCCCGGCAGGCGGCAGCGTCGTTCATTTTGCTGGCGCCCACCAGGATGATGTCGGCGCCGGTGCGCCCCATTTCCCGGGCCGCCTGGTCCATCTGCTGCCGGACGGCGGCAATGTTCTCCGCAATAGACATAGTGAAAGCCTTCCTTTCCCGTATTAATCTCCTGTCAATATCTGTGAGCCGTCCAGGGTGACGCCGGTCATGATGACCTCGTCCCCGGGACGCAGGGTGTCCAGTCCGTCGGTGTTCTGGGGCACCGACACCAGCACATAGTCATCCCCCTGGTACACCATGTCCACCGGCTTGAACCGGGAGAAGCTGCCCTGGGCGCAGTAAACACCCAGGGTCCCGCTCTCCTGCTGCCGCAGGCACACGGAGGGCAGGCGCAGCCCGGTGTAGCTGTGGAGCACGATCTGGGCCGTCTGGTGCCGCAGCTGGGTGGTCTCCGCCAGATACTCCCGGCAGGCCAGCACCACCACGCACCGGCCGTCCTCCGCCGGGCTGACGGAGTGGACCGTGGCGGCGATGTCGTCGGTGATGCCCTTGGTCAGCCGCAGGGACACGCTGCCGCAGCCGGCGATGCGCTGGGCCTCCTCCTGGGTGACGGCGGCGGCATAGTACCAGGTGTTGCCGTAGATGAGCTTGCCCACGTTGGCGTTATTCTCCCCGGCGGCCAGCTTGTCCAGGGCGCCGGGGGTCAGGTCACCCAGCCCCGCCGGGGTCAGCACGGACTCGTATCCGTCGCACACGGCGGAGTAGGTCCCCGCCCGGGGGGCGGTGATGTTGGCCGCGCCGGTGAGTCCCGCCTGCAAAGAGTCGATCTCGTCCTGCACGGCGGTGATCTCGGCCTTGATCTCCTGGCTGGAGGTGTAGGCCCGGCTGCGCTTGACGATGGCAGCCTTCAGCTGGGACAGGTCGCCGGAGGCGGCGGTATAGTCCCCGCCGGTGAGGTTCTTCCGCAGGGCTATGATGTCGTCGGAGATGGAGCCGTCCAGCTTCAGGGCGGCGTCGGGGTTCAGGTAGGAGGACAGGGCATACTCCAGCTGCTCCAGCTGAAGCCGCTTGGCCTGAATCTGGGCCACGGCCTCCAGGGCCCCGGGGCTGTCATAGGTGGCGGCGATGACCTGGCCCTGGCCCACCTTCTCCCCCTCCTCCCGGGTAGGACTCAGGGTCTCGGCGTCGGTGCGGAAGGTCTCCTCCTCCCGCACCAGCCAGCCGGAGGCCTCCACGGCGTCCTCCGTGGTGCTGGTATACACCCGGGTGGTGGCGTAGGGGTTCGTCAGATACCGCACCCCCTGGACCAGGAAATAGAACACCACCGCCGCCGCCAGGGCAATGGACAGAATTTTGAATACGCGGGTGGATTTCATGGCGTAACCTCCTTTGGTGGCCGGGTGATGGTGTTGGGGCGCTGCCGCGCGCCGGGGCATGTCTCAAAAATTCTCCGTGCCCAAGGCTTTGCCTGCGGCAAAGCGCTTGTGCGCCCTGTCGGGCGGCGGCGCTATTGCGCCTCCGACGGCAGGCATGGGTCATACAGGACCACCGGGTGCAGCGGGACAATCGTAGATATAGCGTGCTTATAGATCACCTGCTGCCTGCCGTCGGTGTCCAGCACCACGGTGAAGCTGTCGAAGCCGGTGACGCTGCCCCGCATCTGGAAACCGTTCATCAGAAACACGGTCACGGGCAGGCTCTGCTTGCGGACTTTGGTCAAAAAGATGTCCTGAAGGTTGTTTTTCTGCATAACGAATGCTCCTTTTCTCTTTGTGCGGACGGCTGTCCGCCTGCCCTTATCCTAAGCCATGGGCTGTGAGAAAATCTGTCGCATTCTGGAGAGCCGCCGGGAAATCCGGCTCCTTGTCCCAGTAGATCCAGTGGATCGCCGGGTTCCGCCGCAGCCAGGTCAGCTGCCGCTTGGCATATTGGCGGGAGCGGAGCTTGACCTCCTCCACCGCCTGGTCCGCCGTGGCCGTGCCGTCGGCCACCGCCAGGAACTGCTTGTATCCGATGGCCTGCAGGGCCGTGGCGTCCCGGGGAAGGCCCCCGGCCAGAAGCGCCTGCACCTCCTGCAAAAGCCCCCGGCGGACCATCTCGTCCACCCGGCGGTCGATGCGCTCCCGCAGGTCCGCCCGGTCCCGGAAGTTCAGCCCGATATAGAGGGCCTGGTACCGGTCCGGCTTTTCCCGGCCCCGCCTGTCCCGCCGGGACATGGGCTCCCCGGTCTCCTCATATACCTCTAAGGCCCGGAGAATGCGCTTTTCGTCCCGCAGGTGCAGCCGCGCCGCCGTCTCCGGGTCCACGGCCTCCAGACGCCGCAGCATCTCCTGAGGCCCCAGCTCCCGCAGCTCCTGCTGAAGCCGCAGACGGGTCTGCCCCCCCTGGCAGCCGGGGGCGAAGTCGTCTCCCCGGATCAGGGCGTCCAGGTACAGGCCCGTGCCACCGGCCAGCACCGGGAGCTTTCCCCGGCTGAGGATATCCTGAATGCAGGCGTCCGCCGCCTGGCAGAACCGGGCCGCAGACCACTGCTCCGCCGGGTCCGCCACAGCGATCATGTGATGGGGGACCCCCTCCATCTCCTCCGCCGTGGGGGCGGCGGTGCCGATGGTCATGCCCCGGTAGATCTGCATGGAGTCCACGGACACCACCTCGCCGTTCAGCCGCCGGGCCAGGGCCACGGCCATTTTCGTTTTTCCGCTGGCGGTGGGGCCTACCACGCACAGAACGGTCATAGGCGGCTCCTTTCCCGGGCTGTCACGCCCGCTTGAACATCTTCTCCACCTGGTATTTGCTGAGCTTCACTGCCACCGGGCGGCCATGGGGGCAATACTGGATATCCCCGGACTGGACCCGGTCCACCAGACGCCGCAGCTCGGCGGGGTCGGTGTGCATCCCGGCCTTGATGGCGGATTTGCAGGCCATGGTGGACAGCAGGCTGTCCCGGGCCGCGTCCGGGTCCGCCCGGTTCAGCCGCAAGTCCTCCGCCAGCTCCTCCAGGGCCCCGGCGGGGTCGTCGATATCGCCGGGTACCTCCCGCACCAGCACCGCGCCGCCGAAATCCTCGCACCGGAAGCCGTATCGCTCCAGCAGGGGCAGCTGCTCCAGCACCGCCGCGCAGTCCTCCGGCGGCAGCTCCACCGCCAACGGCTCCAGCAGGGTCTGGGTCATCACCGGCTCCGCGGCGGCCTTCATCGCGTCGAACCGCACCCGCTCATGGGCGGCGTGCTTGTCGATGAGCCACACGTTCTCCTCCTCGTCCTCGCAGATGATATAGGTCCGCAGCACCTCCCCGGCGATGCGCCAGGGGGCCTCATGCGGCGGCTCCAGGGTCACCTGCTCCGGCAGAGGCGCTGTCTCCTGCACAGGCGGTTCCTCCCGCACAGGCGCCGGTTCCTGCGGCTCTGCCGCAGGGGCCGGGGACGGCGGGGTGATGTGATAGCTGACGCCGGGCCGGGCCGTGGGGGCCGTGAAGGCCTTCCCCGGCTCCGGGGCCACGTCCCGCACCGCCAGGGCCGGCTGTTCCGCCGGGTGCACCGGCCGGGCCGGGGCGGCGGGCCGGGCAGTATAGCTGCCCAGCGGCGGCTTCTCCGGCTGGGGCTTCTGCTGCTGCCGGAACTCCTGGGCGGTCATGGTCCGGTAAAAGGGCTTTTCCTCCTGCCGGGCGGGCTGTTCCGCCCGGTTCAAGGCGTCCATGACGGTATAGTACACCGCGTCAAAGGCGGTTTTGTCGGATACGAATTTCACCACGGTCTTGGCCGGGTGCACGTTCACGTCCACCCGGTCCTCCGGCAGGGTCAGATGCAGCACGCAGCCGGGGAACTTCCCCTTCAGCAGGCGGTTGCGGTACGCCTCCTCCAGGGCCGCCGACAGCAGCTGGCTTTTCACGAACCGGCCGTTGACGAAGAACAGCTGGCGGCCCCGGGTGCCGTGGCCGTTCAGGGGCCGGGTCACATAACCCGACACCTGCACGTCGCCGCCGCAGCCCCGGACCTCCTGCAGGCCCATGGCGAAGTCCCGGCCCATGGCCGCGTATACGGCAGACAGCAGCTGCCCGTCGCCGGGGGTGTGGAGCACCTCGGCCCCGTCCCGCAGCAGCTTGAAGGACACCTCCGGATGGCTCAGGGCCAGGTGCTGGACGATGCCCGCCACGGCGGCTCCCTCGGCGCTGTCCTTTTTCATGAATTTCATCCGGGCGGGGGTGTTGTAAAACAGGTCCCGCACGCAGATGGTGGTGCCCTCCGGGCACCCGATCTCCTCCACCTGGCCCGGCACGCCCCCCTCCAGATGCAGGGAGGCCCCGGTCTGGGCCCCGGTCTGGCGGGTCAGGATATCCACCCGGGACACGGCGGAAATAGCCGCCAGGGCCTCCCCCCGGAAGCCCAGGGTGCCGATGGCAGCCAGGTCCCCGGCGGTGCGCAGCTTGCTGGTGGCATGGCGCAGAAACGCCGTGGGCAGCTGCTGGGGCGCGATGCCGCAGCCGTTGTCCGTCATCCGCAGATAGGTCAGGCCCCCGTGCTGCACCTCTGCCACGATGGCGGTAGCCCCGGCGTCCAGGGCGTTTTCCAGCAGCTCCTTGGCCACGCTGGCGGGCCGCTCCACCACCTCGCCGGCGGCGATCAGGTCCGCCACGTGCCGGGGCAGGCATTGAATATCAGGCATAGCGTTGTCCTTTCGTGTTACGTCAGCTTCTTTTTCAGCTCATACAGCAGCTGCAATGCCTCCAGGGGCGTCAGGGAGTCCACCTGGGCCCGGCGCAGCCGGTCGATGACCTCCCCCTCGGCCACGGCGGCAAAGGACACCTGGTCCTCCCGGGGAGCGGGGGCTGCCGCCGGGTGGCCGGACTCCTCCTCCAGCTGCCGGAGGATCTTTCTGGCCCGGGACACCACCGCCTCCGGCAGGCCCGCCAGCTTGGCCACCTCGATGCCGTAGCTGCGGTCCGCGCCGCCGGGGACGATCTTCCGCAGGAACACGATCTCCTCCCCCCGGGCCCGGACGGCGATGTTGTAGTTCTTCACGCCGGGAAGGGTCCCCTCCATGGCGGTCAGCTCGTGATAGTGGGTGGCAAACAGGGTCTTGGCCCCCAGGCGCTTGGGGTCGGCGCAGTATTCCAGCACCGCCCGGGCGATGCTCATGCCGTCGAAGGTGGAGGTGCCCCGGCCGATCTCGTCCAGGATCAGCAGACTGTTGGCGGTGGCGGTGCGCAGAATGTCGCTGACCTCCGTCATCTCCACCATAAAGGTGGACTGTCCCGCCGACAGGTCGTCGGAGGCCCCGATGCGGGTGAAGATCCGGTCCACGATGCCAAGCCTTGCGGCCTTGGCCGGGACAAAGGACCCGATCTGGGCCATGAGCACCATCAGCGCCACCTGGCGCATATAGGTGGACTTGCCCGCCATGTTGGGGCCGGTGATGATGGACACCCGGTCCTCGCTGCGGCCCATATAGGTGTCGTTGGGCACAAACAGGGCGTCAGGCCGCATGGCTTCCACCACCGGGTGGCGTCCCTGGTGGATTTCGATGACCCCGGACTCGTCCACCGCCGGGCAGCAGTAGTTGTTCTTCACTGCCACCGCCGCCAGGGAGCACAGGCAGTCCGCCTCCGCCACGGCGGCGGCCGTGGCCTGGATCCGGGCCACATGGCCGCTCAGCTCCTGCCGCAGCCGGGTGAACAGCTCATATTCCAGGGCCGACACCCGGTCCGAGGCGGACAGAATGTCGTGCTCCAGGTCCTTCAGCTCCTGGGTAATATAGCGCTCGCCGTTGACCAGGGTCTGCTTGCGGATGTATGTCTCGGGCACCTGGTCCTTGAAGGAGTTGGACACCTCGATGTAGTATCCGAACACCTTGTTGTATCCGATCTTCAGGGTGCGGATGCCGGTTTTCTCCTTTTCGGCGGCCTCCATAGAGGCGATGACGCCCTTGCCGCCATGGAGGATGCTCCGCAGGCGGTCCACCTCCGGGTCGAAGCCGTCCCGGATGAACTCCCCCTCCCGGACGGAGAAGGGGGGATCGTCGCACAGGGTGCGGCCGATGAGGTCCGTCAGGTCCTCCAGGGTGTCCAGCTGGGCCAGCTCCCCCAGGCGGCCCCGGTCAAAGGCCGACAGCAGCTCCTTCACATGAGGCAGCCGCGCCATGGCGTTTTTCAGGGCTACCACGTCCCGGCCCCCGGCGGTGCCGTATACGATGCGGCCCACCAGGCGCTCCATGTCGCCGATGCCCGTCAGGGCCAGGGCCAGCTCCTCCCGGATCATGGTGTGGTCCACCAGCTGGCCCACGGCGCCGCTGCGGCGGGTGATGGCCGTTACGGACAGCAGGGGCCGCTCCAGCCAGCTGCGGAGCATCCGCCCGCCCATGGGGGTCTTGGTCTTGTCCAGCACCCAGAGGAGGCTCCCCTTCTTCTCCTTGCTGCGCAGGGTCTCCGTCAGCTCCAGGTTCCGCCGGGCCGTCAGGTCCAGCTCCATGAACTGCCCCTGCTGGTAATAGTCCAGGTCGTCCACATGGCGCAGGTCGGTTTTCTGCGTCTCGTGGAGATAGTCCAGCAGGGCTCCCAGCGACAGCGCCGCCGCGGGATTCCCCTTTGGCAGCCGTCCCGCAGCCTCATCGCCGAACTGGGTGCGGACGGTCCTTTCCGCCTCCTGCAATTGAAAGCGCCCGGCAGGCAGCCGCTCCACATGGCAGTGGAGCTTATCCTGCATCAGACTCAGCAGCGGCCCGCAGTCGTAGGCCGCCTGGTTCACCACCGCCTCCGCCGGGGAAAACCGCCCCAGCTCGTTGAGCAGGTGCTCCGCCCGGTCCGGACCCTGGAAGGCGGTGACGTGGGTCTTGCCGGTGGAGATGTCGCACACGCTGAAGCCCGCGCAGGTGTCGTCCAGATACAGCCCCGCGCAGAAGTTGGAGCGTCCCTCCTCCAGGCAGGCCGCGTCAATGACCGTGCCGGGGGTCACCACCCGGATGATGTCCCGGTCCACCAGCCCCTTGGCCGTGGCGGGGTCCTCGGTCTGCTCGCAGATGGCTACCTTGTAGCCCTTGGCGATGAGCCGGGCGATATACGCGTCCGAGGCGTGATAGGGGATCCCGCACATGGGGATCTTCTCCTCGAAGCTCTTGTTCTTGTCCTTATCCCGGGTGGTCAGGGTCAGGTCCAGCTCCTTGGACGCCTTCCGGGCGTCGTCGCCGAACATCTCGTAAAAATCTCCCAGCCGGAAAAACAGGATGGCGTCCTGATTCTGTTCCTTGATCTGCAGATACTGCTTCATCATGGGGGTCAGCTCTGCCATAGTTTCACCCGCGCTTTCTGCCGCATAGGCGGCTGATCTGTCGAATGGTGGTGGAAAACATTGTTGAAAAGTGCAAAACTTATTGTTCTATGGGGCATATGCCCGCTTCGCGGCGTTGGCCGTGGTATCTTATGCATCAAAAGAACGTTGTTCTTTTGATGCAGGAAGCATCTCCCCGAACAGGGCCCAGGTGTTGCTGTCGGTGATCTTCACGTCCCGGTACTGGCCCAGGGCGGACTTGTCCCCCACCAGGTGCACCAGCCGTCCCCCCGCCGTCCGGGCGGACAGGGGCCACCGGGTGTCGTCGGTTTCGCCGTCCACCAGCACCCGCAGGGTCCGGCCCACATACCCGGCGTGGAGCCGGGCAGAAATCTCGTTCTGGGTGCTGCACAGGGTGTCGAACCACTTCTGCTTCTCCGCCCGGGGCACCGGATCGTCCATTTTGGCCGCCGGCGTACCGGGCCGGGGGGAGAAGATGAAGGTGAACAGGGCGTCGAATTCCACCTGCCGCACCAGGTCCACCGTCTCCATGGCCTCGGCCTCCGTCTCGCCGGGGAAGCCGATGATCACGTCCGACGTCAGCACCAGGTCCGGCATGACCTTCCGGGCATAGCCGATCAGGTCCAGGTATTTCGCCCGGTCATAGGGGCGGTTCATGGCCCGCAGCACCCGGTCGCTGCCGGACTGCACCGGCAGGTGCAGCTGGTGGGCCACGTGGCGGCTCTGGGCCATGGTGTCAAACAGCTTATAGCTGGCATCCTTGGGCTGGGACGACATAAAGCGGATCAGGTAGTCGCCGTCGATCTTGTCCAGCTCCCGCAGAAGGTCCGCAAAGTCCCAGGGCTCCGGCAGGTCCTTTCCGTAGGAGTTCACGTTCTGGCCCAGCAGGGTGATCTCCTTGAAGCCCTCCGCCGCCAGCTGGCGGACCTCCTCCACGATCTTCTCCGGGGCGCGGCTGCGCTCCCGGCCCCGGACATAGGGGACGATGCAGTAGGAGCAGAAGTTGTTGCACCCATACATGATGGACACCCACGCCCGGACCCGGCCCTCCCGGACCACGGGCATCCCCTCGGCAATGGAGCCGTGCTCGTTCTCCACGGAGAACACCCGGCCCCGGCGGGTATACACCTGATACAGAAGTTCCGGGAACTTCCACAGGGCCTGGGGCCCGAACACCAGGTCCACATGGCGATAGCTGGTCCGGACCTTCTCCGCCACCTCCGGCCGCTGGGCCATGCAGCCGCACAGGCAGATGATCTGCTCCGGGTTCTGCTTCTTGGTGTGGGTCAGGGCGCCCAGGGTGCCGTATACCCGCTTTTCCGCATGGTCCCGGATGGCGCAGGTGTTCATCACCACAATGTCCGCCCGGGCGGCATCGTCGGTGAACTCGCACCCCATGTCCCGCAGCATCCCCAGGATATGCTGGCTGTCGGCCACGTTCTGCTGGCACCCGAAGGTGTCCACCAGAGCCAGAGGCGTCCGGCCCCGGGCCTGGTGCATGGCGTGGATTTTTTCGGTAAATTCCCGCTGGCGGGCCATCTGCCCGTCGTCGAGAAGCACTTGCTTTCTGTCCAATGGAAACCTCCCAGCCGCCCCGTGTCGTGAAAAAGGCGGCACTTCCCTAATTTAATAATTTATCATACCACATTTTCCGGCCTGATACAAGAAAGCCCGCCGGGAAAAATGGCGAAAAATTTGTGTCCCGGGCGCTTTATCTTGTCCATGGAATATGGTATACTGGATAAAATATCGAAAAAACGAGGACATCGCACCATGAGAGACAACGAAACCAGATGGCCCGCCCCCCAGGCGGAGGCCGACGGCCTCATCGAGGGCCGCAACGCTGTGATCGAGGCCCTGCGGGCCGGAACGGCCATTGACAAGATCTATCTGGCCAAGGGCGAGACGGACAAGACCCTGGGCCATATCGCCTCCCGGGCCCGGGAGGCCGGTGTGGTGGTGGTGGAGGCGGACCGGCGGAAGCTGGACGCCATGAGCCGCACCCACTCCCACCAGGGGGTCATCGCCCTGGCCGCCGTCCGGGAATACGTCAGCGTCCAGAGCATCCTGGATGCCGCCGCCGCCAAGGGGGAGCCGCCTCTGCTGGTGGTGTGCGACGAGATATCCGACCCCCACAACCTGGGGGCCATCCTCCGCACCGCCGAGTGCGCCGGGGCCCACGGGCTCATCATCCCCAAGCGCCGCTCCGCCGGGCTCACCGCCATCGTGGGGAAAACCTCCGCCGGGGCCGTCAGCTATCTGCCGGTGGCCCGGGTGGCCAACCTGACCTCCGTCCTGAAGGACCTGAAAAAACAGGGGGTCTGGATCTTCGGCACCGCCGCCGGAGCCTCCACCAACCTGTACAGCGCCGATCTCAAGGGCCCGGCGGCCATTGTCATCGGCTCCGAGGGAGATGGCATGAGCCGCCTGGTGGCGGAAAACTGCGATTTCCTGGTCAGCATCCCCATGAAGGGGCATATTTCCTCCCTGAACGCGTCGGCGGCCGCCGCCATCCTGCTGTATGAGGCCGTGCGCCAGCGCCGGGGATAACAACGAGGGATCACCATGCGTAACGAAGACATGCGGCCCACGCCGCCGGAGATGGACTTCACCATAGACGACATTCTGGACGAATTCGGCTCGGGTGGGTCCCGAAGGGACCCGGAGCCGGAGCCTGCCCCGGAACCGGAGCCCATCCCCGAACCCGAACCGGTCCCCGAGCCTGAGCCGGCCCCCGAACCGGAACAAGAGCCGGAACAAGAACCGCAACCAGAACCCGAACCGGAACCGGAGCCTGTTCCGGAGCCGGAGTATCGCCCGGACGACGAACCGCCCCGGGAGAACCCCCTGGACCGGCTGCGCCGCCGCTTCCGGCAGCGGCAGGAGGACCCGGACGAGCCCCGGGCCGTTCCGGAGGAGGACGACGAGGATGCCGTCCTGCCGGAGCGGGTGCCTTTGAGGGAGCGCCTGTCCGCCGCCGCCCAGTGGCTCCGGGACCGCATCCCCGCCCGGGACCTGGAAAACCCGGACGACACCCCGGAGGAGCCGCCGGAGCCGGAGCCCACCATGGACGACGCCGCCCGGGAGCAGAAGTGGCAGTGCGCCCGGCTGCACCGGCAGCGTCTGCTGCTGACGGCGCCCACCCTGCTGGCCATAGCCGTGGCCGTCATCGACGGGCTGGACCTGCTGTCCCAGGGGTGGTATGACCACGTCTGGCTGCGCTGCGGCATACCGGCGGGGCTGCTGGCCCTGTGCCTGCTGCTGAGCACCCGACTGTGGCACGAGGCAGGGGAGAGCCTGGGCCATGGGCGCGTCACCGCCCCGGCGGCGGCGCTGGTGTGCGGCCTGGCAGCCCTGGCGGACAGCGCCCAGTGCCTGTTTCTGGGGCAATGCCCGAACCTGCCCTTTGCCGCCCCGGCGGCGGCGTTGCTGTATCTGTGCGCCTGCGGCCAATATCGCGCCGCCCGGGCCCGGTATGACAGCTTCCGCCTGGCCCAGCTGGGTGGCACGCCGCCGTATGTGGCCTCCGTCACCGCCGCCGGAGCCTGCAAGCAGCAGGGGCGTCTGGAGGGCTTTTACCACATGTGGCAGTCCCCGGACCCCGCCGCCCGGTGGCAGCCCATTCTGACGCCGCTGTACCTGGCCCTGGCCACGGTGCTGGCCCTGGTGGCAGCCCTCAGCGGGCACCAGATGAACCGCTTCCTCTGGCTGTGGTCGGCGCTGCTGTCGGCCACGGTACCCCTGTCCCTGCCCCTGTCCGGGACGCTGCCCCTGTCCCTGCTGTGCCGCCGCCTACACAAAAGCGGCTGCGCCGTGGCGGGCTGGAGGGGGGCCCGGACCATTACCGCCGCCCGCCGGGTGGTGGTCACGGACGAGGACCTGTTCCCGGCCGGGGTCCTGTCCCTGCGCGGCAAGGAGAAGAACGAGCCCTCCGCCGCCCTGGGTACGGTGGAGCTTAACGGCCTGAAGGTATACGATCAGGAGATCGGCGAGGCCCTGGCCTATGCCGAGGCCCTGTGCCGGGCCGCCGGAAGCCAGCTGACGCCCCTGCTGCTGCAGCTGATGGACGGCCAGGTCAGCTTCCGCTACGACGCCCATGACCTGCACTATTACGAGGATGGCGGCATCGACTGCACCGTCCGGGGGGCCACGGTGGCCATGGGCAGCGCCTATTTCATGAAAAAGCGCCGCATCGCCCTGCCCCGGGATCTGAAAATGGAAACCGGTGTTTTCATGACGGTGGACGGCCGCCTGGCGGCCATCTTCGCGGTGAAGTACCTGCCCTCCCGGAACGTGGAGTGGGCCCTGCGGGCCCTGCGCCGGAACCGGGTGACCCCGGTGCTGGCCACCCGGGGCGTCAACATCACCCCCAATCTGCTGAAGCGGAAATTCCGCCTGAACGCCCGGCCCATTTACCCGGGGGTGGCCACCCGGCTGGCCCTGGCGGACCTGACCGCCCAGCCCGGGGAGACCCCCAACGCCCTGATCTATCGGGACGGCCTGCTGCCTATGGCGGAAACCGTCATCGGCAGCCAGCGGATGTGTCAGGCGGTGCGCTGGTCCACCGTCCTCAGCTGGATCGGCGGCCTGTGCGGCCTGGTGCTGTCGTACTATCTGACCACCGCCGGCGATTTCGCCGCCCTGTCGCCGCTGTACATGCTGGCCTTTCTGGTTCTGCTGCTGCTCCCCACCCTGCTGCTGTCGGGGCTGGTGAAGTATTACTAATACTTGTCCAAAATGCGCGAAACCTGCGGGCGGCAAACTCTGCGAGACCTTTTTAATAAGCAAAAAGCTTCCCCTGCCTATGGCAGGGGAAGTTTTTGCGTTGTCTGGCAGGGGACCGGATCCCCTTGCTTTTGCGGGTTTACTGGAGCAGCAGCAGGCTGAACACCAGGGTGAACAGTGCCACCGTTTCGATAATACCGATGACAATGAAGTAGTTTGCCGTGCCCTTTCCGGTCTCGCCCAGTGCATCGGCGGAGGCGGCGGCAACCTTGCCCTGGAAGAAGGCGGACAGGCCGATGGCCAGGCCCGCGAAAATGCCGGTGAACATGGCCAGAGCCGCGTCACAGCCGCCCTCCACGGCGCTGCGGATGAAGTTCATCAGCAGGAAGCCATAGATGGTCTGGGTCAGAGGTGCGCCGGAGAAGGCCACCATGATGAAGGGAGCGGGCTTGCCGTTGGCGTAGCACTTTTTCCACGCGCCCACGGAAGCCTGAGCGGCAAAACCGGAACCGAACGCAGAGCCCATGGCGGACAGGCCCAGAGCGCACGCCATACCAATAAATTCGATATTCATAGTTGATCTCCTATCCGTTTATTTTTTGATTTTATCGTGCTTTTTAAAGGGATCGTAAGCAATACCGGCCCACTCCATACCCAGCTGACCGGAAAACTCCAGCAGGTTCAGGCGGACACCGTGGACCACCACAGACAGCAGGCCCATAACGATGTTCAGCCCGTGACCGATCAGCAGGATCAGGACGGCGGCGATGACCAGGGGCCCCTTGAAGCCCAGGGCCATGTTGTTGAAGCTCTGAGCGATGGCCAGGGACGCCATGCCCACGGCAAACAGGCGGATGTAGCTCATGATGTTGCCGAAGGCGCTGATGGTGTTCAGGAACACCGTAAACGCGTCGCCCAGGCCCGCCTTCAGGCCCTGGCCGAAGCTCTTGTCCGGGGACATGCCGCCGAACAGCACCACCAGCAGGAAGCCCGCAATGACCACGCAGGCCACAGGCATCAGATTCACCTGCTGGCCGATGACCAGGTACAGCACCACGAAATACAGCGCGTCGATGGCGGCCAGCCAGCCCAGGTCCGCCAGCCAGCTCAGGTCCTTCTCCCCCAGCTTGCGGCGGATGTTCATGACGCAGGCCAGCGACAGCTGCACCGTGCCCAGGATGAAGCAGAACTTCATGATGGTGTTCTGCTGGGTGGTGGATTCCACACCGAAGTGGGCGGGATAGTTGGCGAAGGTGGGGATCACCAGGCTCCGGAGCAAGGGCACGTCCATGGCCTGCTCCAGGCCGAACCAGGTGCCTGTCAGCGCGCCCCACACAATGGTGGCAATGGACAGCAGCCACAGCAGCTGCACGGCGGTGGACGCCTTCTTATCCTTCAGGGTCATGACCAGGGCCGCCAGCAGGAACAGGCAGCCGTATCCGGCGTCGCCGATGATCATGGCGAAGAACAGGGTGAAAAAGCCCAGGAACCAGAAGGAAATGTCATACTCCCGGTAGCCGGGAACCACGCCCAGAATGTCGAACACCGGGATCATCAGCCGGGTGACCTTGTTGTACTTGACCTTGGTGGGGACCTTGTCGTCATCGGCGGCGGGGTCCTCCATGGCCCAGGCCCAGTGGGCCTGGGCGGCGGTCTTCTTGAAGCCCTCCACCTCCGCCTCCGGGATATAGCCGGTGAGCCACACCAGGCCGTCCTGACTCTGGGAGGTGTTGCTGACGGAGGAGTACTCGGCGGCGTTCTGGGTCTTGAGCATCTGGTCGTGGATGCTGGGCAGGTGCTTGGCGGCCTCGGTCAGGAAGGCTTGGCAGCTGCGAAGCCCCTGGTCGCAGTCGTCCCGCTCACGCCGCAGCTGACCCGCACCCTTATCGGGGATAGGGAACTCGGTGACGGGGTAGGTCCCCGGCAGGGGACCGATGGAGGCCAGGGTGGGCATTTTCCCCACCGGGGCCAGGCGGATGATCTTCACGTCCGGGTCCGCCGCAAGGGCGGCCATGGTCTTTTTATCCGTCCGGTAAACGTGGATGTCGAAGCCCTGGTCCTTCAGCTCCCGCAGCTCCTCCGGGGAGAAATCGCCCCACTCGGCCAGCTTCTCCGCCGCCGCACCGGCGGCGGTTTTCTTCTCCTGCAGGGTCTTGCGGCGCTCCAGGCAGTCGGCCAGCTCCTTATAAAAAGGCTCAAAGTCCTTGTCGGACATGGGCGCGGTCTCCCGGCCCGGGCTGGCGTACTCCTGCAGGGCCATCTCCATCTTGGACAGCTCCGCGAAGCGCTCCAGATACCGCTGGTCGGCGCTGGCCTTTTCGGCGAAGTGGACGATGCCCAGGGTCCGCAGCCGGTCCAGCAGGGCGGTTTTTCCCGATGCGGCCGCCACAATGTGGACGACCTTCATTTTTTCGATCATCCGCTCACCTCCTGGAGCTTCTTCTTGGCGATCTTGCCCCGCACCACGGCGGAGGTCTGCTGGTCGCCCAGGTAGATGCCGATGACCCGGATGTTCTCCTTGGCCTCGGGGATCTTGACCTTTTCAAACAGGTTCACCCGCTGGGCCGTGGAGCGCAGCTCCTGCTCCAGAAGCTCCACCTGGCGGCGGAGGGTCTTTTCCAGAGCGTCCAGCCGGGCGATCTCCCGCAGGCGCACCGCCGCAGTGTCCACCCACAGGGGGTAATCCGCCACGTCGTATTGGATCTCCTCAAAGCTCAGCTCCTGGAACACCGGAACGGTGACACCGGCGATGTTCTCCTGGCCGCACACCACATGGTGGGGGCGGATCAGGGTCTCCAGGCGCTTGTCCGCCGGGAAGCTGTCGTTTTCCGCGAAAACGGCCACCCAGTCGTCCAGTCCCGCCACGGCGGCCCGGCGCTGCTGCTCCACCTGCTCCAGCTGGGCCGTTACCTGCATCACCACGGACTGCAGCTGCTGCTTTTTCAGCTGCAGGGTGGGCAGATAGCGCTGGAACTGCTTCAGGCGGTCCTTCTGCACCTTCAATTCATTTTTGGTAAGTTTGACAGCCATAGGCGCACCCTCATTCCACGGCGGACCGCTTGGGCCATCTCTCCTGGATGAGGCTGGTTTTCAGGCCGGTTTCGTTGGGCTCGAAGCACTCGGCCAGGATCTCCCAGCCCAGGTCCAGCGCCTCCTCCAGCGGGATATTCACGCTCAGGTCCATCAGCTTCGTTTCAAACAGGTGCCCGTATTTCAGCAGCTTTTCGTCCCACTCGGACATCATGAAGCCCATGGACTTCTTTTCCAGACTCTCCTTATAGGCGCTGTACAGCCGGATCATGCCGTCCATCAGGGCCCGGTGGTCGCTTCTGGTCTTGTCGTTGACGTTCTGCTTCAGACGGGACAGGGAGCCGAAGGGCTCAATGTGGCCGTTTTTCAGGTAATACTGGCCCTCGGTGATATAGCCGGTGTTGTCGGGCACCGGGTGGGTCACGTCGTCGCCGGGCATGGTGGTAACGCCCAGGATGGTGATGGAGCCCGCGCCCTCAAAGTCCACGGCCTTTTCATAGCGGGCGGCCAGGCAGCTGTACAGATCGCCCGGGTAGCCGCGGTTGGAGGGCACCTGCTCCATGGTGATGGCCATTTCCTTCTGGGCGTCGGCGTAGTTGGTCATATCCGTCAGCAGCACCAGCACCCGCTTGCCGGCCAGAGCGAACTGCTCCGCCACGGCCAGGGCCATATCCGGCACCAGGGTGCATTCCACGGTGGGGTCGGAGGCGGTGTGGATGAACATCACCGTGCGGCCCATGGCGCCGCTCTTTTCCAGAGTGTCCCGGAAGTACAGATAGTCGTCGTACTTCAGGCCCATGCCGCCCAGGACGATGATGTCCACCTGGGCCTGCATGGCGATGCGGGAGAGCAGCTGGTTATACGGCTCGCCGGACACGGAGAAGATGGGCAGCTTCTGGCTTTCCACCAGGGTGTTGAACACGTCGATCATGGGGATACCGGTGCGGATCAGCTTGTTGGGCACGATACGCCGGGACGGGTTCACGGAGGGGCCGCCGATGGGGATCATGTTCTCCGTCAGGGCGGGGCCGTTGTCCCGGGGGACACCGGCGCCGTCGAAGATGCGGCCCAGCAGGTGGTCGGAGAAGGACACCATCATGGGGCGGCCCAGGAACCGGACCGGGTCCGTGGTGCTGACGCCCTGGGTGCCGCTGAACACCTGCAGCGTCACCAGGTCCTTGTCCAGCTTGATGACGTTGGCATAGCTGTCGCCCACCAGGGCCAGGTCGCCATTGCGGACGCCGGTGGCCCGGACCGTGACGACGTTACCCACGATGGACTCAATTTTCGTGTAAACTTTCTGCATATTGACTCCCCTCTCAACCCGCTGCCTTGCTCAGGTAAAAGTCCTTCAGCCGCTTTTCCTGGGCCTCGAATTCCGGGGTGCGGAACACGGTGTTGTGCCAGTCCAGGAACTCCTGCCGGACCTGGTTGAAAAAGGCGCGGATCTCTTTTTTGTCGCTGAGTGCGAAATCCCGGGTCAGCACGTCATACAGCACGTTGAACTCGTGGATCTGACGGTCGGGATCGCAGGCCGCGTCGATGGGATCGAAGGAGTTCTGCTGCAGATACACCGCATCCAGCAGCTCGCCCTTCTGATAGACGATATAGTCCTCGGCGGAGGTACCCTCCTCACCGATGACCTTCATCATCTGGTTGATCTCGTTGCTGCGCTTGAGGATGGCGCGGGCCTGCTCCACCCGGTCCATATCCACCACGCCCCGGTACTTGGACCAGGAGTCGATGGGGTGGATGGCGGGGTATTTGCGGGCGTCGGACCGCTCGCGGGACAGACCGTGGAACGCGCCCACCACCTTCAGGGTGGCCTGGGTCACGGGCTCCTCGAAGTTGCCGCCGGCGGGGGACACGGTGCCGCCGATGGTGACGGAGGCGATCTTGCCGTTCTTCAGCCGGACCTTACCGGCCCGCTCATAGAAGGAGGCGATAACGGACTCCAGATAGGCGGGGAAGGCCTCCTCGCCGGGGATCTCCTCCAGACGGCCGCTCATCTCACGCATGGCCTGGGCCCAGCGGCTGGTGGAATCCGCCAGCAGCAGCACGTCCAGACCCATCTGGCGGTAATACTCCGCCATGGTGACGGCGGTGTACACCGACGCCTCACGGGCGGCCACGGGCATGGAGGAGGTGTTGCAGATGATGATGGTGCGCTCCATCAGGGAGCGGCCGGTGCGGGGGTCCACCAGCTCGGGGAACTCCTTCAGCACCTCCACCACCTCGCCGGCCCGCTCGCCGCAGGCCGCCACGATGACCACGTCCACGTCGGCGTTCTTGGCCTCCATGTGCTGCAGAACGGTCTTGCCCGCGCCGAAGGGGCCGGGTACGCAGAAGGTGCCGCCCTTGGCCACCGGCAGGAAGGTGTCGATGGAGCGGAGCTTGGTCACCAGGGTCTCATCCGGGCGCAGACGCTCCTCATAGCAGCGGATGGGCTGCTTCACGGGCCAGGAGAACACCATGGTCAGCTCCTTCTCCTCGCCGTTGTCGTTTTCCAGCACCGCCACGGTGTCCCGGACGTTGTACACGCCCTTTTCCCGGACGGATTTCACCCGCCACCCTTCGTCCTTCAGGCCGAAGGGTACCATGATCAGGTGGGTAAACAGCCCCTCGGGCACACTGCCCACGGCGTCGCCTGCGGTGACGTGGTCACCGGGCTTCACCAGGGGGGTAAACTCCCAGTCCTTGTTGGGGATGGGATCCAGATACACGCCCCGCTGCAGGAAGAAGCCGCACTGCTGCGCCAGCTCCGGCAGGGGATTCTGCAGGCCGTCGAACACCTGGGTCAGCAGGCCCGGGCCCAGCTCCACGCTCATCAGCTCGCCGGAGAGCTCCACCTTGTCGCCCACCTGGATGCCGTTGGTCATTTCATAGATCTGCATACTGGCCGTGTCGCCGTTGACGCGGATGACCTCGCCCTTGAGCCGGTCATCGCCCACCAGGACATAGCCCACTTCATTCTTTCGGACGGAGCCGGAAAATGTGGCTGCCACCAGATTCCCGTTCACTCCGGTCACATATCCTGTCACTTTGTCCATTTTGATTCTCCTGTTTCGTTATAGGCTGGAAACCTGCTGGCGGATGTTCTGCATCAGGCCGTCGAAGGCCCGCTTGCCGGACTCATACCGGAAGGTCCGCTGCCGCTCCAGCAGCTGCAGCTTCATGGCGTAGCCGTACAGGGCGTGGTCATCGAAGTTGTGCAGGCCGATCATGCCGTCCAGGCGGCGGAATTCCAGGTCCAGCAGCAGCCGCTCCCCCTCCAGGGGATTTTCGGCGTTTACCGCCGCCGTCACCGTCTGGACAATGCCGGCGTCCCGGTCGGAGGGCACGGCGCAGGGCCGGCCCAGCTTCACATTCCGCTGATAGGTCAGCTCCCGGCACAGGGCCTTGTAAAACCCGGCCCACTCCGACAGCAGCGGCCCCTTGTCCGAGTCCACCGTCAGCTCCTCCAGCGTCCGGTATACCCCGGCGCTGACCGCCGAGCGGCACATGGCCAGAAACGCGGCGTAGTCCATGGGAGGCTCGCCCTGGGTCCGGAGCATGGGCAGGCTGGAGATGAGATAGTAATAGGAAGCCATAGGCCGCCCCCTTACAGGTGCATATCCCGGAAGAAGGGCATGAGCATCTCCGCGATCTCCTGGTCGGAGCAGTCAAAATAGCCGGAGCCGTCCTTGGCGGCCAGCCGGAAGCCTGCGCCCACCTTCTTGGAGGGGCGGAGCTCCAGGCCGTTTTTCAGCTCCTGGGCCAGCTGCTGGCGGATGCCGTCCGTCACCTGACCCACCTCCACGGCGTAGCCGGAAACGTCCTCTCCCTGGAGGGCTGCCTGGATGAGCTTGGCCAGCGTCTGCTGGTCCAGAGCCTTGCCCACGTCGGCGGCCAGGATTTTCTCAAACTCCTGCTGCACCTCCTGCCGGAAGGCCAGAACCGCGTCCCGCTTGGCCTGCTGGGCGCTGAGCTGGGCGCTGTTTTTGAACACCTCGATCTCGGCCTTGGCGTCGTCCCGCAGCTTATCCGCCTGACTCTTTGCGTCGGCGATGATGGCGTCCGCCTGCTTCCGGGCGTCGGCCAGGATCGCGGCGGCCTGCTGATTTGCGCTGTCGATGCCGTCCTTTTTGATGGAAGAAACAAGATCCTGAATCTGAAGTTCCATAATTGATCACCTTCTTGTCTGTATTTGCCTGATAGAACTGCGGGTATGTCCATATTATAATACACGCCCCAAAAAATGCAACACATTTCGGCGAATGCGTCATACAATTTCCTTATACAACGTCCCTGACATATCTACTTTTTTCACTGTTTATGTTTCCCCATAGTGAACAGTATCATGCAGGAATTTCCTGAATCTGGAAAAATTCCGGCACTCCCTCACTCCTCAAGGCGCAGCAGTCCCCGCTGCACCGAGTCGGACAGGACGAATTTCTTGTCCCCCTTGGCAGGAAAGCGTATCTCCACGATGGGGTCCCGGAAGGACAACACGGTTCCCGGTCCGAAAACCCTGTGGACGGCTCTCTGCCCGGAACGGACCCCGGACGGCGGCAGCGCCGCCTGCTCCCGGGGCAATGCCGCCGGAGCCGGCCGGTCCGGGGCCCTCCAGGCCACGGCCCGCCGGTCCACCATCTGGCCCAGGGTCAGGAACTCCGTCTCGCCGGAGGCATAGGCCACCATGCACTGCCCCCGGCAGCAGGCCCGGATTACGCCGCCGCCCTTTTCGGCGTGGCGATAGTGCTTTCCGCACGGCTCCGTATTCAGGGAGGCGAACACGTCCTCCGGCCCGATGTATTCCCGGGGCAGCTCCCGGCGCAGCTCGTCGGCAAAGGCGGACTCCCGATTCCGGCAGGCGAACAGATACAGCCGGTTCCGGGCCCGGGTCACGGCCACATAGAACAGCCGCCGCTCCTCCTGATACTGGTCCTGCTGCCCGGCGTCCTTCGGCTCCGTCACCGCCGGAAGGATGCCGTCCAGCACGTCCAGCAGATACACCGTGTCATACTCCAGGCCCTTGCTGGAGTGAACGGTGGACAGGATCAGGCCGCCGCAGGGCAGGGAGGGGGCCGACACCAGGGCCTGCAGCTCGTCCAGGCGGCGGCACAGCCCCTCCAGCCCGCTCTCCTGCCGGGCCAGCAGGCAGAGAATTTCATATTTGCCGCCGTCCAGCTTCTGGCGCTCCGCATAGTCCCGGTAGCGCAGGCCGTCCCAGATGCGGCTCAGGCCCTGGGCGGCAGTGTCCTGCAAAAGCATGGGCAGCATGGTCAGCAGGGCAGCGGCGCTGTCCCTGCCGTATTGGGACAGCTGCGGAAAGCCCAGCAGCTCCCGAAGGATGGAGCCTCCGGTGGCCCGGCTTTTCTGGCAGGCATACTCCGCCGCCTTTTTGGAAATTCCGCCGCCGACCTTGTAATAGATTCGCAGAAAAACCTCCGCGTCCGTCTGGTCATGGGCCAGGGCGATGATGTCCCGGATGTCCGCCACGATCCGGTGGGTGAAAAAGGCGTCGTCCATCCGGCGGCAGCGATAGGGTATCCCGCCCCGGTCCAGCAGGTCGATCAGCGGCAGGGCGCTGTCGTTGTTGCGGTAAAGCACCGCCGTCTCCTCCTGGACGCTGGCCGCCATATTCACCAGCCAGGGGTACTGGTCGGCCCGGTCCATGGCGTAGATCACCCGGACGGCAGCGCCGGAGGCCCGGGTGGGGTGGATGGTCTTGGGGCGGCGGTGGTGATTTTTCCGGATGAAGGCGTCCGCCGCCCGGAGAATTTCCGGCGTGGAGCGGTAGTTTTCCTCCATCAGCAGCACCCGGGCCCCGGGATAGGTCTGTTCAAACTGCATCAGGGCATCCGGATAGGCGGCCCGGAAGCCATAGATGCTCTGGTCCTCGTCGCCTACCATGAAGATGTTGCCGCTTTTCCCGGCCAGCAGGCGGATGATGGCGTGCTGAATCCGGGAGGTGTCCTGGGACTCGTCCACGCAGATATAGGGGAAGCGGTTCTGAAAATAGGTCCGCACATCCTCGTGGAGCTCCAGAATTTTTTTGGCGTACACCATCTGGTCGTCATAGTCCATCCATTCATTGTCCCGCAGGGCCTTGCCGTATTCCCGGTACAGCTCCGGGAATTTCTCGAAGCCGGTGTCCAGCTCCCCCAGCCGCTCCTCCGGCAGCATCATATTTTTGGCATAGGCGATGCTCTTGCGCAGCTCCTTCACCACGCTCTGGGTGGGGTACTCGCCGCACAGGTCCCGGTACAGGTCCGAAACCAGCTTCGCCAGGGCGCTTTCGTCCTCCGCCAGGATGAAGGGCGGCCTTTTGCCGCAATTTTGGGCATAGTAGGCGATGATCTTGGAGGACACGCCGTTGATGGTGCGGATCTCCGGGGGATGGGGGCAGTCCTGGCCGAACAGGGCGGCAAAGCGCTGCTTCATCTCCCCGGCGGCGGCCCGGGTATAGGTCATGGTGAGGATCTGGTCCGGCGCAATGCCGCAGCAGCACAGCATATAACCCAGGCGGGTCACCAGCACGGTGGTTTTCCCGCTGCCGGGCACCGCCAGCAGCAGCACAGGGCCCTCCACGGCGTGCACCGCCTCCTGCTGCTGGCGGTTCAGCCGGGCGGCATATTTCCGGTCAAAGGCTTCCCGGTCCATGGCGCGCCTCCTTTGTCTTTTATGGTCCGGCATGCATTTTATCACAAATCAGAAGGCTTTACAATCGGCTCCCGCCCCGCCGCCGGAACCGGATTTTTGCCCGCTGGGGAAGAAAATGCTTGCAATCCGCCGGGAAATGTGTATAATAGATGAGCAGGGTGTGCTGCCCTGTTCATATGGGCTTGTAGCTCAGCTGGGAGAGCGTTCGGTTCGCATCCGAGAGGTCGAGGGTTCGAATCCCTTCAGGTCCACCAGATGGACATTGCACGAACACCTACTTTTTCAAAGGCGGCTTTGCCGTAAGAGTGTGGCTGTGATGTCAAAACAGAAAGAAGAGAGTGGCATTTGCCACTCTCTTCTTTACTATTTCTAGCAGATTATGTAGTATATATTAGTCAAGATAAATTGTGAGTAACATATTGAAACTCGGAGGATAGGAAAAGCTTATGAAAGTTTCAATTAAAACTATAAAAATCACATCTGTAATCTCTGCTCTCTCTCGTTATTGCCTTGCTTATGGGGGCGGAATATTTTAAGGATACCTCGCAGATATATTTGTTTGGAATTTCTTGGGTTACACTACAAAATACAGCGTTTGGGATTTTCGGAAGTGCTGCACTTGCAGCAGTATCAGCCGGAATTATTTATGGTGTAGATAAAGAAGCATATCTGAACAAATCTGAACAGTATTTGATTCATGTGTGTACAAAATCCAAAACTGCCTTTGTGCAGCTTACCGAGGCCAATAAAATTTTGGAGAATGGAATCCTTTCAAAAAACGAAAAAGCTACTTTCACAGGTGTTTCAACTATAGTTTCGTTTATTGAGACTCAACAGGAAGCAATACAGCCAGCATCAATGCAGTTTTTATTCAAGCGTAGCCAGGTGGCTTCGTATAACGCGCTGTTATGCAGATGCCATGAAGTAACACAAGGATTGATTCAGCTGAGCAACAAATTGCAGGTAAAATATGGACACTGGGAAATAAATGACGCCGTGAAGAATGCAGCACAGTCTTCGACTGGACTAGACAGTCCGCTTTTAGATGAGGCAAGAAGTTGTTCAGAAGAGGATCTGCGCTTAACAATTAACCAAATAAGTTGGCAACTCAATAATGTGATCCAATACACCACTTTGGCGATTCATCAACTTTTTTATCTTCAGAAGAAAGAAGATAAGCTCCAATCAATTTTTCAAATGATGGATGATCAGGCACAATATTACCAAAAAACACTTGAGGTCCAAGCGCCTACGGTTGACAAGAAAACAATAGCAGAGCACCAGATCAAAGTTGTTCAACAGGTTTCTACCATAGAAGGCATATTGTGTGACTCCCATAGTCCTGCAATCACTATGATGACCCAAAATCCCTACGCATATGTGAATACTTTGACAGATGTATTGAAGAATATGCGTGCTTGTCGATATGAGGTATCCGTGTTATATGCCTCTGATAAAAAGTTGGTTTTCGATATCAATACGATTGTGGATGATCTTGGTATGCTAATTGAGCAGCTCCATACGACTGTTGCTTTGGCCACATCTCTTCGACCGGAGTGGATTGACCACTTGCAAAGAAATGGAATAGATGTAAATTCTGCTTACCTGTTTGATCCGAAGCTAATTGAGTTAACAGAAGCGTTTCTGAAGGAAAAGACGCCGTATGGAAAGACACAACTATTGGCAGATGAAATTTTTAAAATAATTCGTTCTGACGAGTTTAAGAACCGCCTACATTTTAGCGATAATAGGAATAGTTTGGAAACAAAATAATCTGTTGTTATTAAGATAGTTAATTTATATGGATTATGTCGCAAGCAATGCGAGTGTTCATACACACGCTCCTTTTCCGCTTGTTGGGGACTATGCCCCAAACCCCACTGAACACAGAACTCATTCTGTGGCTCTACGTGTTCTGCGAATACTTTTGAAGGGTACGCTAAAACGCCGCCCCCTTTGTAGGGATGTGACGAATCGTTACACACTTATGAGGTGGCAATATACCATCCCATCCGGCGATATAAGTTTCGCCAAAAGGGGTTTTCCAAAATGGAAGCCCCTTACTCGGGACGATAGCTATGGTGACTATCCCTCCAAAAGGGTGTTCAAATATCGCACCCCTTTACATCGTAAAGGTACTGTGAAACAGGGACACCCTTGATTTCGACTGGTGCGTCGCAAAACGCGACGCACCGAACATGAGCGGGTAGGTAAAACGCCTATCCATCTCAGGTGTGAGAAATACCCCCATGGAACAAAACATTCCTCCTCATTACTGCGACAAAAAGGGACGCCCCGAAATAGGGCGTCCCTTTGCATATTATCTTTGAACTTTACTTCACTCCTCACTTTTATCAGAATACTTCTTTTTCCATGTTTCCAATTCCTTTCGCCCTTCTTCGCTGGCGTATAATTTCTGGATTTCAGGTGCGAGGAATCGGGCGAAGGAATCAATGATGGACTGTGGCAGTTCGATCTCGTATGGATTTTGATGTTTTTGCTGGCTGGCCATAGTGTATTGCCCCAACAGCAAAACCTTTTCGGCTCAATTCAGCCCATCTCACACTCCTTTCCGGCGATGCACAGCTGCCAAAAATTGTTCCCATACACAGAGGGGAAACAGATAATTTCAAAACCTGAAAATATTCTCATAGAGCTCCTTTCCCATCCCTTCCCTTCCGGGGTTTTCACCGGAAAAGCCCGCACAAAATAGCTCGGATAGGAAGGGAATGAATCGAATTAAACTGGGTATATTTATCTTTTTCTTTTTATCTACCGTCTGGTTTTCGCACTTCAAGAAAGCGGATTACCGTACTTGTCGAATTCATTATTCAGACTTCCGGCGTTCCGTAACCGGATTTCTTGAAGTCGGCGTTCGAAACCGCTTCATAGTGTTTGGGGTAGATGCGGTTGGGTTTTCCACAACCCTGCTTTTTGATGGATATAAGATCTGCATATTGCAGCTCCCGTAGCGTGTCCACCGCTTTTTGACGACCACAGTGCAGCAGTTTGCACACTTCGTTGATGGGGTAATACAGATAAATTTTGCCATAATCGTCGGCCCATCCGTTTTTGCGGGACAAATCCGTTCGACGCAGGATCATCGCATACAACAGTTTGGCTTCGCATGACAAGGAGCAAAAACTTGGTGCCTCAAACAGAAAATTGGGCAGTCGTATAAAACTTTGGACCGGTGGCTTCTGATGAATGTAAAAGGGTTTTGTAGCCATGACAGGCACCTCCATGCGGACAATTAGAATGTGATTTCTGAGCGATAAGGGGTATTGCTATTTACCTCCATGATTGCTAGGCTGGAAACCGAGCATATATCCGGCTTTTAGAAGCTCTATTTGTCCGTATTCAACCTCCGTTTCCTGTCACTTGCTGTTTTCTGAAGGCGGTGTACCTTGCGGGCACAATCGGGACAATACTTGGCACGGTTGGATTTTGCCAGAAACGGCGTACCACATTCTGCGCATCGCTTCAATCCTTTGGGACTGGTGATTTCAGCTTGTAAAGCCGGAGCACCTGGCAGAACCCAATCCCGGAACCAGGTGCAGCACAGAGAATAAGAGATGCTCTGTACACAGACACAAGGCTCGCCATCATCCAGCGCAATACAATTGCCACCGTCATAATTGCAGCAAGATTTTCGAATCAGCGCATTGGCTTTTCTCCTTTGCTTGGGTGTCATTTGAATCAACAAATTGTTTTTCCTCCCAGCTTTGTGGTTGCAGCATATGCAGATATTTTTCCGTGTGCTTTCCTCCAGTTCATGTAGAGAATTGATTTTGTGAGATTTATGGTTTATAATAAACGAAAACCGTAAACTCTAATTGAATTGTACCGCAGAAACAGCCTGAATGCGGTATATCAACCACAAATTATTTTGGTTTCAGAAAACACACGTTTGTAAATTATAGTTTATAGACGGATAGGAGGATAAACTCATGCTGTATGACGAAGCACGGATGGCGTTGACAAAAGAGCGGCTGGAAGATCTTCGTAAAGAAAAAAAGCTGTCCTTTGAACAGCTTTCCAAGCAGCTTGCAGAGCGTGGCGTCAACATCAGCCATACAAATCTCAAAAATTATGAAATCAACGATCCTGTCCATCCTCTGTATGGCCGTACCCGCAGCATGAGCATCGAGTATCTGGTCGCCTTTGCGGATTTTTACGATGTGTCGGTGGAGTATCTGCTGGGACTGTCTAACTCTCGCAAACAGGAATACCACAATATTTCCGAGCAGTTGGGTCTGTGCGACGGGGCGATTGAAGAATTGATTCGATGCAAGGAAGATTCTAGCCGTGAGGAAGATCCGAAAATATATGCACAGCAGGATACGGCAATTCTAAATGATTTTCTCACCAGTATGGAGTTTGAAATTGCGATGGAGAAAATTAAGCAGAGCTTATTTTCGTACTATCTATATGCCCAGAGCAGTGATACTTTTGGAACAAAACGACGTGAGAGAAATGCTGAAAAACTGGAAGAAGCTCGCCTACTGATGAACAAATACGGCTATTTTCCGGTGGAGAATGATGTGATTTCCCAAGTCCATATGGAAAATGCTATTGGCGTACTGAACTCTTATCTGCGAAAATTGCCGAAGCGACTATGTGACGAGTTCCGGAAGAAATAAGAATGAAGCAAGCATCACCAAGATCTGCGCCTTGGTGATGCTTGCTTTTTGTGATTGGTGAATTTTATTTAAACGAATCCTCTGCTTCCATTAATTAATTTGTACATGAAACAGATTCAGCATACACACAGCTTAGATTAGACAAGAGCAGGAGTATACTCGTAAAATAAAATATAGATAGCGAGAAAATTCCTTGAATATTCTCGTCGATGTTTTGATGTAAATTGCTTACACCAAAAAAACTTGACACGCAAAAAGAGATGTGTTATAATGTTCGTGACAAATAAAAAGGCCCTATGTCCTAACGCTGGGTAAGGACATAGGGCTCGGCATCTTGCGATGCTCTTTCGCAAAAATAGTATACCGCAAGGTGCCGTGTTTGTCAATAAATTTAAAGGAGGACCTTGATATATGGTCTATATTGATGCGGTACATTACGAAACGGATTCACACGGTTGCGAAGTGATCTCTCAGCTGAAGTGGACAAACACCTTGACTGAGCAGGCAACCAACATTTGCACAAAGGCGCAGATGATTTCCTTTATCAATGACAACCCTGATTGCACCAAAACTAAGTACAATAGTCCAATCTGGGGATGGCGTGAAGGCGAAGATGTCAGAGTGGTTGATAACACTTATCTCCGAACTGATTCCAATAATACTAAAGCGGACAACCTCGGCTCACTTCCCCGATTCTAATGAAAAGGCCAACGAAGCCCAGCATTCGTTGGCCTTTTTTCGAAGGTGATTTTATGTACAAAAGATTGAAAGATGTAGCTGAAATTCGTTTGTGCTTAGCGCAAAGGGCGACAACTAACAAGATGTATAAGGCACTAACTCCAATTAAGCTACTCGAGAACAATGTCGTGGATGGCTTTATTTTAGACAACAAAGTACGAGCTGATGATGCCACAAAAGTTTGCACCGGAGACATCATCATAAAACGCATATGTCCTTGGTTTGCAAACTATATTGATGAGATTGAGGATGATGTCTATGCCGCTGGGAATCTGATAATCATTACTGCAAAATCGGTTGATTCGAAGTATCTCGCCTACATCTTAAACACAGAGATTCCCAAAATCACGCAGTCGCTATCTGGCTCAAAAATTCCATCGGTCGGAAGAGGCGATTTGGAAGAAATTCAGATTCCGATTCTACCAATAGAAAAGCAGAGAGCGATAGGTGATTTTTGGCAAAAAAGTGTAGAGCTCTATAAATTAAAAAGGAAACTAGATGAGTTAGAACTAACCCAGGCTAAAGGCATCTTGGAGAACGCGATAAACGGAGGAAAATGAAATGGCGGTCAAGAAAACCACGTTTGAAGATATCAAAAACGCATTGTGGGCAGGTGCAAATACATTTAGAGACAACATTGATGCATCAAACTATAAAGACTATGTGCTGTCCATGTTGTTTGTGAAGTATTTAAGTGACACTTTTGATGAGAGTGTTGAAAACTTAAAAAAGGATTATGAAGGAATTCGCCTTGAACGGCAAATTGCAAATCTTCCCTTCGTATTGAAGGAAGAGTACACATTTAATTATCTGCTAAAAAACAAATACGCTGTTGATATCGGTTCCAAAATTAGCGAAGCTCTGACTGGTATTGAAAGCTCTAATGCAATCCTTTCTGGAATTTTCAGAGGTATCGACTTTAACAGCGAGAATAATTTAGGAAAAAAAGAACAGAAAAACCCTCTTTTGCGGACATTACTCGATGATTTCGCAGATTTAGATTTAAGACCCAGCCACATTGAAACAAAAGATAATGAGGTGCCTGCCGATGTTGTTGGCGATGCTTACGAGTATATGATCGGTGAATTCGCCACTATGGCGGGTAAGAAGGCCGGCAGTTTCTTTACTCCGCAGCAAGTCTCGGAGGTAATGGCACAAATCGTAGCCCCCCAAGAAAAGGATCGCGTCTATGACCCGACCTGCGGTTCTGGATCTTTGCTAATTCGAGCCGCTAAAAAAGGTGGATTGGACAAGGTCTCTATCTATGGTCAGGAAGTAAACAATTCGGCTATCTCTATGGCGAGAATGAATATGTTCATTCACGATATTAAAGATGCGCATATCGCCTGGGGTGATACCCTTGCCAATCCCCAGCATCTTGACAGCGATGGAAACCTGATGAAATTTGAATGCATCGTTGCCAATATGCCATTCAGCAAGGACAAATGGGCGGAGGGCTTCAATCCAGGTGGAGAGGTTTCCGTTGACGAGGATGAAACGCCAGTCAAAGCAAATAAGAAGGGCAAGAAAAAAGAATTCAAGATGGAACCGTCTCTCGACCGTTTCCATCGATTCGATATGGGTGTCCCACCTGCCAGTAAAGGTGATTGGGCATTCTTGCTACATATGATCCATAGCATGAGCGGAAACGGACGAGTTGCCGCTGTTGCTCCTCACGGCGTCTTATTCAGAGGCGCATCCGAAGGAAGAATTCGTCAGGCAGTCATTGAGAAAAATCTAATTGATGCCATTATCGGTTTGCCGGAAAACCTATTTTATGGCACATCCATTCCGGCCTGCATTGTAGTATTTAAGCGAGGCCGTACTACAACAGATGTCCTTTTCATCGATGCCTCGAAGGAATTTAAAAAGGAAAAGGCAAAGAACAAACTGCGCGACGGGACCAACGGTGAACCCAACGATATTAAGAGAATTGTTGATACCTACAGAGCTTTTGTGAATGGAGAAAATGCCGAGCAGGAGAAATACAGCCACGTTGCGTCTCTCAGTGAGATTGAGGAAAACGAGTACAATTTAAACATCCCTCGCTATGTTGACACATTTGAAGAAGAGAAACTGATTGACCTTGAAAGCGTAAACAAGGAAATTGCCGATATTAAGGGACAGATCGCTGCGCTCGAAAAAGAGATGGAGCAGTGCATGAAGGAGCTTGGCTTATGAATGATCTTGTAAAGTATAGCGAGAGGACTTTTGAAGATATCAAACATACCAATGAATATGGCGAGGAATTCTGGTATGCCAGAGAACTACAGCTTACATTGGAATATTCCGAGTGGCGCAATTTCAATAATGCCATTGAGAAAGCCAAAACCGCGTGCAAAGCTAGTGGATTTGATGTGCATGACCATTTTGTTGGTGTCAACAAAATGGTTGAAATCGGCTCTGGTGCAGAGCGTAAAATTGATGACATCATGCTTTCCCGTTATGCTTGCTATCTGATCGTAATGAACGGCGATCCCAAGAAGGAAGTTATTGCTATAGGCCAGACCTATTTTGCTGTTAAAACAAGGCAGCAGGAAATGATTGATGATTTTGATGGGCTGACAGAAGAACAGCGCCGATTGGCAATCCGCAACGAGATGATCAGGCACAACAAACTGTTGGCAGACGCTGCGAATAAAGCGGGCGTAGTGGAGCTTTTGGAGTACGCCATCTTCCAGAATTATGGATATAAAGGTCTTTACGGCGGAATGGACATGAAAGCAATCCATAAGCATAAGGGACTGAAAAAGAGCCAGAAGATCCTTGACCACATGGGCAGTACGGAGCTTGCAGCAAATCTGTTCCGTGCCACGCAGACCGAAGAAAAGCTCCGTCGTGAAAACATTCAAGGAAAGGAAAATGCCAACAGAACGCACTATGAAGTTGGTGCAAAGGTCCGTAAGACCATCAAGGAGTTGGGCGGTACAATGCCGGAAAATTTGCCTACTCCCGAAAAGAGCATTAAACAAATAGAGCGTGAAATCAAAAAGAAAAAATTGGAGAACGGAAAACAATGAGTGATTTTGGAGGATTCAATTTTTCAGATCTCCCCCGCTTTGATTTGGGCGTAGCCAATACCGCTCGCCAAGCAGCCGAGATATCTGCTGTTATGAATGACATAGCCGATTATAACAGAAAAAAAGACGAGGCACTTTTTGAAACTGCCGAGGCAAGCCGAGCACAAAAGGAATTACTTGAACGGCAGCTGGAAGAAGTAAAAGAGCAGAATAGCCTTTTGAAAGAAAATAATGCTGCGTTAAAGGAAAACTATTCTACTCTCAAAGAACTTTATGAAATGACCAAAGCAGAGGCAGAGAGCAGCGCAAAAGAAGCAAAGCAAAACAAGATTTTCGGATGGGTTTCATTTGCTATCGGTACCATTATCGGAATTGCCGGAATTGTGATTGGAATCATCGTTTAGGAGGTCGGCGTATGACCGAAGAAATACAGAAAAGGATTGAAGCAATCAAAGCTGGAAAAGTTCCTGACGGCTATAAAAAAACTGTTGTAAGAATTGTGCCGAGCGAATGGCAAGAAAAACGCTTATCAGACCTGTTGAGATTCCAAAATGGTGTCAATGCAGAGAAGGAAAAATTCAACAGCGGCATCAAAATGATCAGCGTTATGGACATCCTGGACGAGCGTCCTATCGTCTATGATACAATCAGAGGGCAGGTAGATATAGACGAAAAGGCACTGAACAACTATAGCGTAACCTACGGAGATATTCTTTTTCAAAGAAGTTCCGAAACTGTGGAAGATGCCGGAAAATCAAATGTTTATTTGGATCGGGAAAGAACCGCAACATATAGCGGTTTTGTCATCAGAGGAAAGAAAATTGCAGACTATGATCCCGTTTATCTGAATGAACTTTTGAAAACCACTGGTGTTCGCCAGCAGATTATCAAGTACGCAGCCGGATCTCAGCACATCAATGTAAGTCAGGATTCCCTCGCAAGAGTGAGAGTCTGCCTTGCGAGCGAGGAGGAACAGCAGCTTATTGCTGAAGTTCTATCAAAATGGGGTCAGGCCATTGAATTGCAGGAAAAGTTAATTGAAAAGCTTGAGTTGCAGAAAAAGGCACTGATAAAAAAGCTCCTTAGCCCTCAAAAGAACTGGCGCAGAGAAAAAATTGGAAGTGTTGCTCAAAAGCAAAAAGCAGTATTAGTCATTGCGTCAGTTGATGGTGTAACTCCGATAATAGATATGGATTACTTGGTAAATGGTCATTTTTGCAATTATACAAATGACGAAGGAGTGCGTGCAGGCTTTGATGATGTTCTTTTATTGTGGGATGGTTCGGGAGCTGGTACTCCAATATACAAGGCCGAGGGAATTGTTGGTTCAACTTTTGCAAAATTATCCCCCAATAGTGATATAGTTCCGGGTTATTTATATTATTATTTGTTGAGTATTCAAGAGAAGAATAGACTATTGCGTGAAGGGTCTGGGGTACCACATATCCCAAAAGATTTTATGAAGATGCAAACAATTTGTTTTCCGTCAAAAATAATTCAGAAACAACTTGTGAGTATTTTGGAAAATTTGGATTCGCAACTGACCTGCCAAATTAAAAAAGTAAATATTTTGAAACAGCAGCAAGCAGCAGTGAGCCAACTGCTACTGACTGGAATCGTGAGGGTGTAAGGAGGAATCTATTATGGCTACGAACAAGCCTTATGGCGATAATGCACGCAAAGGTGCAGTGAGAAACAGAACGCAGGTGCAGAACCCTAAAACTGGATTGTGGGTAAAGCGAGACAGTGTCACCGGAAGATTTATGGATGTCAAAACATCTTCGGATAAGCCTTTTAAAGGTGTAACAAAAGAAAAATAAGCGCAAAAAAGCCGGGCTTTTCAGTCCGGCTATTGCTGCTTATACGGGAGGAATGGAGTTATGCCGAGTCATACTATTTTTAACGAGCGTCCGGAATGTCAGGATCGCCTGATTCAGTTTCTCATCAATATGGGATACGACTATGTTTCACGCAGCGAAGCAGAAAGTAAAAGAAGAAATTTGTCTTCCGTTTTATTTGAGGATGAGCTGATTCGTTTTCTGCAAAAGCAAACTTATACTTATAATGGTCACGAATTGCTTTTTTCAGGAGAATCGATCACTAAAGCGGTGAAGGAGCTGGATGCTTCTCTTTTGCAGGGGCTTTCTATGGCCAGCAAGGAAATCTATCACCATTTAACGCTGGGAATCAGTCTGGAGGAAAGCATTGCAATTGACAGCGACATTCCGGTAAAACAGTCCTTTGATCTGCATTATATCGACTTTGACCATCCCGCAAATAACATTTGGCAAGTAACAGAAGAATTCAGCGTTCAGCGTCCTAACGGCAGCTATGCCCGCCCTGATATTGTCTTAATGGTCAACGGTATCCCTTTTGTTATAATCGAATGCAAAAAATCCAGTGTGGATGTTGCAGAAGGTGTGCAGCAGAATGTTCGCAATATGATGCCAGATTATATTCCGCAGCTGTTTAAGTTTGCTCAGATTGTAATGGCTATCAATCCGCAAAAGGTGCTGTATGGCACAGGAGGGACAGGCTCAGATTATTTTGTAGAATGGCGTGAGGATGATATTGAATGGCAGAATGAGGTTTGCAAAAAGTGTTCGCCTGATGGGTCGATCTTAGAGCAGGATAAAGTTGCCGCATCAATGCTCAGCAAGCACAGACTTCTTGATCTTGTGCAAAACTTCATTCTTTTTGACAACAATATCAAGAAAATTGCCCGGCATCAGCAGTACTTTGCCATTAACAAATCTATGGACCGGATCAATGGAAAAGACGGCAGCACCTCTAAAGGAGGAGTCATCTGGCACACGCAGGGCAGCGGAAAATCGCTGACCATGGTTATGCTTGTGAAAAAGATTCAAGCTGAAAAAGGACAAGAAAACCCGAGATTTATTATCGTGACAGATCGTGTAAATCTGGATAAGCAGATTAGAGATAACTTTGCAAATTCTCAGATGTCTCCTGTTCGTGCAGCCACTGGTAAGGGACTTAATGCGTTACTAAAAAACAAAGAGAATATCGTGATTACAACTCTAATCAATAAGTTCGAAACAGTGTATCGCAATAAGTATCTTGAACCGGACAGCGATAGGTTTTATGTACTGGTAGACGAAGCGCATCGCTCACAGTATAAGGCGATGTTCAACTATATGAAAGAGGTTTTGCCCAACGCGACTCTAATTGCTTTTACCGGCACACCTCTTATTGCCAAGGCAAAGAAGAACACCTATAAAACATTTGGCGAGCCGATTCATAACTACACAATGAAACGGGCCATTGAAGACGGAATTACAGTTCCGCTTGTCTATGAAGGGCGCAAAGTCAAACAGGAAGAGCCATCGCTGACGATCAATAACTATTTTGATAGTTTGACGGGAGATCTACCACAGGAACTGAAAGATAAGCTTTCAGATAAATTCAGTAGATTCAAAGCAATTTCGGAAGCCAGAAGCCGGATAAACTTAATCGGCTTTGATATTGCAGATCATTTTAAAAGTTACTGCATTCCCAAAGGACTAAAAGCAATGGTTGTGTGTTCCTCTCGAGCAGTTGCGGTCGAAATGTATGAAGTACTAAAGGGCGTGTCGGGAATCAACCCTCGTGTTGTCATTACATTTGGAGATAAACGAGAGGGTGATGACGATGAATCAACGGATGATGCCATCAAAAAGATAAAGGCTTACCATCAGAAAATGGTCAAACCTTTATTTGGTGACAACGATGAAAAGTATGATGACCACGTCTGCGGGGACTTCAAAAATCCAGAGGGCGAAATCAATATACTGATTGTAAAAGATAAGCTGCTCACTGGATTTGATGCACCGGTTGCAGGTGTTCTGTATTTGGATAAGTCTATTCAGCAGCACTCCCTTTTACAAGCTATTGCCAGAGTCAATCGAGTTTACAAAGGTAAAGATTTTGGATTGATTGTAGACTATTGGGGTATTTTTGGAAAGCTGAATAAAGCCATCGATATGTACGAGGATGCGGAATCCGGTATGAACGACTTTGATAAAGCTGATATTGATGGCGCTATCTTCGGGCCAGTAGATGAAAAAAATAAACTGGCCGAAGCGTATGCAAATCTGATTGCCATGTTTGATGCTGTTAAGGATTCTTCTTCTTCCGATGATTGGCAAAAGAGCCTTGCGGACGAAAAAAGAAGGAAAGAGTTTTATAACCGCCTTAAAGAATTTGCCAATCTCTTAAATCTGGCACTGTCTAATCGAGATATCTTTGTTGAGGTCGGCTTTGAACTAATTGAAAAGTATCGTAAAGAATATCTGTTTTATAGAAAACTGAAAGATAGCGTCATGATGCGTTATGACGATGAGGTTGATCTATCCAAGTACGAGCAAGGAATCAAAAATCTGATCGACACATTCGTAAACGCGACAGATATTACAACCGTTGTTAAGCCTGTTTCAATTGGCGATGAAAAGGCCATGAAAAAGCTGCTTGAACATATGGACTCCAATGAATCAAGAGCAGATGCAATCAAAACCAGGATAGAGTCAAAGCTGAAGCAAATTCGTTATGATGACCCGCTTTTGTTCGAGGAATTTTCATCCAAGATAAAAAAGACGATCGATTTATATAATGAAACCCGTGATGCAGATGCGTATCTGGAGAGTATGAAGATAATGGCAGACGATTTCAGAAATGGAATTACGTCGCAAGATTATCCTTCCCAGATTGCGAGCGACAGTGACTCTAAGGCTTTTTACGGTGCCATTCTCACCCAGTTGAAGAAGAATGCTGCAATACAAATCACCTCGGATACGGAGGAACTGATAGCACAGTATTCTTTCAAGATAAAAGAAGTTATTAGCGATAATGCAAAGCGAGATTGGAAGCATAACGAAGTGGTGCACAAGGCAATGCATAGAAGCTTGGATGACTGCCTATTTGATATGTTTGAAGAAATGGGGGTCGTTATTGATAAGTCGAACATTGATATGCTCGACTTAATCATTGATGAGACAATGAAAGTGGCGGTGGCAAGATACTAATGGAATGCTATGATTTAGAATTATCGCCGTCTTTTGAAAAGGTAACCGTCAACATACAGTACAAGAATATAAAAAATGTACACCTCAAAGTGTTTCGAAATCTAAATGTTGTTTTATCTGTTCCACTGGAAATAACAGATGATTGGGTAATCAGCTTCCTTCTAAGCAAATCAAGTTGGATCGAAAAACAACTACAAAAGTACAAGGGTTCAAGTGGGCACAACAACTTGACAAATGTGAAAAGCGGTTCTTCCACTCAATTATTAGGGAAAGATCGCAGAATTATCAAAAAACATTCCAAGACGAACTATGTTGTTGAGGAGGAAAAATATATTTTTGTTTATGCTGATGAAGAAAAAAAGCTACACCAGCAAACACTTGAAAAATGGTGGCGTGAGACTGCTTATAAAGTTTACGGTGAAGAAATGGATGAAATTTACTCCAGAATTTTCAAAAAGTATGGTGTAGATAAGCCAGCTTTATATGTCAGAAAAATGAAAACCCTGTGGGGAAGTTGCACACCATCAAAAAATAAAATCACACTGAACCAATATTTGCTTAAGGCAGATCTTCGCTGCATACAGTATGTTGTCTTGCACGAATTAACACACCTTCTTTACCCATATCACAATACTGATTTCTATAACTTTCTAACCATCCAGATGCCAGATTGGAAGGAAAGAAAAAAACAACTGGATTTGGAAGTCGTTCAGGGATTATAGTTCTGTACCACTTCATGTTCTGCATGATTGCCATATCATTTATATTCAAAGCAGCACCACAGTGGTTACATCGAAAGGATCTGGAGAAGTTTCCTTTGCAAGTAATTTGACTGCTATCCTATTGGGCAGATTTGTAAAAGCAATCGAAGTGACAAACAAAGTGATACCCCATGCCCCCAGAACAGAGCATAGGGCACAAAAAGCGTTTGCAGAACGCGCAGCCGCAGAATGAAATTCTGCGTTCAAAAGGGGCTTGGGGGCGCTGCCCTCAACAAGCAGTTTGTGGCGATGGATAGCCACAAGCATTGCTTGCGCCTATATGTTTGGCTTCCGGGACAGTATCGCATAGACCTGCGTTTCTTTCTGATTTGATCCCATGATGTTATGTTAATACAGGGTTGAGTATTATCCTTAAATCTGATATGATGAGGTTGACAGATAGGGGGCGTATTTCTTGAAAGAAGTAGCAGAAAGGTTGCGGTATCTGCGGGAAAGCGTCAAGCTGTCCCAGGTAAAGATGGCTGATATTGTCGGTGTCAAGCAGTCTAGTTTGAACCGCTATGAGCTGAACCAGGCTTCGCCCACATTTGAGACGCTTACCCGGTATGCGGATTACTTCGATGTCTCCATGGACTATATCTTTGGGCGCACCGACCATCCCCAGGGGAAGCTATACGAGTACAAGCCCAAAATTGAGCAGAGCGATCCCCAGATGAAGAAATTTGTGGAGATGTGCTTTGACCCCGCATCCCCCATGAACGCGCGGCTCAAGGAGACCCTGCTGCAAATGCTCGGGGAGGTGAAGAAATGAATGTTGTCATCTACGCCCGTTACTCCAGCCACAGCCAGACGGAGCAGTCCATCGAGGGCCAGCTCCAGACCTGCTATGAGTACGCCAGAAACAATGGCTACATCGTCATTGGGGAATACATTGACCGCGCTCAAAGCGGCACCAGCGACAGCCGCATGGAGTTCCAGCGGATGATTTCCGACAGCGACAAGCACACCTTTGAGGGCGTTCTGGTTTATCAGCTTGACCGCTTTGCCCGCAACCGCTATGACAGCGCCATCAACAAGGCCAAGCTGAAAAAGAACGGTGTGCGAGTGATCTCTGCACGGGAAAACATCAGCGATGATGCCAGTGGCATCCTGGTGGAAGGCGTGTTGGAAAGTATGGCAGAATACTACTCGGCGGAACTTTCCCAAAAGATTCGCCGGGGTATGGACATCAATGCCGAGAAGTGCCTGAGCAACGGCAGCAATCCGGGACTTGGCTACCGTGTGGATGAAGAACGACGGTTTCATATTGATCCTGAGGGTGCTGCGGTCGTCCGGGAAATTTTTGAACAGTATGCTAGCGGAAAGACTGTGACGGAGATTATCCAGTCCCTTAACGCCAGACAAATCAAGACCTCCCAGGGAAAAGCGTTCAACAAGAATAGCCTGCATCGTCTGCTGCGGAACCGACGGTATATTGGCTACTACATCTACAAAGGGGTGGAAACTCCAAATGGGATGCCCCGAATTTTGGAGGACGAGCTTTTTGAACGGGTGCAGCATATTCTGGACCGTAACAAAAAAGCTCCTGCCCGTGCAAGAGGTCGGGAGGAGTATCTGCTCACCACCAAGCTGTTTTGTGGTTACTGCCGTGAGATGATGACCGGCTATGGCGGCACAGGGAAATCCGGCAAGGCGTATCACTATTATGCCTGCAATAATTTCAAACGGCGCAAATGCAAAAAGAAGGTTATCAGCAAAGAGAAGATAGAAAACCGCGTGGTGCTGGAATGCCGCAAGCTGCTGACGGACAGCAATATCGAGCATATTGCAGCCTCGGTGGCCGCAGTTTGTGAGTCCGACCGGGATACAGTTTCCATCAAGCGCATCAAAGCTGCCATTCAGGAAGCAGACACCGCCATTGAAAATCTCTGGAAAGCTCTGGAGAAAGGGCAGGCTGCTGATATGATTACCGAGCGGATTGAAAAGCGCCAGAAAGAAAAAGAAGAGTTGCAAGCACAGCTGGCCATTGAGATGAACAAGCAGGTTAGGCTGAGTGCAGCCGACATTAGGGCGTACCTCTATGCGCTCAAATACGGCGATAAGAATGATGAGAATACGAAACGGGGCATTATCAATATTTTCCTTCGAGCCGTCTATCTGTTCGACGAAACTTTTACCCTGATTCTGAACGGAAGCGATAAGCCGATTGTTATCGATGACATTCTGCTGGACGAGATCGAGGAGGGCCTGGACAACGACTTGGCCAACCATAATTTGTGTTCGTCGTTGGTTGCGGACGCTCCACCAACGCAATATAATCCGAACCCTTTGCCGATTGGCCGTGGGTTCGGATTTATTGTTTTGTCCGCCGTCCCGGCATAATTTTCCCCGCCGCCGCATAATAGACAGGGGAGGGGAACGCTATGAAGCCTGCTGTTTATCTGTACGGTGTGCCGGGTCAATATGAAAACTATCTGGCGGCACTGGAGAGCGCCGGGGCCCGGGTGGTCCTGTGCCGGGACCTGTACCGCAGTCTGGACTGCGGGGGACTGCTGCTGCCCGGCGGCGGGGACATCCGGGGCCCCCTTCCGGGAACGGAGTCCTTTCTGATCGACTCCTTTGCCCGGTCCCGGCGGCCCATTCTGGGGATCTGCCGGGGACTCCAGGCCCTGAACGTCCACTGGGGCGGGACCCTGCGGGATATCCCCGGCCACCAGCTGCCCCGGGGCGATCTGGTGCACCCCACCCGGGCGGAGGGGCTGATGGCCCGTCTGCTGGGGGAAGCTCCCGCCGTCACCAGCTGCCACCACCAGGCGGTGGACCGCCTGGCCCCGCCCTTACAGGCGGTGCAGTGGTCCCCGGACGGCGTGGTGGAGGCGGCGGTCCACCGGCAGCTGCCGGTGCTGGGGGTCCAGTGGCACCCGGAGCGCCAGAGCTATGGCCTGCGCCGGGCGGACGCCCCCGGGGCAGAGGCCCTGTTTGCCTATTTCGCTGCACTGATAGGAGGAGAACCATGGACAGACCCGTGCGGGAGCTGAATCTGGAGCTGGGGCGGCCCGACGCCGCGGAAGCCCTCCGCCGCCTGGCGGCGGAGGTGGAGGCCGCCCGGAAAATGGGGACCCCGGCCATGAAGCTGATCCATGGCTACGGCTCCTCCGGCAAGGGCGGGCGGCTGCGCACTGCCTGCCGCACCTGGCTGCGGCAGCAGGAGCTGTGCTTCCTGCCCGGGGAGGAGTTCAGCATCTTCAACCAGGAGGCCCGCCGGTGGCTGGCCCTGTGCCCCCGGCTGCGGCAGGACCGGGATCTGGACGCCGAAAACCGGGGCGTCACCTATGTTCTGCTGAAAAAATAGCAAAAAAACGCCGTGAAGCGCTTCTTTTTCAAGCGCTTCACGGCGTTTTTTCATTCCAGGGATGCCTTGTATCCCTCGCCCCAGGCCCACATGGAGTCCAGAATGGGCTTCAGGCTCCGGCTCAGCAGGGTCAGGGAATACTCCACCCGGGGCGGCACCTCGGCATAGACCTCCCGGTGGACCAGGCCGCTTTTCTCCATGTCCCGCAGCTGGGCGGCGAGCACCTTCTGGGACACATCGCCCACGGATTTTCTCAGCTCGCTGAAGCGCTTGGTGCCCGGCATCAGGTCCCGGAGGATCAGCACCTTCCACTTGTCGCCGATCAAGGTCAGCGTGGTCTCCACCGGACAGGCGGGCAGCTGGTCCTTTTTCTTTGCCTCACTCCTGTCCATAAAACCTCCCCAAAAGCTGTCCCGGTTTCAGGCGGGACGTCCCGCAAAAGCCGGGCTTTGTCCCGGTTTTTATCCGGGACAGGCCGGGACGGAAAGCCCTGTCCCGGCGTTTTTTGCGTCTTTTTATTTTCCCACGCAGAAGCGGGAGAAAATGGTCTGGATCAGGTCGTCCCGGATGTGTTTTCCGTTCAGCTCCCCCAGAGCCTCCAGGGCGGCCTCGGCGTCGGTGAGCACCACGTCCGGGGTCATGCCGATGCGCAGGGCGCTGCGGGCGCTGCGGACGGAGGCCAGAGCCCGGGACACGGCGTCGGCCTGCCGGGCATTGGTCAGCAGCTCCCCGGGGCGGCCCTCCCCGGCGGGGTACATGGCCCCGATGGCGTCGCACAGGACGGACACCCCCTCGCCGCTGCGGGCGGACAGGGACACCACGTTGTCGAACTCGTCGGCCAGTCGGTCGATGTCCACCGCCCGGGGCAGGTCGGATTTGTTCACCGCCACCAGCAGGTTGGGCGCCTGCCGGGCCAGGTCCATGGCCTCCCGGTCGGCATCGGTCAGGGGGGTGGAGCCGTCCAGCACCAGCAGGGCCAGGGAGGCCTGGCGGGCGGCGGCCCGGGCCCGCTCCACGCCGATCTTCTCCACGGCGTCCTCCGTCTGGTGGATGCCCGCCGTGTCGCACAGGCGCAGCAGCACATGGCCCACCCGGACCTTTTCCTCCACCGTGTCCCGGGTGGTTCCGGCCACGTCGGTGACGATGGCCCGGTCATAGCCCAGCAGGGCGTTGAGCAGGGAGGACTTGCCCACGTTGGGGCGGCCCAGGATCACCGTGGGGACCCCTAATTTCAGGAGCTTTCCCCGGGAGAAGGTGGCCAGCAGCTCCTCCAGCCGGTTTTCGGCGCGGCGGAGGGTATCCAGCATGTCCTCCCGCTGGAGGTCGCCGATGTCCTCGTCGGGATAGTCCACCACGGCGTAAAACCGGGAGACAATGGCCATGAGGCCGTCGTAGATCTCCGTGACGGTGCGGCTGAGGACTCCCTCCAGCTGGCCCACGGCGTTGTGGGCCGCCTGGGCGGTCTCGGCGTCGATCAGGTCCGCCACGGCCTCCGCCTGCAAAAGGTCCATGCGGCCGTTGAGAAAGGCCCGGCGGGTGAACTCGCCGCCCTTGGCCTGGCGGGCTCCGGCGGCAAGCATGGCGGCCAGGGCCGCGTCCAGCACCACCGGGCTTCCGTGGCACTGCAGCTCGCCGCAGTCCTGGCCGGTGTAGCTGCCGGGGCCGGGGAACAGCACCGCCAGGGCGCTGTCGATGACCTGGCCGTCCCGGTCCAGCACGTCCCCCAGCACCAGGCGGCGGGGCTCCTGCCGGGACATGGGGCGGCCGTTTTTCGGGCGGAACACCCGGTCCAGCACGGTGCAGGTGTCCGGCCCGGACAGGCGCACCACGCCAATGGCCGACGGCCCCGGGGCCGTGGCAATGGCGGCGATGGTATCAGACATGGAAACGCACTCCTTTTATACATACATGCTGTCAGTATAGCATGATTTGTTGCCCCGGGCAAGGCAGCAGGCGATAATTCCCCGGGAAACGGGGCAGACTATGGGCAGATCAACGGAAAGGAGGGGCGGAATATGCAGGCTATGGTCCATGCGAAAACGTGCATCCAGTGTGGGCTGTGTCCGGCGGTGTGCCCGGACGTGTTCACCCTGGATCCCGGGGAACCCGCCCGGGCCATCAGCGGCCCGGTGCCGGAGGAGTGCCGGCTGGCGGCCCAGGAGGCGGCGGACAGCTGCCCGGTAGGGGCCATCGAGATCCGGTGAACAAAAGGCGGGGGACGCGGGTCCTCTCAGTCGGCTGCGCCGACAGCTCTCCCAAAGGGAGAGCCAAGTCCGTAGGGCCCGCTGCCCTCGGCGGCCCGGGGGAGGGGGCGGATTGCCGCCGAAAATGGTACAATTGGGAGGACACCCCCAGGAGGGCGCGGCTGGGCCGTGCCCTCTTGTTATTTTTCCCCCGATGGAGTATCCTATGGACAACAAGCTACACCGGGAGGTGCAATATGCACAAATACATTCTCATCCCCGATTCCTTCAAGGGCACCCTGTCCGCCCGGGACTTCTGCGCCGTGGCCCGGGAGGCCATCGGGCGGGCGGACCCCGGGGCACAGGTGCTCTCCATCCCCCTGGCCGACGGCGGCGAGGGTACGGTGGAGGCGTTTCTGGCGGCCTGCGGCGGCCGGCGGATCGAATGCCCCTGCACGGGCCCCTATGGCGGCACGGCGCCGGGGTTTTACGGCCTGCTGCCTGACGGAACCGCCGTTGTGGAGCTGGCGGCCGCCGCGGGGCTGCCTCTGGCCGGAACGGACCTGCATCCGGCGGATGCCACCACCTACGGCGTGGGCCAGCTGCTGCACGCCGCCCGCCATGGAGCCAGGCGTCTGCTGCTGGGCCTGGGCGGCAGCGCCACCAACGACGGCGGCTGCGGAGCCGCCGCTGCCCTGGGCGTGGAATTTTACGACAGCCGGGGCCGGGTATTTGTCCCCACCGGCGGCACGCTGGGGGATATCCACCGCATCTGCGCCGAAAACCTGGAGCCTCTGCCGCCGGTGACGGTGCTGTGCGACGTGGACAACCCACTGTGCGGCCCCCGGGGCGCTGCCGCCGTGTTCGGCCCCCAGAAGGGGGCGGACCCGGACATGGTGCAGCTGCTGGACGCGGGCCTGGCCCATCTGGCGGCGGTGCTGCGCCGGGACACGGGCCGGGACGTGCTGGACATGCCCGGCGGCGGCGCGGCAGGCGGCTTCGGCGCAGGGGCGGCGGCCCTGCTGAACGCCCGGCTGCGGCCGGGGGTGGAGATGCTGCTGGATGCGGCGGATTTCCCCCGTCTGGCGGCGGACGCGGACCTGATCATAACCGGCGAGGGCAGGCTGGACAGCCAGAGCCTGGGCGGCAAGGCCGTCATCGGCGTGGCCCGGCGGGCCCGGGAGCTGGGAGTTCCCTGCGCGGCCCTGGCCGGGGCGGTGGACGTCTCCGCCCTGCCCCGGGCCTATGAGCTGGGCCTCACCGCCGCCTTCCCCATCAATCCTCTGCCCTTGCCCTTTGAGCAGGTGCGGGTTTCCTGCCGGGAAAATCTGTCCGCCGCAGCGGAGAATCTCATCCGTTTTTATTGCTCTGTCGCTCGGTGACTCCAACCAAAAACTTAACGCGAAAACTCCATTACTTTATTGATTCTTTATGCTTTTCTGCGATATTTTAGCGTGATATATGAAAAATCCGAGAAATCTGTAACACTTCACAAAATGTTCGTTAAAAATTCAGCGATTTGGCAATTGTAAACATTCTGTGACTGTTATAGAATTAACACAGACGGGTCCGCTGCGTATAGGGCGGCGGACCGGAAAACGAAACAGCGCGGTGCGCCGCGCCCCCAAATTAAGGAGAGTGAGTCTGTGTTCAAGAAATTCACCAACGGCTGCGTTCGCGTGGTCAATCGCTGGCTGCCGGATGCCTTCCTGTTCGCCATCATCCTGAGCATCATCGTTTTCATCGGCGCCATGTTTGCCACGGGAATGGGTCCGCTGAAGGTGCTCAACGCCTGGGGCGACGCAAAGGGCTTCTGGGGCCTGCTGGCGTTCTCCATGCAGATGGCCCTGGTTCTGGTATTCGGTTCCGCCATGGCTTCCGCCAAGCCCTGCCGCAAGGCCCTGCGGGCTGTGGCGGGTCTGTGCCACAACAACATGCAGGCCATCGTGATCACCACCATGGTCTCCACCATCTGCTGCTGGCTGAACTGGGGCTTCGGCCTGGTGGTGGGCGCTCTGCTGGCCAAGGAAGTGGTCCGCCGCGTTCCCACCGTGGACTATCCTCTGCTGATCGCCTCCGCCTACTCCGGCTTCGTGATCTGGCACGCGGGTCTGTCCGGCTCCATCCCCCTGGACCTGGTGGCCGGCAAGGCCTTCGGTGAGGTGACCTATCAGGCCCCCATCACCGCCACCGTGTTCCACCCTGTGAACATCATCATGTGCGTCGTGATCCTGATCGCCATGCCCTTCATCAACTACGCCATGCATCCCGACAAGGCCCACACCGTCTGCATCGACCCCACCCTGCTGCAGGATGAGGAGGACAAGACCTACGAGAACAAGACCCCCGCTGACCGCATCGAGCACTCCAAGATCCTGTGGGTGATCCTGGTGGTGGCCGGGTTTGCCTACATCGTTTACTACTTCGTCCAGAACGGCTTCACCCTGGGCCTGAACATCGTGAACATGATCTTCCTGTTCCTGGGCATCCTGCTCCACGGTGACCTGCGCCGCTACGTGGACGCCATCGGCGAGGCTGCCGCCGGCGCCGCCGGTATCCTGCTGCAGTTCCCCTTCTATGCCGGTATTATGGGCATGATGGTGGCTGCCAACGAGCAGGGCGTGTCTCTGGCCAGCGTCATCTCCCAGTTCTTCGTGAACATCTCCAACAGCATCACCTTCCCCATGCTGTCCTTCCTGGCGGCCGGTATCGTGAACTTCTTCGTTCCCTCCGGCGGCGGCCAGTGGGCCGTTCAGGGTCCCATCATGATGCCCGCCGGTGCCAACCTGGGCATCGACGCCGGCCGCACCGCCATGGCCATCGCCTGGGGCGACCAGTGGACCAACATGATCCAGCCCTTCTGGGCTCTGCCTGCTCTGGGCATTGCCAAGCTGTCTGCCCGGGATATCATGGGCTATCTGGTCATCGTTCTGCTGTTCACCGGCGTGGTGGCCTGCCTGGGCTTCCTGGCCTGGGGCCTGTGGTTCTGATTTACCCGATCCACCAATTGAAAAGAGGCGCTGCCGCGGCAGCGCCTCTTTTTTGTCCGTATTCGTCCGTATACGCGTTACTCCCGATAGATGGCGGCGTCAAAGTCCCGCACCAGCTCCTGGCGCTTGGTGTCCATGACCTTCACCAGGTTGAACTCCTCAAAGGCCAGGCGCATGGCGAAGTCCTTGGCCTCGTGGATGTCGTCGGTCTCGAAAAAGGGGAAGAAATTGGTCCCCGGAACGTTTTCCTTTTTCAGCAAAACCTGAAAGCGCATGGTGTGCATCCTCCTGCATATGTGGTGTACCTTTTAGTATACCCCCGCCGGGGGCAAAACGCAACGGCGCGTTTCGCCCAAAATCCCGCCCCGAAAACCGGCAAATTTGCCGGAGGGGAAAATGCAAAAAGGCCTTTTCTCCCCGGGCGCGGTCGTGTATAATAGTTAGGTTGAAGCAATCACCGGAAAGAGGGAGCACATATGAAAATTGGTTTTGATAACGACAAATACCTGGCCCTCCAGGCCCAGCACATCCGGGCCCGGCGGGAGCAATTCGGCGACAAGCTGTATATCGAGTTCGGCGGCAAGCTGTTCGACGATTACCACGCCTCCCGGGTGCTGCCGGGGTTCCAGCCGGACAGCAAGATCCGGATGCTGGCCTCCATCCGGGACGAGGTGGAGATCGTGGTGGCCATCTGCGCCGGAGACATTGAAAAGAAGAAGATCCGCGGCGACCTGGGCATCGGCTATGACGAGGACGTGCTGCGGCTGATGGACGTGTTCCGGGGCCTGGGGTTCTATGTGGGCTCCGTGGTCATCACCCAGTACGCCGGGCAGCCGGCGGCGGACGCCTTCATCAAGCGGCTGACGGCCCTGGGCGTCCGAAGCTATCGCCACTATCCCATTGCCGGATACCCCTCGGACGTGGCCCACATCGTGTCCGACGACGGCCTGGGCAAAAACGACTATATCGAAACCACTCGCCCCATCGTGGTGGTGACGGCTCCCGGCCCCGGCAGCGGCAAAATGGCCACCTGCCTGAGCCAGCTGTATCACGAGAACAAGCGGGGCGTCCGGGCGGGCTACGCCAAGTATGAGACCTTCCCCATCTGGAACCTGCCTTTGAAGCACCCGGTGAACCTGGCCTATGAGGCGGCCACGGCGGACCTGAACGACGTGAACATGATCGACCCATTCCACCTGGAGGCCTACGGCAAGACCACCGTGAACTACAACCGGGATGTGGAGATTTTCCCGGTGCTCAACGCCATGTTCCAGCGGATCCAGGGCGCGTCCCCCTATCAGTCCCCCACGGACATGGGCGTGAACATGGCGGGCTTCGCCATTGTGGACGATGCGGTATGCCAGGAGGCCTCCCGGATGGAGATCCTCCGCCGGTACTATGCCGGTATGGTGGACCGGGTCCGGGGCAAGTGCGACGACGATGTGGTGCGCAAGCTGGAGATCATCATGCAGCAGGCCGGTGTCACGCCGGATATTTGTCCCGCCGTGGCGGCCTGCCTGAAAAAGGCGGAGGAGACCGCCGCCCCCGCCGGGGCCATGGTCCTGCCGGACGGCCGGGTGGTCACCGGAAAGAACAGCTCCCTGCTGGGACCCTCGGCGGCGCTGCTGCTGAACGCCATCAAGGCCCTGGCGGGCATCGACAAGGAGCTGGACCTGCTGCCGTCGTCCATCATCGCCCCCATCAGCGACATGAAGATTTCCCACCTGGGCCACCGGAACCCCCGGCTGCACTCCGACGAGGTGCTCATCGCCCTGTCCATCTCCGCCGTCACCAACCCCCTGGCGGAGCGGGTGCTGAAGAAGCTGGACGACCTCCGGGGCTGCGACGCCCACTTCTCCGTCATTATCTCCGAGGAGGACGAGAAGCTCTATAAGCGCCTGGGCATCCACGTCAGCTGCCAGCCCCGGTACGAGATCAAGCGCCTGTATCACAAGTGAAAAAACCGGGACGGACAGGCTCCGTCCCGGTTTTTCCCCGGAAGAAAGGAGTATCACGCATGCAGACCATTGCCGAAATTCTGGCCCGGGAGCTGGACAAGCCCCTGGCCCATGTGCAGAACGTCATCGACCTGTTGGACCAGGGCAATACCATCCCCTTCATCGCCCGCTACCGCAAGGAGCTGCACGGCAGCATGGACGACACCGCCCTGCGGACCCTGGAGGACCGGCTGAGCTATCTGCGGAACCTGGACCAGCGCCGCCAGGAGGTGAAAAACGCCATCGACGGCCAGGGGAAGCTCACCGACGAGCTGTCCGCCGCCATCGACAGCGCCGCCACCCTGGCGGAGGTGGAGGACCTGTACCGCCCCTATAAACAGAAGCGCCGCACCCGGGCCACGGTGGCCCGGGAGAAGGGCCTGGAGCCCCTGGCCCTTCTGCTGCTGGACCAGGGCCGGGACTGCCCGGCTCCGGAGGAGGCCGCCCGGGACTATGTGGACCCGGAGAAGGGGGTGGAGACTCTGGCCGACGCCCTCCAGGGGGCCAACGACATCGTAGCAGAGCTGCTGTCGGACGATGCCGCCATCCGCAAGACCCTGCGGGAGCTGCTGCGCCGGCAGGGACATCTGCGGAGTCTGGCCGCCACGGAGGAGGACACCGTCTATCGGCTGTATTACGACTTTGATCAGCCCATCGCCAAGCTGGCCGGGCACCAGGTCCTGGCCGTCAACCGGGGCGAAAAGGAGGGCGTCCTCTCCGTCACCGTGCTGCTGGACCGGGAGCTGGGTCTGATGACTCTGCGCCGGGCGGTGGTGCGACCCGGGTCCCGGGCTATGGAGTTTATCAAGGCCGCCTGTGAGGATGCCTATGACCGGCTGATCTATCCCTCCCTGGAGCGGGAGGCCCGGTCCGATCTCACCGCCTCCGCCTGCGAGGGGGCCATCGCCAACTTCGGCCTGAACCTGAAGCCCCTGCTGATGCAGCCCCCGGTAAAGGGCCACGTCACCATGGGCCTGGACCCCGGCTATGCCCACGGCTGCAAGGTGGCGGTCATCGACGGCACCGGCCGGGTGCTGGACACCGCCGTGGTGTACCCCACCTACGGCCCCCGCCAGAAGCAGGAGGCCATCGACCGGCTGTCCCGTCTGGTCCGCCGCCACGGCGTCACCCACATCGCCATCGGCAACGGCACCGCCAGCCGGGAGACCGAGCAGATGGCGGTGGAGATGATCCGGGCCCTGGGAGGCGGCGTCAGCTATATGATGGTCAACGAGGCCGGGGCCTCCGTATACTCCGCCAGCAAGCTGGCGGCGGAGGAGTTCCCGGAGTATGACGTGAACCTGCGCAGCGCCGTGTCCATCGCCCGGCGGATGCAGGACCCCCTGGCCGAGCTGGTGAAGATCGACCCCAAGGCCATCGGCGTGGGCCAGTATCAGCACGATATGCCCCAGAAGCGGCTGGACGAGACGCTGTCCGGGGTGGTGGAGGACTGCGTCAACGCCGTGGGCGTGGACGTGAACACCGCCTCCGCCAGCCTGCTGGGCCGGGTGTCCGGCCTGAACGCCGCCACCGCCAAAAATATCGTGAAATACCGGGAGGAAAACGGCGCCTTCACCGGCCGCCGTCAGCTTCTGAAGGTGCCCAAGCTGGGGCCCAAGGCCTTCCAGCAGTCGGCGGGCTTCCTGCGGGTGCCGGAGAGCAAGTCTGTGCTGGACAACACCGGCGTCCATCCGGAGAGCTACGCCGCTGCGGAGGGACTGCTGGCCCTGTGCGGCTATACCCTGGCCGACGTGGCCGCCGGGAGGCTGGCGGACCTGCCCCAGAAGGTGAAGGCCCTGGGCTGGGAGGAGACCGCCGCCCGGCTGAACGTAGGCGTTCCCACCCTGCAGGACGTGGCGGCGGAGCTGGCCAAGCCGGGCCGGGACGTCCGGGACGACCTGCCTGCCCCCATCCTCCGGACGGACGTGCTGGAGATCAAGGACCTGGCCCCCGGCATGGTGCTGACGGGCACCGTCCGCAATGTGGTGGATTTCGGCGTGTTCGTGGACATCGGCGTCCACCAGGACGGCCTGGTCCACATCTCCCAAGTCTGCAATAAGTTCATCCGCCACCCGTCGGAGGTGGTGTCCGTGGGAGACGTGGTAAAGGTGACGGTCCTGGAGGTGGACGAAAAGAAGCGCCGCATCAGCCTGTCCATGAAGCAGGCGCCAAAGCAGTAATATAAAGCAGCAGGGCCGCCCGGGAGGGCGGCCCTGCTCAGCTCGCAAGCCTTTTTGGACAAGCTTTTAATAGCCCCGCTTCCGGTCCACCCGGTGCTCCAGGGGACGGCCGGCGGCGTAGTTTTCCAGATCCCGGCAGAACATGTCCACGTTGATGTCGCAGGTGTAGCCCAAGGACATATTCCCCGAAATGTGGGGCGTCAGCAGCAGGTTCCGGGTACTCCACAGGGGGTGCTCCCTGGGCAGCGGCTCCGGCACCACCACGTCCAGGGCCGCCCCGGCGATGCGCCCGGCGTTCAGGGCCTCCATCAGGGCCTCCTGGTCGATGGCGGTGCCCCGGCCCACGTTCACCACAATGGCGTCCCGGGGCAGCAGGGCAATGCGCTCCCGGCTGAGGATGCCTACGGTGTCCGCCACCGACGGCAGAGCCATCACCAGGATCTCCGTCTCCGGCAGCACCTGGTCCAGCTGCTCCTGGGGCAGCATCCGGTCATAGGCGGGGTCCGGGTTCCGGCCGCTGCGGGACACGCCGCAGATGTGTCCCGCTCCCAGGGCCTTGGCCCGCCGGGCGAAGTTGGTGCCGATGTCCCCGGCCCCCAGCACCGTGATGCGGCTGCCGTAAATGGACCGCATAGGCAGCTCCGACACCCATTCCCGCCGCCGGACGATGTCCTGGAACTCCGGCATCCGCCGCAGCAGCATCAGCGTCACCATGAGGATGTGCTCGCTGATGGTGAGGCCGTAGGCTCCGGAGGAGTTGGACAGCACCACGTCGGGGCTGGCATACAGGCTGTCGTCGGACAGCTGGTCCACCCCGGCGAAGCCGCAGCAGTACCACTTGAGCGCCGTGGCCCGCTTCAGGTCTCCGGGCTCGCACCATCCGTAGATGATCTCATACTGGTCCAGCCCCTCTGCCGGAGCCTTGCCCCGCCCGTAAAAGTCCACCGCAAAGCCGTGCTTTTCCGCCGCTGCCAGCACCCTTTTCCGGTGCTCCGGCGTCAGGAAGTCCTCCATCACCGCGATTTTTCTCATTTACCGTATACCTCCCATATTTTTTCTGCGCAGCGCATGCCGTCGGCGGCAGCGGACAGGATGCCTCCGGCATAGCCCGCCCCCTCGCCGCAGGGGTACAGCCCCCGGACATTGCACTGACCGCTGTTGTCTCGTATGATCCGCACCGGCGACGACGACCGGGTCTCCACTGCCGTCAGCACGGCGTCCCCCTGGGCATAGCCCCGGACCTTTCCGTCCAGCATCGGCAGCGCCAGGGCCATAGTCTGCCACACGAACTCCGGCAGACACTGCCGCAGGTCCGTCCACCGGACCCCGGGCCGATAGCTGGGGATCACCCGTCCCGGCCCCGTGGAGGGCCGCCCGGCCAGAAAATCCTCCACCCGCTGGCAGGGAGCCGCATAGCCTCCGCCGCCCAGGCGGAAGGCCGCCTCCTCCAGCCGCCGCTGGAAGGCGATGCCCGCCAGGGGATGGCTGCTGCCGAAGTCCGCCGGGGTCACGTTCACCAGCAGGCCGCCGTTGATGTTCTCCCGGTCCCGGGCATATTCGCTCATGCCGTTGGTCACCACCCGGCCCTCCTCCGACGCGGCGGCCACCACCTGCCCCCCGGGGCAGACGCAGAAGGAGAAGGCGCTGCGCCCGTTTTCCGGGTGGCACGACAGCTTATAGCCGGCGGCGGGCAGGCACGGGTGCCCGGCAAACGTCCGGTACTGCGCCGCGTCCATATCCGCCTGCCGGTGCTCGATGCGCACCCCCACAGCAAAGGGCTTCTGCTCCATCCGCACCCCGGCGGTGTGGAGCATCTCAAAGGTATCCCGGGCGCTGTGGCCCAGAGCCAGCACCGCCTGCCGGGCCGGCAGCACATAGCTCCCCTCCGGCGACGACACCTCCAGCCCCTCCAAGGCCCCGTCCCGGACCCGCAGTCCGGTGACCCGGTGGCCGAACCGCACCTGGGCCCCCAGGTCCAGCAGCTGCCGCCGCAGGTTCACCAGGGTCACATGGAGCATATCCGTGCCCACATGGGGCTTGGCGTCCGTGAGGATGCTCTCCGGCGCCCCGCAGGCCGCCAGCTGCTCCAGGATCCACCGGTGCCGGATGTCCCGGGTGCCGGTGTTCAGCTTCCCGTCGGAAAAGGCCCCGGCGCCGCCCTCGCCGAACTGTACGTTGGACTCCGGGTCCAGCACTCCGGTGCGCCAGAAGGACGCCACGTCCCGCTGCCGGGTCACGGCGTCCTGCCCCCGCTCCAGCACGATGGGCCGCAGGCCGCACCGGGCCAGAACAAGGGCCGCGAACAGGCCCCCCGGACCGGCCCCGATGACCACCGGCGGCGTCTTGGGGGCCGCCAGGGTCTCCGGCAGCCGGTATACCTCCGGCGCATACGGCGTCACCCGCCGGTCCCGGACCCGCCGCAGTGCGGCCTTCTCCTGCCGCAAGGTCACCGCCGCCGTATAGACAAAGTGCAGCTCCTCCCGGGCGTCGATGGCCCGGCGCAGCACCTGAAGGGACAGAATGTCCCCCTCCGGCACCCGCAGCAGCCGGGCGGCCTTGCCCCGCAGCAGCTGCTCATCCTGCCCCGGAGCCAGCTTCAGCCCCTCGATCCTGACCATGGGCTTCCGCCCCCTTTCTTCATAGAATGTTCAAATTTTTCCGCCGTTTCTTAAAGCTTCGCTTAAGGTTTCCGCGTATACTATAAACCATCGAAAGGAAAACCACAGCGGCGGCGGAGCATGATACCACATCATACCACATTCCGCCCCGCCCGACAATAGGAGGTTCACAGTTATGTATAGCGGTGTCAACGACGAGAACAATCAGGGCGCTTTCAACGATGAAAACAGCCTGTACCATTACAGCTATTCCAGGGACCGGGAGCCCCAGCCCGGACAGCCCGACCCCAGCCAGACCAGCTGGCAGCCGGCGTCCCGGCCGGAGGATCCGGTCTCCCCGGAGGAGCCTGTGGCCTACACCACCGGCGCCTGCCAGGATGACCCCCAGCCCCCCAAGCCGGAAAAGGGCTCCTTCTGGAAAAAGACCGGCACCAAGGTCACGGCTCTGGTTCTGTGTTGCGCCCTGATCGGCGGCCTGTGCGGCTTCGGCGGCGCGTCTCTGGCCCGCCGGGGCGGCAAGGCCACCATTCAGGAGTCCGGCCGCACGGCTTCCGCCGTCAGCGTCAAATCCGTGGACGGCCAGACCCTGATGACCCCCGCCGAGGTGTACGCCTCCACGGTGAACAGCGTGGTATCCATCAACTGCTCCGCCGTGTCCACCAACATCTTCGGCCAGAAGGTGCAGTCCGCCTCCTCCGGCAGCGGCTTCGTCATCACCCAGGACGGCTATATCGTCACCAACCAGCACGTGGTGTCCGGCGCCAGCAGCGTCAACGTCACCCTGTATAACGGCGATACCTATCCCGCCACTGTAGTGGGCGGCGACAGCGACTATGATGTGGCCGTGCTGAAGATCGAGGCCACCGGCCTCCAGGCCGTGACCCTGGGCAAGAGCGCCGACGTCAACGTGGGCGACACGGTGATGGCCATCGGCAATCCCCTGGGCGAGCTGACCTTCTCCATGAGCCAGGGCATCGTGTCCTGCTGCGACCGGGCTATCAACGTGGACGGCACCCCCTTCAACATGATCCAGGTGGACGCCTCCATCAATCCCGGCAACTCCGGCGGCCCCCTGATGAACCTGTACGGTGAAGTGGTGGGCATTGTGTCCGCCAAGTATTCCAGCTATTCCAATACCACGGTGGAGGGCATCGGCTTTGCCATCCCCATCAGCGATGTCCAGACCATCATCACCGACATCATGGAAAACGGCCAGGTCACCGATAAGGCCTACATGGCCATCAAGGCCGGCAGCATGACCGAGCAGATGGCTGCCCAGTACAACATCGACGTGACCCAGGGCGTGTTCGTCTACGCCGTGGAAAAGGGCGGCGCCGGGGAAAAGGCGGGCCTGCAGCTGGGCGACGTCATCACCAAGCTCAACGACACGGAGATCACCTCCATGAGCGACCTGTCCATGGCCAAGAAGGGCTTCAAGGCCGGCGACACCGTCACCCTGACGGTGTGGCGCGGCGGCCAGGAGATCACCCTGAGCCTGACCTTCGACGAGCAGCCTCAGACCACCGGCACCGAGGACGATTCCTCCAACCAGAACCAGGGTCAGCAGGATTCCTACGGCGACCTGTATGACTACTTCTTCGGCCGGGGCAACGGCGGCCGGGGTAATTAAGGCAGCGTGACGGCTTCTTCGGAAGCATCACTGGATATATTTCGCATTTCCCTTTTACTCTCTCTTTCTTCTTTCATCTTTCTTCCTTTAAGCACCTCAGGGGTCCCGGATATCCGGGACCCCTGAGGTGCGATTTTTATTGGATTGTCGGGGATGGATCTCAGCGGCGTCCGCCGCCGAAGCCTCCCTTGCCGCCGAAGCCTCCGCCCCGGCTGCCGCCGGAGGAGCGTCCGCCGCCGCCAAAGCCGCCGCGATTGCCGAAGCCCCCGGACCTGGACCCGCCGCCGAAGCTGCCGCCGGAGGGCCTTGACCCGCCGAAGCCGCCGGGACGAGGCCCGTTAGACCGGGGCGGACGGGGCGGTGTGGACCGAGGCGGACGGGGACCGCCGCCCATGGGTCCACCCATGGGACCGCCGGGACCCCGAGGGGGACGGGGCGGTCTGGGACCCCGGGGAGGCCGGGGCGCCCGGGGCCTGCGGCCCCAGAAAATGGGATAGTACACCGGCCCGCCCATCATAGCCGGACGCCGGCGATAGCGGTTGTAGCGCATACGGTCCAGCAGCGCCCAAACCATGAAAATGCACACGATCAGCAGCACCACACCGGCGATGCTGACGCCGGAGGCGCCGGCAGGCTCCTGCCAGGTCTGGCCCGGAGCCGGGGACTGACCGCCGGTACTTGAGCGGCCCAGGGTCTGGGCCAGGACCACGTCGGACTGGCGGAAGAAATCCACCGCTGCCTGGGAATAATCCCCGGCATAGTAGGGGGTGTCCAGGGCGGTTTTCAGCCGGGTCTGCTGGGTGTCGGTCATCAGGTCCGCCAGGTTGTCGCCGCAGGCCACATACCAGTCGCCGCCCTTGACCAGCAGCAGCAGCATATCGTTGGCTCCCAGGCCCCACCTGGCCCCCAGCTCCCGGGCGTAGTCCTCGCTGGACCAGCCCCGGATATCGTCCACGGCGGCCACCGCCACCACGGCGTAATATTGCTTGTTCCAGGCGGTGTTATAGTCCTGGATGGTCTGCCGGGTCTCCTGATCCAGCAGGCCCGCCTCGTCGCAGATCCAGTTGTAATAGGACACCTCCGGCGGGGCGGCGGGCTTTTTGCTGATGCCGTAAACGCCGGAGCCGATGATGGCCAGGATCAGCACCACCAGCGCAAAGCCCCGTTTTTGATAGAATTTCATGGTGACGCCACCGGTCCTTTCGGGGAAAGTCTGTGTGCGGGCATCAGCCCCGGAGCTCCAGCAGCTTCTGCTTCAGCTCGCCCTCGATGCGGCCCAGCTCCACCTCGGCGGCCTTGCGCTTCTCGGCCCCCTCCTTCTGGATGTTCATCACCTCGTCCAGGGTGGAGATCAGCTGCTGGTTGGTGTGCTGCAGGGTCTCGATATCCACGATGGAGCGCTCGGCCTCCTTGGCGGTGGCGATGGTGCCCATCTTCAGGGTGTCGGCGTTCTTGCGCAGGAGCTGGTTGGTCATCTCGGTGACGGCGTTCTGGGCGGCGGTGGCCTGACGGCTGTGCTCCATGCCCAGGGCCAGCACCATCTGGCTCTTCCACAGGGGAATGGTGTTCACCAGGGAGGACTGGATCTTCTCGATCATCTGGGTGTCGTTGTTTTGCAGGAGGCGGGTCTGGGGCCCCATCTGCACGGACACCATGCGGGTCAGCTCCAGGTCATGGAGCTTCTTTTCAAACCGGTTGCACAGGTTCACCAGGTCGTTATAGGCCTGGGCGTCCTCCGCCAGGCCGGACTGCTCCGCCTTCTTGCGCAGCTCCTCCAGCTCCGTGGACCGCACCTCCGCCAGACGCTTCTTCCCGGCCAGAATGTACATGGTCAGTTCCTTGTAATACTTCAGGTTCAGCTCATACATCTGGTCAAACATGGCCACATCCTTCAGCAGGGTGATCTGGTGCTGTTCCAGGCTCTGGGCGATCTTGTCCACGTTGGCCTCCACCTTGCCGTACTGGGCCTTCATGGTCTCCAGCCGGTTGCCGGTCCTTCTGAACAGGCCCGCCAGGCCCTTCTTTTCCTCCTCCTCGCCGAAGCCCTTCAGCTCCACCACCAGCTGGCTCAGGTCCTTGCCGATCTCGCCCAGGTCCTTGTTGCGGACGCTGTTCAGGGCGTTTTCGGAAAAGCCCGCCACGCTCTTCTGGGCCGCCGCGCCGTACTGCAGGATCATATTGGTGTCCCGGATGTCGATCTTGTGGGAGAAATCCTCCACCGCCTTCTTTTCCGCGTCGGTCAGCAGCTTGTCGTCCATCTCCACGGGCTCAATTTTCTTTTCCTCCTCCACCTGGGGGGCCTCCGGGGCTTCCGGAGTCAGGGTCAGAGTGGGCACTGCCTCGGCGGCAGCGGCGGTGGGGTCCAGGGTCAGCTGAGGGGTCATGTTATCGGTCATGGTAATCGTCCTTCCTTTATGAGTAATGGTGTCTTAAAGCTCCAATTGAATCCCGTCGTCCTGGGGGCCGTCGTCAGGCTTTGCCTGGGTGCGGTGGATGGGATCGTCGCTGAGGCCCTCCCGGGCCATCATGTTGTCCAGCACCGTGATATCCGTGGAGATATCCAGGGCCTGGTCGCCGAACAGGCTGTCCAGCTGCCGCTCGAAGGCGGTGACGATGGTGCTCATCATGCCCCGCACCCGCTCCATGGTGCCGGTGATGTTCTCCCCCTGGACGCCCTGGCGGCTCATGTCGTCATAGGCCCGCAGCAGCTTCAGGGTGGTGGGCAGATAGTAGCTCATGAACTTGCGGATCTGGGGCAGCTGGGAGGGATTCTTCTGCACCTGCTGAAAAATCTTGTCGGACACCTGGGAAAGCCGTTCAATCTGGGCGCTGATGGCCGCGTCCTGGATGCTGTCGTTCAGGCGGCGCATCTCGTCCAGAGCGCCCTTTCCCTGGGCGATCATCTGGTCCAGCTCCGGATTGCCGGTGGTCTCCGGCTCCTGGGGCACCTCCTCCACAATATCCTTGCAGAACAGCCGGGCGATGCCGTATACCACGGCGGAGGCCGCCAGGGCTATGACAAAGTGCCCCGGCCGGTACAGGGGGAACAGCAGGGCATACAGCACCCATGCAGCCGCCGCCGCATACAGCGGCGCAGCCGGTTTGTGAACGATTTTTTTCATCCCATCGCCTCCGAATTTGCGTTAAGACTATTATACCCCACAGGCCATTTTCGGTCAAGAAAAAAGCCTGTGGGGCGGGGAAAATCAGATGGCCACGGGGATCTTTTCGTCAAAGGGCAGGGGGTCGTACCCCTCCAGCCGGAAGCTGTCCCTGGTGAAGCGATAGAAATCCGTCACCTCCGGGTCCATGACGAAGGCCGGGGCCGGGCGGCCCTGCCGCTCCAGCAGCTGCCGCACCAGGGGGACGTGCCGGTCATAGATGTGGGCGTCGGCGATGACGTGGACCAGCTCCCCGGCCTCCAGGCCGGAGGCCTGGGCCATCATATGCACCAGCACGGCATACTGGGCCACGTTCCAGTTGTTGGCCGTCAGCATATCCTGGCTGCGCTGGTTCAGAATGGCGTTCAGGGTCCGGCCCGACACGTTGAAGGTCACGGAATAGGCGCAGGGGTACAGGGCCATCTCGTGCAGGTCCTGGAAGTTATACAGATTGGTCATGATCCGCCGGGAGGCGGGGTTGTGCCGCAGGTCATACAGCACCCGGTCCACCTGGTCAAACGCCCCCTCCGGGTATTGGTGCTTCACCCCCAGCTGATAGCCGTAGGCTTTGCCGATGGAGCCGTTTTCGTCGGCCCAGCTGTCCCAGATATGGCCCCGGAGGTCGTGGATGTTGTTGGACTTCTTCTGCCAGATCCACAGAAGCTCGTCGATGCAGGTTTTGAAATAGGTGCGGCGGATGGTGAGAATGGGAAACTCCTGCCGCAGGTCATAGCGGTTGATGATGCCGAATTTCTTCACCGTGTGGGCCGGAGTACCGTCCTCCCAGTGGGGGCGGACGTTCTGGTCTGTGTCCCACACCCCGTTTTCCAGGATGTCCCGGCAGTTCTGCTGAAATATTTCATCGGCGCGGCTCATAGGCGGCCCCTCCTTATACGTTTTGGGGTTATTGTACCATAACGGGGGGTAAGATACAAGGAAATGGCAGACATAAGGAAAAGTTGTTTGTTTCACCGGGCGGCTGGTGGTATACTATATATGTATAACTATGTGAATCAGGAGGAAATGACTATGCAGTATGATGTGCTGATCGTGGGCGGAGGCCCCGGCGGAATTTATTCCGCCTATGAGCTGCTGGAGAAGCGGCCGGACCTGAAGATCGCCCTGTTTGAGGCGGGCCACGCCCTGGCCCGGCGGCACTGTCCCATTGACGGCGTGAAGGTGAAGTCCTGCGTCAAGTGCCCCACCTGCGCCATTATGAACGGCTTCGGCGGGGCCGGGGCCTTTTCCGACGGCAAATACAACATCACCAACCAGTTCGGCGGCACCCTGCACGAATACATCGGCAAAAAGCAGGCCCTGGAGCTGATGGAATATGTGGACGAAATCAACGTGGCAAACGGCGGCGAGGGGACCCACCTGTACTCCACCGGCGCAACCCCCATCAAGAAGCTGTGCCTGGAGAACGACCTGCACCTGCTGGACGCCTCTGTCCGCCACCTGGGCACGGATAAGAACCTGGTGGTGCTGGAGCACCTGTATAACCGGCTGAAGGACAGGATGGATATCTACTTCGACACGCCGGTGCAGTCCGTGGAGCGCACCGACGGCGGCTACCGGGTGGTGACGGACAAGGGCAGCTACGACGGCCGCTACTGCGTCATCTCCGTGGGCCGCAGCGGCAGCAAGTGGATGGAGCAGGTGTGCCGGGAGCTGGACATCGCCACCAGGTCCAACCGGGTGGACATCGGTGTCCGGGTGGAGCTGCCCTATGAGGTGTTCGCTCACCTTACCGACGAGCTGTATGAAAGCAAGATCGTCTACCGCACCGAGAAGTTCCAGGACCGGGTGCGCACCTTCTGCATGAACCCCAAGGGCGCGGTGGTCAACGAGAACACCAACGGCATCGTCACCGTCAACGGCCACAGCTATGAGGACCCGGCCATGCACACCGAGAACACCAACTTCGCCCTGCTGGTGGCCAAGCACTTCTCCGAGCCCTTCAAGGATTCCAACGGCTACGGCGAGAGCATCGCCCGGCTGTCCAACATGCTGGGCGGCGGCGTCATCATCCAGCGCTTCGGCGACCTGATCCGGGGCCAGCGGTCCACCCCCAAGCGCATCGAGGAGAGCTTCGTGACCCCCACCCTGTCCGCCACCCCCGGCGACCTGAGCCTGGTGATGCCCAAGCGCATCCTGGACGGCATCATCGAGATGATCTACGCCCTGGACAAGATCGCCCCCGGCACCGCCAACGACGACACCCTGCTCTATGGCGTGGAGGTGAAGTTCTATAACATGGAGGTCCAGCTGGACAAGAACCTCCAGACCTGCCACCCGGGCCTGTTCGTCATCGGCGACGGCAGCGGCGTGACCCACTCCCTGTCCCACGCCAGCGCCAGCGGCGTGTATGTGGCCCGCTACATCGCGGAAAACGCCTGAAAATTGAAAACAACACGCACCCCCGGCGGATTCCGCCGGGGGTGCGATTTTTGTTCGCTTATGCTTGTTGGCTCAGGCACGATAATCGTCGTCATCGTCCAGCCATCCCGTGCCGCCGCAGATGTTGCACTTGATGGTGGTTGTGCCGCGGCAGTAGGTGCAGTCGATGTCCTCGTTCCGGGGATCCCGGCCGGTGCCGCGACAGACGGGGCAGTCGATTATGCCGAAGCTTCTGCATTCCGGGCAACGTCTCATAGCAGATCTCTCCTCTCAGTCCTCTTCAAAGTCGGAACAGCAGCTGTTCCAGCCGGTTTCGCAGTCCCGCAGGGTGCAGTAGCCGTCGCGCGGCTGATAGAACCGGCAGTTCGCACATTTTTCCATAGTGAACCTCCTTCGTGCCTTACGTGCGCTCGAACCCTTCGTTGATCATGTCCACAACGTCCTGAATCCAGCCCTCTTCCTCCTGGGCCTGGAACTCATTCCGCCCGGGGATAAGCAGTCCGCCAATCAGTCCGGCTCTGCGCTGGCTCATTTGACGATCCTTCTGCACGTCCCGGCCCCAGAGGGGGAAGGTGACTGTGTTGCCGTTGACAATGACGCCGACCTCGCGATATTTGAAGGGGGGATTGGGATGCCGGATCACCAGCATAGGCAGCTTCTGGGCGAACAGGCCCGTGCCGCTCTTGACCTCGTCCATGGTGACGACGGCCGGGAAGCCGCGCTGCCGGATTTTATTCTCCAGTTCACGCTGGATGCTGCTGAGCAGAGCGGCGCCCTGTCCGTTGCTGATGCGGATGCCTTGATCTGCGTATGGTTGACCGGGACGCAAGGTATATGCCATGGGAATCGATCTCCTCTCTGTTATTGTCTATTATTAAAATACCATAGTATTTTACATATGTCAAGTGTTTGTTGATAATAGTATTTTAATAATGGATATTACAGTTGCTGACGGGAGGAAGTCTATGCTGAGCCAACGCATCCGCGAGCTTCGCGTGGCCCAGGGCTATAGCCAGGTGACCCTGGCCAAGCGCCTGGGCGTATCCAAGCAGGCGGTGTCCAACTGGGAAAATGACAACATTCAGCCATCCATAGAGATGCTTTTGCGGCTTGCCCAGCTGTTTTCGGTATCCACGGACTATCTGCTGGGCCGGGAGACCTCTCTGTGCGCGGACCTGAGCGGACTTTCCGAGGAGGCGGCAGGCCATGTCCTGCTGCTGATCGACGATCTCCGCCGGGCGGCAGACCTCCGGAACACCTGAAAACAACACGCACCCCCGGCGGGATTCCGCCGGGGGTGCGCTTTCTTCTACATGTATCCTCTCAGAACAGCCCGGTGATGACGCCGTTTTCGTCCACGTCGATGTTCTCCGCCGCCGGGACCCGGGGCAGGCCCGGCATGGTCATGATGTCCCCGGTATAGGCCACGATGAACCCCGCTCCGGCGCTGACCTTCAGACTGCGGACGGTGACGGTGAAGTCCCTGGGGGCCCCCGGCAGGGCCGGGTCGTCGGACAGGGAATACTGGGTCTTGGCCATGCACACCGGCAGGTCGCCGAAGCCCAGCTCCGTCAGCCGCTTCAGCTGCTTCTGGGCGGCGGGGGTCAGCACCGCCTGACTGCCGCCGTACACCCGGCCCACAATGGAGTTGAGCTTATAGATCAGGGAGGTGTTGTCGGGATAGGCGAAGGTGAACTCCTCCAGCCGGGGCTGATCGCACAGGCGCACCACCTCCCGGGCCAGGTCCCGGCCTCCCTCGCCGCCCTTGGCCCAGACCTCCGACAGCACGGCGTTGACTCCCAGCTCCCGGCACCGCTCCTGCACCAGCCGAAGCTCCTCCGCCGTGTCCGTGGGGAAGGCGTTGACGGCCACCACGCAGGGCAGGTGGAAGGTGTTGCGGATGGTGCCCACATGGTGCAGCAGGTTGGGCAGACCCTTTTCCAGGGCGGACAGGTTCTCCCGGTTCAGCTCCGCCTTGGGCACGCCGCCGTGGTATTTCAGCGCCCGCACCGTGGCCACGATCACCACGGCGGAGGGCCGCAGACCGGACAGGCGGCACTTGATGTCGAAAAACTTCTCCGCCCCCAGGTCGGCGGCAAAGCCCGCCTCGGTAACGGCATAGTCCCCCAATTTCAGGGCCATCCGGGTGGCGGTGACGCTGTTGCACCCGTGGGCGATGTTGGCAAAGGGCCCGCCGTGGATCAGGGCAGGGGAGTGCTCCAGCGTCTGCACCAGGTTGGGCTTCAGCGCATCCTTCAGCAGGGCCGTCATGGCCCCCTCCGCCTTGAGATCGTGAGCCGTCACCGGCCGCCCGTCATAGGTATAGGCCACGATCATCCGGCCCAGCCGGGCTTTCAGATCCGGAATATCGCTGGCCAGGCACAGCACGGCCATGACCTCGCTGGCCACGGTGATGTCGAACCCGTCCTCCCGGGGGACGCCCTGCATTTTGCCTCCCAGGCCGTCGATAACGTGGCGGAGCTGGCGGTCGTTCATGTCCACGCAGCGCTTCCACACGATCTGCTTGCAGTCGATGCCCAGGGCGTTGCCCTGCTGGATGTGGTTGTCCAGCAGAGCGGCCAGCAGGTTGTTGGCCGCCCCGATGGCGTGGAAATCCCCGGTGAAGTGGAGGTTGATGTCCTCCATGGGGATCACCTGGGCATAGCCGCCTCCGGCGGCGCCGCCCTTCACGCCGAACACCGGCCCCAGGGACGGCTCCCGCAGGGCGGCCACGGCGTTTTTGCCGATTTTCCGCAGGCCGTCGGTAAGGCCCACGGTGGTGGTGGTTTTCCCCTCCCCGGCGGGGGTTGGGGTGATGGCGGTGACCAGGATCAGCTTGCCGTCGGGCCGGTCCGCCCGGTCCCGCAGCAGGCGGTAGTCGATCTTGGCCTTATACCGGCCGTACTGCTCCAGATACTGGGGGTCGATGCCGCAGGCGGCGGCAATATCGCCGATGGGCAGGGGCGCGGCCTGCTGGGCGATCTGAATGTCTGTCATGTGGCTTCTCCTTCCGTTTTCCCTATATTTCCCTATCCAGGCCCCGGAGGGCCTGTGGGGTCTATTATACGGGATAGGCGGCGGGTTGTCACCAGGAAATTGGCATTTTCGTCAAAAAAACGGGGACCGTCCCACCGGAACAGTCCCCGTCACTAAAAGGGCAGCGCCTTTTTTGACTTATCCATAATACGCCATCAGCATATCCACCACGGTGCCGTAGCTCTGGGTCCCCCGGGACTCGCCGCTGCTTTTCAGGAAGGAGTCGTACACCTTCTGGGCCGCGTCGTTTACCGGACCCTCAAATTCCGCCCAATAGGCGGAGTTGTCCCGCAGGTCCGCCACCACCGTGTCCGGCAGCAGCACCCGCACCTGCTTCCAGGCCTCCTGATCCGCCCGGTACAGGGCGTTGGAGAGGTAGGTGAACCCCATCAGCCACCCGGAGTAGCGATACGCCGGGCTTTGCGCCGTGGTGGAGGCGGCAATGGCGATGAAATTGCACTCCTGCTCCGAGGCGATGCCCCGCTGATGGGCCATCTCATGGGCAATGGTGCTGGGCAGATAGCAGGCGGGGCTGTCGATGTTCAGGTTGGCCTCCCCGGTAAAGGGGAAGTAAAATCCCGTGAAGTCCATGGCGCTGAGGGCCGTGGAAAACCGCACCCCCTTGGGCACCCGGTCCTCCATCACCAGGCACGGAAACTCGTCGTATATCCCGTCGAACACCCGCACGCTGTGGGCGAAGATGTCCGCCCGGCTTTCGGCAAAGAGGCCGTTTTCGTCCCGCTGCACCTGGTCCGCGCAGCCGGCCAGCTGCCGGGCGAAATACTCCGTCACCCGGGCCAGCTCCTCCGGGGTGGACTCCCGGGCATATACGCCGGACTGCTCCTGAAAGGACTCGGCGTAGTAGTTGACGCCCCACAGCAGGCTGAACCCGGCGTACACCGTCAGCACGGTGCACACCACCGTCAGCACGAACCGGTACACGATCCGCCCCCGGCGGCCCTTTTCCGTGATCAGCCGCCGGACGGCGGCCCCCATCCACAGCAGGATAACTCCCGCCGCTATGGCGTACAGCAGCTCTGCCACGGAGAAGTCCGCCCGGTAGCACACCGCCGCCACCGCCCGCTCCAGGGGCATGATGATCCCCCGGCTGAACCGGGTCATCAGCCCCGGCACAGTCCGCAGGGCAAAGTACAGGGCCAGCACCCCGCACACCGACAAAAGCCAGACGTGCAGCCCCCGGTGCCGCCTGAAAAAGGCTCTCATAGCTCCAGCGGGCGGCCCGTCAGATACATCACCGTCCGCAGGGCCGCGATGAGCTTGCCGCCCTCGTCCCGGATGTCCGTGCGGCTGAAGCCCATGTGGCCGCCCGTTTTCTCCACGGTGCCTACGGCGGTGAGCTTTCCCGTTCCCGGCGCGGCGGACAGGTATTCGATGCTGGAGGACACCGTGAAGGTCACCTCCTGCCGCAGGGTCAGCAGGGCCATCCCCGCCGCCACGTCGGCCATGGTGAACAGCGCGCCGCCGTGGGGGGTGCCCCAGCAGTTCAGACTGTCCGGGTGCAGCTCCAGCTCCACCGTGGCCGTGCCGTCGTCCACGGCGGTGACCTTCATGTGATTATACTGGCTGAAGGGCTCCGCCCCGGGGCCCTGGGATGATTGCAGTAATTTCTGTCTCCGTTCTTCGGTCATATGCGCTCACTCCGCCGCTGCCAGCAGCCGGCGGGTATATTCCTCCTTCGGATGGTCAAATAGCTCCTCCACCGGCCCCTGCTCCACGATGCGCCCCTGGTGCATCACCAGGCACCGGTCGCAGATTTCGTAAACCACGTTGAGGTCGTGGGAGATAAACAGATAGGAAATGCCCAGTTCCCGGCGCAGCCGGGCGATCAGCTGCAAAATCTGCGCCTGGATGGTCACGTCCAGGGCCGACACGGCCTCATCGGCCACGATCAGCTGGGGGTGCACGATCAGGGCCGCGCCGATGCACACCCGCTGCCGCTGTCCGCCGGACAGCTGATGGGGCAGCCGGTCCCGGCACTCCGGGTCCAGGCCCACCAGCTCCATGGTCCGCTCCACCCGGCGGGCGATCTCCTCCTTGCCGTACTTCCCGTAAATGCGCAGAGGCTCGGCCAGAATCCAGCCCACGGTGCGGCTGGGGTTCAGGCTGCTGGCCGGGTCCTGGAACACCATCTGGGGCCGCTTGGTGAAGTGGGTCACCGTGCCGGTATAGTCCGGCACAAAGCCCAGAATGGTCCGGGCCAGGGTGGTCTTGCCGCTGCCGGATTCCCCCACCAGGCCCAGAATCTCCCCCCGGTGCAGATCAAAGCTCACGTCATGGAGCACCTGCCGGCGCTTTCTGCGGCCGATGGTGCCGGAGGGCCGGTACCACACGTTCAGGTCACGGACCTGCAGAACAAGGTCCTGGCTCATAGCTTCCTCCTTGTGGGAATGGCGGCAATCAGCCGCTGGGTATAGGGGGCCTGGGGGTGGAAAAAGATGTCCTCCACCGGTCCGGACTCCACGATGTGTCCCTTCTCCATCACCGCCACCCGGGTGCACAGCTTCCGCACCACCGCCAGGTTGTGGGAAATAAACAGAATGGACATGCCCCGCTCCCGGTTCAGGCGGCGCAGCAGTTCCAGTATCTGGGCCTGGATGGTCACGTCCAGGGCCGTGGTGGGCTCGTCCGCCAGCAGCAGCTTCGGCCGGGGCAGGATGGCCGCCGCGATCATGGCCCGCTGCAGCATGCCGCCGGACAGCTCATGGGGATACTTCCGGTATACCTCCTCCGCCTCCGGCAGGTCCACGTCCCGCAGGGCCTGCAGGGCCAGCTCCCGCCGCTTTCCCGGCGGCAGGTCCGTGTGCACCCGCAGGCACTCCTCCACCTGGGGTCCGATGCGCATGGTGGGGTCCATGGCGCTCATGGGCTCCTGGAACACCACGCAGATGTCCCGGCCCTGGATGCTGCGCAGGGTATCGCCGCTGCTGGTCAGCAGGTCCCGCCCGTCCAGCAGAATCTGGCCCCGGAAGGCCGCCTGCTCCGGCCGCAGCAGACCGGAGATCATCATGGCCGTGACGGTTTTGCCGCTGCCGGATTCACCCACCAGGCCCACGATCTCGCCGTCGCCCACCGTCAGGTCGATGCCCCGCACCGCCTCGTGGTCCGCCCCGTGAAACTGCACGTGCAGATCCCGGATCTCCAGCATACCGTCACCTCCCCCATTCCTTTTGCTGCAGGCCCTCGCCCAGCAGGCTGACGCCTAAAATCAGCAGCACGATCACGCCGCCCACCGTCAGCATATACCAGGGGGCCCTGGCCATATAGCTCTGGGACTCCGACAGCATGTACCCCAGGGACACGTCCGGGGGCTTCACGCCGATGCCCAGATAGCTCATGCTGGCCTCCGCCAGCACGGCGTTGTTAAACCCGATCACCAGCGTCGGCAGGAGCACCTGCCGGGTGTTGGGCAGAATATGCAGAAACATAATGCGCAGATGCCCCGCTCCCATGAGCCGGGCGCTTTTGACATAGTTCATCTCCCGGTGCCGGGCAAATTCGCTGCGGATCACCCGGGCATAGCTGGGCACAAAGGCGACACCCAGGGCCAGGATCACGTTGTACTTGCCGAACCCCAGCAGCGAGATGAACACCAGGGCCAGCAGGATGCTGGGAAACGCCGTCACCGCGTCGTTGACGCGCATCAGCGCCTCGTCCAGCCAGCCGCCGAAATAGCCGGTAAAGGCCCCCACCAGGGTGCCCGCCGCCGCGCCGATGCACACGGTGGCGGCGCTGATGAAGAAGGTGGTGCCCGCCCCGGCCAGCACCCGGCTGAAAATGTCCCGGCCGAAGTTGTCCGTGCCGAACAGGTGCCGCAGGCACGGGGCCAGGAATTTTTCGCTGCCGGACATGGCCGTGGGGGAATAGGGGGTCCACACGCAGCCCACCAGGGCCAGGGCCGCCATCAATCCGGTGAGGATCAGCCCCGTCCGCAGATAGTGATTCTTTTTTTCGTTCAGCAGCAAGGCCCGCTCCCACCTTTCTTTTTCCGATTTGTCACGTCAGCCGCAGCCGGGGGTCCAGCCGCTGGTTGATCAGGTCCGCCAGCAGATTCACCAGCACCACCCAGAAGGCCACGATCACCACCACCGCCTGCACCACGGGATAGTCCCGGTTGGCGATGGAGGTCAGCAGCATCCGGCCCAGCCCCGGCAGGGAGAATACCTGCTCGATGACCACGGAGCCGGCCACAATGTCCGCCACGGTCATGGCCAGAAACGACACCACCGGCCCCATGGCATTGCGCAGCACATGGCGGTACAGGGTAGCCCGGTCGCTGTTGCCCCGGCTGTGGGAGGTGCGGACATAGTCCTTCTGCAGCTCCGACAGAATGGACGAGCGCAGCATCTTCACCGTCATAGCCACCCTGGGCAGGGCGATGGACACGGCCGGGAACAGAAAATACCACAGGCTAGCGCCGAAGTTGTCGCCGGGAGAAACGTAGTTTCCCGGCACGAACCACCGCAGCACCAGGCCGAACACATAGGTCAGCAGGATGCCCGTCACAAAGGCCGGGATGGCCATGAGCACCTGGTTCACGGCGGTCATGGCCCGGTCCAGCCGCCCTCCGGCGTGGCGGGCGGTGAAAATGCCCAGGGGGATGGAAAAGGCCAGAATCAGCACAAAGGACATCCCCGTCAGAAGCCCCGTCACCGGCAGCTTCCCCGCCAGCATGGACGACACCGGCATTTTATAGCTGTAGGACGTGCCGAAGTCCCCCTTCAGGGCCCCCAGCACCCACTGGACATACCGCTCAAAAAACGGCCGGTCCAGTCCCATTTCCGCCCGCAGGGCGGCAATGCGCTCCGGGGTGGCCTCGGTACCCAGCAGCTTCACCGCCGGGTCCCCGGGGATCACCTGGAACGCCAGAAACGCCAGAAAAGAGACGATGACCATGGTCAGCAGCATCAGTCCGATTTTCTTGGCCGCGTATTTCATGGTCATCGCCTCTTTCAGTTCAGTATAACGTTACCGCTGGGTCAGATAGACCGTGGACAGGTCCAGCACATAGATGGGATAGAACTTCAGTCCCCCCAGATCCTGCCGCATGGCCACCAGGTCGCACAGGTCCTGGATATACACGTTGGCGGCGGTGTCCGCCAGCATGGCCTCCATCTGCTTGTACAGGTCCGTCTGAGTGGCCTCGTCCTGGGCGTTGATAGCCTGCTGGAACAGGGCGTCATAGGCGGGGTTATTATAGTTGATGAAGTTCTTGCCGTAGTCGGAGGTAAAACGCTCCAGCATGGCCCGGGCGGTCATATTGGCGGCGTCCACGCCCACCACCGTGGCCTGGAACTGGCGGCCGTTATAGATGGTGTCCAGCCAGGTGCTCCATTCCACCGGCTGGATGGTCACGTTGATCCCCGCCTCCCGCAGCTGCTCGGCCACCACCTCGGCGGTGTCCATATGGGGCTGATAGTTGTTGGGGACGGAGATGGTCATGTCGAAGCCGTCGGGATACCCGGCCTGGGCCAGCAGCTCCTTGGCCTTGGCCACATCGTGGGGATACTTATCCACCAGCTCCGGCAGGAAATACTTGGTGAATGCGGGATAGATGCTGCTGCCCACGGCGGTGCCGTGGCCGTCGGCCACCATGTCCATGATGCCCTGCCGGTCGATGGCATAGCACAGGGCCTGGCGCACCAGCTGATTGTCAAAGGGCTTGGCCTGGTTGTTCAGATAGATGGCCTGCACCAGGTTCATGGTGCCCTCCAGCACCTGGAAGTTCTGGTTCAGCTGGGAGGCCTGGGCGGAGGTCAGGTGGGCGCACAGGTCGATGGACCCGCCGTTCAGGTTCATCACCAGGGCGTCGGCATTTTCGCAGATTTTATAGGTGACCTTGTCCAGCCACGCCGGGGCGCCCCAGTAATCCTCGAACCGCTCCATGACGAAGTCCTGCTGGGGGGTCCGGGACACGAACTTGAAGGGGCCGGTGCCCACCGGAGCCGTGTCCTGATTTTCATAGTCCGCGGGGATGATGGCGGCCGTCATATAGCTGATGAACTCCAGGTCCCGCTGTGCGATGGTAACGGCAACGGTCTTTTCGTCCAGGGCCTCGACACTCTTGACAGCAGAAAACGCCGCTACCAGAGGCTTCTCCTGACCCTCCGGCACAGCGGCGCAGCGATTGATGGAATATACAACATCCTCTGCGGTCACTGTCTGGCCGTTGTGGAACTTCACTCCCTCACGAAGCGTGAAGGTATAGGTGGTTCCATCCTCGGACAGCGTGTATTTCTCCGCCACAGCGGGGATCATTTCGCCGTCGGAATTGGGCTTCACCAATCCCTCGAAGATGTTGAACAAGACCTCTCTGGTTCCTGCGGCCACCGTCTGGTGGGGGTCAAGACTGTCGTCCAGGTCCTGGGCGATGCCAACGGTGATCTCGCCACCCTTGACCGGTTCGCCCGTTTTGCCGTTATTTCCTTGTCCGCCGGGGTCCTTGCTGCCGTCTCCGCATCCCGGGAGTACGGCGCCGACCATTACCAGCGCCAGGAAAAGAGCCAATAGTTTCTTCTTCATAGCTTTCTCCTTTTTCCTTGCCGCGACCTTGGCGGCAAGCCAGAAATAATGGTGTCAGGCGGCAGTGCGGACAGGCCCCGCCGCCCCTATTCAATTGTCGAAGTGGACTGTACCACATTTCCCCGTGGATTGCAAGGGCTTTTCGCGACTTTTCTCCCGGAATGTGAAAATTTTATCCATCTGCCGCCGTTTTCCCGGTTTTTTCCGCCGGTAGAGGGGGCTGCCTCCGGAACACAACATTGTGCACAATGACGTGCCATTTCCTCTGGGGAAAATATGGCGTCTGAGGGGGTTGTTTTGTGCAAATTGTGGTGTTATACTGTGCAATTGCGTGCCAGTATATTTTGGATAAGAGGTGTGTTTCATGGAAGCGACGCAAAAAAAGAGCGCCCTGTCCGTCAACATGACGGAAGGCTCCCTGTGGAAAAACATGCTGCTGTTCAGCCTGCCCCTGATGCTGACCCAGGTGCTGGAGGTGCTGTTCAACCTCAGCGACGTGGCCATTGCCGGCAAGTTCGCGGACTACCGGGCGCTGGGAGCCGTGGGCTCCACCACGCTGCTGGTGTCGCTGTTCACGGGACTGCTGATCGGCATGGGCAGCGGCGTCAACGTGGCGGTGGCCCGGGGCCTGGGCATGGGGGATAGGCAGCGGGTGGAAAAAACCGTTCACACGTCCTTTGTGCTGTGCGCCGCCATCGGCGTGGTGCTGTGCCTGATCTGCGTGCTGCTGGCCCGGCCCATGCTGACCCTGCTGCACACCAAGGACGAGCTGATGGATGGGGCCGTCCTCTACCTGAAGATATACGCCCTGAGTATGCCGGCCATGGCCGTGTACAACTGCGGCAACGGCATCATGAGCGCCGTGGGCGACACCCGGCGGCCTCTGCTGTATCTGTCCGTTGCCGGTGTGCTGAACGTGGTCCTGAACCTGTTCTTTGTGATCCGCTGCCACATGGCCGCCGAGGGCGTGGCCATCGCCAGCGTCATCGCCCAGTGCCTGTCGGCCCTGCTGATCGTGCTGCACCTGCTGCGGCGGAAGGACGCCTGCCGCCTGGAGCTGCGCCGCCTCCGGGTCCATCCCCAGGAGGCCCGCCGGGTCCTGGCCATCGGCATCCCCACGGGGCTGCAGAACGCCATTTTCGCCGTGGCCAACCTGTTTGTCCAGGTGGGCCTGAACTCCTTCGACGCCGTCACGGTGTCCGGCAGCTCCGCCGCCGCCAACGCCGATACCCTGCTCTTTAACATGATGGCGGCCTTCTATACCGGCTGCGCCAGCTTCGTCAGCCGGAACTGGGGCGCCGGCAAAACCGAGCGCATCGTCAAAAGCTACCTGGTGAGCATGTGCTACGCTGCCGGGGTGGGGGCCGTGTGCGGTCTGCTGCTGCTGTTTTTCGGCCGGAGCTTCCTGGGCCTGTTTGCCAACGAGACGGCGGTCATCGACGCAGGCATGCAGCGGCTGCGGATCATGAGCTTTTCCTATGTGGTGTCCCCGCTGATGGACGCCAGCATCGCCGCCTCCCGGGGCATCGGCAAAAGCGTAGGTCCCACGGTGATCGTTATTCTGGGCTCCTGCGTGTTCCGGGTCATCTGGGTATACACCGTGTTCGCCTGGCTGGGCACCATCACCTCCCTGTATCTGCTGTATATCTTCTCCTGGGCCATCACCGGCGCCGCGGAGATTCTCTATTTCCGCCGCAGCTATAAGAAGGTCATCCTGTCGGCCCAGAGCTGGTAAAGACTTCTGCGGCCCGCTGCGCAGGGCTGGACTTGTTGACAAGTTAAAAAACCGGGACGCTGCGGCGTCCCGGTTTTTTTGCGAAATGGTCAATTAAATAGGGCTTATTCCTGGTCCAGGACCAGCTCCATGGTGTCCTGGGCGATCATCAGCTCCTCGTTGGTGGGGACCACCATGACGATGACGGGGGCGCCGTCCCGGGAGATGATCTGCTCCTTGCCCCGGCAGCGGTTCTTCTCCGGATCGCAGGTGATGCCCATGAACTCCAGGCCCTGGAGGATGTGGGCCCGGGTCTCGGGTGCGTTTTCACCCACACCGGCGGTGAATACCACCACGTCCACGCCGCCCATGGCGGCGGCATACTCGGCGATCATCTTGCGGACCCGGTACTCGAAGATCTCCAGGGCCACGGTGGCCCGGTGATGGTCCTTCTCCGCCGCCTGCTCCAGATCCCGGAAGTCGGAGGACACGCCGGACAGGCCCAGCATGCCGGATTCCTTGTTCAGCAGGTTCACGGCCTCGGAAATGGTCATGTCGTACTTGTTGGCGATGAACTCCACCACGCCCACGTCCATATCACCGGCCCGGGTGCCCATAGGCAGGCCCGCCAGCGGCGTCAGGCCCATGGAGGTGTCCACGCAGCGGCCGCCCTTGACTGCCGCCAGGGAAGAGCCGTTGCCCAGGTGGCAGGACACCACCTTCAGCTCCGCTGGGTCACGGCCCAGAAGCTCCGCCGCCCGCAGGGACACATAGCGGTGGGAGGTGCCGTGGAAGCCGTAGCGGCGGATCTTGTCCTTCTCGTAATACTCATAGGGGATGGAGTACAGATACGCATGCTCGGGCATGGTCTGGTGGAAGGCGGTGTCGAACACCGCCACCTGGGGCACGTCGTGGCCCAGGACGGCCCGGCAGGCCTCGATGCCGATGATGTTGGCCGGATTATGCAGAGGCGCCAGGGGGGTGCAGTCCTCCACCGCCTGCATCACCTGGTCGGTGATGAGGACGGAGCTGGCGAAGCTCTCGCCGCCGTGGACCACCCGGTGACCCACCGCGTCGATCTCCTTCATGGAGGAGATGACGCCGTTGTCCGGGTCCACCAGGGCGGACAGCACCGCCTGGATGGCCTCGGAATGGGTGGGCATGGGGACGTCCGCCGCCGACACGGCGGCCTTGCCCTCCACCTGGGGCTTATAGGTGAATCTTCCGTCAATGCCGATGCGCTCGCACAGGCCTTTGGCCAGCAGATGGCCGGTTTCCGGGTCCAGCAGCTGATACTTCAGGGATGAGCTGCCGGCATTGATGACTAATACTTTCATGAAAGACCTCCTTGATTTTTGGTCCCACATTACATGCTGCAGGTTCCTTCTTCTCTATCTCGCAGGATATTGTATCGAAAAGACGGCGGCTTGGCAACCTTTTTTGGAAATAACTGGAAGCAAAATGAAAATATAGCGGTCAAGGTTTTAACAATGTCAGGTATAGGAAACGGCTGTATTCCATAGGCGGACAAATATGTGAAAATCCTGGCAAACGGGTGAATCTGCTTGTCAGAATTTTCACGGAGTATCCGCCTGTCAGGCGGGAAACGGTCGATAGGAGCCAAGGAAAGTCTGTCCGTCACAGGGGGACAGATGGGAAGCGCTTTCCCGGAAAACGGGGTGAAAAAAGCCCCGGCAGCGCCGCTGCCAGGGCTTCCATATTCTGGTAATTATTGCAGGATGCGGGCCGCAGATTCCTCGGCGAACTGCTTGCTGTAAAGATCGTGGTAATAGCCATGGCGGCGCAGCAGCTCCTGGTGGGTGCCCTGCTCCACGATGCGGCCGTCCCGGACCACCAGGATCATGTCCGCCTTGCGGATGGTGGAGAGCCGGTGGGCGATCAGGAAGGAGGTGCGGTCCTGGAGCAGGTGGTCGATGGCCTGCTGGATCAGCTGCTCGGTCTGGGTGTCGATGGAGGAGGTGGCCTCGTCCAGGACGAAGATGCGGGGGTCCGCCAGCACGGCCCGGGCAAAGGAGATCAGCTGCTTTTCGCCGGTGGAGAGCCGTCCGCCGCCCTCGCCCACGTCGCTGTCCCAGCCCTTTTCCAGCTTGGCCACCACCGTGTCGGCGGACACGGCCCGGGCGGCGGCCTCCACCTGCGCATCGGTGGCATCCAGCTTCCCGTAGCGGATGTTCTCCCGGACGGTGCCGGAGAACAGGTGGGGGTCCTGGAGCACGTAGCCGATGCTGCTGTGAAGCCACAGCTGGCTGCGTTGGCGATAGTCCACGCCGTCGATGAGAATCTTGCCCTCCGTGGGCTCGAAGAACCGGCAGGCCAGGTTCACCAGGGTGCTCTTACCCGCGCCGGTTTCGCCCACGATGGCCACGGTGGACCCCTGGGGAATGTGCAGGGAGAAGTGCTCCAGCACGTTGCCGCCGCCGTCGGGATAGCGGAAGGTCACGTCCCGGAACTCGATCTCGCCCCGGATGGGCTCCCAGTTCTCCCGCTTGGGGTGGAAGGCGTCGCCGTACTTTTCGATGACCTCCGGGGCGTCCTGAATCTGGGGGGTCTTGTCCATCAGGTCCATGACCCGCTCGATGGAGGCCTGCAGGGAAATGAACTCGGCAATGTTGGCGGCGGTCATCTGGATGGGCTCGAAAATGCCCACGGCGTAGGTGGTGAAGGTGGAGAGGGTGGCCAGCTCCAGCAGGTGGTCGGAGACCATATAGCCGCCCCGCAGCAGCACAATGGCCACGGCCATGGTGCTGGCAAACAGCACCAACGGGATATACACCGCGTTGAGCCGGGCCGCGCCGATGCCGGCGTCGTGCATCTGGCGGGTCAGGTCCCGGAAGGCGGCCACGGTCTGCTCCTCGGTGCCCAGGGTCTTGGTGGTCTTGGCCCCGGTGATGCCCTCGTTGAAGGAGCCGGTGATGCGGGAGTTCAGCTTCCGGACCTTCCGGTTCCAGCGGAGGATGCGGTTCTGGAAATACCCGGTGAGCACCGCCATGACAGGCACGATGACGATGACCACCAGGGCCAGCCGCCAGTTCAGGGCCAGCATGGCCGCAAAGGTGCCCAGCACATAGAACAGGGCCCAGAGGATATCCGTCATGTTCCAGGCGATCATGCTGGCGATGCGGTTTGTATCGCTCATGACCCGGGTCAGCAGATAGCCCACGGGGGTTACGTTATAGAAGGAGAAGGACAGGGTCTGGAGATGGTGGAACAGGGAGCGGCGCATATCCCGGCCCATGTTCATCTCGATGGTCATGGAGTTGCGGGCGAAGGCCACCACGGACAGGGCCTGCAGGACGATCACCAGCAGATACGCCAGGGAGAAGGGTACGATGCCCCGGAGGGAATCCGCCTGGATGAAATTCCGGATGGCGTAGCGCTGGAACAGGGGAATGGCCACGTCCACCAGGGCGCACAGGCCGTTGAACACCAGCATCCCCACAAAGTCCCGGCGGAAGGGCCGCACAAAGGGGGTCAGCCTTTTCCAGATGCTCCAGTCAAAGGATTTTGTATAATCTTTCTCGTCGAAGGCAGCCATCAGGCGTTCCCTCCTTCCTCCACCAGAGCGCGGTCATCGCTGCGCATCTGGATGTCGTAAATATCCCGGTAAATGCCGGGGCGGTCAATCAGCTCCCGGTGGGCGCCCAGGGCGGACACCCGGCCGCCGTCCAGCACCAGAATGCGGTCGGCCTGCATCAGGGTGGTGACCCGGTGGGAGATCAGCAGCACGGTGGCGCTGTGCAGGGTGTCCCGCAGGGCGGTGCGGATTTTGGCGTCGGTTTCGGCGTCCACGGCGGACAGGGAGTCGTCAAACACCATAATGGGGGCCTGCTGCATCAGCATCCGGGCGATGGCCACCCGCTGCTTCTGGCCGCCGGACAGGGTGACGCCCCGCTCGCCCACCACGGTGTCGTACCCCTGGGGGAAGGCGGAGATGGCCTCGTCCACGCAGGCCACGGCGGCGGCCCGGCGCATGGCCTCGTCCCCGGCGTCCGGCCGCACGGCGCAGATGTTTTCCCCCACGGTCTGGGAGAACAGGAAAGGCTCCTGGAGCACCAGGCCGATCTGGCGGCGCAGGGATTCCCGCTTCATGCGGCGGATGTCCACCCCGCCGATGGTGATGGAGCCGCCGCCCTCCGGCAGGTCATACAGCCGGTCCAGCAGGTGCACCAAAGTGCTCTTGCCGGAGCCGGTGCCCCCCAGGATGGCGAAGGTCTCCCCTTGGTGAATGGTAAAGGACACGTCCTCCAGCACCGGCTGGCCGTCGTAGGCAAAGCTGACGTGGTCAAAGACGATGTCGCCGTTTACGGCGTCCACGGCGTCGGGCAGGTCCCGCTCCTCCCGGGCGTTGAGGATATAGCCCACGCGGTCCATGGACACCCCGGCCTTGCTCATATCGGACAGCACCCGGCCCAGGGAACGGACGGGCCAGGCCAGGGCCTCGTTATAGGTGACGAAGGCCACAAAGGAGCCCAGGGTCATCCGCCCGGCCACGCATTCGCAGGCGCCGGCCACCACGATGACCATCACCTGCAGGCAGGTCAGCAGGGTGCCGGAGGCCCAGTATACGGACAGGAGCTTTCCCAGCCGGATCCACAGCTGGGAGAAGCGCTGGTTTTTCCCGTTGAACTTCTCCTCCTCATACCGCTCCCGGCCGAAGGCCCGGACCACCCGGACGGCGGTGAGGTTCTCCTGGGCGCAGGTGGTCAGGTCCCCCTCCGCCTCGTCGGCGGCCTGGAACCGGCCGGAGATCTTCTTGTAGAACACACCGGAGGACAGGCCCACAATGGGGATGAACAGCGCCGAGATCAGGGACAGGCGCAGGTTCATGGTGAACATGATGCACAGGTACAGCACGATCAGGAACACCGTGCGCACCACCTCCACCAGCTGGTTGCATACGAACTGGCGGATCACGTCCACGTCGGAGGTGCAGCGCTGGATGATATCGCCGGTGGGGTTATTCTTGTGCCAGGCAAAGGGCAGATACTGAATGTGGCGGTACAGATCGTCCCGGATGCCCTTGACGTAGCTCTCGGAACCCCGGGCCAGCTGGAGCCGCTGGCCGTAGCTGCAAACGCCCCGCAGCAGGGCCGTCAGCAGGACGGCGGCAGCGGCCCACCACAGGGCCCGCAGGGGCTGGGCCTCCAGAGCCGCCCAGTTCAGCCAGGACATCAGGAATCCGGGCAGCTGGGGCGTTTCGGGCCCCAGGATGGAGTCCACGGTCAGGCGGATGATCTGGGGCGTCAGGGCGTTGAACACCATGGCCAGGCACGCGCACAGCAGCGCCGCCGCAAAGTGCCCCCAGCAGGGGCGCAGATATTTCCCGATGAGAGACAGCTTCTCCCGCCGGGATAATTTTCGGGTGGTTTCCATGAAGGCAAAAACACTTCCTCTCTCATTCTTCTCTCTTTTCCAAATTCCGGGCACGAAAAAAGCGCCCTCCTTCCGAGGACGCCGACACAGCCGCAAGGGGCCCGCCCTATCTTCCGGCAGGCTCGTTACAGGCGCACAAGGGTCCCCGACACGGCAAAAGCGTTATAAATCATCATATCGGGCACCACCTTTCTTATCAGATGGGTTCAGTATACAAGGGAAGACGGTATTTGTCAAGGAAAACAGGCAGCTCTGTAAAAAACATGTGTTTTTTCAAAATGTTGTGGCGCGGCGGGCGAAAATATAGTATACTAAAACCATGACAACCTGAGGTTGCGCAGAAAATTCCAGTTTTTTCCCGGGTGCAAACGGAGGTTGGTAGACAAAGCGGCCCGTTTCCGGTAGGATGGGGCCAGTGAGAAACGGAGGGACGGGGCCATGGCCTTTGGAGAACGGTTACAGGAGGTGCGCCGCCGGGCGGGACTGACCCAGGAGCAGTTCGCGGCGGAGCTGAAGGTATCACGGCAGGCGGTGAGCAAATGGGAGTCCTGCCGGGGATATCCGGAGATTGAGAAGATCCTCTATATCTGCAACCGGTATCAGGTGTCCCTGGATGAGCTGTTTTCCCAGGAGGTGCCCCGGGAGGCTCCGGTGCAGGACGTGCCCAAGGCCCCGCTGCCGGAGAAAACCCTGAAAACGGCGCTGTCCGCGTTTTTCGCCAATCTGGCCCCCCGGGAGAAGTGGCTGGGCATCGGCGCAGTGGCCGTGACCCTGGCTCTGGCCCTGGTGCTGGGGCTGTGTCTGAAAGGAGGAAGCACCGATATGATGACGCTGATCTGGATCGCCGCCATGGTGATCTTCGGCGTGGTGGAGGCCATCACCGTGGGGCTGACGTCCATCTGGTTCGTAGTGGGCTCCGTGGCAGGGCTGATTGCCGCCATCTGCGGCGGTCCCATCTGGCTGCAGCTGGCCCTGTTCTTCGTGGTGTCCATCGTGTGCCTGGCGGCCACCCGGCCCCTGGTGAAGAAGCTGCTGCGCAAGGACGTTACCGCCACCAATGCCGACCGCGTGCTGGGCCAGACCGCCCGGGTCACGGAGAACATCGACAACGCCGTGCCCACCGGGGCGGTGTATGTGGGCGGCATGACCTGGACCGCCCGCAGCGAAAGCGGCCAGCCCATCCCCCGCAACGCGCAGGTGAAGATCGTCCGCATGGAGGGCGTGCGCCTGTTCGTGGAACCCGTGTAAGTCCATAAACACTACTTATATTAAAAACAGGAGGAAAATCACATGCCAAGCAACATCTCTATCCCCGGCGCAGTGGCCATCGCCATTCTGGTGGTGCTGGTGCTGATCGTTATCGTCCGGAACATCTATGTGGTGCAGCAGTCCAAGGCCTATGTGGTGGAGCGGCTGGGCGCTTTCCACTCCGTGTGGGGCGTGGGCCTGCATCTGAAGGTCCCGTTCATCGAGCGGGTGGTGAAGAAGGTCAGCCTGAAGGAGCAGGTGGCGGACTTCGACCCCCAGCCGGTGATCACCAAGGACAACGTCACCATGCAGATCGACACCGTGATCTATTTCCAGATCACCGACCCCAAGCTGTATACCTACGGCGTGGAGTATCCCATGAACGCCATTGAGAACCTCACCGCCACCACCCTGCGCAACATCATCGGTGAGCTGGAACTGGACCAGAGCCTTACCTCCCGGGATACCATCAACGCCAAGATGCGGGCCATCCTGGACGAGGCCACGGACCCCTGGGGCATCAAGGTCAACCGGGTGGAGCTGAAGAACATTCTGCCGCCCCGGGAGATTCAGAACGCCATGGAGAAGCAGATGAAGGCCGAGCGGGAACGCCGGGAGTCCATCCTGCAGGCCGAGGGCGAGAAGGCCAGCAAGATCCTGGTGGCCGAGGGCGAGAAGCAGTCCGCCATTCTGAAGGCCGACGCCGCCAAGCAGGCCCGGATCATGGCCGCCGAGGCCGAGGCCACCTCCATCATGAAGGTGCAGCAGGCCCTGGCCGACGCCATGCGGATGCTCAACGAAAATGCCCCCAACGACCAGGTCATCAAGCTCAAGAGCCTGGAGGCCCTGCAGAAAATGGCCGACGGCAAGGCCACCAAGATCATCATCCCCAGCGAGATCCAGGGTCTGGCGGGCCTGGCGGCCAGCGCCAAGACGCTGCTGGAGAGCGATCCTCCCCAGGAGTAAAAATCCTTCGGGAAAATTTTACCGTTTGTTGCAATTGCAACTTATAGAACGGTTCCATCCGTGTTATACTGCATTCAGTCAATGAGGGAGCCAGCGGTTCCCAAAACCAATAAATGCTGAATAAAATGGAGGAAATTTACTATGAAAAAGTGGGTCTGTCCTGTTTGCGGTTACGTTCATGAAGGCGAGAATCCCCCGGCCGAGTGCCCGGTGTGCCACGTCAGCGGTGAGAAGTTCACCCTGCAGGCCGAGGAGAAAACCTGGGCTGCCGAGCACGTGGTAGGCGTAGGCAAGGTGTTCGGCGAGGACGTTCCTGCCGAGGTCCGCGAGGAGATCATTGCCGGTCTGCGCGCCAACTTCGAGGGCGAGTGCAGCGAGGTGGGTATGTACCTGGCTATGGCCCGTGTGGCCCATCGCGAAGGCTATCCCGAGATCGGTATGTACTGGGAGAAGGCCGGCCTGGAGGAGGCCGAGCACGCTGCCAAGTTCGCCGAGCTGCTGGGCGAGGTAGTCACCGACTCCACCAAGAAGAACCTGCAGATGCGCGTGGACGCCGAGAACGGCGCCACCGCCGGTAAGTTCGAGCTGGCCAAGCTGGCCAAGAAGTACAACCTGGACGCCATCCACGACACCGTCCACGAGATGGCCCGGGACGAGGCGAGACACGGCAAGGCCTTTGAGGGTCTGCTGAACCGGTACTTCGGGAAGTAAGGAATCGCATAAAAAGGGGAGAGGCTGCAAGTCTCTCCCCTTTTTATGCGATCAAGCGTCAAAAAGCTCCGGTCGGGCCGGAGCTTTTTGATATTTACCGGTCGTTCTGGTCGCCGGACACGGCATCCCTGGCCTTGTTGACCACGTCCTCCACCATGTCGGGCTGGGTGTTGGCAAAGCTGCCGTCCATATACTGAGCCCCGCCAAAGGCCAGGATCAGGTTGAACACGAAGGGCAGCAGCAGCAGACCGATGGCAAAGCCCACGCCCTGGTTGAAGGCCTTGGCCAGGTCCACCATCATCTTGATGGCGAAATAGATGTTGTAGAAGGGGATCAGCAGCAGCAGGAACTTCCAGCCGTTGCCGTACAGCACCTTGCACAGAACATAGGTGCTGTAGATGGGGACGATGCCCTCCCAGCCCTGGCGGCCCATCTTCTTGAAGATCATCCAGGAACCCACCATGGACAAAATCGCTCCGATAATTTCCAAAAGCATAATTTGTTCTCCTTTTTCTCTTATTCTCTCTGTAACAATATACACTCGTTACAAGCTCAGTATAACAGAAATTCCCCAAAAAGCAAGAAAATTCGATTCATCGAACAGCAGAATTCTGCGGTGCGTTCAAGGCGATGCTTTATCTCGCTGTTTCCACAAAAAAACCGGCTCATTTCCCGGCAAGAGTCACAAATTTCGCAGAAGCGGGGAGCTTTTGTCGAAACAGGGGTTGCGGGAAAAGGTACATAATGGTAGAATTGAGTTGCTGCGCCCAGAAGGCGCAGTGGAAAACAATTCAGAAAAGGAGAGAGTTTATGGATCGTTTCTTCCATGTAACCGAAAAAGGCTCCACCATCCGGACGGAGATCATGGCCGGTATCACCACCTTCATGGCTATGGCCTACATTCTGATGGTCAACGCCGGTATGTTCTCGAACCCCTTTGGCGACGGCACAGACGTGCTGGGCGTCAGCTACGGGGCCATTTACGTGGCCACCGCCATTTCCGCCGTGGTGGGCACCCTGCTCATCGGCCTGCTGTCTAACCTGCCGCTGGCGCAGGCCTCCGGCATGGGCCTCAACGCCTATTTCGTCTACACCGTGTGTGTGGGCCTGGGCCTGAGCTATGCCAACGCCCTGGTGCTGGTGCTGTTCGACGGCATCATCTTCGTGCTGCTGACCGTCACCGGTCTGCGCAAGATCATCTTCGACTCCATTCCCCATGAGGTCAAGGTGGCCATCTCCGCCGGTATCGGCCTGTTCATCGCCTTCATCGGCCTGCAGAACGCCGGCATCGTGGTCAACGACGCCTCCACCTGCGTGAATCTGCACTCCTTCAACGTGTTCACCGGCGAGCAGACCTGGGCCACCATCTTCCCCATGCTCATCACCCTGATCGCCGTGTTCGCCATCGGCGCCATGAGCAAGAAGAAGGTCCGCGGCGCGGTGCTGTGGGGTATTCTGGGCGCTGCCGTGCTGTACTATGCCATCGGCCTGATCACCGTTCCCGGCTTCTATGCCTCCGCCGTGGCTCCCAACCTGACCTCCGACTTCTTCGGCGCTTTCCGTGATTTCGGCACCCAGGCCTTCGCCGCGGTGTTCAAGTCCGGCTTTGACTTCTCTGCCTTCATTGCCGCCAACGGCACCGGCGCTTTTGTGGTGATGCTGCTGACTACGATGCTGGCCTTCTGCATGGTGGATATGTTCGACACCCTGGGCACCCTGTACGGCGCCTGCTCCGCCGGCAACATGCTGGATAAGGACGGCAACGTCCCCAACATGGACCGTGCTATGCTGGCCGATGCCTGCGCTACCTGTGCCGGCGCCGTCTGCGGCACCTCCACCGTCACCACCTTCGTGGAGTCCTCCGCCGGTGTGGCCGAGGGCGGCCGCACGGGTCTGGCCTCCATGGCCACGGCCGTGATGTTCTTCATCGCCATGTTCCTGTCCCCCGTGGCCCAGCTGATCCCCACCTATGCCTGCGCCGCGGCCCTGATCTATGTGGGCGTTCTGATGATGTCCAACGTCCGCAACATCAACTGGGACGATCCCGCCGCCGCCGTCACCGGCTTTGTCACCGTGGCCTTCATGCCCCTGACCTACAACATTTCCTACGGTATTGCCTTCGGCCTGATCTCCTACGTTTTCGTGAAGATCTTCACCGGCAAGGTCAAGGATATCAACGTGGGCACCTGGATCATCAGCATCCTGTTCGCCCTGATGTTCTTCCTGACCCGGTAAAATTGACCGCAAAAAATTCCGGTGCTTCGGCACCGGAATTTTTTTTCACACAGAAAACTCCCTCCGCCAGCGGCAGAGGGAGTTTTCTGTGTGTTTGTTAGGAGAGAGAGAAAATCACATAAGGAATGGTTCCTTTGTACAGGTAAAAGAATACCTTGTAAACATGGCGAAATCATGAAATCCACGTGAACTTTTTGTGAACATCACAGATTTTTTCAGAATTTCTTGCTCTCCGCCACCGCCAGCTGGTCGCAGCGGTTGTTTTTCTCGTTGGAGGCGTGGCCCTTGACCCAGTGATAGTGCACCTCATGCCGGGCGACCAGGGGCAGCAGCTCCTGCCACAGGTCCACGTTCAGGGCGGGCTTTTTGTCGCTTTTAATCCAGCCCTTTTTCTTCCAGCCGTACACCCAGCCCTTGGACAGGGCGTCGATGACGTATTTGGAGTCGGAGTACAGCTCCACCACGCAGGGCTCCTTCAGGCAGGACAGAGCCCGGATGACGCCGGTAAGCTCCATGCGGTTGTTGGTGGTGTCCGCCGCGCCGCCGGACAGCTCCTTTTCCACGCCGTTCCACTCCAGGATGGCCCCCCAGCCCCCGGGGCCGGGGTTGCCGGAGCACGCGCCGTCGGTATAGATCGTAACTGTTTTCATAGAATCATCCTGTTATTCCACCGCGATCACGGTGAGACGGTCTCCGTCCACGGTGAATTTCACGTTGCGCCCGGCGAAGGACAGGCCGTATACCCGCTGGGGGTCCTCCTGATACCGGGGCCGGGGATCCCCGGCCAGCACTCCCAGAAGTCCCTCCCGGCTGTCCGCCGGGATATGCTCCAGCAGGGCAGGGGAGCACTCTACCGTCAGCGGCGCATGGGCCAGACCGTCGGTAAAGCCGCCGGCGGCCTGGGGGTGGCTGTCGGTATAGGGGAGATAGGGCTTGATGTCAAAAATTGGCGTCCCGTCCATCAGGTCCGCCCCGGACACATGGAGCACCGGCCCCAGGGCCGGGTCCAGCTCCACCCGGTCCAGCCGCACGGAGGACAGCCCCAGAGCGTTGGGCCGGAAGGGGGAGCGGGTGGCGAACACCCCCATGCGGCGGTTGCCCCCCAGCCTGGGGGGCCGCACCGTTGGGGACCAGCCCTCCCGCACCGCCCGGGAAAACTGCCAGATCAGCCAGATATGGGAGAAGTCCTCCAGGCCCCGGACGGCGTCCGGGTTCCGGTACTCCGGCTCAAAGATCACCCGGCCCCGCAGCTGGGGCACCAGGCCGCTCTGCCGGGGCACGCCGAACTTCTCCGGCAGCTCCGTGCGAATGCGGGCGATGATCTTCATCTCCGTCACAGCTTCCTCCGTCCGGAATCCGTCAGGTGGGCCTTGATATCCTTGGGCAGGCGGCTCATGCGGAACAGTTCCCCCGCCACGATCACCACCATGCCCACGGCGATGACCACAATGTTCTGCCACTTGATGGCCGTCAGGAACATGGCGCACAGCACCAGCAGCAGCACCCAGTTGACCCGGGCGTTGCGCTCCTCGATGTCCTGCAGCTCCTGACTTTTCAGATAGATCACGCCGTCATATTCAAATTCCTGGGTCTTGCTGGGGTCATGATACAGCGTCTTGGTGAAATACTGCCACCGGGTCAGGGGGGCGTACATCTCCTTTTTCTTACTCATGGCTCGGCTCCTTTTCGGCGTCCTGCTCCCGGTCCGTCAGGGCCATGGAGATGACGCGGTCGCCTTCCTCCTTAAAGCGCATGACAATGACGCCCTGGGTGGCGCGGCCGGCAATACGGATATTCTCCACCGCCGTGCGGATGAGGATGCCTGCCTGGGTCACCAGCAGCAGGTCCTCGGTACCGTCCACCACCTTGATGCCCACGATGGGGCCGGTTTTCTCCGTGACCATATAGTTGCGGATGCCCAGGCCGCCCCGGGCGGTGATGCGGTATTCCTCCACCGGGGTGCGCTTGCCGAAGCCCCGCTCTGTAATGGACAGCACCGTCTTGCCGGGCTGGGCCAAGGCGGCGCCCACCACATAGTCGCCCTCCCGCAGGCGGATGCCCCGGACGCCCACGGCCGTGCGGCCCATGGCCCGGACGTCGGTCTCGTCGAAGCAGACGGCCTGGCCGTCGTGGGTGGCGATGAGGATCCGGTCGCTGCCGTGGGTCTCCAACACGTCGATGAGCCGGTCGCCCTCGTCCAGGGTCAGGGCCCGGATGCCGTTGTTGCGGAGGTTCTTCAGGGCCGATACCTCCAGGCGCTTCACGGTGCCGTTGCGGGTAGTCATGAACAAATACAACTGGTCGTCGCCGGTTTCCCGGAAGTGCAGCATGGCCTGGACCCGCTCGCCGGTCTCCACCTGCAGGATGTTCACGATGTTGGTGCCCTTGGCGGCCTTGCCGCTTTCGGGAATCAGATAGCCCTTCTTCTTATACACCTTGCCGGTGTCGGTGAAGAACAGGATATAGTCGTGGGTGGAGGCGGTGAACACGTCCACCACGGTATCCTCCTCCCGGGTGGTGATGCCCTTTTTGCCCATACCGCCCTTGCTCTGGGCCGCATACTCGCTGACGGGGGTGCGCTTGATGTACCCGTTGGCGGTGAGGGTGAAGACGCACTCCTCCTCCTCGATCAGGTCCTCGATGTCGATCTCGTCCTCCACGTCCTGAATCTCCGTCTTGCGGTCGTCGCCGTACTTGTCGGAGATGGCCTGCAGCTCCTCCTTCAGGATGGCTTTCACCAGGTTCTCGTCTCCCAGCACCCGCAGGTAATAGGCGATCTTCTCCTCCAGCTCCTGATACTCGTTCTGGAGCTTTTCCCGGTCCAGTCCCTGCAAAGCCTTCAGACGCATATCCAGAATGGCCTGGGCCTGGACGTCGTCCAGCCCGAAGCGCTGCATCAGGTTCTCCTTGGCGTTGTCATAGCTGGTGCGGATGATGCGGATGACCTCGTCAATGTTGTCCTGGGCAATCAGCAAACCCTCCAGCAGATGGGCCCGCTCCTGGGCCTTTTTCAGGTCGTATCTGGTGCGGCGGACGATGATCTCCTCCTGGAAGGCCAGGTATTCGTCGATGATATGCCGCAGGGAGAGAATTTTCGGCTGGGACTGGTCCTGGACCAGGGCCAGCATATTGATGGCAAAGGAGCTTTGCAGCTGGGTCTGGGCAAACAGGCGGTTGAGCACCACCTGGGGGTTGGCGTCCCGCTTCAGCTCGATGACGATGCGCATACCGTTGCGGTCCGTCTCGTCCTGGATATTGCTGATGCCCTCCAGACGCTTGTCCTCCACCTGGTCAGCCATGTTCTTGATGAGCATCCGCTTGTTCACCTGATACGGCAGCTCCGTGATGATGATGCGGGTGCGGTTATTGCCGAATTCCTCGAATTCATGACGGGCCCGGACCACCACCCGGCCCCGGCCGGTGGCATAGGCGGCCCGGATCCCGGCCCGGCCCATGATGATGCCCTTTGTAGGGAAGTCGGGCCCCTGAACATGCTCCATCAGATCACCCATGGTGGCGTCGGGATTGTCCAGCACACAGATGCACGCACCGATGACCTCCCGCAGGTTGTGGGGCGGGATATTGGTAGCCATACCTACGGCAATGCCGGAGGAACCGTTGACCAGCAGATTGGGGAACCGGCAGGGCAGCACCCGGGGCTCCTTGCGGCTCTCGTCGAAGTTGGGGTCCCAGTCCACGGTGTCCTTGTCGATGTCCCGCAGCATTTCGCCTGCGATTTTGGCCAGCCTTGCCTCGGTGTAACGGTAGGCCGCCGGGGGATCGCCATCCACGGAACCGAAGTTGCCGTGGCCGTCCACCAGCATATAGCGCATGGAGAAGTCCTGGGCCAGGCGGACCAGGGCGTCGTACACGGACGCGTCGCCGTGGGGGTGATACCGGCCCAGCACGTCGCCCACGCAGGTGGCGGACTTCTTGAAGGGGCGGTCCGAAGTCAGGTTGTCCTCATACATGGCGTAGAGAATCCGCCGGTGCACGGGCTTCAGGCCGTCCCGCACGTCGGGCAGGGCCCGGCCCACGATCACGGACATGGCGTATTCAATATAGGATTTTTCCATCTCCGGCACCAGGGACCGCTCCACAATGTGCTGGTCCGGGTACCGCAGCTCCTCAGGGTCGTACTGTGGTTTTTTGCTCATATTTTATTCTCCTTGTGGGGATGGTGAAATTCAAAAATGCAAGCATTTTTGAATCAATAATCCAGATTCACCGCATATTTGGCGTTTTTCTCGATGAACTCCTTTCGGGGCTCCACCTTTTCGCCCATCAGCACCGTAAACGTGGCGTCGGCGGCCACGGCGTCGTCCAGGGTAATGCGGCGCAGGGTGCGCTTTTCCGGGTCCATGGTGGTCTCCCACAGCTCGTGGGGGTTCATCTCGCCCAGGCCCTTGAAGCGGCTGATGTCGATCTTCACGTTGGGATTCCCGCTGCGCATTTCGGCGGAGATGGCGTCCCGCTCCTCGTCGGTATAGGCCACCCGCTGCTGCTTGCCCCGGGTCAGCTTATACAGCGGCGGCACGGCGGAGTAGACATACCCCTCCTCGATCAGGGGCCGCATGAACCGGAAGAAGAAGGTCAGCAGCAGCGTCCGGATATGGGCGCCGTCCACATCGGCATCGGCCATGATGATGATCTTGTGATACCGCAGCCGGTTCAGGTCCAGCTCGTCGCCGATCCCGGCGCCCAGGGCCGTGATCACCGGCTGAAGCTTGTCGTTGCCGTAGACCTTATCCGCCCGGGCCTTTTCCACGTTCAGCATCTTGCCCCACAGAGGCAGGATGGCCTGGAACCGGGAATCCCGGCCCTGGGTGGCGGAGCCGCCTGCGGAGTCGCCCTCCACGATATAGATCTCCGTCAGCTCGGGGTTATTCTCGTTGCAGTCCCGCAGCTTGTCGGGCATGGCCGCACCGCCCAGGGCGGTCTTGCGGCGGATGGATTCCCGGGCCTTTCGGGCAGCCTCCCTGGCCCGGTTGGCGGTCAGGGCCTTGTCCAGAATGGTCCGGGCCACCACCGGGTGCTCCTCCAGATACACGGACAGCTGGTCGGACACCACGTTGTCCACCAGGGTGCGGATGGAGGCGTTGCCCAGCTTGGCCTTGGTCTGGCCCTCGAACTGGGCCTCCGTCAGCTTCACGGAGATCACGGCGGTGATGCCCTCCCGGACGTCCTCGCCGGAGACCTTGTCGCCCTCCTTGATCATGCCGTATTTCATACCGTAGGCGTTCAGCACCCGGGTCAGGGCCGTTTTGAAGCCCGTCTCGTGCATGCCGCCCTCGGGGGTGTGAATGTCGTTGGCGAAGGACACCAGGGTCTCGTTATAGCTGTCGTTATACTGCAAGGCCACCTCGGCGGTGCTGTCGCCCTTGGCCCCCGCCAGATAGATGACCTCCTCGTGCAGAGGGGTCTTGTTGCGGTTGAGCCAGGTGACAAACTCCCGGATGCCGCCCTCATAACACATGGAGTCACTTTGCTCCTGGCCGGGCCGGGCGTCGGTGATGGTGATGCGCAGGCCCGCATTCAGGAAGGCCTGCTCCCGCATGCGGGTGTGCAGGGTCTCATAGTCGTATACCAGGGTGTCGAACATCTCCGGGTCCGGCTTGAAGGTCACGGCGGTGCCGGTGCCGGTGGTCTCGCCCAGCACCGTCATCTCCTGGGTGATGCCGCCCCGGGAGAACTTCATCTCGTAAATTCTGCCGTCCTTCTGGACCTGCACCTCCAGCCACTGGGACAGGGCGTTCACCACGGACGCGCCCACGCCGTGGAGGCCGCCGGATACCTTATAGCCTCCGCCGCCGAACTTACCGCCGGCGTGGAGCACGGTGTATACCACCTCCAGGGCCGGCCGGCCGGTCTGCTTCTGGATATCCACGGGGATGCCGCGGCCGTTGTCGGTGACGGTGATGGTGTCGCCGGGGTTGATGGTGACGGTGATCTCCGTGCAGTATCCGGCCAGGGCCTCGTCGATGGCGTTGTCCACGATCTCATACACCAGGTGGTGCAGGCCGGAGGCCGACGTGGAGCCGATATACATGCCGGGCCGCTTGCGCACCGCCTCCAGCCCCTCCAGAACCTGAATTTCCGAGGCGTCATAGGTGGTGTCCACGGCGGTGACTTTTTCCAGTTCGCTCATTGGATGATCTTTCCTTTCCTTGGGTTTGTCCTGTCATTCCCGGGAACCCGGTGTCTGCCGATCTCCCGGCAATGACAGGGAAAAAATTCACTTCTTTTCCGCTCTTTTCAGCAGAGTCTGGGTGTTCAGCTGGGAAATATATACGATCTGCCGGTGATACGGATGGTCGCACACCAGAAACGACTTGGGAATGTCGTCGCACACCGGCAGCACCACGCCCTCCTGCTCCGCCTGGTCCAGAAACCGCCGGGTCTGAGCGGACTGGGACGTGATATCCAGGTCGAATATGCCGATGATGCGCCGGTCGTTGACCATGACGTTCTGGCCGATATGCAGAAAGCCCATCACAGCACCTTTCCTTCCCGAACGTGATACACCCGGCCGGACAGCAGGGCGTCCAGCCGGTCGTTTTCGCAGCAGGTGATGAACACCTGTCCGCCTGCGATGCGGTTGAGCACATACTCCTGCCGCCGGGGGTCCAGCTCCGACAGCACGTCGTCCAGCAGCATCACCGGATACTCTCCGATGGCGGTTTTGTGAATCTCCCGGTCCGCCAGCTTCAGACTCAGGGCTGCGGTGCGCACCTGGCCCTGGGAGCAGAAATGCCGGGCCTCCAGCCCGTTTACCGTCACGGCGATATCGTCCTTATGGGGTCCCGACAGGCACAGCCGGGAGGCCAGCTCCGCCTGATGATGCTGTGCCTGGTGCTCTGCCAGCGCCGCCGCAATGTCCGCCGCCGGACCCAATGGGTCCTCCACGGTTTTCACGGTCTGATACGACAGAGCCAGCTCCTCCCGTTCCCCGGAGCACTCCCAGTGGGCCCTCTGGGCGTGGACGGCCAGGGCCTGGACATACCGGGCCCGGTAGCTGATGAGCACCGCTCCCACCTGGCACAGCCGGTGGTTGAAGTCCGGCAGGGTGTCCAGCAGCTGAGGATACTCGTCGCTGTCCCGCAGGATCCGGGTCTTGTGGTCATACAGCCGCCCGTATTCCGCCAGGGCCTCGGCATACCGGGGCCGCAGCTGGCACAGGGACTGGTCCATGAACCGCCGCCGGGCCGCCGCCCCCTCCCGGATGAGAAACAGGTCCTCCGGGGAGAAAAACACCGTGTGCAGCACCTGGGACAGGTCGCCGCCGTTTCTGGCGGCCACGCCGTTGACGGTCATCCTCCGCCTTCGGCCCCGGTTCAGGAGAATTTCCGTTTTAAACTCCCGTTCCCGGGCCTGAATATGCCCCACCAGCCGGGCCCGGTCCCGACCAAAGCCGATGAGCTCCCGGTCCGCGTGGGTCCTGGGACTGCGGCCGCAGGACAGGTATACGATGGCCTCCAGCAGGTTGGTCTTTCCCTGGGCATTTTCGCCGTATATGACGTTGCAGCTTCCGTCGAAGGTCAGCTGCTGGCTGTCGTAATTGCGGAAGCCCTCCAGCAGCAGGCGGTCAATCTGCATACTGCACGCCGCAGCGCCGCCCCAGGGTCTCCACCACGTCGCCGGGGCGGAGCTTCTTTCCCCGCATGGTGCACACCTCGCCGTTGACCAGGATCTCGCCGTCCTGGATCAGCAGCTTGGCCTCGCCGCCGGTGGCGGTGATGGCCGCCAGCTTCAGAAGGTCCTGGAGTTTGATATACTCCGTGGTAATGGTAATCATTTCCATATTTATCACGCTTTCAGCCGCACTGGCAGCACCATATAAAGGAAGCTCTCCTCTCCGTCTGCGGGCACCAGCACCGCCGGAGAGATGCTGGTGTTCAGCTCCAGGGTCACGGCGTCCGCCGGGGCATAGCGCAGGGCGTCCATGAGATAGCGGTTGTTGAAGCCGATCTCCAGGCCGTTTCCGTCGCCGTCCAGGGGGCAGATGTCCTTGGCCTCGCCGGCGCCGGTTTTGGCGGACAGCAGCACCCGGCCATTTTCAAACACGCAGCGCACCGGGCTCTTGAGCTTTTCGCTGATGACCACGCTGACCCGGTCCAGGCTCCCCAGCATGGTCTTGGTGTCCGCCGTCAGGCGGATGGGATTATTCCGGGGGATGGCGTTTTTATAGTCCAGGAAGTCCCCCTCCAGGCGGCGGCAGATCAGCTGGGTGGCCCCAGCTTCAAACAGCAGGTGGCGCTTGCCCTGGATAATAGTGATTTTTTCGTCGGAATCCTCGCAGATTTTCTCCACCTCGTTCAGAGCGGAGCCGGGGGCCACAAATTTGAAGGCGCCGCCCTCGGCCCGGTCCAGAGGCTCCCGGCGCAGGGCCAGACGGAAGCCGTCCACGGACACCACCGTCAGATCCTGGTCGCCCACCTCAAACAGGGAGCCGGTATGGACGGGCCGGCTCTCGTTGGTGGACACGGCGAAGCTGGTCTGGTTGATCATGGCCTTCAGGGTACCCTGTCGGATGTCCACGGAAAACTGGTCGTCCACCTCCGGCAGCTCCGGATAGTCGTCGGCGGACAGGCCCAGAATCTCAAAGCTGGCGTCGCCGCAGGTCAGATGGACGGACAGATTTTCATCCGCCGCAAACACGATCACATCGTCCGGCATTTTCCGGATCATCTCGCCGAACAGCCGGGCGCTGAGGACGATGCGGCCCGGGGACTGGACCTGGGCGTCCACGATGGTGCGGATGCCGGTCTGCATGTTGTAGCCGGACAGGGTCAGGGTATCGCCCCCCTCCAGCAGGATCCCCTCCAGGGCCGGAATGGAGCTTTTGGCGGCTACCGCCCGGGAGGTGGTGTTGACGGCGCTTTGCAGCAGCGCCTTTTCACAGGAAAATCGAAGCATAGAGACGCGTTCCTTTCTTTCAGAATGAAAAGAGACTCCGTTCTCCAAAAGAGAACAAAAAGATATCTTTATTTTAGTAACAGTCGCCGTAGGGAAAATTCATGTGGAAAAGTGCCGGAGGGCCTGAAATCAGCGGATTCTTTCTCCACACCCGGGTGGGGAGAGAGGGCGGGAGTTTTCCACCGGAAAATCCGGGGTCCGGTACTCCACAGGTTTTCCCCGTGGAATCCACAGAGAATGTGGAAAGAGGGTTACTTCTTGTTGTTGATGTTGGTGGTGATTTCCTTGACCTTTTCGGCGTAGGCCGGATCGGAGCGCATTTTCTTCTCCACCTGGTCCAGGGAGTGCAGCACTGTGGTGTGGTCCCGGTCGCCGAACTCCTTGCCGATGTCGTTGAGGGAGAGGTTGGTCATCCGGCGGATCAGATACATGGCGGTCTGCCGGGCCTCCATCAGGTCCCGCTTCCGGCCCTGTCCCCGGACCTGCTCCTCGTCCACGTCGTAATAGCGGCAGATATACTCGATGATCAGGCTTGGCGACGGCACGAACTCGTTGTATTTCTTCAGCATGTCCTTTACGGCACGGCTGACGGCCTCGCCGTCCACCTGGTTGCCCAGCAGGTCCCGATAGGCCAGGAGCTTGTTCAGGGCACCCTCGATCTGGCGGACGTTGGCGGTGAGGTTTTCGGCGATGAAGCTGCTGATATCGTCCGGCAGCTGTACCCCCAGCAGGGCGGCCTTGTTTTTGATGATGGCGAGCCTTGTCTCAAAGTCCGGCGGCGCCACATCCACCATCAGGCCCCACTCGAACCGGGTCTGAAGCCGGTCCTCCAGCTGGGTCATCTCCCGGGGAGGACGGTCCGAGGTCAGCACGATCTGCCGCCCGGATTCGTACAGGGTGTTGAAGGTGTGGAAGAATTCCTCCTGGGTCTGCTTCTTGCCGGCGATGAACTGGATATCGTCCACCAGCAGCAGGGTGGACTGGCGGTATTTCTCCCGGAATTCGGCGTTCTTTCCCTCCCGGATGGAGGCGATCAGCTCGTTGGTGAAATCGTCGCCCTTGATGTACACGATGCGGGCCTCCGGCTGCCGCTGGCGGACCTGGTGGGCGATGGCGTACAGCAGGTGGGTCTTGCCCAGGCCGGAGTCGCCATAGATGAACAGGGGGTTATAGTGCTCCGCAGGCTTCTCGGCCACGGCCCGGGCGGCGGCATAGGCCATCTTGTTCTGGGGACCCACCACATAGGTGCCGAAGGTGAAGGCGTCGGACTCCAGCAGGGAGCCGGGCCGGTCCGGAGCCACCCCGTGATAGGCGGAAAGCTGCTGATCGTCCAGAATTTTTACCTCCAGGTCGGAGGAGAAGATGTCCTTCAGCGCGGCCTTGATATGGCTCATGAACCGGGCCTCGATGGTGGATTTTTTGAAGGAGTTGCTGCAATGGAGCACAAAGGCGGAGTCCTCCATGGTCACCACCTCCACCTCGTCGAACCAGGTGTTGATGGTGGTTTCCGACAGCTGGGACCGCAGCCGGTCCAGCACGTTTTTCCATACGTCTGCGATTGAATTCAATGAAAGCGCCCCTTTCCCGCGGATCATGCGTTTTTCTCTCTCTGTTTCAGGCAAAATAACACCTCACATTATATCAAATCAGCGCCGGAAAGTCCACACATATACTAATACTAAGTATAAAATTTTTTTCTTCTCCCTAAACAGATTCCGGAAGAAAATACGCCCCATTTCCGGCGTATTTTCCGAAAAATGGGCCGAATGGAGTACCCGAAGCGTCCAAAATGCCCTTTTCGTGGAAAATGCAGATTTCTGTTGACAGCGGGGCCGGGATTCTGTATAATGTTTACCATGCCGTTTTGCGGCATCCGCTTTGTCAACTGCGGCCGCGGGGGACAAGTCCTCCGCCCGCCGTCGAGTATGTGCGGCAGCTTCGATCTGCCGCCGGATTTTTACAAAATGGAGGTGTCATGCAATGTTCCGTACCTATCAGCCCAAGAAGCGCCAGCGCTCCAAGGAGCACGGCTTCCGCAAGAGAATGGCCACCAGCAACGGCCGTAAGGTTCTGGCCCGCCGCCGCGCCAAGGGCCGCGCTCGCCTGACCCATTGAGGTCGCGGAAAGTGCATCGCGCATAAAGGATAGACCAGGGACGGTGGAAGGGAAAACTGCCGTCCCTTTTGGCCTATGCTCATTTCAGCCGCCGCACCGGCGGAGAAGGTGCTTGTTTTCATGAATCCTGCCGTCACGGTAAAAGAGAACTACGAATTCCGCCGGATCTACCGCAAGGGGAAGTCGGCGGTGTCGCCGCAGCTGGTGATCTATTGCCAGCGGAACCGCCGGGGGCTGAGCCGCCTGGGGGTCTCCGTCAGCACGAAGCTGGGCGGCGCCGTGGTCCGCAACCGGGTGAGAAGGCGCATCCGGGAGATTTACCGGCTGAATAAGCCGAAAATGGTCCCGGGATACGACATCATCGTGGTGGCCCGGGTCCGGGCCGTGGAAACCGGCTATCAAAAGCTGGAAAGCACCTATCTGCGCCTTCTGAGGCAATTGAATCTGCTGCGGGAGGACCCGTCATGAAGCGGGCCATCCTGCGGGTCATCCGGTTTTATCAGGCGTCCGTGTCGCCGCTGTTTCCGCCCCGCTGCCGGTATATCCCCACCTGCTCGGAATACGCCCTGCAGGCCGTGGAGAAATACGGGCCGCTGCGGGGCGGCTTTATGGCGCTGCGGCGCTTTCTGCGATGCAATCCCTTTCACAAAGGCGGGTATGATCCTGTTCCCTGAAAACCTCGTTTTTCCCACCCAACAAAAAACGGAGGTAACTACCCCATGTTTGCAACGCTCGGATATTATATCTGCGTTCCCTTTGCCTTCCTGACCCGGCTGTTCTACAGCTGGACCGGGTCCTATGGCGTGGCCCTGATCCTGTTTACCCTGGTGGTGAAGTTGGTGCTGCTGCCCTTCCAGCTCAAGAGCAAGAAGAGCATGCTGCGCATGAACCGCATGCAGGGCAAGCTCAACGACATCAAGACCCGCTATGCCAACAACCAGCAGAAGCAGCAGGAGGCCATGGCGGAGCTGTATGCCAAGGAAGGCATCAACCCCATGTCCGGCTGCCTGTGGTCCTTCATTCCCTTCCCCATCCTGATCGCCCTGTACTACATCATCCGCGTGCCCATGCGGTACTTCATGGGCCTGTCCGAGACGGTGATCGCCGAGATCACCACTCTGGCCGGAAGCCTGGGCTTCACCGTGGCCGACGGCAGCCAGGCCTATGAACAGATCTATCTGGCCAAGTTCATCCATGAGCATTGGGCGGAGTTTGCCGGAAAGTTCGACGGCCTCATCGACCTGAACTATAGCTTCCTGCACATTGACCTGGCCAACCGGCCCAGCGACCTGTTCAGCCAGTTCCCCGGCGGCGGCTGGCCCGTGTGGGGCGCCATTCTGCTGCCCATCATCTCCGCCGGCATCCAGTTCGCCATGAGCTTCATCACCATGCGCACCAATGGCTCTGCCCCCAATGGGTCCACCAAGACCATGATGTACATGATGCCCCTGATGACCCTGTGGATGGGCTATATCCTGCCCTCCGCTCTGTGCATCTACTGGATTGCCAACTCCGCGTTCTCCCTGATCCAGGAGGTCACCCTGAACGAGTATTTCAACAAGATTCTGGACCGCGAGGAGACGGAGAAGGAGAAGGCCGCCCGGGAAAAGCGCTATGCCAAGTATCAGCGCCAGAAGGAGCTGATGGCCCAGCAGCAGCTGGCCAACGGCGGCAAGAAGCCCCAGAATCAGCAGGGGAAGAAAAAGCCCTCCGGCGACAAGAAAAAGTCTGCCGGAAGCAACGAAAACGGCCGCGTGGGCCAGCGTCCCTATGCCAGGGGCCGCGCCTATGACAAGAGCCATTACGATGACTAATGATGACTAAGGAGTTTTGTCTATGAGTTATATTGACGTAACGGGCAAGACCGAGGAGGAAGCCATCCGCAAAGCGCTCCAGCAGCTGCAGATGGACCGCGACGATGTCTCTGTTGAGATTTTGGAGCGGGCCAAGAGCGGCTTTCTGGGCATCGGCAGCAGCCCTGCCCGGGTCCGCGTGACCTATGGTCAGCAGGAGCCCGAGGCTCCCGCCGCCCCGGTCCAGCCGGAGAAGAAACCCGAAAAGAAGCCCGAACCCAAGCCCCAGCCGAAACCCCAGCAGCCCAAGCCCCAGAAGGCCGAGGCACCCAAGGCCGCTCCCAAGGCTCCCGAAGCCCCCAAGGCTGAGGAGGCTCCCGCCGCCCCGGCTCAGGAGCTCTGCCAGGACGACAACGCCCGGCGCATCACCGAGTTCCTGACGGGCCTGCTGGAGCATATGGACAGCCCCGCCCAGGTGAAGGTCACCGAGACGGAGAAGGGCCGCTACAGCGTGGTGCTGGAGGGCCAGAAGCTGGGCCAGCTCATCGGCCGCCGGGGCGAGACCCTGGATGCCATCCAGCAGCTGACCAACTATGCCGTCAATTCCGGCCGGGAAAAGCGCATCCGCGTCCATGTGGACGCCGAGAACTACCGGGCCAAGCGCGAGCAGAGCCTGGAGTCCCTGGCCCGCAAGGTGGCCGGAAAGGTCACCAAGTATCGCCGCAGCGTCACCCTGGAGCCCATGAACGCCTATGAGCGCCATGTGATCCACGCCGCCCTGCAGGATGTCCCCGGTGTGAACACCTACTCCATCGGCACCGAACCCAACCGCCGCGTGGTGGTGTCCTACGACCGCGACAAGCGGTAAACGAATACGAAAAAAGAACGCCTGCGGGCGTTCTTTTTTTATGTGATGCCGCCGGACCAAAAAAGAACGGCAAGAATTTAACATTTTTGCGAAATTGTTTCCTTATAGTAGAAAAAGTAGTTTACATAGCTTGACCGACTGTTGTATAATACAGTAAAGTCGTTATCAGGCTGTTTTTTTACGGAACAATTCAAAAAAATAACAGGAGGAAAATTCCCATGTCTTACAGAATTCTGGTCGTCAACCCCGGCTCCACGTCCACCAAAATCGGCGTCTATGAGGACGAGAACCTGCTCTTTGACAAGACCCTGCGCCACAGCGCCGAGGAACTCGAAAAGTTTGACTCCATTCCCGCCCAGAAGGACTGGCGGCGCAAGCTGGTGATGAAGGCCCTGGAGGATCAGGGCTTCGATGTGAAGACCCTGTCCGCCGTCTCCGGCCGCGGCGGCCTGCTGGCTCCTATCCGGGGCGGCACCTACGCCGTCAGCGACCGTCTGGTCCGCGACTGCACCGTGGGCGTTCAGGGCCAGCACGCCTCCAACCTGGGCGGCATCATCGCCCGGGAGATCGGCGACCAGCTGGGCATCCCCTCCTTCATCGTGGACCCCGTGGTGGTGGATGAGCTCAGCGACGTGGCCCGCTTTGCCGGTCACCCCCTGTTCCACCGCACCAGCATTTTCCACGCCCTGAACCAGAAGGCCGTGGCCAAGCGCTACGCCAAGGAGCACGGCAAGAAGTATGAGGATCTGAACCTCATCGTCTGCCACATGGGCGGCGGCTGCTCCATCGGCGCCCACGTCCACGGCAGCGTGGTGGATACCCAGAATGCCCTGGACGGCGACGGCCCCTTCTCCCCCGAGCGGTCCGGCAGCCTGCCCACCGGTCAGCTGGTGAGCCTGTGCTTCAGCGGCAAGTATACCGCCGGCGAAGTCCGCAAGATGCTGGCCGGCCACGGCGGCCTGGTGGCCTACACCGGCTCCAACGACATGCGCGACCTGCTGAAGGCCGCCGCCGAGGGCGACAAGGAGATTGCCGCCACCGTGGAGGCATTCCACTATCAGATCGGCAAGGAAGTGGGCGCAATGGCCGCCGTCATGAAGGGCAAGGTGGACCAGATCATTCTCACCGGCGGCATTGCCTACGGTCAGGAGACCGTGGACGCCATCACCGATATGGTGGGCTGGATCGCCCCCATCACCGTGTATCCCGGCGAGGATGAGCTGCTGGCCCTGGCCCAGGGCGCTCTGCGTGTCCTCAACGGCGAGGAGCCTGCCCGGGTGTATTGATCGAAACCCCTCAAGCGTTATAAAGGCAGCCGCCCGGCCCGGGCGGCTGCCTTTTTTTCTCTGTTCAGTTCCACACGATGTCAAAGGCGGCGGTGAAGCCGCAGGAGGCGTCGTGGGAAATCAGCATGCCGGTGCTGCGATCCACCACATAGCCATAGCAGGTGACGGTGACGGATGTGCGGGCGTCCTCCGTCTCGTACACAAAGCCCTGGTCCCAGCGGTCGTTGACCAGGGCCGCCATATCCTGGGCAGAGGCGTCCTGGCTGGCCAGCATGGCCAATAGAAGCGGCTGGATAAAGGCAGTGCTGGCATAGACGAAGTCCGGGGCGGAGGACGGGTCCCCGCCGCCCTGAGCGGTATAGGAGCACCGGAACCTCACGGCGGTCAGGTATCCGTTGGCGTCTGTCTCATATTTCAGGCGGCTTGGAAAGGCGTTTTCCAGGGTGGCCGCATATCCCCGGAGTGAATCCCGCACCCATGTGCCGTTGGAGCGCATCCGCAGAGGGGAGTCCGTGGCCTGGGCCACCTGGTTGAAATTCTCCGCAAACTCCGCCACCGTCAGCCGCCCGCCGTTGGCAGGCATCAGAAGAATGTTGCTGCCGCCGATTATGGCCAGGATCACCAGCCCCCAGGCTGCGGGAAGCAGCGCCCACCGCCAGCCGGGAATGTCCCGGCTCTGGCACAGCACCTCCCCCTCCCAGGGCAGCTTCAGTCCGTCCCGGCAGTCCTGATAGCTTTTTTTCAGCCGCCACAGCCGCACCACGGGAATCAGCAGCGCCATGCCGCATACCAGCGCCAGAGCCGTGTAGGCAAAGGCTTCACCCCACTCCGGCCGCCGCCCGTCGGGCTTTTCCACCGTCAGCCCCAGCAGCAGCTTGCCCGGTGTGACGCCCCACAGGTGCAGCAGCACCGGCTCCACTCCCAGCATCAGCAGCAGGCTTCCCACATAGGTCAGCAGGGAGAATCCCGGGGTCTGGGGCGCGATCCGCCCCAGCATCAGCGCCAGGGCCACGCTGGACGAGCACAGAAGCATATCCAGCCCCCGGGCCAGGAACCGCCGCCAGGGGCACGGCTCCTGACGGTCCGTCCGGGCTGCGGCAGGGGCCGCCTGGGGCGGCGTGTACAGAAGCCGCCAGTATTTCTCCGCGTCCAGGGTGTCATAGCAGGCGTGGTCGGCCTGCATGGCCCGGCACACGGACTGATCCGCCCGGGCCTGCTCCTCCCGGCGGCGCAGGGCCGCCAGCCGCTGGGACAGGGCCTCGGACAGGGACAGCTTCCCGGCCTGCATGGATCGGATCTCCTCAATGGGCACGTCCAGCCGCCGCAGCAGGCGGATGCGCAGCAGGGTCTCCAGGTCATCGGGGCTGTAGTCCCGATAGCCGTTTTTCCGCCGGGCCGGATGCACCAGCCCCTCCTGTTCATAGTATCGGATGTTGGCCCGGGACAGCCCGGTGCGCTGCTCTACGTCCTTGATATGCATGGCGTTGCCCTCCTTTTATCCGCAGTATAAGGGGTAAAGGGACTTGACAGTCAAGTGTTTTTTTCAGGAAATTTCCAGAACCACCGGGCAGTGGTCGCTGCCGTACACCTCTGTGCGGATGGCGGCGTCCGTCACCCGGGGCAGCAGACGCCGGGACACGATGAAATAGTCGATGCGCCACCCCACGTTCTTCTCCCGGGCGTGGAAGCGGTAGCTCCACCAGGAATAGGTGACCTCCTCCGGGTGCAGGGTCCGGAAGGTGTCGGCAAAGCCCGAGGACAGCAGGGCGGTCATCTTTTCCCGCTCCTGGTCGGTGAAGCCCGGGTTCATCCGGTTGGTCTTGGGGTTTTTCAGGTCCATCTCCTGGTGGGCCACGTTCAGGTCGCCGCAGTATACCACGGGCTTTGTCCGGTCCAGCTCCATCAGATAGGCCCGCAGGTCGTCCTCCCACTGCATCCGGTAATCCAGCCGCTTCAGCCCGTCCTGGCTGTTGGGGGTGTAGCAGCACACCAGATAGAACTCCGGGTATTCCGCGGTGATGACCCGGCCCTCGTGGCGGTGGATATCATCGCCGAAGCCGAATACCACCGATATCGGCTCCTGCCGGGTCAGAACGGCGGTGCCGGAATAGCCCTTCTTCTCGGCGGAGTAGAAATACCGGTGATAGCCCTCCAGCTCAAACACCGCCTGCTCCGGCTGCAGCTTGGTCTCCTGCAGGCATATCACGTCCGGGTCCTCATTTTTCACATATTCCAGAAAGCCCTTGGTCAGGCATGACCGCAGGCCGTTGACGTTCCAGCTTACCAGCTTCATGGCGCTCTCCCTTCGTTTTTTTCTGTATCATACCACAAACCGGGCCATAATCCAAGAAAATCATTGACAAACCACGCCGCCGGGGATAAGATAGGGATAAATCGGCGTGGATGGGAAGAGTACCCGGCGCAGCCTCCGTCACAAGAGAGTCCGGCAAGGTGAAAGCGGATACGGGGGACCCGGCGAACATGGCCCCGGAGCCGTCCGGCCCAGCGCAGACGCGTGAAGCCGGACCGGGTGTGCCCGTTACAGCGCGGGGACGTGTCGGCGTCCCATGAGGCCGCCTCCTGGGGGAGCGCGGCGAAGCAAGGTGGTACCGCGGTGCGCTGCATCGCCCTTGGCAGTCAGCCGGGGGCGTTTTTTGTTTGCCCGGCCGCCGGAAAAACGCCAAAATTTTAAGCCGCTCTTCCATTCGGAGCGGCGGAAAAGGAGATAGATCCCCATGGAAAAGCAGAAATTCTATATCACCACACCCATTTACTACCCCTCGGACAAGCTGCACATCGGCCACACCTACTGCACCGTGGCCACCGATGCCATGGCCCGCTACAAGCGGCTCACCGGCTGCGACGTGCTGTTCCTGACGGGCACCGACGAGCACGGCCAGAAGATCGAGGACAAGGCCAAGGCCGCCGGAAAGACCCCCAAGGAGTTCCTGGACAACATCGTGGAGGGTCCCCAGGGCATCCTGGACCTGTGGAAGCTGATGAACATCTCCAACGACCGCTTCATCCGCACCACCGACGACTATCACTGCCAGTCCATCCAGAAGATCTTCCGTAAGATGTACGAAAAGGGTGACATCTATAAGGGCACCTATAAGGGCAAATACTGCAAGCCCTGCGAGAGCTTCTGGACCGAGAGCCAGCTGGTGGACGGCAAGTGCCCCGACTGCGGCCGGGAGGTCATGGACGCCGAGGAGGAGGCCTATTTCTTCCGCCTGAGCAAGTACGCCGACCGGGTCCGCCACCTGCTGGAGGACACCGACTTCCTACAGCCCCGCTCCCGGGTCAACGAGATGGTCAACAACTTCATCAAGCCCGGCCTGGAGGACCTGTGCGTCAGCCGCACCAGCTTCTCCTGGGGCATCCCCGTGGACTTTGACCCGGGCCATGTGGTATACGTCTGGGTGGACGCTCTGTTCAACTACACCACCGCCCTGGGCTTTATGAACGACCGATATCACGATTACGACAAGTATTGGCCCGCCGACGTCCACTTTGTGGGCAAGGAGATCGTCCGCTTCCACTCCATCATCTGGCCCGCCATGCTCATGAGCATGGATATGCCCCTGCCCAAGCACGTTTACGGCCATGGCTGGCTGGTGATGGACGGCGGCAAGATGTCCAAGTCCAAGGGCAACGTGGTGGACCCCTATGTCCTGGCGGAGAAGTTCGGCGTGGACGCCCTGCGCTTCTTCCTGCTGCGGACCTTCCCCTTCGGCTCCGACGGCAATTTCTCCAACGAGCTGCTGATCCAGACCATCAACATGGATCTGGCCAACGACCTGGGCAACCTGGTCAGCCGCACCACCGCCATGGTGGAAAAGTATTTCGGCGGCACCCTGCCCGCGGAGCGGGAAAGCAGCGACGCCGACTGCGACCTGAAGACCATGGCCTCCACCCTGCGGGACCGCTATGAGACGGAGATGGAGCACTTCCAGTTCCAGAACGCCCTGGAGCAGGTGTTCAAGACCATCCAGCGGGCCAACAAGTATATCGACGAGAACGCCCCCTGGACCCTGGCCAAGGACCCCGCCAACCGGGCCCGCCTGGCCACGGTTATGTATAACCTGCTGGAAACCATCCGCATCTGCGCCGTGCTGCTGACTCCCTTCATTCCCGACAGCGCCGAAAAGATCTTTGACCAGATCGGAGCCTGCCCGTGCTGCCGCACCTGGGAAAAGGCCAACGTGTGGGGCAGCCTGCACCCGGACGTCACCGTTCACAAGGGCGAGGCCCTGTTCCCCCGCATCGACGCCGAGAAGGCCCTGGCCGAGCTCAACGCCATCCAGGAGGCCCAGCGCAAGGCGGCTCTGCCCGCCCTGGAGCTGGAGCCCTATACCCAGGAGCAGGTGGACTTCGACACCTTCTGCAAGTCCGATTTCCGGGCCGTGAAGATCAAGAACTGCGAGGCCGTGAAAAAGAGCGACAAGCTGCTGAAGTTCACCCTGGACGACGGCAGCGGCACGGACCGCACCATTCTCTCTGGCATCCATCACTACTATGAGCCGGAACAGCTCATCGGAAAGACCGCCGTGGCGGTTCTGAATCTGCCGCCCCGGAAGATGATGGGCATCCCCAGCTGCGGTATGCTGATCTCCGCCGTCCACAAGGAAAAGGGCGAGGAGAAGCTGCACCTGCTGCTGCTGGACGACTCCATCCCCGCCGGCGCCAAGCTCTGCTGACAACTGCATATAAACTCCCTCCGCCAGCGGCGGAGGGAGTTTGCTTATTCCCAAATGCCCCCGTCTGTGTTACACTGATACAAAACGGATGCAAAAAGGGGAGGGGATGCATATGAAGGAACCCTATTCCGCCGGTGCGGCGGCGGTGGGCCTGCGGCTGCGCCAGCAGCGGCTGAAGCGCGGCTGGAGCCAGGAGGGCCTGTGCCGGGACATCTGTGCGGCATCGTATCTGTCCAAAATCGAACAGGGACAGGTGCAGGCGGCCCCGGAGCTGCTGGAGCTGCTGTTCCGGAGGCTGGAGCTGCCCTGGTACGGGGAGAGCCTGCCGGAGCTGGAGCGGCTGGTGGAGCACCGGTATGAATGCCTGCTGGACGGGGATAAGGAGGGCTTCCGGGACAGCCGGGAGATATTCGCGCACGCCCTGGACCGGCTTCTGTCCAGCCCCCTGGCGGCGGACGGCCTGGTGCTGGACGCCATGGACCGGAACGACCCCACGGAGATCCCACCGGCCCTGGAGCCGTATCTGGACCGGCGTCAGCTGGCCATTCTGCGGGTGGTGCAGGACCGGGATGTGGAGGCGGTGCGGCTGCTGCCGGAGGCGTATTGCTATCTCATGGCCGGTATCGCCGGGTATGAGCAGGGCAGCGACTATACCGGTGCCATGGCTCTGCTGCAGCAGGGCTATGACCTGGCGGCCCGGGACGGCCGGGTGCGGTTGATGCTGGAGTGCCGGATGTTCATGGGGAGTCTCTGCTGCAACCAGCTGGACCTGGGTGGCATGGAGACGCATTATCAGGCGGCGGAGCGTATGGCCCGGGCCCTGGGGCGGCAGGATGATCTGCGGAGCATGGCCTATAACCGGGCGGCCTCCCAGGTGGAGTGCGGCCGGTATCAGGAGGCCTACGGCTATTTTGCCGCCCTGGAGCACCCCCGGGTCATGGAGCTGCACAAGCTGGCGGTGTGCTGCGAGGGGCTGGGCCGGACCCGGGAGGCCCTGGACGCTCTGGATCGGGCCAGAACCGCCCCGGGGGAGTATCCGCCCCGGCCGCTGTGTATGCAGCTGTGCGCCGTGGTGGAAATGCGGCTGCGGAACCCGGACTATCTCCGGGACCAGGCCTATGGCCAGGCGCTGATGGACGTATTCAACCGCTGCCGCCGGGAGCTGCCCATCGGATACGCGGCCTTTCACCTACCCCGGGTGCTGGAGTGGCTCACCGCCGGGCGGCAGTATAAGCAGGCCTATGAGCTTCTGCGGGACTTTCCTATCAAACTACCGAATCTGCCGATTGAATAGGGATTGACAGGGAAAACTTTCCCATATATACCCCGTTTTCATCGTCTTACCAGTGTGCTATGATATTCCCGAGGTGAGAAACAATGAAAAACAGACTCTGGACACGGAATTTTACCCTGCTGATCGCCGCCAGCGGACTGGGCGCCGTAGGCGGCATCGCCGGCGGCTTTGCCATGTCGTTTTTGGTGTTCGACGAGACCGGCAGCACCCTGGCCTCGGCGCTGGTGCTGGCGACGGAGCTGATCCCGGGCTTTCTGCTGCCCCTGTTCATTGCCCCGTGGATGGACCGGATGCCCCGCAAGCCCTTCCTGATAGGCGGCGACATGCTCAACGGCGTCATGTATCTTCTGCTGGGGGCGTATCTTCTGCGGGGCACGTTCTCCTATGTGGGCTACCTGGCCTTTTCCCTGGTGCTGGCGTCCCTCAGAGCCTTTGACGAGCTGGCGTACAACAGCATTTTCCCCATGCTGCTGCCGGAGGGGGCGGAGCAGAAGGGCTACGCCGTGGCCTCCACCCTGTACCCCGTTCTGCGGGTGATGATGCTGCCCCTGTCGGCGGTGCTGCTGGACGCCGTGGGAGCGGCATGGCTGCTGGTGGGACAAGGAGTCCTGTCCCTGATGGCGTCGGCGGTGGAAAGCGGCATCCGTATTCACGAGGAGCGCCGCCCGCCGGAGGAGAACTCCTCCCTCCGTGCCTGGTGGGCCGATGTGAAGGAGGCCGCCCGGTACCTGCGGCAGGAGAAGGGCCTTATGAACATCTATGGCTACATGGCCGTCACCAACGGCGTGGCCAGCGGATATTCCCCCATTCTGGTGGCGTTCTTCCGGACGTTTCCCGGCATGACGGCGGCCATGTACTCTCTGTTCTCCGTGGCGGAGTTCCTGGGCCGCACAGTGGGCGGCTTTGTGCAGTACCGGATGGAGATCCCGGAAAAGAAGCGGTACGGCTTCGCCTTCCTGGTGTACATGGTGTACGAGGCCATGGACATGCTGCTGCTTTGGCTGCCGTATCCCCTGATGCTGGCCAGCCGGGGCCTGTGCGGATTTTTGGGGACCAACAGCGCCACCATGCGCCAGGCGGCGGTGCAGCGGTACATCCCGGACCGGCTGCGGGCCCGGGTCAACGCCTTCGAGTCCATGCTCTATACCGGTGCGGCGGCGGTGCTGTCCCTGGCCATCGGGGCTTTGGGGGAGGTGCTGGACTACCGGCTGTGCGTGTCTCTGTGCGGTGGGTTTACCATGGCCGTGTGCCTGGCCACCATCTGGCGGGGCCGGAAATACGTCCGGGCCGTGTATGAGCGAAGCGGAGAATAAGCGAATTAAAGCGAGAACGGCGGGGCCGAAGCCCCGCCGTTCTGGCTTATTTTATGATTTCCGAAAAATCCGGTAGGGCGGGGCCCATGTGCCCCGCCGAAACCCGGATGTATACGGTTTAGTCCTCCTCCACGTCACCCACGATAGCACTGTGCAATTCATCCAGCTGCTTCTGCCCGTCCCCGCAAAATGTCGGAGCATTTTGCGGGGGCCCCTCGCAGGGATCAAACATCCTCGGCGGAAGTGAATTCCGCCTGCGGCAAGGTTTTGCTGTGCAAAACGCTTGTGGTGGAGCAAAAGCAGCAGGGAGGAGGGGACATACAGCTTTTAGTCCTCCTCCACGTCACCCACGATAGCAATGTGCAATTCATCCAATTGCTTCTGCTCCACGGTGGAGGGGGCGCCCATCATGATATCCTGGGCGTTCTTGTTCATGGGGAAGGGGATGATCTCCCGGATGGAGCTTTCGCCTGCCAGCAACATCACCATGCGGTCCACGCCCGGGGCGATGCCGGCATGGGGAGGCGCACCGTAGCAGAAGGCGTTGTACATGGCGGGGAATTTCTTCTTCACGTCCTCCTCGCCCAGACGCACCAGCTCAAAGGCCTTGACCATGATCTCGGGATCGTGGTTCCGGACGGCACCGCTGGACAGCTCCACGCCGTTGCACACCAGGTCGTACTGGTCGGCGGTGATGGTCAGGGGGTCGATCTCGCCCCGCTCGGCCTTCAGCAGCACCTCCAGGCCGCCGCTGGGCATGGAGAAGGGATTGTGGCAGAACTCCAGCTGGCCGGACTCGTCGCCGATCTCGTACATGGGGAAGTCCACGATCCAGCAGAACTCGTACCGCTCCTTGTCCATGTGTCCCTCGCAGGCCGCGCCGAAGGTCTTGATCAGCACGCCCACGGACTTGGTGGCGGCGGCCCCGGCAGCCACCAACACCAGGGTATTGGGCTTCAGGTCCAGGGCCTGGGTCAGCTGCTCCTGGATACCGGTGACGAACTTGGCGATGCCGCCGGCCAGCTGGCCGTTTTCGTCCATCTTGAACCAGTAGGCCTTGGAGCCGGACTGCACCTCGCAGTCGCCCAGCAGCTTGTCGATCTGCTTGCGGGTGAGCTTGCAGTCGGACACGGGGACCATCTTCACGGTCTGACCCCGCAGGGCCTCGAACTCGCTTTCGGCGAACAGGGAGGTGACGTTTTTGCAGGTCAGGTCGATGCGCAGGTCGGGCTTATCGGAGCCGTAGGTCTCCATGGCGTCCCGGTAGGCAATGCGGCGGAAGGGTGCGGAGGAGGCCACGTTATAGGTGCCGAACTTGGCGAAGATGGGAGGCAACACGTCCTCCAGCACGGCGAACACATCCTCCTGGGTGGCGAAGGCCATCTCCATATCCAGCTGATAGAACTCGCCGGGGGAGCGGTCGCCCCGGGCGTCCTCATCCCGGAAGCAGGGGGCGATCTGGAAATACCGGTCGAAGCCCGCGGTCATCAGCAGCTGCTTGAACTGCTGGGGAGCCTGGGGCAGGGCATAGAACTTGCCGGGGTGCTTCCGGGCGGGCACCAGATAATCCCGGGCGCCCTCCGGGGAGGAGGCGGTCAGGATGGGGGTGGTGATCTCCAGGAAGCCGTGCTGGGTCATGGCCGCCCGCAGGGCGGACACCACCTGGCACCGCAGGATGATGTTGCTCTTCACCGCCGGGTTCCGCAGGTCCAGATAACGATATTTCAGACGCTGGGTCTCGTCGGCCTCCCGGCTGCGGTTGATCTCAAAGGGCAGGCTGTTGTACCGGCAGCGGCCCAGGACCTCGATCTTCTCCGGCACCACTTCCACGTCGCCGGTGGCCTGCTTGGGGTTCTTGCTGGCCCGCTCCCGGACGGTACCCTCCACGCTGATGGTGGACTCCTTGTTCAGGCCGTTGATGATGTCCATCATCTCCTGGTTCTCCACCACCACCTGGGTGGTGCCGTAGAAGTCCCGCAGCACCACAAAGGCGAAGTTCTGGCCCACGACCCGGACGTTTTCCATCCAGCCCACGATTTTCACGCGCTGACCCGCGTTGGCCAAGCGCAGCTCCCCACAGGTATGGGTTCGCATCTGCATCATATGAATCGCTCCTGTTCTGATAAATATTTGTATAGTTTGGTTATAATATCACGTTCTGTATTGAATTGCTTGATTACAAACTGAAATATTTCGTTCAGATATTTCATCTTGTATTTATTTTTCCAGGATGACCTTGCCCTGGTTCCGCTGGGACAGTCCCTGAGTGATCCGGGACAGAGTGTCCTCAAAGGACAGCTTGGTCTGCTCGCCGGAGGTCATATCCTTGCAGGCCACCTGCCCTGCGGCGATCTCGTCGTCCCCCAGGAACACCACATAGGGGACCCCCAGCTTGTCGGCATAGTTCATCTTGGCCTTGAACTTTTTCTGCTCTGTATACAGCTGGGTGCGGACGCCTGCACTCCGCAGCCGGGTAGCCAGCCGGATGGCCGGCGTCAGGTCCTGGGTCATGGGCAGGATCAGCACATCGGCGGGAGCAGTGGGCAGTTGGGGGTTCAGCAGACCCTGCTCGCCCAGCACATAAAACAGCCTTGTCAGGCCGATGGAGATGCCCACGCCGGGGAGCTGACGTTCGGTATAATACGCAGCGAGGTTGTCGTAACGCCCTCCGGAACACACGGAACCGATCTCCGGATGGTCCAGCAGGGTGGTCTCATACACCGTGCCGGTGTAGTAGTCCAGGCCCCGGGCGATGGTCAGATCCACGGCGAAATTCTCCTCCGGAACGCCGAAGGCGGAGAGATAGCGGGTGACGGTGTTCAGCTCCTCCAGCCCCTGGTCGAACAGCTCGTGCCGTCCCTGATACCCGGCCAGGGCATCCAGCACCTGCCGGTTGCTGCCGGTGATGGAGATGAACCGCATGATCTCGTCGGCCTGCTCCGCCGTCAGCCCCACGTCCTCCGCCAGGCAGGTCCGGACCTTGTCGGCCCCGATCTTGTCCAGCTTGTCCACGGTGCGCATGATGTCACCGGACTGCTCCGTCAGGCCCAACATGGCGTAAAATCCGTTGAGGATCTTCCGGTTGTTGACCCGGATCTGGAACCGGGTCAGGCCCAGGGAGGTGAAGGTCTGATAGATGATGGAGGGGATCTCCGCTTCGTTGGTGATATCCAGCTTGCCGTCGCCGATGATGTCGATGTCCGCCTGATAGAACTCACGGAAGCGGCCCCGCTGGGCCCGCTCGCCCCGGTACACCTTGCCGATCTGATACCGGCGGAAGGGGAAGGCCAGGTCGTTGTAGTGCAGGGCCACATACTTGGCCAGGGGCACCGTCAGGTCAAACCGCAGGGACAGATCGGCGTCGCCCTTCTGGAAGCGATAGATCTGCTTCTCGGTTTCGCCGCCGCCCTTGGCCAGCAGCACCTCGCTGGCCTCGATGGCCGGGGTGTCCAGGGGAGTGAAGCCGTATCGGCTGTAGGTGGTGCGCAGGATCTCCATCATCCGCTCCATCTGCTGCTGCGGGGCAGGCAGCAGCTCCATGAAGCCGGAGAGAGTCCGGGGGGTCACAGTTGCCATGGTGAAATATTTCCTTTCTGTTGTGTATTTCGGTTTCGGTACGAAAAAATGCGCTCCCGTCCCGTGTTTGGGACGAGAGCGCATGAATACGCTTCGTGGTGCCACCCAAATTCAGCCCCAAGGGGCCCTCGTAGCTCCTGTTACGGGGAGCGGGCCGTGGATGTTTCCATCCCCGCTGGGGGACTGTCTTCGCTTCTCCTGCCGGGGCGCGCTTGCAGCCGGTGTCGCGCCTCTCTGGTGCCGGTGGGGGTGAAGGTACTCCTGTCTCCTTTATGGCGGTCGTTCTTCCTATTTTATGGCATTCGGGCCCGCTTGTCAAGCGGTAAAGGGTTTGGTTTTGGGATTGACAATGTCGCGCCAGGCCAGGTCGCCCCGGGCCAGGCCCAGCACCAGCATCTCGGCGGTGGCCACATTGCTGGCATAGGGGATATTGTTCTGGTCGCACAGGCGGAAGATATTGGCCACGTCCTCGTCAGGGACTTTCTGGTTGGGGTCGCTGAAGCAGAGAACCATGTCCAGCTCATTATAGGCAATGCGGGCTGCAATCTGCTGGCCGCCGCCGTGGTCGAAGGACAGGAAGCGGTGGATGCGCAGGCCGGTGGCCTCCCCGATCTGGAGACCGGTGGTGGCGGTGGCGCAAAGGGTGTGCTGGGCCAGAATGCCGCAGTATGCGGTGCAGAACTGGACCATCAGTTCCTTTTTGTTGTCGTGGGCGATCAGTGCGATATTCATGGAGGCACTTCCTTTCGTGTTTTCAGATTCGCATCAGGGGCACCTGGTGCCCGGTGATGCGCCGTGCGATGTTTTCATAGGCCCGGGCCGCGTAATAGTTGATATCCCGCAGGGGGATGCCCCGGTTCAGGGCATAGGGGACGTCGCCGTCCTCCGGCACCACCCCCAGCAGGGGCAGACCGGCGGCGTCCATGGCGTCGTCGATGGTGCTGTGGAGGGCCCAGAGCAGCTTCTTCTGCACCCGCCCCACCACCAGGAACAGACTCTCTGTGGTGAAGCGCTTATCCAGCAGCATCACGGTGTGCTGGGCGTCCCGCAGGGCGGAGGCGTCGGTGGTGGTGATGACCACCACGCAGTCGGCACAGCCGGTGGCCAGCCGGAAGCCCTGACCCAGCCCCGCCGGGGCGTCGATCAGGCAATAGTCATACTCCTGGCGCACCTGGTCCAGCAGCTGCCGCATCTGCTCATCGGTCACGTCCAGCTGTCCCCCGGGGGACAGGGGAGCGGTCAGCAGATGCAGCCCGGGATACTTGGGGTGATCGGCCGCGGCGTCGGACAGGGAGCAGCGGCCGGCGATGACGTCGGAAAAATCCATCAGGGCCTTGTCCGTCAGCCCCAGGGCCAGGTCCAGGTTCCGCAGGGTGATGTCGCAGTCCAGGCACAGGGTATTTTTCCCAAGGGCGGCCAGCGCCAAACCCACGTTGGCGGTGAAGGAGGTCTTTCCGGTGCCGCCCTTGCCGGAGACCACTGCAATGATTTTTCCCATATCCAGGTACCTCGTATACAGTTGGGGACTCAGCCCAACGGCGCTTTTTTGATGCGGGCGAAGGGCCGGGGATAGGCTGCCGGGGTGGGACGCTCCTTCCGGATGATGACCACCCGGTGCCGCACGTCCGTTCCGGGAATGGTATAATCCCAGATTTTTCCAATTTTGCCCCCCAGCTGGGCAATGGCGCTTCTGGCGCGCTGAATCTCGTCGTCGGTATCCACCGACTTCATGGCCAGGAACTGACCGCCTACCTTCACCAGGGGCAGGGCCAGCTCACACAGTACATTCAGCTGGGCCACGGCCCGGGAGGCGGCTATGTCGTACTGCTCCCGGTGCTGCCGGGCGAACTCCTCCGCCCGGGTGTGGACGCACCGGACCCGCTGCAGGCCCATGGCGTCCACGGTCTCCTGCAAAAAGTCGATGCGCTTTCCCAGACTGTCCAGCAGGGTCATGTCAAAATCCGGCTCCAGCAGCCGCAGGGGCATTCCCGGGAATCCGGCCCCGGTGCCTACGTCCACCACCTGCTTGCCCCGGAAGTCCGCCGCCGTCAGCAGGCAGGCGCAGTCCAGCAGGTGCAGCCGCGCCACGTCTGCCGGTTCGGTGATGGCGGTCAGGTTCATGACCTGGTTCTTCTCCAGTAGCCGCCGGGAAAACTCCGTCAGCGCCGGGATGCTTCCCGTGTCCAGTCCCAGCTGGGCCAGGCCCTCTTTCAGAATGGCTTCCAAATTACTTCTGCTCCTTCAGCAGGTCCCGGATCTCCGCCAGCAGCTCCTCGGTGGTGGGACCGGCAGGCTCCTCCGGCGCGGGCTCCTCGTCCTTCTTCTTCAGGGCGGCCAGCTTGTTCATGGCTTTCACCAGCAGGAACATGGCAAAGGCCACGATGATGAAGTCCAGAATCACCGCCAGCAGATTGCCGATGCCCAGGGTTACCGGGTCGGCGCCCGCCGCCACGGCGGCCTTGTTGAGAACGATGTTCCACTGGGTCAGGTCGATGCCGCCGGTGATGAGACCGATGAGGGGCATGATGATGTCGTTGACCAGGGAAGTGGTGATCTTGCCGAAGGCGGCGCCGATGACCACGCCGATGGCCATGTCCAGGACGTTGCCGCGCATGGCAAACTCCTTGAACTCATGAAAAAACTTCTTCATAAGTATCCTCCTTCCGCCCTCAATGCTTGGGAACGATGCGGTCGTGGCCGCCCATATAGGGCCGCAGGGCCTGGGGGATCAGCACGGAGCCGTCGGCCTGAAGGTTGTTCTCCAGGAAGGCGATCAGCATCCGGGGAGGGGCCACACAGGTGTTGTTCAGGGTATGACACAGCTGCATCCTGCCGTTTTCGTCCTTATAGCGGATTTTCAGCCGCCGGGCCTGGGCGTCGCCCAGATTGGAGCAGGAGCAAACCTCGAAATACTTCTGCTGCCGGGGGGACCAGGCCTCAATGTCGCAGGACTTGCACTTCAGGTCTGCCAGGTCGCCGGAGCAGCACTCCAGCTGCCGCACCGGGATATCCAGGGACCGGAACAGCTCCACGCTGTAGCGCCACAGCTGTTCGTACCATTTCTTGGATTCCTCGGGCTTGCAGACCACGATCATCTCCTGTTTTTCAAACTGGTGAATGCGATAGATGCCCCGCTCCTCAATGCCGTGGGCGCCCTTCTCCTTCCGGAAGCAGGGGGAATAGGAGGTCAGCGTCTGGGGCAGGGACTCGGCGGGCACGATCTGGTCGATGAACTTGCCGATCATGGAGTGCTCGCTGGTGCCGATCAGATACAGGTCCTCGCCCTCGATTTTATACATCATGGCGTCCATGTCGGTCTGGCTCATGACGCCCTCCACCACGTTGCCGTGGATCATAAACGGGGGAATGCAATAGGTGAAGCCCTTGTCGATCATGAAATCCCGGCCATAGGCCAGCACGGCCTCGTGGAGCCGGGCGATATCGCCCATCAGATAGTAAAATCCGTTGCCGGACACCCGCCCGGCGGCGTCCATGTCGATGCCGTCGAAGCGCTCCATGATCTCCGTGTGATAGGGGATATCGAACTCCGGCAGCTTGGCCTCACCGAAGCGCTGGACCTCCACATTGTGGGAGTCATCGGGGCCGATGGGCACGGAGGGGTCGATCATCTGGGGGATGACCATCATGATCTTGGTGATCTGCTGGGTCAGATGCCCCTCCATCTCCTCCAGCTGGGCCAGCCGGTCGGCGTTGGCTTTCACCTGGGCTTTGGCCTCCTCGGCCTCCGCCAGCTTACTGGGGTCCTTCTTGGCCTGACCCATCAGCATACCCACCCGCTTGGACAGCTGGTTCCGCTGGGCCCGCAGGTCGTTGGCCTCGTTCATGGCGGCCCGCTTCTCGGCGTCCAGGGCAATGACCTCGTCCACCAGGGGGAGCTTGGCGTTCTGGAACTTCTTGCGGATGTTTTCTTTAACAGCTTCCGGATTGTCCCGGACGAATTTGATATTAAGCATGGCTTTTATCGCACCTTTCCGTGTTTCACGTGAAACATCATGGTTTTTTGATGGTGTGCAGGGCTTCCAAAAGCTCGTTCAGGTCGTCCACACCGTAATATTCCAACTCAATGCGCCCTTTCTTCTTGCCGGAGACAATGCGGCATCCCCGACCCAGGGTGTTCCCCAGATCCCGGGCGGCCTCCTGGGCATAGTCCACGATCAGACCGGCAGGGGAGGGCTTCTCCTTCTTCCCGGCGGTGAGCTTCTTCACCAGTTGCTCTGTCTGCCGGACGGACAGGTCATTTTTCAGGATGGTGGCCGCCGTGGTCTCCTGCAGGGCAGGGGACAGGGGCAGCAGCGCCCGGGCGTGGCCGTTGGTCAGCCGTCCGTCCTCCACCATGGCCCGCACTGGAGGACACAGGTTCAGCAGACGCAGGGCGTTGGCCACGGCGGACCGGGACTTGCCCACCCGCTGGGCGGTTTCCTCCTGGGTCATGCTGTACTGGCTCATCAGCACCTGATAGCCCTCGGCTTCCTCGATGGGGTTCAGGTCCTCCCGCTGGAGGTTCTCGATCATGGCCAGCTCCATGGCCTTGCGGTCGTCGGCCTCGATGACGATGGCCGGCACCTGGGTCAGTCCCGCCATGCGGGCGGCCCGCCAGCGGCGCTCACCGGCGATGATCTGGTAATAGCCGGACTGCAGCTTCCGCACCGTCAGCGGCTGGATGATGCCGTGCTCCCGGATGGAGTCGGCTAAGTCCGCCAGGGACTCCGGATCAAATTGCTTGCGGGGTTGGGATGCGCAGCTTTCCACCTGAGAAATCGGCAGAAACAGACTGCTCTTTTCCTCCTGAGAGTCGATCACGTCGTCTCCCAACAGGGCGGCCAGGCCTTTGCCCAGCCCTTTTGGGTTGTTGGCCATTGCTGAAACGCTCCTTTCCGCACAGAATCAGGTATTTTTCTTGAGAAATTCGTTGGCCAGAGCCAGATAGGCCTCCGCGCCCCGGCAGCCCCGGTCATAGGCCGTGATGGGCTTTCCGTGGCTGGGCGCCTCAGACAGGCGGATGTTCCGGGGAATTACCGTGGCATACACCTTCCCGGGGAAGAACCGCTTAACCTCCTGGGCCACCTGAATGGCCAGGTTGGTGCGCCCGTCGAACATGGTCAGCAGCACGCCCTCGATCTGGAGCCGGGGATTCATGTTCCGCCGGACGATGCGCACGGTGTTCATCAGGTCGCTGAGGCCCTCCAGGGCGTAGTACTCCCCCTGCAGCGGTACCAGCAGAGAATCCGCCGCGCACAGAGCGTTCAGGGTCAGCAGCTCCAGGGAGGGGGGACAATCCACAAAGATATAGTCATAATCCTCCCGGACGGCGTCCAGGGCGCTGCGCAGCAGGAACTGCCGGTCCGCCATTTCGATCATCTCCACGCCGCCCCCGGCCAGGGCCTTGCTGCTGGGCAGCACGTCGCCATAGGGGGTGGTGACGATGGCCTTCCGGGTCTCCACGCCGTTGATGAGCACGTCATACACGCCGTTGGACACGGATTTGTCCACCCCCATGCCGGAGGTGGCGTTGGCCTGGGGGTCAAAGTCGCACAAAAGCACCCGCTTCCCCAGGTATTTCAGGGCCGCAGCCAGGTTGACACAGGTGGTGGTCTTCCCAACGCCGCCTTTTTGATTCACGATCGCCACGATTTTCGCCACTTTGTCCACACTCGCTTTCTGTCGGTCTTTATTTTAGTATATCACATTTTCGGTCGGTTTCAATAGAAAATCTGCAAAATGAGAAAAAACTTGAGAAAAATGTTTCACGTGAAACGGCGAAACCAACACGCAAAAAGGGCGGATGTTTCACGTGAAACATCCACCCCGTGGGTCATATCAGGATCATCCCCGAAACCGGCGGCAGCCGCAGCCGCAGCTTCCCGCCGGGGGCATAGAACTGCTGGAAGGTCAGGGCCTCCCGGGCCAGCTCCCGGGGCCAGGGGATGGCTACCTCTGCGGCGTCCTCGCCTGCGTTCAGGGCCGCCACGGTGATCTCGTCTCCCAGCTGCCGCCGCAGCACCAGAACGCCGCCCCGGGCGTGGAGATAGGTCAGGTCCCCCTCCTGCAGGGACAGGCGCTCCCGCCGCAGCTGCCCCAGCTGCCGGAAGAAGGCCAGCAGCTCCTGGTCCTCCCGGCCCCAGGGATAGGTCCCCCGGTTCAGGGGGTCCTCAAAGCCCTCCATCCCGGCCTCGTCGCCGTAGTACACCGTGGGAGAGCCGGGGAAGCAGTACAGCAGCATCTCGCCCACCCGCAGCCGGGCCTGGCCCTTCTGCCGCTGGGCAGGGGAGAGACGGTGCGCCGCCCGGCCGTCCTTGGTATCCGGCACATCCTCCGCTCCCAGCAGGGTCAGGATCCGGGGCGTGTCGTGGGTGCCCAGAATGTTCAGGGCGCTGTAGAAGGCGGGCCGGGGATAGTGCTCCCGGATGACCTCCATGGTGTCCCGGAAGACGGCGGCGTCGCCGCCCCGCAGCCAGTCCAGGGCTGCCGTCCGGAAGGGATAGTTCATCAGCCCGTGGGTCTCGCTGCCCAGCAGATACCGCCTGCGCTGGCTGTAGGCGATCTTGTTGCTGCCGTCCTCCCACACCTCGCCCAGCAGAAAGCTGTCGGGCTTCTCCTGGTCCATGGCACTGCGAATTTCGGCAATGAAGTCGTCCGGCAGCTCGTCGGCCACGTCCAGCCGCCAGCCGGAGGCCCCCTGCCGCAGCCAGTGCCGCACCACGGAGTCTCCGTCCCGGATGATGAACCGGCGATAGCTGTCCGCGGACTCCTGCACCGCCGGCAGGGTCTTGATGCCCCACCAGGCGTCGTAATCCTCCGGCCAGGGGTGGAAGGAGTACCAATTATAATACTGGGACTCCCGGCTCTGGGCCGCCCCCAGCTCCGGATAGAATCCCTGGGCGTTGAAATACCGGCTGTTGCTGCCGGTGTGGTTGAACACCCCGTCCAGCATCACCCGGATGCCCCGGCACCCGGCCTCCCGGCACAGGGTGCGGAAGTCCTCCTCGGTGCCCAGCATGGGGTCAATCCGCCGGTAGTCCGCCGTGTCGTACCGGTGGTTGCTGTCGGACTCAAAAATCGGGCACAGGTACAACGTACCTACTCCCATACTCTGTAGGTAGTCTAATCGGGAGGTGATCCCCGCCAGACTGCCGCCGAAGAAATCGTTGTTGCGGATGATCCCCTGGGCGTCGGGCCGCCAAACCGGGGTGTCGTCCCAATCCCGATGGACCACCCGGTCCCCCACCATCCCGGCGGGGTCCGGCACCCGGGTGCGGCAGAACCGGTCCGGGAAGATCTGATAGGTGATCCCCCGGCCAAACCAGGCGGGGGTAGGGCGGCTGTCGTCATAAATCGTCAGCTGCCACCGGGCCTGGTCGTCGAAGCCGTGAAGGCCGTATAGCCTTTGCCCCTCCGGATACGAAAACCGGAAGGCGTACCACACCAGCTCCGGCTCCTCCGGGGCGGTGTATACCCCCTGCCACCGGCCGTCATCGCCGGGGGACAGGGCCACCTCCTGCTCCGTACCCGCAAATTCCCGCCGCAGGAGCAGCGTCACGCCGGTAACGTTTTCATCCCCCGGTCGAACCGCGAAACGGACAGTGGCGCCGCACACGGCGGCGCCAAAGGGGGACTTATATTCCGTATCGCGGGAGTCAAAGATCTTGCTCATGGAATGCCTCATTTCAGCAGGGTATTTTCGCCGATGACCACGGCGCCGATCTCCTCCTGGGAGAAATAGGAGTTCACAATGTCCACGGCGGTGGAGGCCAGGGCCGCACCGGAGCCGCCCTTCTCGATGACCACGGCCACGGCGATCTGGGGATCGTCATAGGGGGCGAAGCACACGAACACGCCGTTGTTGGTATTGGCGATACCGGTTTCTGCGGTACCGGTCTTGGCGCCGGCGGACACCACGCAATTGGAGAAGTAGTAGGACAGGCTCCCGGTGGTCAGGTTGTGCATGCCCTCCTTCACCGCCTGCACGGTGCTGTCGCTCATCTCCACGGTGTTCAGCGGCGCCTTGTCATAGGCGTAGATCACCGAGGAGTTGTCGTAGGATTTCACGTTTTTCAGCAGATGGGCCTCATAGTGCTGGCCGCTGCCCACCAGGGTGGCGATGTAGTTGGCCAGCTGCAGGGGCGTGAACAGGTCATAGCTCTGGCCGATGGCGGCGGTCAGGGTCTGGCCGTCGGTCCACTCCAGACCGTTGCGTTCGGCAAACTCCGGGGTGGCCATGGAGCCCTTGGCCTCGGCACTTCCCGCCCCGCCGATCTCGATGCCGGTATACTCGCCCAGACCGAACTGCCTGGCGTAGTCCGCCAGGGTCTTGATACCCGTCAACCGGCCCACCTCATAGAAGAAATAGTTGCAGGACACGGTGATGGCCTGGGACACGTTGACCCGTCCGTGGGTGCCGCCGTACTCGTTATAGATCCAGCACCGGGGCTGGGGAGATTTGTAGTAGTCATACACGCCCCGGTCCACAATGGTGGAGGAGGGGGTGATGATCCCCGACTCCAGGGCCGCCACGGCGGTACAGGGCTTGAAGGTGGAGCCCGGGGCGTATGCGCCGCCGATGGCCCGGTTCAGCAGGGGAGTGCCCACGGTGTCGCTGACCAGCTTGCTGTAATCCTGGTCAAAGGTGGACAGGTTATAGGTGGGATAGCTGGCCATGGCCAGCACCTCGCCGGAGCCAACCCCCACCACCACCGCCGCGCCGCCCCGGACGATGCCGTCCTTGGCGGTCATGGCCTCAATGGTCTGGGCCAGGGACTTCTCCGTGTCCTCCTGCACATCGATGTCCAGGGTCAGGGCCACGGTGCCGCCGGGCTGAGGCTCCTTGGTGTAAAGCTCGCCGGTGATCTTCCCCTCCTCGTTGGTGGTGATGATCCGGGTGCCCTTGGTGCCGTGGAGATAGGACTCAAAGGCCTTCTCCGCGCCCTCCCGGCCCACCAGGGAGTTCATGGAGTAGCCCTCCATGTCCCGATAGCCGGTGACGCCGTTTTCCGGGTCGCCCACCCAGTCCTCGTAGTAGATGGGGCTCAGCCGCCCCAGCACATGGGCGGCATATTCGGTGTTATATACCCGGGCGGAGGAGGTACCGGTGGATACCCCCTGATACTGGCCGTCCGCCGTCTGGCTGATGAGCTCCACGGACACGTCGTCGGCAAAGACGTACTGTGCGTCCGTCAGACTCTTCACCGCCAGCTCATACCGCACCCCGGCGATGGTCCGGGCCTGGTCGTCGGTATAGCTGCTGTCGATTTTGAACAGCTCCCGCAGCTTGGCCATGAACCGGTCCGGCTGCAGGGTGGGGGTCACCTGGGACAGCTTGGAATAGGGGATGCTCTTGTTCTTCAGGAACAGGGCGAAGCCCTCGCTGTCCTGGGCGTCGGTATAGCTGTAGGGCGCGGTTTTGCTCAGGGGCAGGGTATCGTTCCAAACGGTGTTGTTCTCGGTGCACAGGTCCGTCAGCCGCAGGATGGCGGCGTTCAGGTCCTGGTCATTCTCAAAATCCTTGGCGGAGAAGATCAGGGTATAGGTCAGCCGGTTGGACACCAGCACCTTGCCGTTGCGGTCGGTGATGATCCCCCGGGAGGCCTCCACCGTCTCGCTGGCGGCGTTGCTGGCCAGGGACTTGGCCCGGTTTTCCTCCCCGTGAAGGATCTGGGTATAGTACATCACCCCGGCGAAGGCCAGCAGGCACAGGCCCATCAGCCCCGTCAGCGCCCAGATGCGGGCCCGCACCGGGTCAAATGCGTTTTTCTTCATGGCACGCCTCCTATCTCAGGATCCGGTTGTGCACGCTGCGCAGCAGCAGATACACCAGCGGCGACAGCACCACCGTCACGGCCAGCTCCCGCCCCGTCAGCGACAGGGCGGCGCTCAGCTCCACCCCCTGCCGGAAGGTCAGCAGCACCGTGTGCAGCAGGTCCGTGATCACCAGAGCCAGAGCCGCGCACAGAACGGCGCACAGGAATCCTTGGCTCAGAAGCCGCTTGGCGATCATCGCCGCCGGCAGCGCCGCCGCCAGAAACGCCAGGGTATAGAAGCACGGAATGACCCCCGGCATGGTCAGGTCGCACAGCAGGCCGAAGATGCCGCCGAACACGGCCCCCTCGGCGGGACCCTCCAGCATGGCCATGATCCCGGCGATCACCGGCGGCAGAAACGGGTGCACCGCCCACACGGAGATGCGGTTGAGCACCAGGGACTGCACCAGCACCAGCAGCAGCACCGCCCCGGCGTAGTACAGCCATTTGAAGAACATATCCCGTTGGTTCATGGATTGATTCATGGCCGCTCCTCTCAATCCACGATGGTGAAGTCCGTGATCACGAACACCTCCACCAGCTGGGTGATATCGGTTTTGGGGATGATGGTGGCGTAGCGGGTCAAGCCGTTGTCATCGGTTTTGATCTCCTCCACGGAGCCGATGACCAGTCCCGAGGGATAGTAGCCTCCCAGGCCGGAGGTGACGATCATGTCGCCGTTGATGAGGCTGGATTCCCCCTCCAGGTACGACAGCTTCAGTTTTCCCTGCCCCATCAGGGCCAGGTCGCCCATGGCCACCGTCACCTCGCCGGTGCGGAACACCAGGGCCCCCAGCTGGGAATCCGTGTCCAGGATGGTGGTCACGGTGCACCAGTTGGCGCCCGCCTCGGTGACCACACCCACCAGATAGCCGTACTGATCCACCACGCAGTCGCCGATGGCCACGCCCAGGCCGGTGCCCTTGTTCAGGGTCAGGGTCCTGGACCAGTTGGAGGTGCTGCGCTCGATGACCCGGGCCGCCTCAAAGGTGAAGTCCCGCCGCTGCTGCCGCAGACCGTTCAGGTCCCGCAGCCGCTGGTTCTCCTCGCTGTCGGTCTTGGCCTGGCGCGCATCCTCCTTCAGCTGGGCGTTTTCCTTGCGCAGCTCCTCGATCTCCTGGCGCAGGGCTTCCACCGTCTCGAACCGCTGGCCGATGTTCTGGAACCATCCGGCCACGGCGGAACCCGCCGCCCGGAAGGGATAGGTGACCACCCCGGCGGCGTTCTGCAAAAAGCCCGTCTGGTTGCTGACGGCGCTGGCGATACACAGCCCCACCGCCACCACCACCACAGCGGCCAGCATCATAATGCCGTTTTTCTGAAAAAATCGTTTCATAGCGTATTCCTTATCGTCGAGTTTATCAAAAAAGCCTTTTTTGATAAACTGGTCACAGCAGCGTCACGCCGAACTCCGCCAGCATCCGGCTCAGCAGCAGCACCGGCAGACCCATCACGTTGAAAAAGTCCCCGTCGATGCGCTCCACCAGCAGGGCCCCCTGGCCCTGCACGCCGTAGGCCCCGGCCTTGTCCATGGGCTCGCCGCCCCGGATATAGGCCGTCAGCTCCTCCCGGCCGGCGGGCCGGAAATACACGTCCGTGGACTGGGCCCGGGTCAGGGACCGCTGTCCCTGCCGCAGGGTAACCCCGGTGCACACCGTGTGCCGCCGCCCCGCCAGGTCCGTCAGCATCCGCAGGGCGTCCGCCTCATCCTTGGGCTTTCCCAGCCGCTGTTGGTCCAGAAACACCATGGTGTCGGCGGTGATGACGATCTCGTCCTCCTCCGACGGCACCGCCTGGGATTTCTCCCGGCTGATATACGACACGATCTCCGGGGGCGTCAGGCCCTGGGGATACCACTCCTCTACCTGAGGCACCCGCACGGTGAAATCCCGGATGCCGATCCGGGTCAGCAGCTCCTGCCGCCGGGGGGAACCGGAGGCCAGCACGATCCTTGCCATGGCCTCACCTCCCGGTGGAGCCGAAGCCGCCTGCGCCCCGGTCCGTCTCATCCAGCTCCTCCGCCTGCACCAGAACAGGCCGCACCACCGGCACCACCATCAGCTGGGCGATGCGGTCCCCGGGCCGGATGGTATAGTCCTCCCCGGACAGATTCACCAGCCCCACAGAGATCTCCCCCCGATAGTCGCTGTCGATAACGCCCACGCCGTTGCTCAGGCCGATTCCGTTCCTGAAGCCCATGCCGCTGCGCACAAACACCAGGGCCACATAGTCCGGGGAGGGCAGGGCAATGGCAATTCCCGTGGGGATGCCCATCCGCTGGCCCGGGGCCAGGGTCACGTCCTCCTCCATGCACGCGCACAGGTCCATGGCCGCCGCTCCCGCCGTCTTATACTGGGGCAGCGGGAACTCCCGGCCTATTTTCGGCGACACCGCCTTGATTTTAAGCTCCATTGTACCACTTGCTCCTATTGAATATGAAAACAAACTGTGAAAAGATTGTAAAGGTTGATAACCGGGCGTATTTATTCCACGCCCCGGTAGAACAGGCCCCGGGTCAGCTGGTCCGGCCGGTAGTCGCTGCGGCCCTGATAGGCCCGCAGCACCCGGACGCACTCCTCCGGCGGCTCCGTGGTAAACCGCAGCCGCGCCCGGGTCAGCCCCAGCTGCCGCCACTCCGGCTTATCCGCCAGGAACAGCACTTTACTGTTCTCGATCTCGCACCGGTGGCCCCACTGGCCCACCAGGGGGAACTGCGCCCCGGTGCGGTCCACCAGGACATTCTCCTGGCCGCACCGGCAGGCAGGGGAGCGGTCCGCATAGTCCCGCCCGGCGTCCCGGCAGCCCAGCTCATTGCGGATGACGCAGTTTTCCATAATCATCAGCGGCAGGCGGCCGTATACCACCGCCTCGCAGGGCAGAACCTTCCGCAGGTCCCGGAGCTGCTGCCACCGCAGCTCCATGGACACGGCGGCAGCTTCCAGCCCCAGCTCCTTCCAGAAAAGCAGGGACTCACTGTTGAAAAGATTCAGCCCCAGGTCCCCCCACAGGGGCAGACCCAGACTCTCGGCAATGGGCAGGTGTCCCAGATTGCCGATGGCCACGGCGGACAGGTGCTCCCGGTGCTGCTGCAAAAGCGCCCGCAGCGCCGCCTGGTCCTCCGTCCGAAAAATCCGGGGCAGAACGGCGCAGATGTGGGTCATTTCCGCCCAGCGGTTCAGGTCGAGCTTTTCCAGAAGCTCCGCCGGAACATACACCGTCTCGCACTGGGCCAGGGGCTCCGTCAGCTGCTCCGGCCGCATAATGGAGCAGGTCAGCACCGGCGCGTCAGGCCCCGGCTGGGCCTGGGGCAGGGGAGAGGGGGTACCCGTCCGCCGCACCGGCGGCTGGGCCAGGGCGGCTTCCAGGCCCTCCAGGGCCTGCCGCCGCAGGGCGTTCACGGCGCTGGCCGGCAGCATCAGCCCCTCCTCCAGTTCCACCCGGGTTTCCCGGGGCCGGAACACGGTGCCGCCGGTTTTCTCCAGCCGGGATTGCAATTCCTCCGCCGTCAGGGCCCGGTTCCGGGCCTCCTCCGGGGTGGGACCCTCCGCCCGGACGACGTGTCCCCCGGCGCTGGCCGTCAGGGATACCGGCTCCCCGGCCCGCAGAGTGCAGACCATGTCCACCGGCACCCGGCGGCTGTCCTCCCTGCTGTACCCGGCCTTGGCCCGGGCAAACAGCTCCTTGGGCTCCGGGGCGTTCTCCGGCCGGGTGCCGAACATCTCCGGCCCGGTGCGCCCCTTATAGTATCCGTCGGTGAAGCCGCTGCGGGAGAAGGCGGCCTCCAGCTGCCGGGACTCCTCCCGGCTGGGTCCCCGCTTCTCATCCAGCAGACGGCGATAGATCCCTGTGATCACCGCCACATATTCCGGCCGCTTCATGCGGCCCTCCAGCTTCAGGCACGCCACGCCCATCTGTTCCAGCTCCTGCACATAGTCCGCCAGGTTGGCGTCCTTCAGGCTCAGGGGATGGCCTCCGGCGGCCTTTTCGTTGACGCCGTAGGGCAGGCGGCAGGGCTGGGCGCAGGCTCCCCGGTTGCCGCTGCGTCCGCCGATCACGGCGCTCATTTCGCACTGACCCGAGTAGCACATGCACAGGGCCCCGTGCCCGAACACCTCGATTTCCGCGGGACAGCCCCGGGTTATGGTGTGGATGTCCCGGCGGCTCAGCTCCCGGGCCAGCACCACCCGCTCCAGGCCCAGCTCCGCCGCCCGGCACGCCCCGCCCAGGGTGTGCAGGCTCATCTGAGTGCTGGCGTGGAGGGGAACATCGGGCGCAATTTCCCGGGCCAGCCGCCAGATGCCCCAGTCCTGGATGAGAATGGCGTCCACCCCCATGTCCGAGGCTTTTTTCAGGGCCTCGGCGGCGGCAGGCAGCTCCCGGTCCGTCACCAGGGTGTTCAGGGTCAGATACACCTTCACCCCCCGCAGATGGCAGTAGGCCACGGCCTCCCGGAACTCCTCGTCCGTGAAATTCCGGGCGCTGCGCCGGGCGTTGAGCCCGCCGAAGCCCATGTACACGGCGTCTGCCCCGTTCTGCACGGCGGCCACCATGGCCTCCCAGCCCCCGGCGGGGCTCAGCAGCTCCATCATTGGCCCCGGCCCTGCTGGGCCTTGAACAGCTGGCGCTTCAGCTCCGAGGCCTCGTTCTTGGCCTGGGTGGCCTCGTCCAGATAGTTTTTCACCTGGCGGCGCAGATTCTCCGCCGCCGCCTGATTTTTCAGCAGCTCATCCGCCAGGTTCACCGCCGCCAGCACCGCCGCGTCCGTCTGGCTCACATGCAGGGCATCCAGCACCTGGCGCATCCTCTCGTCCACCAGTGCGCCTACCTTCTCCATATATGCCGCGCTCTCGTCTGCCACCAGGGTATACTCCTGGCCGCAGATGTTCATTGTCACCTTATTTGCCATGTCATCCTCCTATTTATGTAAACCGCAAAAAGAGTCATACCGATACAGAATCCATTATACCACAAAATCCCGCCGGGAAAAGCCTTTTCTGCCGAAAAGGATAATTTTGTGAAAAACCTGCCTGGGCGGCTTTACGAACCGGGGGATTTCGTGTAAAATAAAGGGGTTCCGAAGGAAACAGAAGGGAGGGCGCGGCTATGAGCGGCTATATCCTGCGGGAAAATGACCCCAGCATCGTGCTGACGGCGGACCAGGTGGACCGCCTGGTGAAAAACGGCGACGGCGACGCCGCGCTTTTATACCTGCTTCTGATGCGGGCGGACCGGGGCATCACCGAGCAGGAGCTGCAGTCCCGGCTGCGCTGGAGCCAGCTGCGGCTGAATGCGGCGGAAACGGGCCTGCAGCGGCTGGGCCTGATCCAGCGCCCGGCGGAGACGCCGCCTCCGGCCCCGGCGGAGGAGCGCCCGGTATACAGCGCCCAGGACCTGGCGGCCCTTCTGGAGGACGACCGCTCCTTCCGGATGCTGATCCCCCAGGTGGAGGAGAAGCTGGGCCGCAAGCTGAAAACCGCCGACCTGCAGGTGCTGGCGGGGCTGTATGACGACCTGGGCATGCCGGCGGACGTGATCTATCTGCTGGTGAACCACTGCATCACCCGGTCCGAGGAGCGCTACGGCCCCGGCCGCCGCCCCACCCTGCGCCAGATCGAGAAGGAGGGCTACTACTGGGCCCGCCAGGGCCTGTTCGACCAGGACAGCGCCGCCCGCTATCTGAAAACCTGGCGGGACAGACAGCAGGGCCAGTCCGCCTATATGCAGGTGCTGGGCCTGGGCCAGCGCCGCCCGGTGGCCAGCGAGGAAAAGTACATCTCCGATTGGATGGACAAGGGCTTCCCGCCGGAAACGGTGGCCCTGGCCTACGACAAGACCATATTCTATAAGAAGCAGTTAGAGTGGCGGTATCTCAACGGCATCCTCCGCCGCTGGCACGAAAACGGCTGGCACACCCCGGAGGAGGTCCAGCAGGGCGACGCCGGAAAGCCCGCCCAGCCGTCCCCGAAGCCGGACAAGCCGGATCAGGACAACTCCCGCATGGAAAAATACATGAAGTGGTAATATAAAGCGGTAAAGGAGGGAACCCCATGCCCTACGATGGAAAAATTCTCAGCCGGGCCATGGCCCGCTTTGACGAGGATAAGCAGCGCCGGGCCCGGCAGTTCCGGGAGCGTCAGCAGCAGCTGTTTGCCCGGGAGCCGGAGCTGGCGGACATCGACCGCCGCCTGCGCGGCACCATGAGCCAGATCATCACCAGGGCCCTGAAGGGGGGCCGGGACCCGGTGCCTGCCATCCACGCCATCCGGGACGAGAATCTGGCCCTCCAGCGCCGCCGGGGGGAGCTCCTTACGGCTCTGGGCTATCCTGCCGACTATCTGGAGGAGAAGCCCCGGTGCGCCCGGTGCGGCGACGCCGGGTTCCTGCCGGACGGCTCCATGTGCGCCTGCCTGCGCAGCTACTACGCCCGGGAGCAGATCGCGGAGCTGTCCCACATGCTGGACATCGGCTCCCAGAGCTTCGACACCTTCCGCCTGGACTACTATTCCACGGACCGGGGCGGCCTGCCCCGCTCCCCCCGGGAGGCGGCCCAGCGGAATCTGGAGATCTGCCAGTCCTTCGCCCGGGACTTCCGCCCCGGGAAGCAGAATCTGCTGCTGTTCGGCGCGCCGGGCCTGGGCAAGACGTTTCTGTCCGCCTGCATCGCCCGGGTGGTCAGCGAGGACGGCTTCTCCGTGGTGTACGACACGGCGGGGCATATTTTCTCCCAGTTCGAGGCGGCCAAGTTCCGCCGGGACGACGTGGACGAGCCGGACGAAAGCGTGGAGCGCTGCATGGCCTGCGACCTGCTGATCCTGGACGACCTGGGCACCGAGATGACCACCGCCTTTGTCCAGAGCGCCCTGTACCAGCTGCTCAACGGCCGCCTGCTGGCGGGGAAAAGCACCATCATCAGCACCAACCTGGACCCCGACCAGATTGGCCGCCGCTATTCGGCCCAGATCATGTCCCGGCTGGAGGGAGAGTTTGAGCTTCTGCCCTTCATCGGCCAGGACATCCGCCTTCTGAAGCGGGAGCAATAGAAGTCTCAAGAAATCCTGCACGGCTTACGCCGTGCAGGATTTCACAGCTTGTCAAAAAAGTCTTTTTTGACAAGCTGTGTGCGGTTTTTCAGAAATTAAAAAGTTCTGAAAAACCTGTGATTGCAAACGAAAGACACCCCTGATGGGTTTCTTTCGTAACTATCTTCCTTTCCGATGGCGGAAGATTTCCGAGTTTTTCGACAGTCTCAAGAAATCCTGCGCGGCTCACGCCGTGCAGGATTTCTTTCATGCCTCCAAAACGAATTAACGACCGCAAACGTTACCGCGCTGACCTCCGCACGATGTATCATCTTTCAAAAATCCGCGCCGTCCTTGTGCGAACATCAGCAAATTATTTCGACGCAATAAAGAATCCGTGAATTTTTCGTGAATATCGTAACGAAAATGTAAAGAATTTTTGTACAAAGTGAGAATTGATTTTTTCTGTAAAATAATTATCATATTGGACGGAATGCAAGAGGAGTTGCGTCCTTTTGCTCCAAAACATTATGATGTATGAATAGAGGAGGAGAAAAATGGTTAGCTTTCTGATTTGCCTGGCCTTGCTCATCGGCGGTTATTTCGTCTATGGCAAGGTGGTGGAAAACACCTTCGGGCCGGACGACCGCGAGACCCCCGCTGTGAAGATCAACGACGGCGTGGACTATGTGGTCCTCCCCCAGTGGAAGCTGTTCATGATCCAACTGCTGAACATCGCGGGCCTTGGTCCCATCTTCGGCGCTATGCAGGGTGCTCTGTGGGGCCCCATCGTGTTCCTGTGGATCACCTTTGGTACGATTTTTGCCGGCGCAGTGCATGACTACTTCTCCGGCATGATGAGCGAGCGCAACAACGGCGCTTCCATCTCCGAGATCTCCGGTATCTACCTGGGTGGCTTCATGAAGAACGTCATGCGTGTGTTCAGCGTGGTGCTGCTGATCATGGTGGGCACCGTGTTCGCCGTGGGTCCTGCCGGCCTGATCGTCACCCTGTTCAAGAACGGCGGCTCCACCGGCATTGTCACCACCACTCTGTTCTGGCTGATCATCGTCCTGGTGTATTATTTCATCGCCACCTTTATTTCCATTGACAAGATCATCGGTAAGATTTATCCTATCTTTGGTATCTGCCTGATCGTCATGGCCGTCGGCGTGGCCGTGGGCATCTTTGTCAAGCCTGAGTACACCATTCCTGAGATCTGGGATCACTTCGGTTCCATGCATCCCAAGGGAACTCCCGTGTGGAGCTTCATGTTCATCACCGTGGCCTGCGGCGCTATCTCCGGCTTCCACTCCACCCAGAGCCCCCTGATGGCCCGCTGCATGAAGAGTGAGAAGCAGGGCCACTTCGTGTTCTACGGCGCCATGGTTTCCGAGGGCGTTATCGCCCTGGTGTGGGCCGCTGCCGGCTGCGCTCTGTATGAGGTCACCGGCGGTCTGAACACCGGCCTGGCCGAGATCCTGGCCAACGGCCAGTCTGCCGCCATCTATGATGTCTGCGTCAAGACCATGGGCAAGGTGGGCGTGGCCCTGGCCATGCTGGGCGTGATTGCCTGCCCCATCACCTCCGGCGATACGGCCTTCCGCAGCGCCCGTCTGGTGCTGTCCGACTGGTTCAAGATTGACCAGAAGAAGTGGAAGAACCGTCTGCTGCTGTGCGTGCCCGTTCTGGGCGTGGGCGCTGTCCTGGGCGTGGGCAATGCCCTGGGCTTCATCGACTACACCGTTATCTGGCGTTACTTCAGCTGGACCAACCAGACTCTGGCCATGATCGTCCTGTGGGCCGCTTCCATGTACCTGTACTATGAGAAGAAGAACTACTGGATTACCGCCGTGCCTGCCACCTTTATGAGCGCCGTTTCCGCCACTTACTTCCTGCTGGGCAACGAGTGCCTGGGCCAGTTCATCAACCACAAGACCGCCGAGGGCGTCACCGTGTACAACACCGCCGTGGCTTATCCCATCGGCATCGCCGTGGCCGTCCTGTTCCTGGGTATCTTCCTGTACACCATCAAGAAGCGCCATACCCAGCCTCACTACGAGACGCTGGGCAAGTAATTCGCCCCTTTTTCAAAACTTCGCAAAGCGGCAGGCCCCTCCTGCCGCTTTGCCCCTATGGGAGGAACTGCTATGATCTTTGCACCTGCACGCCTTGGCAGCGTCACGCTGGATAACGAGACCCTGGCGGCGGATAAGAAGGGCTGCCGCCGCTTCGGCCCCTGCGGCGTGGGCGAAAAGGCCCTGTATCTCAACAGCTTTTTCATCGACCGGCACTATTATGTGGCGCTGTCCTCGGTGCGCCGCGTGTTCAAGCGTGTGGCCATGAGCAAGGGCGGCTTCACCGGCAAGGGGGCCTTCGGCTCCATCCCCTACCTGGTGGTGGAGTACGACGGCGGCGAAAAGCAGTGCAATTTCAAGCACGAGGAGGACGTGGACAACCTGCTGGCCTACCTCTCCAAGCTCTGCCCGGATCTGCCGCTGCAAAGCCGCAAGGTGGAGCAGCACATGGCCCAGCAGCGGGCCGAGAACGCCCGCCGCTATCTCAAGGAGCTGACGCCCCAGGCCCAGGCCGAAAGGGAGCGCCTGGAGCAGGCCCGCACCTTCCTGGAGGATCACACCAACCTGACCCGCCGCCTGTCCCAGGCGGCCAAGGCCAAGCGGGTCAACGACCGCTCCAACCCCAGCTATAAGTGGGTGGCCCTGGCCATCGTTATCGCCGGGCTTATTGCCCTGGTATACGGCGTGGTGTCCATGATCCGGGGTACCAACAGCGTGGGCATCTACTTTGCCCTGTTCGGCCTGGCGGCGGTGTTCCTGTTCTCCGGGGCCCATGTGCTGCCTACCGCCCGCAACAACAAAACGGCCCTGACCCGGGAGTGGGAGCAGGCCCAGGCGGACCTGGCGGCGGTGCTGCCGAAGGATTTCCCCCTGCCTGCCCGCTATGCCCACCCGGTGGTGCTGACCCGGATGATCCGCGTTCTGCGGGAGGGCCGGGCCCAGACCGCCGACGAGGCCCTGGACGTGGTGAAGCGGGACCTGAAGGCCCTGACCGCCGATGTCCAGGTGGAGCAGTGGGAGTATGACGAGGTGGTGGCCGTGAAGCCCATGTTCCTGCTGTCGGACTATCAATAACACAAAAATCTCCCCGCCCGGGGAGATTTTTTGTGCTTGACAAATACCCAGGAGGGGTATATAACTATAGATACCCCCACGGGGTATCATGAAACAAAGCGAGGCGGGGAAACTATGGAAGAACACAACTGCTGCCGCTGCTCCCAGCGGAAAAAGGAGCGCTCGCCGGAGGAATACAAGCGCCTGATCCACCGGCTCAACCGCATCGAGGGCCAGATCCGGGGCATCCGGGGCATGGTGGAGGCCGGGGCTTACTGTCCCGACATCCTGGTCCAGGCGGCGGCGGTGAACGCGGCCATCAACGCCTTCAACAAGGAGCTGCTGGCCAGCCACATCCGCACCTGCGTGGCCCAGGACATCCGGGACGGCAAGGATCAGGTCATCGACGAGCTGGTGACCACCCTGCAAAAGCTGATGAAATAGGAGTGGACCCAATGAAGCAATACAATGTCACGGGCATGAGCTGCGCCGCCTGCTCGGCCCGGGTGGAAAAGGCGGTGGGGAAGGTCCCGGGGGTCACGGCGTGCTCTGTGAGCCTGCTGACCAACTCCATGGGCGTAGAGGGCACGGCGGAGCCCTCCGCCGTCATCGCCGCCGTGGAGGAGGCGGGGTACGGCGCGTCGGAAAAGGGCGCGGCCCAGTCGTCTCCCAGCGCCGACGAGCAGCAGCTGGAGGACCACGAGACGCCCCGTATCCGGCGGCGGCTTATCTGGTCCGTGGGCTTTCTGCTGGTGCTGATGTACTTTTCCATGGGCCACATGATGTGGGGCTGGCCCCTGCCGCCGTTTTACGACAACAACCATGTGGCCATGGGGCTGACCCAGCTGCTGCTGACGGGGATCATCATGGTCATCAACCAGAAGTTCTTCATCAGCGGCTATAAGGCCCTGTGGCACCGGGCCCCCAATATGGACACCCTGGTGGCCCTGGGGGCCACGGCGGCCTTCGGCTACAGCACCTATGCCCTGTTCGCCATGACGGCGGCCCAGGTCCGGGGCGATGAAGCCGCCGTCATGACCTATATGATGGACTTCTATTTTGAGTCCGCCGCCATGATCCTGACCCTGATCACCGTGGGCAAGATGCTGGAGGCCCGGTCCAAGGGCAAAACCACCGACGCCCTGAAAAGCCTCATGAGCCTGGCTCCCAGAACCGCCTCTGTGCTCCGGGACGGCCGGGAGGTGGAGGTGCCGGTGGAGCAGGTGCAGCAGGGGGACGAGTTCGCCGTCCGGCCCGGGGAGAGCATCCCCGTGGACGGCGTGGTGCTGGAGGGCTCCAGCGCCGTCAATGAGTCCGCCCTGACCGGGGAGAGCATCCCCGTGGACAAGGCCCCCGGCGACGGCGTGTCCGCCGCCACGGTGAACCAGTCCGGCTATCTCCGCTGCCGGGCTACCCGGGTGGGCCAGGATACCACCCTGTCCCAGATCATCCGCATGGTCAGCGACGCTGCCGCCACCAAGGCCCCCATCGCCAAGATCGCCGATAAGGTCTCCGGCGTGTTCGTTCCGGCGGTGATCTCCATTGCCGCCGTGACCACGGCGGTGTGGCTGCTGCTGGGCCACCCGGTGGGTTACGCCCTGGCCCGGGGCATCTCCGTTCTGGTGATCAGCTGCCCCTGTGCCCTGGGCCTGGCCACTCCTGTGGCCATTATGGTAGGCAGCGGCCTAGGGGCCAAAAACGGCATCCTGTTCAAAACCGCCGCCTCCCTGGAGGAGACGGGCCGGGTGCAGATCGTGGCCCTGGACAAAACCGGCACCATCACCAGCGGCCAGCCCCGGGTGACGGACATCCTCCCGGCGGAGGGCGTCACGGAGCAGGAGCTGCTGACCCATGCCCTGGCCCTGGAGCAGAAAAGTGAGCACCCCCTGGCCCGGGCTGTGCTGGACCGGGCGGCGGGGCTTACGGCTCCGGAGGTGTCGGACTTTCAGGCTCTGCCCGGCAACGGCCTGACGGCTGTGCTGGAGGGGAAGGCCCTCTGGGGCGGCAGCGCCGCCTTTACAGAGAAGCGCGCCGCCGTATCTCCGGACCTGCAGGCTAAGACCGAGGAGCTGTCCCGGCAGGGGAAAACGCCCCTGTTCTTCGGGGCGGAGGACCGGCTCCTGGGCGTCATTGCCGTGGCGGACGTCATCAAGGAGGACAGCCCCCGGGCGGTCCGGGAGCTGCGGAATATGGGCATCCGCGTGGTGATGCTCACCGGCGATAACCGGCGCACCGCTCAGGCCATCGGGGCCCAGGCGGGGGTGGATCAGGTCATCGCCGGGGTGCTGCCGGAGGGCAAGGAGGCCGCCATCCGCCGGCTGATGCAGCGGGGCAAGGTGGCCATGGTAGGCGACGGCATCAACGACGCCCCGGCCCTGACCCGGGCCGACACCGGCATCGCCATCGGCGCGGGAGCCGACGTGGCCATCGACGCGGCGGACGTGGTACTGATGAACAGCAGTCTGCTGGACGTGCCCGCCGCCATTCGGCTCAGCCGGGCCACCTTGCGGAACATCCACGAAAACCTGTTCTGGGCGTTTTTCTACAACGCCATCGGCATTCCTCTGGCCGCCGGGGTGTTCATCCCTCTGGGGCTGACCCTGAACCCCATGTTCGGCGCCGCGGCCATGAGCCTTTCCAGCTTCTGCGTGGTGTCCAACGCCCTGCGGCTGAATCTGTTCAAGCTCCGGGATAACCGGCACGATCATAAACGAACCAATCACTTAAACGACATCAAGGAGGAACAAACTATGGAAAAGACACTGGAGATCAAGGGCATGATGTGCCCCCACTGCGAGGCCACCGTCCGCACCGCCCTGGAGGCCATGCCCCAGGTGCAGGCCGCTCAGGTCAGCCACGAAAGCGGCACCGCCGTGGTGACCCTCACTGCCCCGGTGGAGGACGACGTCCTGCGCCGCACCGTGGAGGACAAGGGCTACACCGTCACCGCCATCCGCTGACCCTACCGCCGTCCCTCTGTAGGGCGGGGCAAAAAAGCCTCGCAGAGTTTGCCGCCCGCAGACTGCAAGCCTTTTGTCAAAAATGGGCGAAGCCCATTTCTGACAGTATCAAGAAAAGCACGGCGCAAGCCGTGCTTTTCTCGTATAAATCTTCGGCTGAAAGAGGGTCCCAACAGCCGTGACTTACCCTCAGGCTCTCTCCATGGCCTCCCGGAAGTCTCTCTGGTCGGTGAAGATCTCCTGCTTATAGGGGTTCTTCTTCTGTGCCTTGGCCCGCTTGATGATGCTGGCCAGGATCACCACGTTCACCACCAGCGCCACGATGGAGATCACGCCTTGGGCCGTGGGATTGGCCGCCGTGGGCCGGACGGCGGGATCCATGAAGCCGTTGGCATAGACGGAGGTGATGGTGCTGAACACGCTGTCATCCTGGAACAGGGGGAACACCTGGGCAAACATGCACCACAGGGCCAGGGTGTTGGCCCGGTTCTGGATCCAGCCGCCCTTGTTCCAGAAGTGGTTGGCAAAGGTGGGGGCCAGCAGCAGGGCCAGGCCGCAGTACCAGGAGTGGGTGGGCAGGCAGTTGTAGGTATACTCGAAGTTCCACAGGTCATAGGCCAGGATATAGCACCAGGTCATGTCGGGCCACAGCATGTCCTTCTGATCCTTGGAGGAATAGATACCCCACCAGGCGGTCATGCAGAAGATGTTGATGATACCGGCGATGCCGTTGACCCAGTTCCACCAGCCGCCGTACAGCCACACGTTCTCGGAGGACAGCCACCAGCGGTCGCCGAACTCCTTCAGGGCCATGGCGCCCCGGATGCCGGACTCGAAGTCGCTGGCCACGGCGATGAGAATGTTGATGGCCACAATGGCAAAGGGGAACACCTTGATCCACTCCGTCTTGCCGATGCTCCACTTATACTTGAGCATCATGAAGCCGATGCACCCGGCGGTGGCGGCGTACAGCTTGGCATAGTGGAACCAGCTGTTCATGTTGCTATAGGTCTGGTTGTTCAGGGCCCATTCCGCGCCGGCCCGTGCGCCGATGGCAATGGCGACGAAATACACCGTCAGCACGGCGGGCAGCACCAGAAAGCAGATGATGCCGCCGGTCTTGGTGCGGCGGGCGAACTCGTTGGCCAGCACCAGCCCGGTAAACACCAGCACAAAGCCCAGCAGCTGGTACAGGGCGGTCTCGCCATAGATCTGGAATAACATGTCCATTCCTCCTAAAAAATTTTCTGTCTCCTAAGCTCAGCCGCCTGGTCCAGCCAGAGAAGCCCGGACCATCGGCCATGCCGCCAATATAGCACAGGTTTCCTTAAAAAGTCAACTGTCACACGGAAAAAAGTGTTGAAAAAGCCAGAAAAAGCGGGTATAATGGAACCGAAATCGGCTGTGGTATGTGGCCATACCACAGCCAGAGGAGGAAGCGCGTATGGAGTTTGAAAAGCTGGTGTCCCCATCGCTGAAGGACCTGTTCATCACCCACATCGAGGCCATGATCCTTTCCGGGGAGCTGCCGGTGGGGCAGCAGCTGCCGCCGGAGCGCCAGCTGGCCCAGTCCATGGGCGTCAGCCGGGCGGTGGTCAACAGCGGCGTGGCGGAGCTGGAGCGCCGGGGGTTTTTAGAGGTCCGGCCCCGGGTGGGCACCTTCGTCACGGACTATCGCCGGGCCGGGACCCTGGACACCCTGAAATCCATCATGACCTATAACCGGGGCCGCCTGCGCAACGAGGAGATCCGCTCCATTCTGGAGATCCGGGACGCCCTGGACAAGCTGGCGGCGGCGGGGATCATCGCCTGCGCCTCGGAGGAGGACATCGCCGCCCTGTTCCGGGCGGCGGAGGCCATCCGGGAGGCCGGGGACAATCGCCATGCGGCGGAGGCGGCCTTTGCCTTCCAGCATGAGCTGGCCATGCAGTCGGGCAACACCCTGCTGCCCCTGATCTTCCGGTCCTTCTATTCCTCTGTGCTGGTGCTGTGGGAGCGGTTCTGCGCCCTCAACGGCGTTTCCATGCTCTATGAGACCAGCGTCCGCCTGTGCCGCCACATCCGGGACCGGGACCTTTCCGCCGCCGTGGCCTGGATCGACTACTGCACCCGGGAGACCGTCTCCGGCAGCCGCCGGATATACTACTGATCCGGGAGCGGCAAAACCAATGTCACAAAAAGAAATCACCATCCCTCAAGGATGGTGATTTCTTTTTGGAGCAGGGTACGGGAATCGAACCCGCCTCCTCGGCTTGGGAAGCCGATGTACTACCGATGTACTAACCCTGCGAACCGCTACCTGCTGATTATAGCAGACTCCCGGCGGTTTTGCAACCGCTTTTTTTGTCGGAACCGAGAAAACTGCGCCGCCCGGCCGGGGATGGGCAGTCCCGGGCCGGGCGGCGCAGGTTCAGATGACGTAGTTGTCCCCCTGGGGCAGGGACATCAGGTCTGCCAGGGTCACGCCGGAGAAGTATTCCCGGGTCACCCGGTAATACCCCTCCCACACCGGCAGCGTCCGGCAGTCGGCCGCCCGGGCACAGGCGCCGGCCCCGTCCTTCAGGCAGCTCACCGGGGCCAGATCGCCCTCGGACCGCAGCAGAATGTCCCACAGGGTGTACGTCTCCGGCTCCCGGGCCAGGCGATACCCACCCCCGATGCCGTGAACGCTCTCAATGAAACCGGCGGCCTTCAGGGCAGGCATCAGCTTCTCAATATATTTCAGCGAGATGTCCTGCCTTGCAGCGACCTCCTTCATGGGGATGTAACCGCCGTTGCGATGCTCCGCCAGGTCCAAAAGGATCCGGATGGAATACCGCCCTTTTGTCGAGATCATGCTATCTGCCTCCTTCGTGTCCCTCCATTATACCCCCAAACCGGTGGGTAAGGCAAACCTTTTTTGGTAAATTTCCACATTTTCTGTCGGAACATTTGCATATTCATGATGAATATGCTATACTGCTGAAAAATCCACAGAAATGAGGTGCTCTTATGGACCAATACAAGATCATCCAGGTAAAGGAAAGCGTTTTCGCCGATAATGACCGGGAGGCGGACCGGGTCCGCCAACAGCTGAAGGGCCAGGGGACCTTTCTGCTGAATCTGATGTCCTCCCCCGGCAGCGGCAAGACCACCACCCTGCTGCGCACCGTGGAGGGGCTGAAGGATCAGCTGCGCATCGGCGTTATGGAGGCCGACATCGACTCCGACGTGGACGCCGCCGCTATGGCGGGCGCAGGGGTCCGCTCCATCCAGCTGCACACCGGCGGCATGTGCCACCTGGACGCCGGCATGACGGAGCAGGGCCTGCAGGAGCTGGGGACGGAGGACCTGGACCTGGTGGTGCTGGAGAATGTGGGAAATCTGGTGTGCCCGGCGGAGTTCGACACCGGCGCCGTGAAGAACGCCATGATCCTCTCCGTGCCGGAGGGCCACGACAAGCCCCTGAAATACCCCCTGATCTTCACGGTGTGCGACGCTCTGATCATCAACAAGATCGACGTGCTGCCCTATTTTGACTTCGATATGGACAAGGTGGTGGAGTACGCCCACCGCCGCAACCCCAATCTGAAGATTTTCCCCATCTCCGCCAAGTCCGGCCTGGGCGTGGATGCCTGGCGTCAGTGGCTGCTGGAGGAGACCCGGGCCTGGAAGGAGAGCTGACCCCATGGAGCAGATTTTCTCCCAGCTGTTTTACGAGGTGGAAAAGCACCGGGACACGGTGCTGGTGACCCTCATCGCCGACCGGGGCAGCGCCCCCCGGAAGGCCGGGGCACAGATGCTGGTGGGGGCGGAGGGCCGCCTGGTGGGCACCATCGGCGGCGGCGCGGTGGAGGGCCGCAGCATCCAGCTGAGCCAGCAGCTGCTGGCCCAGCGCCGCTCCTGCATCCGGGAGTTCCCCCTGCACCAGGCCCCGGAGCGGGACATCGGCATGGTCTGCGGCGGCGACGTTACCGCCCATTTCCAGTTCATCCCGGCGGAGGACCCCCTGTGGAGCGAGACCGCCAGCCGGGCCCTGGCCCTGCTGAACCGCCGCACCGCCGGCTGGCTGGTGCTGGCGGAGAACGGCTCCGCCCCGGCGCTGCTGGACCGGGAGAGCGTGGTTTCCGGCAGCCTGCCGGAGGATACCGCCCAGGCCCTGCGGACCCCGGGCTTCTCCATGGCGGCGGGGTATATCTCCCTGCCCCTGCCCATCGGCCAGCGGGCGCTGCTGTTCGGCGCGGGACATATCTCCCAGGCCCTGTGCCCCCTGCTGACCACCATCGGCTTCCGCCCGGTGGTGTTCGACGACCGGCCGGAGCTGGCCAACACCCGGCTGTTCCCCACGGCGGAGCAGGTGATCTGCGGGGACTTTACCCGCATCAGCGACTATCTGACCATCACCGACGAGGACTTTGTGGTCATCATGACCAGCGGCCATGTCCGGGATTTCCAGGTGGAGGAACAGACCCTTCGGGGGGACTTTGCCTATGTGGGGGTCATCGGCTCCCGGCGGAAAACGGCTTCGGTGAACCAGCGGCTGCGGGAGGCGGGCATCCCTCAGTCCTCCATCGACCTGGTGCACACCCCCATCGGCACCCCCATCCTGGCGGTGACGCCGGAGGAGATCGCCGTCAGCATCGCCGGTGAGATGATCCAGGTCCGTGCCCAGCGCCGGGGCCCCACCTCCCACGGCTGCCCCATGCACGGCTGATTGCATAGTAAAAGCACCAGACAGGGCCTGCCCCTGCCTGGTGCTTTTGCTGTTCGAGGCCGTCACGGCCTTTCATAGCGGTATTCCAGCCCGAAATCCCGGTCATCCGCCTCCCGGTGCAGGTAATTGCAGCCCTGCTCCGACACGATCCGGAAGCCGCATTTTTCGTGGGCGTTCAGGGATGCGGTGTTCTTTTTGCCCACGCAGTCGCAGAGCCGGAACGGCCCCTCCGCCTTCATTGCGTCCAGGACCTCCGAAAGGAGCCGGACGCCGTATCCCTGCCGTCTCCAGTCCGGGCGCGTCTCCAGGGCCTCCAGGTAATACGGCCCCTCCGGAATCTTACAGGTCCTCAGAGCGCTGACCCACACGCCGTCCTCCTCAAGGACCCAGCAAATGGCCTGCGGCTCCTTGAAGAACTCGTTTTTCAGAAAGTCCAGAAATCCGGACTCCACCATGCGGACGGCCGCCTCCTTGTCCGGCTCCTCCGGGCAGAAAAAGTCCGTGTTTTCCAGGTTGCTTTCGGCGTAGACATCCATCAGCCTTCTCTCGTCCAGCGCCTGACCGTCTGTGATTTTCAGCAGCATCTTTTCTCATCCTGTTTCCGACTCTCCCGCCTGTGCGTCATATCTCCCGCTCCATGACAATGTACCGGGCCTCGCCTATGGTCTGGAAACGATTTTTCGTCCAGAAAGCATGGCTCTGGGGATTGCCCTTGTCCACCCCCAGACGTATTTTTTCGCAGCCGCAGGCGGAAAGATACGCCGCAAGCCCGCTGATGATCTGTGAACCCACGCCCCGGTGCTGGTACCGCACGTCGGTCATGAACAGGCCGATGAAGGCGATGCTTTTTTCGGGATAGCCCAGGATCAGGTCCATAATGGCCACCAGGGACCCGCCGTCGAAAAAGCCGACGTAATATTTGTCCTCGCGGCTTTTTCCCGGCGGCAGGGCCTCCATGTCGTCCAGTATGCTCTCTTTTGTCACAAAGGGCTCATGATACCGGTAAAAGATCCGGTTTTCGCGGCACAGCTCATAGATGGCGTCCACGTCATCCCTGCCCAGCCTCCGCACCTGATAGTTTTTTGAAATTTCGGATATCTCCACGCCAAGCACCTCCATCAAATTCCATTTTCTTCCTTATTCAAACGCCCGGTTGAAGATAACCGGCAAACTTGAATTTGGCGGGCTGTGGCTTCTGACACTCGCATTTAGAAAAGGCTTTCATGATTGTCGGTATTATGATACTTCTCAAAACTGAATTTCTTGGACCGACTGAACAGCAGAGGTCTTGACAAAGCCCAACTAATAACAATTGAAGGTAAATCAAAACAAAAAAAGATTGCTATACTGAGCCATGAAATGACAGCGGCAGGGAAAAAATCAAAGGCATAAAGTAAGCCTGCAAGCAGATAAACTGCAAAGCAAAGCCAGCCAATCTTTTGATATATTATCATGCCGTTACAAAATTTGACTGCATGACGACAATTGCCCTTGAAATGCAGAAGCCGTATTTTTTGAAAAAATGTATATTGTTTCTGTAATTTTTTCAGGGCCGATTTACTTCTGTGCATTTCCAGCAGGCCATCCATTAATATATAGTTCTCAAGCGCAGCGAAGAAAAAGAGCAGCACAGAAGCGATTACGCACGTGGCGGGCTGTGCAGACATATTCTCTATTATTTTTTGCAAAATTTGATCTCTCCTGTCAGACAAATTTCGCTTTTCCGCCCTTATTCAAACGCGCCGCTGACATAGCGGTACTTATCCAGGCTGGACGCAGCATTCCAGGTCATGTAGCCGCCGGTGTTGCCGGTTTCGGTCAGGGCCCGGATTTGGGCGGCGATCTCATCGGGGCCATAGGTGTTGTACGGCTCCTGGATGGCGTTGTAGCACTGGATCCAGGTGCGCACGGCGGCAGGGGAGGGGGTCTCCTGCTGGCGGGCGGCGGCCTTTTCGCCGAAGGTTTTCATGGTCTCATAGGGATGCTCCCAGGGCAGCCAGCTGCCGGAGGCGGCGTAATGGTCCGGGTACGGCATGGCGCTGATGGCGTCCACCACGCCGCTGATGGCGGCCCAGTACTGGCCATAGGCGGTGACGTATTTCTCGGCGCACTCGCCGAACACGTCTGCCGAGACATACACCCCCGCCTCATGGAGCCGGTCGGCGGCATACTGCAAAAACCGCTGCACCGCCTGGGCCCTGCTCTCGTCATTGATGTTGCGGTAGTCGATGGTGCCCGCCTCGTCATAGCCCCAGGTGCCGTCCGGGAAGCGGACATAGTCGAACTGAATCTCGTTGAAGCCCATGGTCTGGGCGGCCTCCAGGGCCAGGTCCACCTTATACTGCCACACGCGGCGGTTATACACGCTGGGCCAGTACATGCCGCCGATCTTCAGCGGATTGCCGTCCAGGTCCGCCACCACGCACTCCGGGTGATCCGTGGCCAGGTTGGGATCGTTGAAGGCGGTGATCCGGCCGATGACATAGTACCCGGCGTCCTTCAGCTTCCGCACCGCCGCCTGATAGTCCTCTAAGGTGTTGTAGGCATCCGCATAGGCGCTGGGGGAATACTGCTGCATCACCGGGGAGGCGTAGCCAATGGCCCCGCCGTCCATCACGTCCACCACAAAGGCGTTGATGCCGCAGCTGTCGGCCACGGCGATGTAGGCCTCCGGATTCCGGATGGCCTCGTTGTTCAGATACAGGGCCTTCACGGTGCCGGGCATGACGTTGTTCTCGAACTTGGGCTTTTCATAGGCGTCATAGTCCAGCCCCGCCGCGTCGCCGCCGCCATAGCTGTCGCCCCGGTCGGCGTGGAGCCGGGCCATATCCGCATCATAGGCTGCGGCGGCCTCCTCCTCCGTCAGCCGGACATACCGGGCGGGGATGCACCCCCCCTCCGCCTGGTAATAGGCCACGCTGCCGTCCTCCGCCAGCCCTCGGTAGCCGGTAACGGTCAGGGCCTGGCCCCGGAGCACCAGGGGCCCGGTGGGGTTCCCGTCCCCGTCCGTCAGGTTCTGGGCCCGGCGGACATACACCGTCTCCAGCGTCACCACGGCGTTGACGTCGCTGGTGAGGTTGGCCCGGTCCAGCCAGCCGAAGCTGCCGTCCTCCCGGGGCACCCGAACCTGGTCCGGGTGGTCATCACTGGCCTCCTCCACCACATAGTTCACCTGACTGCCTCGGATCAGCTGCTCCAGAACGGCGCCCTCCTCATCGTACAGGGGGGCCGTTTCCGACGCCGAGGCGATATAGCCCGCCGCCGTCTCCAGGGGCTTTGCCTGCTGCCGGGTGAAGTGCCACACCAGGGCGGCAATGGTGGCCAGGCACACCAGGGCCAGGACCACGCCGGGCCACTTGGGGCGGCGCTGCTTCCGGCTGCGCCGGGGCCGGGGGGTGTATTCCGGCTCTCCTTCCGGAGCCCAATCGGGGGCCCATTCGCCGGTCTGCTGCTGATTCACGGACATAGGGGAAATACCTCACTTTTTGGATTTTCCCCCATTATACCGTATTTTTCGCCGGATGGCTACCCTTTTGTTTCTGTCCCGGCCTGTCCCGCCGAAAAATCGGGACAAAACCCGGCAAAAGCGGGACAAACCGCCGGTGATGCGGACGGAAATGTGAATTTTTTCCCCTCCCCTTGCAATTTTGAAAAAATAGGCTATGATATAGGAGAAAGAATATGTCCCGCCCGGCGGGAGAAGAAAAGAAGGTACTGTTATGACAAAAATTGACATCGTGTCCGGTTTCCTGGGCGCAGGTAAGACCACCCTCATCAAGAAGATGGTGAAGGAGGCATATCAGGGCGAGAAGCTGGTGCTGATCGAAAACGAGTTCGGCGAGATCAGCATCGACGGCGGCTTTTTGAAGGACGCCGGTATCCAGATCTCCGAAATGTCCTCGGGCTGCATCTGCTGCTCCCTGGTGGGCGACTTCGGCAAGGCCCTGCGGGAGGTGAAGGAGCAGTTCCAGCCGGACCGCATCCTCATCGAGCCCTCCGGCGTGGGCAAGCTCAGCGACGTCATCGTGGCGGTGGAGAACACCGTGGCGGATATTCCGGATATGAAGCTGAACTCCTTTGTCACCGTGGCCGACGCCGGCAAGGTGAAGGTGTATATGAAGAACTTCGGCGAGTTCTATAACAACCAGATCGAGTCCGCCGGCACCATCATCCTGTCCCGGACCCAGAAGCTGACCCAGGAGAAGCTGGAGGCCGCCGCGGCCCTGCTGCGGGAGAAGAACCCCACCGCCGCCATCCTGACCACCCCCTGGGACCAGCTGGACGGCAAGACCATTCTGGCCGCCGTGGAGAAGGTGTCCCTGGCCGACGAGCTGCTGGAGAAGATGCGGGCCGAGCACGAGGCCGAGGAGGCTGAGCATCATCACCATCATCATGACCACGACGAGCATGACGAGGATGCGCATGAGCATCACCATCATCACGATCATGATCATGACGAGGATGAGGACGAGCACGAGCACCATCATCACGACCATGATCATGAGCATGACCATGACCACGACGAGCACGAGCATCACCACCATCATCACGGCGAGGGCGAGTGCGACGATCCGGAGTGCGCCTGCCACCACCATCACCACCACGCCGACGAGGTGTTCACCAGCTGGGGCGCGGAGACCCCCAAGCAGTTCACCCAGGCGGATATCGACCGCATTCTGACGGCCCTGGATTCCGGCGAATACGGCGCCATCCTGCGGGCCAAGGGCATTGTGCCCGCCGCCGACGGCCAGTGGCTGCACTTTGACTATGTGCCCCAGGAGCACGAGGTGCGCTATGGTGCCGCCGACTACACCGGCCGCCTGTGCGTCATCGGCTCCCAGCTGAAGGAGGACGGCCTGAAGACCCTGTTCGGCCTGTAAGGAGACGCCTATGGACATTCCTGTATATCTCATCACCGGTTTTCTGGACGCCGGAAAAACCGACTTCATCAACGGCATCCTGAAGGACGGCTTCGCCGCCGAGGACCGGACGCTGCTGCTGTGCTGCGAGGAAGGGGAGACGGAGTACGACCCCAAATCCCTGTTCAACGTCTTCACCTACACCGTGGACGACCCCGCCCAGCTGACGCCGGAGTTCTTCAAGAAGCTGGAAAAGCAGTACCGCCCTAAGCAGGTGATCATCGAGTTCAACGGCATGTGGAGCTTCGAGCCCCTGTACCGGGAGGGCCTGCCCGCCAACTGGATCCTGTATCAGATCATGTGCCTGGTGGACGCCACCACCTTTGAGCCGTATCTGCGGAACATGGGCCAGCTGATGATGGAAAAAATTCTCAACGCGGACATGATCATCTTCAACCGCTGCAATGAGGAGCTGCGCAAGGCCCTGCGGGGCCGGAACCTGCGGATGGTGAACCGCCGGGCGGACATCTATCTGGAGAACACCGACGGCACCAGCGAGGACTACGTCACCGACGATATGTCCCCCTTTGACCTGTCCGGCGGCCACCTGGACGTGCCGGACAACGACTACGGCATCTGGTATGTGGACATGATGGACAACCCCCAGCGCTACGACGGCGTCACCGTGCGGTATAAGGCGCTGATGTGCCACTCCAAGAAGTTCCCGGGGATCCACTGCCCCGGCCGCTTCGCCATGGTGTGCTGCAACAACGACATGCAGTTCCTGGCCCTGGTGTGCAAGGGCCAGGAGCTGGAGAAGTTCAAGAACCGCCAGTGGGTGGAGATCCAGGCCACCGTGAAGAAGGAGAAATGCCAGGCCTATGACGGTGAGGGCCCGGTGCTGTACGTCACCGGCGTGAAGCCCTGCCAGAAGCCGGACCCGGAGAACGTCAGTTTCTGATACGGAGCGTAATATTCGCATATAATAATACAAATAGCAAAAGAGGAACGGCTGCGCCGTTCCTCTTTTGCTTGTCAAAAAGTATCCCTGCCGTGACACCACAAGGGAGAAATCGCCCTGTTCCGAGGGTGACGCGGCCCGCTGAGGGCAGCGGGCCCTACGGACGGCCTGCCGGCCTTCCCGTTCCTGTAGGGCGGGGCCCGCGTCTGCCCACCATCGTGCCAGCCGACTGGCAGGCATTGTGTCATGCCCGCCAGCCGGGGCACTTCCTCGAAATCGCCTCGCTTCATCCGCCACCGGCGGCGCTTCGGCGATTTCCCCGGCGGAAAACCGGCTTTGTTTACAAATAATTCAAAGGCTTCCACTTGACAAGGGCGGCGGGGGGTGGTAAACTGCGTTTAGCACTCAGGAAGTTGGAGTGCTAACGGAGAAAACGATATGGAATTGACCGATCGAAAAAGACAGATACTGAAGATCGTGGTGGAGGAATATGTGGCGGCGGCGGAGCCGGTGGGCTCCAAGGCCATCGCCCAGAGGATGCCCGGCAAGATCAGCTCCGCCACCATCCGCAACGAACTGGCGGACCTGACGGAGATGGGCTATCTGGAACAGCCCCACACCTCCGCCGGACGGGTCCCCTCCGCCAAGGGCTACCGACTGTACGTCAACGAGCTGATGGAGCGGCGGTCCCTGAGCCGGGAGGAGGAGGAAAAGCTCAACACCTCCCTGGCCGAGAAGCTGGCGGGAACGGACCAGGTCATGGCCCGGGCGGGCCAGATGGTCTCGTCCTTTGTGGGCTATCCCGCCTACACCGTGGCGGACCACAAAACCGCCGCCACCGTGCGGCGCTTTGAGCTGATCCCCGTGGACCAGAGCAGCTTCATCGCCGTGGTGATGCTGTCGGACAGCCAGGTGAAAAGCCAGCTGCTGCCCCTGCAATTGCCGGTGGCCGACGGGGGCCTGCCGGACATGAGCCACCTGCTGAACACCCATTTCACCGGCATCGGGCCGGAGGACATGAACGGACGGCTCATGAGCCTGTCGGAGCAGGTGTCCGGCCAGTGGTTCCTGCCGCTGAACCAGGTGGTGGAATATGCCGGACGGTTATTGAAGGAAGCCAACAGCCAGGAGGTCTTTACCGGCGGGGCCAAGGAGTTCCTGCGGTTCCCGGAATACCGGGACGCGGACAAGGCCCACGACCTGATGACCTTTATGGTGGACAATAAAGAACAGCTGCCCGCGCCCACGGAGGGCGGCCCGGTGCAGATCCTCATCGGCCCCGAAAATCTCAACGAGGCCCTGCGGGACAGCAGCGTGGTGGTGGCCAGCTATGACATCGGAGACAATATGCGGGGACTGGTGGGCGTGGTCGGACCCACCCGGATGGACTACGCCACCGTGGCGGCGCGCCTGAGCTACTTTGCCGAGAGTCTGGGCCGCATGTTCGGGAAGAACCAGCTGCCCCCCAAGGAGGACCAGGAAACATGAGCGAGAATGTGAATCAGGAAAACAAGCAGGAACAGGAAAACACGGACACCCCGGAGACCCAGCCCCAGCAGGAGCCGTCTCCGGAAACGGCGGAGGAGACCTTCACCGTCACCCGGGACCAGATGGAGAAAATGGAACAGCTGGCCAAGATGGTGTCCGACGCCAGCGACAAATATCTGCGGCTGGCAGCGGAATACGACAACTACCGCAAACGCACCGCCAAGGAAAAGGAGAGTCTGTACGGCGACGCCAAGGCCGACACCGTGAAGCCCTTTTTGGAGGTGCTGGACAACCTGGAGCGGGGCCTGGCCCAGTTCGAGGAGGGGGACCCCCACCGCCAGGGTATGGAGATGATCTGCAAGCAGTTCATGACCGTGCTGGAAAAGCTGGGCGTACAGCAGATTGAGGCCCTGGGCCAGCCCTTTGACCCCGCCCGCCACAACGCCGTGATGCATGTGGAGGATGAGTCGGCCGGGGAGAACACCGTGGTGGAGGTATTCCAGCAGGGATACGCCCTGGGCGACAAGATCCTGCGGTTCGCCATGGTAAAGGTTGCTAATTGAGAGGAGCATGTGCTATGAACGGAAAAAAACTTTATAAAAGCCGGGATAACCGGATGATCTCCGGCGTGTGCGCCGGGATCGCCGAGTATTTCAATATGGACCCCACCATCATCCGTCTGGCGTGGGTGCTGTTCAGCCTGCTGGGCGGCAGCGGCGTGCTGGGCTATATCATCGCCGCCATCGTGATCCCCGAGTATCCGGTGGACTGACCCTTGTAAACAAATTTTATTTCATATATTCAGGAGGCAATTATTATGTCTAAAGTTATCGGTATCGACCTTGGCACCACCAATTCCTGCGTAGCCGTCATGGAGGGCGGCGAGGCAGTTGTCATCCCCAACGCAGAGGGTAACCGCACCACCCCGTCCGTGGTGGCCTTCTCCAAGACCGGCGAGCGCATGGTGGGCCAGGTGGCCAAGCGCCAGGCCATCACCAACCCCGACCGCACCATCTCCTCCATCAAGCGCGAGATGGGCTCCGACCACCGGGTCAGCATCGACGGCAAGTCCTACACTCCCCAGGAGATCAGCGCCATGATCCTGCAGAAGCTCAAGAGCGACGCCGAGGCCTATCTGGGCAGCACCGTCACCGAGGCCGTTATCACCGTCCCCGCCTACTTCACCGATGCCCAGCGTCAGGCCACCAAGGATGCCGGCAAGATCGCGGGTCTGGACGTGAAGCGTATCATCAACGAGCCCACCGCCGCGGCCCTGGCCTATGGCGTGGACAAGGAGCAGGCCCAGAAGATCATGGTGTATGACCTGGGCGGCGGCACCTTCGATGTGTCCATTCTGGAGATCGACGACGGCGTCATCGAGGTTCTGGCCACCGCCGGCAACAACCGGCTGGGCGGCGACGACTTCGACCAGTGCATCATGAAGTACCTGGTCAGCGAGTTCAAGCGCACCGAGGGCATCGACCTGTCCGGCGACAAGGTTGCCATGCAGCGCCTGAAGGAGGCCGCCGAGAAGGCCAAGATCGAGCTGTCCGGCGTGACCACCAGCAACATCAACCTCCCCTATATCACCGCCGACGCCACCGGCCCCAAGCACCTGGACGTGACCCTGACCCGGGCCAAGTTCAACGAGCTCACCGGCCATCTGGTGGACGCCACCATGGGCCCCGTGCGCCAGGCCATGTCCGACGCCGGTCTGAAGCCCTCCGACCTGTCCAAGGTCCTGATGGTGGGCGGCTCCAGCCGTATCCCCGCCGTGGTGGAGGCCGTGAAGAACTTCACCGGCAACGAGCCCTTCAAGGGCATCAACCCCGATGAGTGCGTGGCCATGGGCGCGGCCCTGCAGGCCGGCGTGCTGACCGGCGACGTCAAGGGTCTGCTGCTGCTGGACGTGACCCCCCTGTCCCTGGGCATTGAGACCATGGGCGGCGTGTGCACCCGCCTGATCGAGCGCAACACCACCATCCCCGTGAAGAAGAGCCAGATCTTCTCCACCGCCGCCGACAACCAGACCTCCGTAGAGGTCAACGTGCTGCAGGGCGAGCGGGAGATGGCCGCCGCCAACAAGAGCCTGGGCCGCTTCCACCTGGACGGCATCGCTCCGGCCCGCCGCGGCGTGCCCCAGATCGAGGTGACCTTCGACATCGACGCCAACGGCATCGTCAACGTGTCCGCCAAGGACCTGGGCACCGGCACCGAGCAGCACATCACCATCACCTCCTCCTCCAACATGAGCAAGGACGACATCGAGAAGGCCGTGAAGGAGGCCGAGCAGTATGCCGCCGAGGACGCCAAGATCAAGGAGAAGGTAGAGGTCCGCAACCAGGCCGACCAGATGGTCTATCAGTCCGAAAAGACCCTCAGTGAGGTGGGCGACAAGCTGCCCGAAAGCGAGAAGGCCCCCATCCAGGCCGGTATCGACAAGCTGAAGGAGACCCTGAAGGGCGAGGACACCGACGCCATCAAGGCCGCCACCGAGGAGCTGACCCAGCTGTTCTACAAGATGAGCGAGAAGCTGTATCAGCAGCAGGCACCCCAGGGCGACCCCACCCAGGCCGGCCAGCAGGGCGGCGCCCAGGGTGACCAGGGCGGCCAGTATTACGACGCCGACTACAAGGTCGTGGATGACGACGACACCAAGAATAAATAAGTGAAATTTCACCACCGGAAAGGGGCAGGGCTTCCTGTCCCTTCGTGTGGTGTTCAGGGATAGAAGACCCAGAGAAGGGAGCGGGCCGTTATGGCAGAGAAACGCGATTATTACGAGGTCCTGGGCGTGGAAAAGGGCGCCAGCGAGGACGAGATCAAAAGAGCATACAAAAAGCTGGCCCGGAAGTATCACCCGGACATGAACCCCGGCGACAAGGAGGCCGAGGAGAAGTTCAAGGAGATCAACGAGGCCAACGAGGTGCTGTCCAATCCCGATAAGCGCCAGAAATATGACCAGTTCGGCTTTGCCGGGGTGGACCCCAACTATGGCGCGGGTCAGGGCGGCGGATACGGGGCAGGCGGCTTCGACTTCGGCGACCTGGGCGACATTTTCGGCAGCTTCTTCGGCGGCGGCTTCGGCGGCGGCCAGCAGCGGCGCAACGGACCCCGCCGGGGCGAGAGCATCCGGGCCAGCGTGTCCGTGGACTTCACGGAGGCCGCCTTCGGCTGCGAGAAATCCGTGACGGTGGAGCGCAGCGAGTCCTGCCCCACCTGCAAAGGAAACGGCTGCGCCCACGGCACCACGCCGGAGGTGTGCCCCGAGTGCCATGGCACCGGCACCGTGACCCAGGCCCAGCGGACGCCCTTCGGCGTCATGCAGAGCCAGGGCCCCTGCCAGAAGTGCCGGGGCACCGGCAAGATCATCCACCAGCCCTGCCCCGACTGTCACGGCAGCGGCCGCATTCGCAAGCGCCGGACCATTCAGGTGAACATCCCCGCCGGTATCGACAACGGCCAGACCATCTCCCTGCGGGGCCAGGGCCACGCAGGCTCCAACGGCGGCCCCAGCGGCGACCTGCTGATTACCGTGATGGTGCGGCCCCACGAGATCTTCCGCCGGGAGGGCACCTCCGTGTTCTGCGAGGCCCCCATCACCTTCACCCAGGCGGTGCTGGGCGCGGAGCTGGAGATCCCCACCATCGACGGCCGGGTGAAATACACCATCCCCGAGGGCACCCAGACCGGCACCGTGTTCCGGCTGCGGGGCAAGGGCATTCCCGTCCTCAACAGCCGGGGCCGGGGCGACCAGTACGTCACCGTCACCATCGAGACGCCCCGGGACCTGAACCGGGAGCAGAAGGAGGCCCTGAAGAAATTCAGCGAGACCCTGGGCGAAGGCAACTACGAAAAGCACCGCAGCTTTTTCGGGAAGAAGAAGTAAGCCATGTATCTTGCAGACTATCACGTCCATTCCACCTGCTCCCCGGACGGGCACCAGACCATGGCCCAGGCGGCGGAGGCTGCCGTCCGGCAGGGCCTGCGGGAGCTGTGCATCACCGACCATGTGGACACCATCCACTGGGGCACCCTGGCTCCCCGGGACGACTTCGACTGGGAGGAGTCCCGGCGGCAGTTCCATGAGGCCCAGGCGCTGTGGGGGGACCGGATCACCCTGCGGCGGGGGGCGGAGCTGGGAGAGGCCCAGCTGAGCTTCGACCGGGCGGACCGGCTTCTGGCCGGGGAGGAGCTGGACTTTGTCATCGGCTCCGTGCACCTGAGCGGAAAAAAGTTTGCCAACATGGACCTGTACTATATTGAAAAAGGCAGCGAAGCGTATTATGATAGTGTCATCGACAGCTATCTGGACGATGTGCTGGCCCTGGCCCGGTGGGGCCGGTTCCAGGTGCTGGGCCACCTGACCCTGCCCCTGCGGTATATCAACGAGCACCACGGGGAGCACATGACCTTCCGCCGCCACATGGACCGGGTGGAGGAGATCTTCCGCGCCATCATTCCCCAGGGGGTGGGCATCGAGTGCAACACCAACCGGGGAAACGAGCCCCTGCCGGGGGAGGATATTCTGCGGCTGTACCGCAGTCTGGGCGGCGAGATCATCACCCTGGGCAGCGACGCCCACCGGCCGGAGGACGTGGGCTGCTTCATCCGGCAGCGCCAGGAGCTGCTGCGGACCTGCGGCTTCCGCTACTTTACCACATTTGAACGGGGCCGGCCGCATTTTCAGGCCCTGTGATACCCGAGAGGAGAACGAATCATGAAAATTGCCATCGGCTGCGATCACGGCGGCTATCTGCTGAAGCAGGACATTCTCATCTGGCTGGAGGAGCACGACATCGACTTTGAGGACGTGGGCTGCTTCTCCACCGAAAGCGTGGACTATCCCATTTACGGCGAGAAGGTGGCCCGGCTGGTGGCCTCCGGCGACTGCGAAAAGGGCATCGTCATCTGCACCACCGGCATCGGCATTTCCATCGCCGCCAACAAGGTCAAGGGCATCCGCTGCGCCCACTGCACGGACTCCCTGTCCGCCGAAATGACCCGACGCCACAACGACGCTAACGTGCTGGCCCTGGGCGCGGGCATCACCGGCCCCAACCTGGCCAAGCGCATTGTGGAGGTGTTCCTGAACACCGGATTTGAGGGCGGACGCCATGCCCGCCGGGTGGGCCAGCTGGACAGCATCCAGCCCTGAATTTTCCGTGAACGGAGGTGCGCGCCATGACCACAAAAGGATATCATCGCTACCGGGGGCGGAATACCCGGGGCAAGGTGGCGCTGGTCATCGTGCTGGTGCTGGTGCTGATCGCGGCGGTGGCCTATCTGCTGACCCAGGAATACGTGGTGTATGATGACGAGGGCAAGGCCCATCTGGAGCTGCCCTGGTCCCGGAAGGAGCCGGAGAAGCCCCAGCCGGACCCCACGCCTGTGCCGGATGATGTGGACATCACCCGGGAGGAGCCGCAGCGGCAGAAGGTGGACGCCATCCACGCCTGGGAGCTGCCCTACGGCTGTCTGGGCGGCGACCCCGGCTATCTGCTGACGGGCCGGGAGGCCGTGGCCGTCAACGTGAAGCTGTACGACGGCTCCGTGGCCTATCACACGGCGGTGTCCCTGCCGGAGGGCATCCTCACCGGCGGCAATGCCACCAGCCGGAACCTCCAGACCATTCTGGACAGCGACTGCTACACCGTGGCAAGGCTTGCCTGCTTCTGCGACAACGCCTATGCCGACGCCATGGGGGACCGGGCGGCCCTGTGCACCGCTGAGGGCGTCCCGTACCGGGACGGCTCCGGCCGCCGCTGGCTGGACCCCACCAAGCCGGAGACCCTGCGGTATATCACGGACCTGGCCGAGGAGTGCGCCCGGCTGGGCTTTGATGAGATCCTGCTGGACTGGTTCCTGTACCCCACCAGCGGCGACCAGACGGCCCTGGACCTGCCTGCCGACAAGACGGCGGTGCTGAAGGACTTTGCCCAGGCTCTGGAAAAACAGCTGCCGGAGGGCACGGTGCTGTCCGTGGTGCTGCGGGAGACGCCCACGGCGGACAGCGGCCTGACGCCGGAGCTGCTGACGGCCTGCTTTGACCGGGTGTATGTCATGCCGGAGGCGGACGCCTCGGCCCTGCCCACAAGCTATGACGCCGCCACCCGGGTGGTGGCCATGACCGCCTACGCCCCCGACAGCGGCAGCTATCTGGTGACCCAGTGAGAAATTGTTTCGACGGGCGAAATAAGTTTCCAAAATGAATAAAAAATCCCCTGAAACGCCGACGAAAATGTGGCTTTCAGGGGGTTTTCATTTGTCCAAGGCTATGGTACAATATCCTTTTGTGAATCGAAATCAAGGAGGGGATAGTCCCATGGAAAAGGAAAACAAGCTGGGCACCATGCCCATTTCCAAGCTGATTATCAACATGTCCCTGCCCATTATCATCTCCATGCTGGTGCAGGCCCTGTACAACATCGTGGACAGCGTGTTCGTGTCCCGGGTGTGTGAGCAGGCGCTGACCGCCGTGTCCCTGGCGTTTCCGGCCCAGAACCTGATGATCGGTCTGGCCACCGGCACCGCCGTGGGCGTCAACGCCCTGATGGGCCGGGCCCTGGGGGCCAAGGATCAGGAGCGGGCCAACGCTGTGGCCATCAACGGCGTGTTCCTGGCGGTGGTGGGCTTTGCCATCTGCGCCGTGCTGGCGCTGCTGTTTGCCGGGCCCTTCTTCCGGTCCCAGACCCAGATCGACTACATTGTGGAAAACGGCACGGACTATCTGCTGGTCTGCTGCTGCGGCTCCCTGGGCCTGTTCTGCGAGATCATGTTCGAGCGGCTGCTGCAGGGCACCGGCCGGTCCATCCTGTCCATGTATACCCAGGGTCTGGGCGCCATTGTGAACATCGTGCTGGACCCCATCTTTATCTTCGTGCTGGACATGGGCGTTACCGGCGCGGCGGTGGCCACGGTCATCGGCCAGTTCTGCGGCTGTATCCTGGCCCTGATCTTCAACCTGAAGAAGAACGAGGAAATTCACCTGCAATTCCGGGGCTTCCGGCCCAATTGGCGGCTGGTGGGCAACATCTACGCCATCGGCCTGCCCAGCGTCATCATGGTGGCCATCGGCTCGGTGATGACCTTCTGCATGAACAAGATCCTCATTGCCTATCACTCCGCCAAGGAGACGGCGGCCACGGCCTTCGGCATCTACTTCAAGCTCAACAGCTTCATCTTCATGCCGGTGTTCGGCCTGAACAACGGTGTGGTGCCCATCGTGGCCTATAACTACGGGGCCCAGAACCGGCTGCGGATGGTGGAGACCATCAAGCGCAGCACCATCTACGCCTCCTGCATCATGGTGCTGGGCGTGGTCATCTTCTGGGCCATTCCCGGGCCTCTGCTGAAGATCTTCGATGCCACGGACACCATGCTCCAGGTGGGCGTCCCTGCCCTGCGGATCATCTCCCTGAGCTTCTGCATGGCCGGAGCCTGCATCGCCCTGGGCAGCTCCTTCCAGGCTCTGGGCAAAGCGGTGTACTCCATGACCACCTCCATCATCCGGCAGCTGGTGTTTCTGGTGCCCATTGCCTATGTCCTGGCCCGGTACGGCTATTCCATCGGCAACGATGATCTGGTCTGGTGGAGCTATCCCCTGGCGGAGATCGCCTCCCTGCTGGTGACCCTGGTGTTCTTCCGGCGGCTGTACCGCACCCTCATCGCCCCGCTGCCTGCCAACGGCGGCGCGCCGGTCCACGACGACTCCGACGACGATCCCATCGGCGAATAACCCGAACAGCGCATCCCCCGCCTTGCCGATTGGCAGGGCGGGGGATGGTTTATTTGCCGGGCCGGGCAAAATCAAACCCCCGGAAAGCATCCGCTTTCCGGGGGTTTCTCTGGCGCAGTGGGAGGGATTTGAACCCTCGTGCCGCTTTTGACGACAACACGATTTCCAGTCGTGCTCGTTATGACCTCTTCGATACCACTGCATATATTCCGCTGCGACAACAGCATGGATTATTATAACAAAATCTGTGAGAATGTCAAGGGCTAAATCACAAAATCCGCAAATTTTCCGGACCGGTTGCCTCCTTGCAGGCAACGGCTCCGCCGCCCGGGAAGCCCCGGGCGGCGGAGAAAAAGGGTTCTTTTTTTACTGTCTTGCCTTGGAGTCCACGATCTCGTGGAGCTTGGCGGCAAAGTCCGCCAGGGACATGGCCCCCAGGTCCTCGCCGGTGCGGGTGCGGACGGACACGGTGCCCGCCTCCATATCCCGGTCGCCCACCACCAGCATGAAGGGGATCTTCTCCAGGGTGGCCTCCCGGATCTTCTTGCCGATCTTCTCGTTGCGGCCGTCCACCTCCACCCGGAAGCCCTGGCTGTCCAGCTGGGCGGCGACGTTTTTGGCGTAGTCCATGGCCCGGTCGGTAACGGGCAGGAGCTTGACCTGCACCGGGGACAGCCATGCCGGGAAGGCGCCGGCAAAATGCTCGGTGATGACGCCGATGAAGCGCTCGATGGAGCCCAGCAGCGCCCGGTGGATCATGACGGGGCGGTGCTTCTCGCCGTCCTCGCCCACATACTCCAGGTCGAAGCGCTCGGGCATCTGGAAGTCCAGCTGGATGGTGCCGCACTGCCAGGTCCGGCCCAGGGAATCGGCCAGATGGAAGTCCAGCTTCGGGCCATAGAACGCGCCGTCACCGGCGTTGATGATGAAGTCCTTGCCCATTTCGGTGATGGCCGCCTGCAGGGTATCCTCGGCGAACTTCCAGTCCTTCTCGTCGCCCATGTGGTCCTCGGGCATGGTGGACAGCTCGATCTGATAGGTCAGGCCGAAGGTGGAGTAAATTTCGTCAAACAGCTTCACGACGTTCTTGATCTCGTCCTTCATCTGGTCGGGGGTCATGAAGATGTGGGCGTCGTCCTGGGTGAAGCAGCGGACGCGGAACAGGCCGTGCAGCGCGCCGGACATCTCGTGGCGGTGGACCAGGCCCAGCTCCGCCATGCGCAGGGGCAGGTCGCGGTAGGAATGGGGCTCGCTCTTATAAACCAGCATGCCGCCGGGGCAGTTCATGGGCTTGATGGCGTAATCCTCGCCGTCGATGACGGTGGTGTACATATTGTCCTTGTAGTGATCCCAGTGGCCGCTGCGGTGCCAGAGCTCCTGGTTGAGGATGATAGGCGTGGAGATCTCCACATAGCCGTAGCGCTTGTGGCACTGCCGCCAATAGTCCAGCAGGGTGTTTTTCAGCACCATGCCCTTGGGCAGGAAGAACGGGAAGCCCGGGCCCTCCTCGGTCATCATGAACAGGCCCAGTTCCTTGCCCAGCTTGCGGTGGTCGCGGCGCTTGGCCTCCTCAATGCGCTCCAGATAGGCGTCCAGCTCCTCCTTCTTGGGGAAGGCCACGCCATAGATCCGCTGCAGGGTCTGGCGATTGCTGTCGCCCCGCCAATAGGCGGCGTTGCAGGCGGTCAGCTTGATGGCGTTGCCCTTGATGCGGCCGGTGGAATCCAGGTGGGGACCGGCGCACAGGTCCACGAACTCTCCCTGCTTATAGAAGGAGATGTGGGCGTCGGCGGGCAGGTCGTTGATCAGCTCCACCTTGTAGGGCTCCTGCCGATCTTCCATGTATTGCAGGGCCTCCTCCCGGGGCAGCTCAAAGCGCTCCAGCTTCAGCTTCTCCTTGCAGATCTTGCGCATTTCGCCCTCGATCTCGGCCAGGTCCTCGGGGGTGAAGGCAAAGGGCGCGTCCAGATCGTAATAAAAGCCGTTTTCGATGGACGGGCCGATGGCCAGCTTCACCTCCGGATGCAGGCGCTTGACGGCCTGGGCCAGGACGTGGGAGCAGGTGTGCCAATAGGTCCGGCGGTATTCCTCGTTTTCAAAGGTGTACTTGTTTTCTTCGCTCATGATGATTCCTCCTTGATATTGGGGTCGGAAAAATAAAAATCCCCACCCCTGACAGTGATTCAGGGGTGAGGTAATCGGCATTACTCCACGGTTCCACCCTGCTTACGGGACACGGGTCCCGTCGCTCGTAGCTCCTCTGTAACGGGAGGGCCCGGTCCGGCCTACTGGGGCCATGGCCCGTTGGGCGGACGGCTCGGAGGCGGTACGCATCCTGCTTTCAGCCGGGACCCTTGCACCAAGATGGGCCCCTCTCTGCTGCCTGCCGCAGGCGGCTTCCTCGTCAACGCCTTTTGTTATCCCTCAATATAGCACGCCCTGTCCCGGTTGTCAACGGGAAATTCCCGGGACAGAGGCGGGACAGGGCGGGACAATTTTACGCGAACAGCTGGATCACGCCCCAGACGCCCAGAAGGCCGTATACCAGGGCGAACACGATCAGAACGGCGTTGACCACGCCGTCCAGCTTCGAGGGCTTGGGGGCGGGGTAGTCCTTGCGGATCAGATACAGCGCGCCGCAGGAAAGACCCAGCAGCAGGGTGGTGGCGCTGTTGAGGATCTGGTTTTCCTGCAGGGAGGGGACCGCCAGCCGCACCACCAGGCACGCCACCAGCACGCCGAACATGATGCCCAGGGTGACCTTCACCTTGGTGGGCCAGGGGGCCTTCCGGGCGGCCTGGCTCTGGGCCTGGGCCTGGCGGGCGGCAGTGGCCGCAGTCTGGTAGTCGCTGTTTTTCCGGGTGCGCTTGCCGCGGTTGTTTTTGGCCAGTTCCTTGCTGTGGGTCCGGCCCAGGTTCTTGTTGTTCATCGGGTTTGCTGCCATGTTATTTTTTCTCCTATTCCTGTTCTATGGGCAGATCACAAAGGTGTCTGCGTATGATATCCAGTGCGCTGCTGGCGGCCAGAAGCCGGATGCGGGGCCGGTCGCCGCCCAGGGCCAGCCGCCGCACCAGGGAGCCCCCCTGCCAGCTCAGCCCCACATATACGGTGCCCACGGGGTTCCCCCGGTCGTCGCCGTCAGGCCCGGCCAGCCCGGTGACGGACACCGAAAGGTCGCTGCCGGTAAGCCGCCGGACGCCCTCCGCCATGGCCCGGGCCACCGGCTCCGACACCGGGCCGTATTGCTCCAGCAGGTCCCGGGGCACGCCCAGCACCCCGGCCTTGACGGCGTTGGTATAGGACACCACACCCCCCAGAAACGCCGCCGAGGCTCCGGGCACGTCCGTCAGCCGCTTGGCGATGAGGCCGCCGGTGCAGCTCTCCGCCGCCGAAAGGGTCAGCCCCTTCTGCCGCAGCCGGGTGATGACCACCTCCTCCAGGGAGGACACGTCCACGCCGTATAAACAGTCCCCCAGCCGGGAGCGGACGTCCCAGAACAGCGGGGCCATGCGCTCCTGGCAGTCCTGGGGGCTTTCGCCCTTGGCCGTCAGCCGCAGCATCACCTCGCCGGGCTTGGCATAGGGGGCCAGGGAGGGATTTTCCGCCCGGTCCATCAGGTCCCCCAGCAGCTCCTGGACCCGGGGCTCCGTCAGGCCGAACACCCGCAGGTCGTGGCTGCGGATAACGCCGCCGCTGCACCCCTGAAGCCAGGGAAGCAGGGCGTGCTCCGCCAGATACCGGCACTCGTGGGGGACCCCCGGCAGCAGCACCGCCGTGACGCCGTCCGCCGTGAAGATGCAGCCCGGAGCGGTGCCCACGGGGTTGTGCAGCACCGTGCAGCCCTGGGGCAGCATGGCCTGCCGGCGGTTGCAGGCGGGCATGGGCCGGTGGAATACGTTGTCGAAATAGCGCTGAATCTCCTCCATGACCTCCGGGTGATACTCCAGGGCCAGGCCGAAGGCCTCGGCCACCGTCTCCTTGGTCATGTCGTCATAGGTGGGGCCTAAGCCGCCGGTGAACACCAGCAGGTCACAGCGGCCCCGGGCAGTCTCCACCGCCGCCCGCAGACGCTGGGGGTTGTCCCCCACGGCGGTGTGGTACAGCACGTCGATCCCTGCCGAGGCCAGCAGTTCCGACAAAAATTGTGCGTTTGTATTGATAATGTTGCCTAAAAGCAGTTCCGTGCCCACGGCAAGGATCTCCGCCTGGTGGGGCATGGTATCACTTCCTTTTCGTTGGGGTTAAAACGGGTCAGCGGAGCTTTACCACCTCGCGGCCGTCCATGGCCCGGCGGACCAGGCCCTCCACGTCCAGGGCCTGCTCCATCTCACGGACCTCCTCCACATGGGGACGGGTCTTGGGATGGCGGGGGGTGAACACGGTGCAGCAGTCCTCATAGGGCAGGATGGAGGTCTCAAAGGTGCCGATGTGACGGGCGATGCGGACGATCTCCTCCTTGTCCATGCCGATTACCGGCCGCAGAATGGGCAGGTCCGTCACGTCGCCGCTGACGGCCAGGGCGTCCATGGTCTGGCTGGCCACCTGGCCCAGGCTCTCGCCGGTGACCAGGGCGCGGCAGTTCAGGTCCTTGGCCAGGGCGTCCGCCAGGCGCATCATGAACCGGCGCATAATCAGGGTGAAATGATCCTCCGGGCAATTGCGGCGGATCTCCTCCTGAATCCCGGCAAAGGGGATGATGGTGACGTTCAGCCGCCCGCACCAGGGCACCAGCTCCCGGGCCAGCTGGAGGACCTTTTCCCGGGCCTGCTCGCTGGTATAGGGAGGCGAGGCAAAGTGGATCATCTCCAGCTCCACGCCCCGCTTGGCGATCATATAGCTGGCCACCGGGGAGTCGATGCCGCCGGACAGCAGGCTCACGGCCCGGCCGCCCATGCCGATGGGCAGGCCGCCGGCGGCAGGCTCGGCCGGGGCGTGGACATAGGCGGCTTCCTCCCGGACCTCCACATACACCGTCAGCTCCGGGTGGTGGACATCCACCGCCAGGTGGGGGAAGGCCTCATGCAGGTGTCCGCCCACCCACTGGCTCAGCTGGATGGAGGTCATGGGGAAGGTCTTGTCTGCCCGCTTGCTCTCCACCTTGAAGCTCCGGGCCGCTGTCAGGGCGCTGCTCAGATAGGTCTTGGCGGTGTCCAGAATGGCCTCCTTTTCCTTGGCACAGGGCAGGGCCCGGGCCACGGCGATGATGCCGAACACCCGCTTGCAGGCGTCATACGCCCCGTCCAGGTCGCAGGCCTCCCCGGCAGGCTCCACATAGATGGTGCTCTGCTTGGAATAGACCCGGAACCTGCCGAACCGGGCGGTGCGGCGGCGGAGGTTGGACATGAGCTTCATTTCAAAGCTGCGGCGGTTCAGGCCCTTCAGGACCACCTCGCCCAGCTTGCACAGGATCATCTCGTGCATGGGATCGTTTCTCCTTGTATATGGTTTCCAGTTATTATAACCCACCGGGGGGACTATTTCAACAGGGTGCTGCTGCGATACTGGATGGCCTCGGCCAGGTGGGCGGCCTCGATGCGCTCGCTGCCGTCCAGGTCGGCGATGGTGCGGGCCATGCGGAGAATGCGGTCGTGGCTGCGGCCGGTGAGGCCCAGCCGGTCAAAGGCCCCCTTCATCAGCCGCTCTCCCGCCTGGTCCAGCAGGCAGTACTGCCCGATCATGGCGGGGGTCATATAGGCGTTGCAGCTGACGCCGGTGCCGGAAAAGCGCTGCTTCTGAAGCTCCCGGGCGGCGTTGACCCGGGCGCGGACCTGGGCCGAGGTCTCGGGCTTTTCCTTGCGGCGCATGGCCTCGTACTCCACCGACGGCACCTCGATGTGCATATCAATGCGGTCCAGCAGGGGGCCGGAAATGCGGCGCATATAGCTTTCCACCTGGCTTTCCGAACAGGTGCAGCGGCCGGAGGGGTGGCCGTACCACCCGCAGCGGCAGGGGTTCATGGCGCACACCAGCATGAACCGGCTGGGCAGGGTCAGGGACCCGGACACCCGGGTGATGGTGACCACCCCGTCCTCCAGGGGCTGGCGCAGGGTCTCCAGGGCGGTTTTGTCGAACTCCGGCAGCTCGTCCAGAAACAGGATGCCGTTGTGGGCCAGGGAAATCTCGCCGGGCCGGGGCACCGTGCCGCCGCCGGACAGGGACACCGGCGAGGCGGTGTGGTGGGGGCTGCGGAAGGGCCGCTGGGTCACCAGAGGGTGGGCGGGGTCCGTCATCCCCGCCACGGAGTATACCTCCGTGGTTTGCAGGGACTCCTGCCGGGTCATATCCGGCAGAATGGACGGCAGCCGCCGGGCCAGCATGGACTTGCCGGAGCCGGGGGAGCCGATCAGCAGCACGTTGTGGCCCCCGGCGGCGGCTACCTCCAGGGCCCGCTTGACGTTTTCCTGGCCCATGACGTCGGCAAAATCCGGCAGGGGCCGGGTCACCGGCGAGGGGGTCCAGGGGGTCTGGGGCCGGATGGGCGCGTCGCCGGTAAGGTGGGCCACCAACTGGGCGATGTTTTCCACCGGATAGACGGTGATCCCCTGGGCCAGGGTGGCCTCCGGGGCGTTCTGGGCGGGGACGTACAGCTGGCGGATGCCCAGCCGGGCGGCGCACAGGGCCATGGGCAGGACCCCCGTCACCGGGCGCAGCGCGCCGGTGAGGCTCAGCTCTCCCAGAAACGCCGCATCGGCGGGCAGGCCCTTCAGCTCCTCTGCCGCTGTCAGAATGCCCAGCAGAATGGGCAGGTCGTACACCGTGCCCTCCTTCCGCTGGCCCGCCGGGGCCAGGTTCACGGTGATGCGGCTGACGGGGAATCTGGCCCCGCAGGCCTTGATGGCGGCCCGGACCCGCTCCCGGGATTCCCGCACCGCCGCGTCCGGCAGGCCCACCACGTCGAAGGCGGGCAGTCCCCCGGACAGGAAGCACTCCACCGACACCTCGTATCCGCTGATGCCGCTGAGGCCCAGGGACCGTACCGTTACCACCATGCCCCCTCACATCCTTTCACAAAAAATATGCCAGTTCTGCGCTTTCTGACATGTTTCTTTTCTATTTTAGCACATATCCCGCCGTTTTGAAATACATTGCCAAAAAAACTTCCCGGTTGGCGTGAGAATTTTTGTGCATGGTGAAGAAAAAACCTCAATCTGTGAAAAAGGGGGAAAACCCAGTTTACAAAGAAAAAAGATTGTGGTATTATACACAATGTATGGTGTTTCGTTGAGAAATCCGCGAAATGTTTTTATGAGGAGGTTCATTTATGGTAAGAAAAATGAAGTCCATGGATGGCAACAACGCTGCGGCGCACGTGTCCTACGCGTTCTCTGAGGTTGCGGCCATCTACCCCATCACCCCGTCGTCCCCTATGGCCGACTTTGTGGACCAGTGGTCCGCCAACGGGCTGAAGAACATCTTCGGCACCCAGGTCAAGGTGGTGGAGATGCAGTCTGAGGCCGGCGCTGCCGGCGCGGTTCACGGTTCTCTGGGCGCAGGCGCCCTGACCACCACCTACACCGCATCCCAGGGCCTGCTGCTGATGATCCCCAACATGTACAAGATCGCCGCCGAGCAGCTGCCCGCCGTGTTCCATGTCTCCGCCCGTACCGTGTCCACCCAGGCGCTGAACATCTTCGGCGACCACTCCGACGTGATGGCCTGCCGCCAGACCGGCTTTGCCATGCTGTGCGAGGGCAACGTCCAGGAGGTCATGGATCTGTCCCCTGTGGCCCACCTGGCCGCTCTGGAGGGGAAGGTCCCCTTCATCAACTTCTTTGACGGCTTCCGTACCAGCCACGAGATCCAGAAGATCGCCGTGTGGGATTACGAGGATCTGAAGGATATGTGCGACATGGACGCCGTGAAGGAGTTCCGTCAGCACGCCCTGAATCCCGAGCACCCCCATATGCGCGGCAGCCATGAGAATGGCGATATCTTCTTCCAGCACCGCGAGGCCTGCAACAAGTACTATGCCGCTCTGCCCGCCGTGGTGGAGAAGTACATGGACAAGATCAACGCCAAGCTGGGCACCAACTACGGCCTGTTCAACTACTACGGCGCTGAGGATGCCGACCGGGTCATCGTGGCCATGGGCTCCATCTGCGACGTGGCCGAGGAAGTCATCGACTATCTGAACGCCCACGGCGAGAAGGTCGGCCTGGTGAAGGTCCGCCTGTTCCGCCCCTTCGCTCCCGAGAAGCTCATCGAGGCCATTCCCGCCACCGTCAAGAAGATCGCCGTTCTGGACCGCACCAAGGAGCCCGGCGCTCTGGGCGAGCCCCTGTATCAGGATGTGGTCACCGCTCTGGCCAACGCCGGACGCAACGACATCCAGGTCATCGGCGGCCGTTACGGTCTGGGCAGCAAGGACACGCCTCCTGCCTCCGTGTTCGCCGTGTATGACGAGCTCAAGCGCGACGAGATGAAGCGCCAGTTCACCATCGGCATCGTGGACGATGTCACCAACCTGTCCCTGCCCGAGGATAAGAACTGTCCCAACACCGCTGCTCCCGGCACCATCGAGTGCAAGTTCTGGGGTCTGGGCGGCGACGGCACCGTGGGCGCCAACAAGAACTCCATCAAGATCATCGGCGACCACACCGACAAGTACGTCCAGGCATACTTCCAGTATGACTCCAAGAAGACCGGCGGCGTGACCATCAGCCACCTGCGCTTCGGCGACAAGCCCATCCGCAGCCCCTACTACATCAACAAGGCTGACTTTGTGGCCTGCCACAATCCCAGCTACGTGACCAAGGGCTTCAAGATGGTGCAGGATGTCAAGCCCGGCGGTGTCTACATGATCAACTGCCAGTGGGACTTCGACGAGCTGAACCACCACATGGACGCCGCCTCCAAGCGCTATATCGCCCAGAACAACATCCAGCTCTACACCATCGATGCCATTGACCTGGCCATCGAGATCGGCATGGGCAAGCGCAACAACACCATCCTCCAGTCCGCGTTCTTCTCTCTGGCCAAGGTCATGCCCGAGGAGGAGGCCATCACCTACATGAAGGAGAAGGCCAAGGCCTCCTACCTGAAGAAGGGCCAGGACATCGTGGACATGAACTACAAGGCCATCGACCTGGGCGCCACCGCCTATAAGAAGATCGACGTGCCCGCCGACTGGGCCAACGCCGTGGATACCAAGCCCGCCAAGGAGCTCAAGGGCAAGCCCGAGCTGGTGAAGATGGTCAAGGATATTCTGGAGCCCGTGGGCAAGATGGACGGCGACAGCCTGCCCGTTTCCGCCTTTGTGGATCATGTGGACGGCCAGTTCGAGCTGGGCGCCGCCGCCTACGAAAAGCGCGGCGTGGCCGTCTCCGTCCCCACCTGGGACGC
>ENA-OQNN01000023-OQNN01000023.1-human-gut-metagenome-genome-assembly--contig:-NODE-23-length-190389-cov-8.716922_pt1 | contig 190389 bp, 199 predicted proteins | sample MGYA00242624_ERZ504870 | MGnify/ENA primary metagenome ERZ504870 (study PRJEB26092, sample SAMD00036379) | human gut metagenome | host: Homo sapiens | study: EMG produced TPA metagenomics assembly of... | reverse complement strand
TCCTGATTCAGGCTTCCTGTTTTGAGGATAAAGAGCTTCATAAGAAATACAATTTCTTAAACTATCTGAAGTCATATTTAAAGATGGGCGGCTCCGGCGGCGGCTTTAACCTGGCCGGCAAGATAAAAGCTTCCGGTTTCGTGCAGAAGAAAAAAGAAGAACATAAAACAGACGCTATAAAATCAGACCCGGTAGTAAAGCTGCCGACCGCAGAACAGATTGCCATGACACCGCAGAAGACCGAAAAACTGTCTCAAATCATCGCTGAAATCAACAGCAAAACAGGCAAGTCATACGACAATGACGTTGCAGTGAAGGCAATGCTGCAGATTAAAGACATCATGATGAAGTCAGAAGAACTAAAAGCAAGCGCCAAAAATAACACGGAAAAAGACTTTGAATTTGCTTATTTTGACAACATTGACGATGCTTTGATTGAGGGGTTAAACCAGAACCAGGATTTCTTCTCCCTGCTGCTTGGAAATGATGAGATTAAGAAAGAAGTGCTTGGAATCTTTGCGGAGGAGATTTACAGAGGGCTGAGAGCGGGAAAGTAGAAAAGGCTGCCTGCAGCAGATGTTTGTGTAGTGGCGGTGGGCTTGGATTGGAAATGGAAAAGAAAGCCAAAAAAAAATGAGCCATAAAAACAAGCGATAAAAAGAGCAATAAAAACAAGCGAAGAAATAAGCGATAAAAAATAAGCGATAAAAAATAAGCGATAAAAAAGAAAGGAAAGATAGTGCCATGAAAAAATTTAATGTATCTCACAACACTTACAGAAATTTTAACGAAGAACGGGGAATCACCAGCCGATAGTATCGTCTGCGGGTAAAATATTCTGTTTTTAACTTCGCATACGGGTCTGAATCCCCGTTCGAAGTCTGGTTACGAACGCAAAGCGCGAGTTATCAAAGAGATTGAAAAATTGCCACAAATCGGTGATAACTATGACGGCCGAAAGGTAATTGCAATTAATGAAATCGGGATGGACTGTGAACAGCCGTTTGACGACAATTTTAATTACGATTTGTATGAGATTGTATGTGAGGATGAGGATGTGAATATTGTGGAATGGTATGTGTGCGTGAGGAAGGAAAGTTAAAAAAGAAGTAAAAGAAACGTTAAATAGAAGTATGCCCAAAAATCAAAATTGTTGATATATCTGATATGATATTATCTGAGCCTCTTGCTTATGGTATACATAAAACTTTTATGGTAAACCTTGCGACGTAAATGTATAAAATATATTGCTGCCCGCGAATACAAGAGCGTGAGACCATGTCTCACGCTCTTGTTGCGTTGTTGTGTGTTTTCTAAATTCGGCATATTAAGGTTGTACAATAAATATCAAACGATAAGAAAAAAAATAAGAGTAAGAAAGGAGTATAGCTATGATGAATTTTAACGACCTTAGGATAGCAAGCGGGAATCATCAGTAATTCAATTACCGAGATAAAAGCGTTTAAAAATAATAAAAAATATTGCCTGCAACTTTTTAAATCTTCACATTTTTATGTGAAGATTTTTTTGTTTTTAAAAGAATAATCCGCTAAAAATCGTCTCATTTTTTATTTTTTCGGCATATTAAATGTGTAAGAAAAATACACCAGACGAGGAGGTGAATTGGATGCCAAAGGCACGTAAGAGAAAAGATACTCAGTTTAATAACAAGATGTCTAAATGTGTTTTCCTGTATGGAGAACCAACTAATGATAAGGCAGCAAAAATCAGAAAGATACAGACTGAATTTGTAAGACTTATCAATAATTACATAAAAGCATTAAATGACAATACTAAAGTAACACTCCAGCTTGTCAAAGCTGATAATAAGGACAACCAGATGCGAGCCTTTGAGAAAAGCATTCGGCCTGAAAAGGTTAATGCAGCATACTGCCAGAATGCGTTTGACATTGCGGTGACTCATTTGGCTAACCGGCTTGATAATATCAGACTTGACATGTGCATGGAATGCAAAAGCATCTTTACCACATCAAAAGTATTGTTTGCAATGTCAATTGATGGAAGAAGCAAGGCAGAGATGATAACAGCCATGCAAAAAATTTCTAAGAGTATCAAGTCAAAGAAAGATACTTCTTTTTACGATGAATGTGCAGAAGAACTGGAATCAATTGAAGATTCTGAATTTAAATTCATGCAACAGGAATTCCGCGTTATCTACGATATGGTATCATGCGAGTATAAAATTCCATATGTAAGCCGCAGCCAGATTCCGCTGGATTCCAGAATCATGACGATTGAGCCGTCGGAAAATATTGAAGCTCCGTATGTAATCACAATTTCAAATATGCTTGATGTCGGAGGAGACAGGATTGTAGTTCCGTTAAATACAACTAAACATTCCATCCATAAGATTAATACCCGCAAAATGGCCGGTATGGTGTCCATATCCATGGATATCCAGAAATGCCTGAAGGTGGACTGGAGCTACAAAAATTGTGTATCGCAGCCAAAGACATCCAAAATCATAGGCGTTGATACCGGAATCTCTGATGCATTCCATACATCTGAAGATAAAGCTATCGGGTCAATGAGCCCTGTGATTGATTTTTATAAAAATGACGTGGAGAAATCTTTTGCGTCATTATCAGATATGCGTAACAAAAAGAGAAAAATCAGCCATTACCTTAGACGGCATGAGAACCTTTCTGAGGATGTGAGACGTTCTCTCATCCAGAAGATGGACAGGCTTGACCAGATGATTCAGAAGGCTGAAGCCCCACACCGGAAAAACAGACGCTATTACGAAATGCTTGAACATGAGATAAAATCCAGTATAGACAGCTACATCAAATCAATTGACAACGAGACATTGACAGTGCTTGAAAAGCTCGATATCAAAGAATTCAACTGCAGCCGTAAAGCTAATGGGAAAAGGTCTATGTTTGCAAGAGGGCAGCTCCAGAAGAAACTGATGGAAACGTTAAACTGGAAGGGCTATGACTTCAAAGAGATAGAACCTGACTATACGAGTCAGTGCTGCCCGGTATGTAGTTATACCGATAAAGCAAACAGGAATAATAAGAATTTCAAATGCCAGTGCTGCGGATATGAAGCAGATGCAGATTATGTTGGGGCATTGAATATCAAGGCAAGAGCTGAGGATAAGGAAATCCTTGATGTGTGTGAGAAGTATAAGTATAACCATGATGAAATGCAGAAACATATCAAAATGGTATATCATGCTCGCAATAAAAAATACAAAGCAGCAGGGAAAGCTGTGCAACAGAGCGAGGACTCCGGTTCTCGTGACGCTGCATAGTGGAACCTGCTCACAGGAATCCCATCGTGTCCTGCTATGGCATGTTCATAGACGGGCCTCTGGAAAGAGATACATCGTGTATATATGCTTGCATATATATTGGTTGTATTTCTCAAAGATAAAGGTCGATTGCGTTATTTATAGTATCCTTCGGGATGCTCGGTAATTCAATTGCCGAGGGATTCACCGTCATTTAATACATCAAAAGTAATTTATATGAACAGCGCTTTTGCAAATTGTAATCAATTAAAACAAGTAAATGTAAAGAGTTTTGATACATCAAGCGTGACTAATATGAACAGTATGTTTTCCGGATGCGAAAATCTTGAGAGTATTGACGTATCAAACTTTGATACGAAAAACGTTAAGAATATTGGATATATGTTTGTGTCATGTAAAAAACTTGCAAATATAGACTTGTCAAGCTTTAACACAAGCAATGTAATCAATATGGATAATATATTCCAGAGATGTAGTGGACTTAAATCTGTAAACATTGAAGGATGGGATACCTCAAAAACTACATCCATGCAATGTATGTTCTCTGAATGCGGTAGTTTAACAGATGTGGACTTATCTCATTTTAACACATCTAATGTCGTAAATATGCGAAGGATGTTCCATAGATGTGGAAAGCTTGTAAGTATTGATGTAAGTAATTTTGATACCGCAAAAGTAACAAACATGGAAGCTATGTTCTATAGCTGCAGCAATTTGCTCCAATTAGATATCAGTCATTTTAACACCAGTAAAGTAACAAATATGAGTATGATGTTCTTATCATGTTCAAAACTGACTATGCTTAGCGTGAAGAACTTTAATACAGCATTGGTTACAGATATGTCTCATATGTTCTCATCCTGCCAGATGTTGACAGACTTGGATACTTCGTCATTTGATACATCAAGAGTCAAGAATATGCAGCAGATGTTTTATGATTGCAATAAACTTGTTAATTTAAATATGTCTTCATTTGATACGTCAAATGTAACAAATATGAACAAAATGTGGTATAACTGCAGAAGCCTGACACGATTGGATTTATCAAACTTTGATACTTCAAAGGTAACCGGAATGGATTATAGTTTTTATGCCTGTCATGGTATGAATACGTTAATCCTTGGAGAAAAATTTGTTTTTGTTGGAAGTACATATTCAATTCCATTGAGCAGCTGGAAAAATTCAAGCGGAGAAACATTTGATTCTGATGGAACAATGAGTAATATTCCAAATAATGTAGCTGATGTTTATTCAAAAATGTAAGAAGATGGCCTTAATGCTAAGGCCGTCTTTTTTTTGTTCTGCGTTGTGGTCGGCATATTGGTGAGATTTCCGGCACCAAATATTCAGTCGAATATATCGCCGAATATGTAGTACTGTTTGCATCCATGTCGGTCTCTGATATGTCTGCTGCCGTATATTCTCTTGCTTAATCTCCGCGCCTTGCCCGGGGATTTTTTTGTGCAGAAAAAAATAAAAAAAATTGCAAAAAAACATTACAAAAAATAAAAAATCCTGCATATTAGATAGGTAAGAGATAAAGTCTGCGGAGCAGGAGTGGTAACAGCCGTCCTGCACCAGCGTATGCTAGCGTATCGCTGGGAATATGGGCGTTACCGAAACGCGGATGCTTAAGTTCTCTTCGTGCTTTGCAGCGAGAAATTTCCGGCAAGGTTGGTGGTGAGGCTGGAAGCCGGCATAGCTGCCGCAGGTAATGGCGGATTGCACACTGGGCTTCGTGTAACCGGGGCTGCAAAAAAAATATTTTATTTTTTTCAAAAAAACGTTACACTTTTTAAAAAATTAAGCATACTATATATGTAAGCGTTGATGGAGGCTGATTCTGGTTTCCTGGCGCTGGCGAAAATTTCGGCTTTTAGCAGACCTGGCATTCGTGCTGGTTTAAGGCGGTTACTTCAAATGTTATTGGTTACTTTTTCTTATGCAAATCTACCGCCGCGGCTCCTCGAAATTTTTAAAAAAAATCGTAAAAAATGTTACACTTTTTATTTTTTTAAGCATATTATATATGCAAGCGAAAGAGCGAACGAACCGCGCCGGTAGGATGGCGAAAGCGGGGATTGTAGTCTCTGGATACTTGCATATGTGACGGGAATCTTTTTACGCTGGCGTCTGCAGGACGCCGCCCTTTGTGGATGCACGGCAGGAGAAACACAGACTTAAAGAAACCTGAAAAATTAAATCGTATTTCGGCATTTTTGTAAGCGTTACTTCATTCTTATATAACAAATAATTACAAAGAAAAAAAACTCCCGGAATATACTGCATATGCGGCAGAAATGGTGAGATATAATTTTACGCTTGCCGTAACTCGAAATACAAAAAAGATAGCGGCGAATAAACTTGATTTATTGCTAGTTCTGGTTCGGTTACTCCATAATAGAAAACATAAAGCTGCCAGCAAACCTGAGCGGCCGGGCATACCGGCAAGTGCTTGTGCATGCAGGCAAAAACAATTACTTTACCGAATCGTATACTCGCGAAGATTTCTCTTCCTGTGCTGATGCAGGATACACACAAAACGAAAAACCTGAATTTCGGCTACGGCAAGCGTGCCATATAAGCGGTTACTTCTTTGATGAATCAAATACTGAACAAATTGTCTTTACCGCTTAACATACTTGAAATTCATCGATGGACGGGAAAACCCGTCCACGTCTGGTACACGCGAGCATAGCTCGCGGTATCAATTCTTTTTGCGGCTTAACCGGGCGACGGGAATTTCCCCACCGGTAATTTGGTTACTCCGAAAGTAGAAGAAAATGGCGATGGCAGTTCTGGAAACAGGATGGCTGTGCAATGCCGCTGGTATGCTATACATGCGGCAAATTATCGACGGGCGGGAAAAACGCGACTAACTTTAGTTGTCCGTCTGTCTCAATGTAGTTGGACACGTGCATGGGAGTATGAAATCCCGCCCGCGTCTGGTGCACGCGAGCGCAGCTCGCGGTATCACGAGTTAACTTATTGAAGATGTCGCGCCTTGCATGATATACGGCAGGGCAACAATGCATCTTCAAATAGCAACAAATTTTACCAAATTAATCACTCGCAAAAACAAAAAAATAATAAAAAAAATAGCGGCAAAATTGCTTGGTTACTACTTATAAAAGAAATTACATATTTATAATACTAATGCCTTAAGTAAGGCGTAAAAGCTGTAAAGACAGCAAAAAATATGGTTCGGTGTAGTCGCCTGATGCACCTTAAAATATGCAGGCGGAAACAAAGACCATGCCGGATATACCGGCATGGCACGATGCATTTTGAAATTTATACGACAGCGGTCTTAATTGACCGCAAAAGAATTTAGCGTGCGAAGGCACCTCCTCCGATTTGAAAAATTAAATTCTTAACTAATTTGTGCACCAAGCAGGTCACTCGCTAAAATTATGAAACGGCATACCAATTCACGACTGGCATGCCGTTTCTTGCAATATATAAAAAATGAGGTGATAAATATATGCGTTATGAAATTAAAGGTGAAACCCTTCCGGTTGTGATTTGTTATCTTGACGCCGGAGAAAAAATAATAACTGAAAATGGTGGTATGTCATGGATGTCTCCAAATATGGAGATGAAGACTTCGTCTAATGGAGGAATCGGTAAGATGTTCGGCAGGATGTTTTCAGGCGAGAAGATGTTCCAGAATGTTTATACGGCTAAGGGCGAAGAGGGTATGATTGCTTTTGCGTCATGCTTTCCGGGTTCCATTAGGGCTTTTGATGTATCAAAAGGGGATATGGTTCTGCAGAAAAAAGCATTCCTGGCAAGCGAAGCTGGAGTGGAACTGTCCGTGTTCTTCAATAAGAGAGTGGGTTCCGGCCTGTTTGGCGGGGAAGGATTTATCATGCAGAGATTGTCAGGCAAAGGTATTGCTTTTGCTGAATTTGATGGACATGTGATTGAGTATGACCTGGAAGCCGGCCAACAGCTGGTTGTGGATACAGGACATCTTGCGGCCATGAGTGCTTCCTGTAAAATGGAAATTAGAAGTGTGCCCGGAGTTAAGAATATGTTGTTCGGGGGCGAAGGGATTTTTAATACGGTTATTCATGGCCCCGGTAAAGTATGGCTTCAGACTATGCCAATTTGTAATATGGCCGGTGCGTTGATTCCGTATCTGCCGACATCGGGAGGAAACTGATAAGGTCTGATAACTAGCAAGAAATACTAATTGCAAAAAAACCGTCAGCGTAAGTGCTGGCGGTTTTTGTAGTTTAGCAGATTCCTGAGGCTTTGGCGTTTGTGCCATTATGGATAATCGTCTGTTCGTGTACATCTTTAGCAGCAATTAAAATCTCTGACTCTGAACGCCTGGAAAAGTATGCCAAAATATCATCTTTATTAACAATGCCTCTGATAACGTATCCTTCCCCAAAGCGATTGGCAAACCATTCGGCTTTATTAAAATCATACGTCCAAGACATTCCTTTTGGATTTCTTCCCCTTGATACACCACGATATACCTCAAGTACATTCGGGAGAGAAGAGTATGTCTCGTATTCGTCTGGATTCATCAATGCTTTTTTATCAAGTCCTTTGAACCATTTTTCAGACAATGATACCGGCACATTCACATCTCCGTTCGGATTCTCCTCTTCAACCCAGGCCTCTGAAAGAGCTTTTGCAAAATCATCAGCTGACCAGAAGCGCCGGCTGAACTTAAGAAAAGTCAGGTAATAAGAAGAACGGAATGTATACATCAGTAAAAGCGGTTCTTCTGTCTTGTCTATTTTCTGCTCGTATGCAGCACAGGCTTTCTCAAACGCCTTTTCTGAATCCTTAATGTTAATAATTTTTTCGTTGTCAAACCAATATGGCGATTGAAATACCGGATGGTTCACGATGAAATCGAACTCTGTCTCTGTCATTGGAAGGTGAAGCATCATTTTTGCCACATCCTTCAGTCCGTTAATGTCTGTTGTTTTTCTCATGTTAAAATTCCCCTTTCTTGTTTTGTGTATATACACAATATGCCGAATTTTGTATGCATCTAAATGTCGAAAAAGAACGGTATTTTACGACCTGTTTTTGTGGAGATTAAGGCATGTGTGGTGTATGATATATGTACACACAAAAACACATAATAGGAGGTTACACATGAACACAAACACGGTATACGAAATGGTAATAGGGGCAATTGCAGAAAATGAGGCCTCAGAGGAATATGCAAAAATCCAGAATGAATTCTCAGAAGGCTCAAAATGTGACAAGTTGTACGAAGAAGTGTATGAGGCAAAGCAGCGTATCAGTCAAAAATTGCATAAAGCCGGAGAAGAAGACGCTGATGTAGAATTGATAATCAATCATATGTTCGACATCTGCCGTATAGTTAGCACCAAAATGTTTGAGTATGGCGCGATAACTGCGTAAAAATGTATACATATAGGCAGCCTGACAAAGCAGGCTGCCTTATTTTTCGCCATTTTTTATTCGTTTTGAGTTTTTTTTCATGTCTTAATTTTGGCGCCCGGTTGGTAATCTTGCTTACCATATATAGACTTTATTTTGGGTGTTTTCTCAAGAAGAAAAATAATAAAAAAAATATTATGTAAAAAGTAATAATAATGTATAAGATGTTTACTTTTAGTTTTTTCTTTTTTTTGCCTTTTTTTGTAATATTTATTTTTATTAATATTTTTGCCGATTTTGTTTAATTTATTTGACATTATACTTGTTTGACGGCTTGGAGGTAAATTTGTATGTAGTTATATTTTTTTATTGCTGTTTTTTTTATTTTTTTTTCTTATTTCTTTTGGTTTCCCGCGTTTTTTTTGGTGTGTTAGATTTCTTTTTTTTGTGTTAATTCTTTTTTATTTTTTTTGTGTAGTTGTTGGCGGGGCATGGTAGTAGGTGATTGGATAGTAGTGGTTGAATGCTGCAGTTTTTTACTGTGTAATGCCGGTGATGGTTTAGCAGATGATAAGAAGCCACTGTTTGGAATGTGCTTTGCGTAGCATTACGGCTTATTTTATTGTTCTTGAGGATTATGGTAAATCTGGCAGCGATAAACCAGGAGAATATGCCTGCTGCTAGTAAAGCGGCTCTATTATATGTTTTGCATACAATCTTACATTTTTGTTTTGAATAAGCTTTTCTTATTAACAGTTTTGCCCTCTATTTGTGTTGATTTCAAATTCTCTGTAAAATGTATCGTTTAGTTGAACTTTTGCTTGTTAAAATTGTACGACGATACATCTCTGTCACCTCTGCCTTCTTAAAATTTCCTCCAAGTCCTGGTTCTGCCTGCCATATGTATATATATTACCTGATGCACCTAATGCTCTTTGCGCTCTGTCGGATATTCTGCCGGCAAAAATCTTTTGATGTATTCTGGATTCTGGATGCAATATTTCCACGGTATTTGTAATCTCAATGTGTATATATATTGTATACACTTTTCCATATAAATATATAGGTATATATAGTATATGCACCTTTTGCTCATATCGCCTGCCTGCTGCGGCTGACAAGTATATGCATTTTATTGACATCGCTTGAATGTATATATAAGTATGTACACTTTTTGCGATGTCGCGTTGTTGTATGTATATAAGTATACGCATTTTTTGTATAAGTGCTTCCGAATATCCGATACTTTACATATACACTTTTTGCAAAAAAAATTGCGTATATATATTATATACACAACAACCACTTTCTGCATACTTTTGGTTTTTCTGTACTGCTGCCGCACGCGCATACTTTCATTCCTTTCTTTTCTCGGCATATTAATTAAATGAGATTAAAAAACAAGAAAGGAAGAAAAAATAATGAGAAAAAAATTAATCGCAGTAATGACAGCAGGAGCAATGATGGCTATGGCTGGGGCACCGGTTCAGGCAGCAGAAGGAGAAAAAGATATTGTTGTTGCCCAGGCCGATGGAAATGTTAGCCAGGATTCAGTGGACAGAGCAAATGAACTGCTTAATGCGATGCCGGAAAAGGTGCTGGAAGGTTTTTGTGATAATGGGTGGAAATTCTATGTTACAGACAAAAACCTGGCAAATACATTTTATGCTGGCATCTACAATTCGGTCAAAGGCGTTACAGATTTTGATAACCATGAGATTTTTATAGAGCAGCGTGATACCGCAGTAGATACGGCAGTTGTCCATGAATTTGGCCATTACCTTGATTGCATCAACGGATACCAAAGCAAGACAGCAGAATTTGCGGATATATTCAGCAGCGAAAGCAATTCTTTCGTTCAAACTTTTAATGTTGATTTTCATTATGATGTCGGAGAATTTTTTGCTGATGGAGTTTATCGGTATTATGACGGGGAACAGAAGACACTGACTCAGACGTGCCCGAGACTGGCTGCGTTTATTGAAAATATTGTATCAGAATCTTGATTCAGAAGAAGCTTTCGCGCATAAGCGCGATGGCTTTTTTGTTCTCCTCCAATATCCCGCATATTACAGATGTAAAAAAAATATTAACAAAAAAAATACCAACAAAGAAAGGAGCCAAAAATTATGGCAAATAATTTTCCAAATTCAAAGACTGTAGAAAGGCTGCGGAAAAGATATCCGGAGGGATGCAGGGTCAAACTGATTCAGATGGATGATATCCAGGCGCCGCCGGCGGGGACATGCGGAACTGTAAGCTATGTTGACGACATTGGCAGCATACATGTCAACTGGGATACCGGAAGTACACTGGCTGTTGTATATGGCGTTGATTCATGCATGAAAATAAGAGAGGATTAAAAGATGTTAGACGAAAAAGAAGAAAAACGACAGAAAAGAAACGTTAAATTCAGTGTAATGCTGATGATTTGTGCGGTGATTATTGCATATGAGTATAATCTGCACGGTTATGCGTTTGCTCTGTCGTTTGTAATTGGCCTCAGCATCATGTGGACACCGGTTGTGCTATTCTGGATTGCATATTATGTGAGAGCAAAAAGAATTCTCAGAAAGAATCTGGATGAAGCTGAGTATATGATATACAAACTGATGAGAAAAGACCCGAATCATGTATATCTTATCAACTACCCTGACCAGAAGAAGCTGAAGGAAGCAAAAACGGATATTAAAAAAATATTTGAACGGCATCGCTGGATGCACAGACTAGATGTGAAGATGGAATGGTAAGATTTAAGCAGGCAATAATATGCCTGCTTTTTTTGCCTGCATGGCAGCAGCCTTATATTTCAGGGCTTTTCTACAATATGCAATTTGGAAGAGAACTCCGCAAAAGATTTTTCTTGGATGTAAAAATTCAGCATATTAAAGCCGAACAAATAATGAGGAGGAATCTAAAAATGATTTATTACACTTCAGATTTACATTTTGGTCAGAAATCACTGCTTGCAACGGGTAAATGGAAGGAGCGTCCTTTTGAAACCCTTGAAGAGATGCATGCAGCACAGATTAAGAGATGGAACGATAAGGTCACAAATGGCGATGATATCTATATTGCAGGAGATGTAGGTGCAAGAGGGTATCACAATATGTTCCCGGAATTACTGGCACAGTTGAAAGGCCGGAAGCACCTGATTCTCGGAAATCATGATGACGTCAGCGATTTGAGGGTACGTCAGCAGTTTGTTGAGATTGTAAACTATAAGGAGCTTACCGATTTCAGCAAAGGGAAAAAAGGTAAAGGAAATGAAGCTCGCAAGGTTGTTGTCTCACATTATCCGATTATGATGTGGAATGGACAACATAAAGGGACAATCCTGCTTTATGGCCATCTGCACAATACAGTAGAGGAGAAGCTCTTTCAGCAGTATCTGAAAGAATACAATGAAGCAAGGCCGCCGAAGGCGTCACGTTGCGAGACAGAATGCCGTGCATTTAGTGTTTGCCAGTGTTTATGGGATTATGAACCCGTATCTTTGGATGAGATTCTGGCAAGAAACAATAAAGATATTGTAATAAGGTAATCGAGAGCAGGCAGCTATGCCTGCTTTTTTTTGCTTACGTTTTGGCTTTGCATATTAAATGTAACTATTAAATTTTTTCTATCACGAAGGGAGATATTGTTATGGATAACAATAAGAAAAATGGAAACTGGTTAACCGAGCTTCTCGAAGAGTTAAAGCTTTCACTTGTAATCTCTTATCTGGAGCTTTTCGTCACGTGTGCTGACGCGAAAGAGTATGTCCAGAAAAATAAGGACAACTTGACCCCGGCAGCGCTGAATAAACGCGAAATGAAGAAAGTGAAAGCCGCTCCGTGGCTTAACTTCTTTGGTTCGTTGTTCTTCCTGCTGGCTGTTGGGTCTGTCGTCGCAAGCTTTGTATTACATATGACGCTTTCGCCGCTCGTGTTTGTAGCTGCTGATGTGCTGTTTGTGATACTGGTTGTGATGCTTCCAGTATCAGCGAAGAGAAAGGAGGTTTGCAAGAATCCGGCAGATTACGAAGATATACTGTACATTTCCCTGACTGGATTGGGGTTTACGCTGGCTACTATTTTCTGTGCAATCGTCGGATAACCATAAGACAGGAGGAATCCTGTCTTTTTCTTTTGCGAATTTTTGGCATATTGTAAGCAAAACAAAAAGAAAGGTGGAAAAATAATGACAAAAAAATTAATCCTGGATACATTGGATGATGTTAAGCGCTTGGCTCGTGCTCTGTGTATACAGCTGCAGATACTGGTGTGCGATTTAAGACTGTTACAGCTTAAATCTCAGAGGTTCTTTCTAAACCGTAAGATAGATGTGGCGTATGCAAAGTTTGCCGGGGATACTGCGGAGGTTTTCAGGCTGCAGCTGTTCCGGTTAATGATGATGCTGTTTAAGGTTGCAAATTTTGTCTTCGTGGCAATCTGGGTATCGCTGTTTTTGTGCATGATTACAGGGTATGATATTTACTCGATGCACGGCGAGCTGCTGGAATGTACATATAAGACTTTTGTTTTTCTCGTACTTTCCATTCCGGCGATACTGACAACCCCGGAATGTAAGTCACTGGTAAAAAAGAACGGGCTTTGGCTTACTTCGGCAGTATATATTTTTGCATATACGGCGGGGTTGTTTTTGATACTGGCATTTCTGATGTAGACGGCGAAGCAGGCGAAAGCCTGCTTTTTTGTTTGCCGTTGATTCAGGCATATTAATGTTGCTAATTTAAAACATTTTTTTGATGCCGATTCACTCGGCAAGAAAGGAAGGAATTATTATGATGCCGAAATTAAGGCGCCGTCTGGCACGCAAAGCAGCAATGGAGAAAGTAATGGTGGTAGCTTCTTGGCTGCCGCCGGTTGTCATTTCCGGTGTAGCGTATTACGCCATCGGAAGATGGCTCCTGACCGCCATTAAGAGCGGTCTGGCTGTCAAGATTCTCTTGACGGTCGCCAAGGCTTATGCGGCTCTTTGGGGCTGTGCTGCGCTTATCCTCGTGATATGCGTGGTATCAGGCCTCGCGCTTGACCCATTAACCCGGGTTTGGCGAGAGCTTGAAGACCGTCGCCGCTGACCAGACATTAGCAGGTTGCATTTGCAGCCTGCTTTTTTTGTGTGCTGAAATTCAGCATATTAAGACCGAAACATAAAAGAAATTTAAAAAGAAAGGAATTAAAAAAATGAATAATGAATACGAACACATGGAAGAAAAAACTCAGGAGGGCGTATGCTTTCAATGGGATGAATCTCACGAAGACATTGTTGATATGAATGTGGAAGCCGGAATCAAAATTGTTGAACTTCCTTCAAATATCAGGATACCAAAAACGGAAAAGGCATTTCCTGATGTTGAAGAGCTGGTAATCGCAAAAAATGCCAAGAATATTCTTATACCGAATACTCTTTTTCCGAATGTTAAGAAGGTTACTTCTCACAGTTTCCATTTTGTGTCTGGAAAATATCTTGTTAAGAAATATCGTGGGATGTATGCAAAACTACTGAATGTGTTTTGCACGTCTAATGACATTAATTTGAAATGTGATTCCGGTTATGAAAGAGTGTCATTTATTGCTAATTATGCATTCGCTGGAAGTAAAAGCACTGTACTGTTAGGAACCGATTCTATTTCATCATGTGACGAATTTGCATTTAAGGGCTCTACTTTTGAAAATCAGCCTTTTATAAATGGGGTTAAGGAAGTCGGAGGGATTGTTTTTGATATAGATTATGATGCTGACGAAGTAATCCTCCCTGATGATGAAAAAACATTGCGGGCGTATGCGAATAACATAGACTTATCAAAAGTTAAGAAACTTGTTGTTCATAAAGCTTACAGCCTGAATTATTTCATGACATCAAAGGTACCGCCTGTAATTGTTGTTGATTCAAACAATATTTATCTGGACGATATGGTAAAAATAGTGCATAGCTCAAGAGGAGATTCCGTGGTGAAAGATGTACAGCTTACAGATAAAGTAAAACGTTTCGTTGTACATGACGGGATTGTTTACACTTCTGATATGAAAACTCTTGTTGCCGGGCTCCCCTCTAAGAAGGAAGTTGTCATTCCGGAAGGCGTTATGGAAATCCACGCGAATGCGTTCTATCGCTGTAATATTGAATCTGTAACAATGCCGGATTCGCTTGAGGTCATTGATACATGTGCGTTTCAGGAATGCAAAAATCTGAGTACAGTCAAGTTTGGCAATGGGCTTACAAGAATTTGTGAGAGAGCTTTTTCTTATTGTAAAAATCTGAAAGAAATTGTTCTTCCGGATAGATTAGAGAGGATGGATTCATATGCATTTTCTTATGCCGGACTTGAATCAGTAACTTTTGGTAGTGGATTGAATAGCTTGGCAAACGGCGTTTTTGCGAATACTCCGATGCAGAAAGTTCATATTCCTAATACCGTAACACGTATTGCGCACTTTGTCTTTGGTGAAGATATTAAATCCATCATTGCGGATAATTATATTCAGGACATTGAATCCGTAGCATCTTGTATAAATCGGCGTAACGCAGATGACTTCGTCATTATTTCATGTGATGGAAAAAAGGCATACATTCCTAAAAATGTCAAGCCGTCAATGTTCAATACCCTAAAATCAAGAGCCAGCTTTTTCTGGTCTGACGAAGGAGAGGAAACATGTGGCTTCTGGGATTGCTCTTATTCTGCAAAAGGCCGTGAAGATGAAGCTTTGGCTGAATATCTGGAATTTGGATTCATAGACGCAAAAGAATACTTAAAAAAGAATTCAAAAAGGATTATCACGAGACTTGTTGAGGAAGGCGATGAAGACAAAATCGTTCAGTTCTTAAACCTTGGATTTGTTTCAAAACCTACATTGAAGTCATTGATTCCGAAGGCAGAAGAGAAGGAACTGGCAATTGTGTCCTCGTATATTTTAAAACAAATCGGAGACAAAAAAACGTCTAACAGGTTTGCTTTGTAAATTGTTGATTTGCTGGAAGGCTGGCGCGAAGCGCCAGCCTTCTTTCGCATGGATGGATTTTTCAGCATACTAAATAGTAATTTACATAATGTTATTATTGTTAACTATTTTTCTTATTTCGTATAATTTCGTCTGTAATATTTTTCAGCATCTTATATATATACAAAATTAACGAAAAGGAGATTAAATACATGATGCATAATATTGGACCATTTCATGTTAACGGTAATGTATTAACAAAGCACGGAAGAACAGTAGGGGAGCCTGCAATGCTGATAATGAGAACGGAGGATTTTTGTGTCCCAGTAAAAATCGGAAGTAAAGAGTATATCTCTGTATCATATCAGCGCTTCATTAGGACTCGCAAAGACCAGGCGCATCAGGTACATTTTCTGGTGTTTGATACAACAAAGCTTTCAATTGACGCGGTTTGTACAGTTTTTAATGCCGCAATGAATAGTGCTGGCGATGGTGTCCTTGAGATGCTTCTTGATGAAAATGTTGCCGGTTTGATGCAATATGTAGATGCTTTGCAAAAAGCCGGATACTGACAGCTTGCTCAGTGTCTTGCCTTGCTGACAATTTGCGGCAAAGCTGGACTTTTTTCCAGGCTTCGTAAAAAGCGCCTTTCCAGGCGCTTTTTTGTGTACTATGCAAATTACAAAAAATCCTGCATAATATGATAAAATACCTTAAAAGCTGGAGGAAATACAATGTTAAGAAAAATATGCGAAGTATTTACAAAAGAATACAGAAAAGAAACCGAATACAGAGAATTTGTGTCAAAAATGATTCATTGTTTCAAGTTAAATGATAATGGCGAAGATATTGAAGACAAGGTCGCACGTTTGCAGAAGAAAGGGTTCTAATTGGGCAGAATATATACCTTATTTTCATAACCACAAAAAATCTGCATAATATGATAGACTATTATATTGTTTTCGTTAAGAAAGGAGATTTTTGTTATGGAAAAAATTGGAAATAACGATAAAAAAATAGAAACAAAGAAACAGGCACCGTCAATTAGAGTCAATAAACTGTACAGTATCTGCAGCGCCGCATATATGTTCGCCGCTGTTGTGATAATGTTTGGTGCAGGCATTGGTGGCATTGAATTCCCGTCCTGGGTAAAACAGGCTGCATTGATGGTATTTATGATTCTTGCACTATGGATTCCAATGGCGATAAAGACAGAAAACCATAAACTCAGAACCTGGCTTTTAGAGCTTGGGTCTTTGACTATGGCCTTTTTGTTAATGCTGTAAACAGAGGCAGACATTTGTCTGCTTCGTTTTTTATTGCTGATTGAAAAATTCATATTATTCTTGGTAAATATTATACCAAAAAAAAGAAAATAAACAAAAGGTAAGGCCGATTTGGCCTTATTTTTTTTGTAAAAAAATACAGGAGGTGTCCGAAATGGCATCAGTTGCAAAATTTAAATTAAATGAAGCTCCACGGTTACTGACTCATTGCAGCAGAACACAGAAGACGCCGGGCAGTCATATACATCAGGAAAGAACCTGCCTCAATTTCAATATGGCAGCCGGAAGGCATGAGGGGGTTTCTGATTATGAATTTGTTAAAGATAAAATACATCAGGATGATGTAAGGATGTTAAAGAGGGATGATGTCAAGACCGTGTGCAGCTGGGCGGTAACAATGCCGAGGGAGCTGTGTCATGAAGTCGTTGATTCTGACGGAGAGACGTTTTACGTTCCAAATGATGATGAAGAATGCCGTGATTTTTTCAAATATTCATATGATTTCTTCAAAGAAAAACACGGTGAAGAAAATATAATTTCAGCATATGTACATATGGATGAGAACGTACCGCATATGCATTTTACATTTGTTCCGATAGTAAAAGATAAAAATGGCGGCTTAAAAGTATGTGCAAAAGAAGCGCTTGCTGACTGTTATGGAGCTAAATTTCAGATAGCACTTCAGGATTACGTATCTGAGCGGATTGGAAGAGAGCTGAATATGGTCAAGAAAGATACTGTTGACTATGAAAGAAACGTAAAAGAATTAAAAAAGAAAACCTTAAACGAAAGATGCGCTTATTTGGCAAGACAGATTTCAAGGTCTGAAGAAGAACTTGCGAGAAAGGAAAGAGTGCTGAAGACGCTTGAGAAATCAGAAAAAGCAAAAGAAAATATTGATAATATAAAGACCTCTACCTCAAACGGTTACACGATTATAAGTAACGCCGATTGGCTGCAGGTAAAGCCGTTGATTAAATCAATCGCTGCAATGAAAACAGAGCGTGCTGAACTGATAAAAATGCTGAAAGAATTTGAAAACACGAACACCGTCAAGGAGAATCAAGACCTGCGCTCCCAGGCTGAACAGCTTGCGAAGGAAAACCAGGTGCTGGAAAATGAGCTGGAAAAAGTAAAACAGTTTATGGAAGAGACAGAGGTTGGAAGCGGGCTGACCGTTATGGACTTGTACACGATGAACAGGGAAGCTGAAAAAGAAAAGATGAGACAGGACAACCGGGATTTTTCCGGATATTATGCTGACCATGAATGAATAAAGAAAGCATACCAAAATTTTTCGGTGCGTTTTCTCTTTGCAAAAATTCAGCATATTGTAGGAAAATTTTGATTAAATAAAACCTAGAACAGCCATGCACGCACACCCCGTCTATAGCGTCAGACATCTAAAAATGTCATGTCTGACGTTTAGGCGGGGTAAGTGCTGTTACGGGAAACTGGTGAAATAAACTTTGCATTTTTTCGCAAAAAACGACGAAACTTTTAAAAATCCTGCATATTATATATGTTATATATGTAAGAAATTTTAAGACAAGGAGGAAGGAGGTGTCAATGTATGGCAACAGTATCATATGGATTAAAAATCACAGAAGCATATCACATTTTCGACAAGACAATTAAGATATACCGCAATGCCGTACATTATATCTCTGACATTGCAATACGTCACTATGACGAATTGAAATCTCTTGAAAGTATAACAGGCGATGATGGAAAAGTTATTATTTCAGCACAGCAGAGAAGGCAGCAGAAAATGGAACGTTTAATCCATTCCACAGCAAGTAATGATGCTGTATATAAACGTTTCGATAAGGAATTTTATAAATTTCCGAGTTATCTCAGACGTGATGCAATCAATACTGCAATCGGGCTGATTCTGTCTTACCGTTCACAGTTACAGAAATTGGAAGATGACGGAAAACATGGCCGCAGACCATACCTGAACCGAAATCAGAATACAATGCCGTGCTTTTACAGAAATAATACATTTCTTGACAGCAAAGAGACAAATATCGTAAGCCTGAAATTATATAATGGCAAGGACTGGATTTGGGAGACTTTTGCAATACGTGACTGTGATTTCATGTATGCCTACAGTCATATGAAAGAATGGAAAGCTTCTGCCCCGGTTCTTGTAAAACGTAATCACCGATATGAACTCCGTATCTCTTACGAAATGGCAAACTCTAAGTTTCCGAAGTTTAAGAAAGATAAGGAAGTCGAGACTGTGATTGGAGTAGATTTGGGAATCAATACAGACGCAGTGTGCTCAGTAGTACATAAAGACGGAACTGTCACGGGACAGCGATTCATCAACCATCCTGTAGAAAAAGACCGTATGTATGGATTACTGAACACTATTAAAAAGGCACAGCAGAATGGTAATCACAAAACGCCAAGACTTTGGAGGCTGGCAAATAACTACAATGAGGCAATCGCTGTTAAGACAGCTGTGGAGATAGTCAGTTTCGCCCTGGAATCCAAAGCGGACGTTATTGTTTTTGAACACCTCAACATGAAGAAAAAGAAGAAAGGGAACAAGCAGAAACTTTCTTTGTGGAAAAAGCGTGACGTCCAGCACCGCGTTGAAGCGCTTGCTGCCAGAAACGGAATCCGCGTTTCTTACATCTGCGCTGTAAACACATCACGTCTTGCATTTGACGGCTCCGGAAAAGTCATCCGCGGCAAAGATGCAGGATTCGGCACATATGAATTATGTAAATTTACAACCGGAAAGGTCTATAACTGCGACCTTTCTGCTTCTAAAAATATTGGTGCACGGTTCTTCATCCGTGTACTCCTTAAATCTCTTTCTGCAAAGGAAGAGTTGTTAGTCCTGGCCAAAGTTCCAGAACTCAACAGACGGACCAGCTGCTGCCTGGCCACACTAATTAACGCTTATGCGGTACTTTGTGCATCAAAGGCAAAGCCTGAAGCTCCGGCTGAAGGCGATGCCGCGCGACAGAGCCACTGAGTTTGCGCTGTATCTGTGGTCAGGAATCCACTCCTACCTAAAGTAGCAGGCATGAACGAAAGTTCATGCGGAGTCTGGAAGCCCCGTCTATATTCGCGAAAGCGGATTAGGCGGGGAGGGTTCACGTACAGCGAGAGTAAGAATATGCATGTAAAAAATACTGTTGCCTGGCGACCGATGTCTGATGATTGGAAAGAACGCTGCCGAAGTAATGCGTTTTGGTTTCAGGATACCGTCGCTGAGGCGAAAAAGATGTTTCCGGAAATGGATGAACGTTTGTTTGAACTGAAAGCCCGGCTTCTTGATTTTGCCGGCGATGCAGTCTGCTTGCCGGGATACGAAGAAGACCTGGAGGATATTCTGGAATATAGCCAGTTCTGGCTTGGATACAATGCTGATAGGATGAGAGGAGAAGCATGTCAATGCCATTCCAATTCAGCGAGGATATGGGAGCAGAATAAGGACAAAACCACAATCTGCACAGGATATGCGCTTTCTGCCGATGGTATGTGGCGGCAGCATAGCTGGCTGATACACCGCAAGGCAAGGTCAAACAAAATAGTAGAGACGACAAGGCCAAGGGTCTTGTATTACGGCTTCGCACTGACACCGGAGATGTGTGAGAGGTTTGCAGACGAGAATTTTTGACAGCGAATTTTTTCGCTGTCTTTTTGCAAAAATCCGGCATATTGTATGTAAGAAAAGTTAAGGAGGGCAAAAAAAATGACATATTCTGTAATAGTGATTCGGGATGAAGACCAGCTAATTCCGGCGAAATATATCAATCGGTTTTTCAAACTTTGCGGTATCTATGTTTACGACTATGCAATGCCGCAGCAGGCAGGAAACTCTGGCTTCCCTGATTGCTTTGGGTTTGACTGTGCAATACTAATGACACACCAGAACAATGCAAAAGCAACCTTAAAAACATACTCAAACCAAAACATCGTTGAATTTCCTGTTCCGGCAGGTATGGATTTGTCCAGCAGAGAAAAAAGAAAAGAATTTGGAAAAGAAGCCAAAGCAAAAGTTCTCGAGACAGTAGGAGACGACCTGACAGATACATATGACATTTTTGTTGACGAAGATGTGGCGTATCTGGATTTTATGTTGCGCTGGCGTGTGGCACCGGACAAGCTGGATGATTGGCTGTCGGTCTGCAATAAACTGCCATTTGATGGCTGTGTACAACAGAAATACGCATACTTGAATTGTTGCCGACAGGTTAATAAGATATGCGTTGAATGCCGACAAATTGCGGTTTTTGATGATAGCAAGCTGATGGCTGCGGCGGTTAAGCTATGCGAAGAAGACAAGAGATTTACGATTGCTTATGTATTAGCTGGACTGATTGGACTTAGAAATCCGGACACGGAAATCCAAGCTGAACAATATCTGCAGCAGGTAACTGAACGCGAAAAGGGTATTGCATATGCTGATTTTGTGTACTATATTCTTGGCGAGCATTATGAAGTTGACAGACATGATTGGATGTTTGGCTGGATGTGGTATCAGCGGATGGTAGGATGCCCGCTGCAGGAACGCAGGGAAAGGCCTGTGACAGATGGAATGTACAGCATTAAACTGGCCAATAGGATGACACAGACAGGACAGACAGACGAGGCCTGGAAAATATTAACCGAAATGAAAGAAAAACTTGAGGAAAAATATACTCTTGGATATATATCACTTGATGATGTATCCATGTGGTATCAGTGCACCAGAATGATGGAAGATATGCAGCGTTTTTTCAGAAAGAAATATGCGCTTTCTGGAATGTCATCTGATAACATTATTGGAGCCATTAACCGAAATACTGAAATTTGGAATTTTGCAGACAAGGATGACCGACAGGACGTCATTCAGGCAGTCAGAACAAAGACAGAAAAGAAATAGACAGCTTCTGGCCTGATTGCCGGCAGAAAAAGAGGACAACATAATGTCCTCTTTTTCTTATACCTTCATTTTCGGCATATTGTAAACGACAAAGTCAAATAAAAAAGAAAGGAAAAAACTTATGAAATTTATGAAAAAAATGAGAGAAGTAAAGCATGCTGGCGCGTCTTTTTGGTATACCGATAACGACGTATGCGAAGATATTGACATTGATGATGATGTTGAGGAGCTGGAGATTGATTTGGATGACGATGGCGATGCGTTTTGGGATGAAGTGGATAAGGTATTTCCGAATGTAAAAAAGATACACATTAACGAAAATGTATATTACATCAGCATGAAGAACTCAATGTTCCCGAATGTAAGAGAAGTGACATCTGACAGCCCGGAATTTTATGGCGGCGATATGTTAGTTGAAGAAAATGACGGTACTGTTTTGTTGAATACCTTCTGTAAAAAAGCCGGCGAAGTCATTAATCTTGACGGGATTGATATGATTGCAGCGAATGCTTTTAATGGCTGTGAATCTATCAATATCATCAATACGGAATATGTATCTATATGCAGCGAAGGGGCTTTTAAGAATTCAGCTGTTGAGCGGCTGCCATTTGTGAATGGTGTCAGGATGGTTGGATGTATGCTTGTTGGTATTGACAACACATGCGATAACATTGTGATTCCAGATGATGAAATCAATATCAGTACGATTATCAGCGGCCTTGATTGGAGCCATGTCAAGAACGTAACAGTCAGCCATGCTTCAACGGTTTATGATATGAGTATGACGGCAAAGGCAATGCCGAAGAAAGTTACGGTAATGTCTGTTGAGGGGTATGAACTTAATACACTGAAACTTGCAAATATATCGTATGTTAATATTGTCAATTCAAGCCAGTACAGAACAATTGACGGTATTGTGTACTCACTTGACGGTAAATGCCTGATAGCCTGCCCGACAGGCAGGACTGGACGCGTAGATATTCCGGAAGGAGTTGAGGAGATTGCAAGGAATGCATTTAAGCTTGGAAGCTTAGAAGAGGTGCATTTCCCATCTACATTAAAAAAGATTGGATTTATGGCATTTTTCTACTGCAAGAATCTTAAAAAGGTTGATTTTGGAACAGGGCTTGAAATGATTGGCAGTAATGTTGAAAAACAGTGTTTTGCCTCGTGTGATAATCTTAAATCAATCATTATACCTCCACAGGTAAAATCTATTGGTTCAAGGGCTTTTGAGAACAGTGCAGTAAATGAGCTTTGCATAAGTGAAGGCCTGGTTTCAGTTAGCAACAATGCATTTAATGGATGCCCGATAAAGACAGTGAAGCTTCCTGAATCGCTGAAAAGTATATCTGAGGATGCGTTCTTCGGGACTGATACTGTTATTGCACGCCGGTATGATACGGATTTATTATCATCAGTAATGAAGTCTCTTGACAGAAAAATTCCTTTTTCGTATATCAAAAAAGAAATGGATAAAAGTACTGGGTGCTCCATATGTCTCACTGACATTATAATCAATGAACGCTCGGCGTTGATTCCAAAATATGCTGATAATTCAATCACCTTCTCAAATATTGATGCGGTATTGCATATGTATTTTTCAAGCAAAGCTGTTCCTAAAAAAGTTATGCATGAAGTCAGAAGTATGTTTATGTATTCCGGCAAAAAAGAGGACAGGGAATTTATGGCGATTGAAATGTATTTACGGGACAAATCAAATGATGTTGCCAAAGAGTATATCTATAGCCATAGCAGACATATCATTCAGAACTTTGTAACAAATAACAGGACAGAAGAGGAGATTATGAATTTTATTAAGCTTGGGCTGATGACGGCAGAGGCTTGCGAATATATCCTTGATGTTGCGATTAAGAAAGAGTATACGGAAATCTCGGCGTATGCACTGAATATGCTTGGGAAATATCCGACAGAAAAGCAGAAGTTTGCGTTGTAAAAAATAAGTAAAGCAGAGCTGATTGCTCTGCTTTTTTGTAATGTCGTTAAAACGACACTATTGGTGTAGAATCTGCCCGTAACTGCGTGTTTCGCAAATTTAAACCGCTTGCAGGTTTCCTTCCTCCGAATCATACACATATATATTTTCTGACAAAATCATATCCTGCATATGTGACTCACACATTTTCTGATTGATTTCAAAAAGGGCTTTTTTTAGTGATTTTTTTAATGTTTCTCTTCCTTCTTTTGTAAAGCCAATCGCATAGAATTCATGTGTATTGTATGGCAGCAGGAAGAAGCTGCCGGAAAGCATATGGCTTATTTTATTTAATGTGTCTGGATAAAACAGGGCGGCAGCGCCAAATGGTTCGTTGCCTGATGTTATATGGCAGACTGTGTACCCATGTTTCTCTGACTGTGTTATGCATGCCGGGTGAGTCTGTTCCGTGTTTTTTAATGCTTCGGCATTCAGCTCTGAGAATGGTATGCTGTATTGTTTTAACTCTTCTTTTCTTCTTGCCGTGTCTATAACCGGAAGCCCCAAATCTGTATAATCAGAGTAATATATAAAACGCATATCGTATATGTCTTTGTATATGAGAAAATCGTGCTTTGCTATCGGATGGTCTTTGTTTACAATTCCGATGACTGTACTTCCCAAAATGTCACTTCGCATGTCTGAAATGTCATCTTCGGTAAGCTCGTCGGGCTCGGTCAGCTTTTCCTGTATTTCGGAAGCAATCTGGGTTGCGATTACGTCCAGAAACGATATGCCGCTGTTCGGTGTGCTGCTGGTATTTGTTATTTCGTTTTCGTATAAATTGTAATACTTGCTTAAATTCACGCTGACCGTCCGGTCAGCATAGTCAGCTTCAATTATATATAGGGATTTTCCCTGGAGCGGCAGCCTGATAACTGAAATTTTTGTATCTTTGAGGTTCTGCCAGCTTTCCAGCTCTTTCTTTGTTTTGTCTTCTATAAGTTCCACAAATTCGCTTCGTGTCATAATAATATCCTTTCTCGACGTGTCTGCTTTTAAATGTGGGAGGTTTCACATACATATTATATCACGGATGAAGAGGAATAAGTCAAGAAAAAACCGCATTTTAAGCGGTTTTTTGCGCTTTTTTTGCAGCAGAAAAGCCGGAAATTTGCAGAAATTGGTTTTGTCACCTGCAAAATCCGGCATATTGGATGTGTAAACAAAATGCCGGATTGCCGGAGTGATAAAGAAAGGAAGCGAAAAATATGATAGAATATGTGAATTTTCAGAACGATGTTCGTTTTATTGCTGATGATGAAGATGGAGATTGTATGGATATTGACGTTAAGCCGGGAGTGGAAAAGGTAATATTTGGAGACTATTACGATTTTTTTCTGAAGCTTTCAAAAAAGGTATTCCCTGACGTAAAAGAACTGCATATCAGTGAGTATGCGGGAGTCATATCAATATCAAATGAGATGTTCCCAAATGTCAGAAAAGTTACATCTGAAAAGAATTTTTACAGGGAAGGAAGTATGCTCTGTGGAGGGCTTCATGGGGATTTTAGTCTTTACAATACGTTTTGTTTAAAACCTGATGAAGCTGCAGATTTGAGTGGTATTTCTGCTATTTTGGATTTTGCGTTTTCGGGCAGCGAGACGTTGAATGTCACCGGGTCTGACGGAATCAATACATACAACAGGGAGGCCTTTAATAATTCTGCGATAGGCAGGCTGCCGTTTGTAAATGGTATAAAATACATCAACGGAATGGTATTTGATGTTGATACTGAATGTGATAATGTGGTATTCTCTGACGAAGACGAAGATTTGCATGCCATTGCAAATCATCTTCCATTTGAAAAAATCAAGCGGATTACAGTACACAGGGGCTCGACAGTACAGCTGCTGTACAGATGTAATATGCTTCCGAAAGCTATTAATATATGCGGCAACCTTGGTGAATCAGTATGCCAGACAAAAGAAGAAATGGCTTCAAGGTTAACAATTGATTCTATTGCTGAACTGTGTGGCCGGGAAGGAGTTGAGAATATTAATATTTTTGATAACAGTAAGACATACAAAAGCATAGATGGCATCGTGTATTCTTATGATGGAAAGAGACTTTTAAAATGCCCGCGTGGTAAAACTGGACATGTTACTATTCCTGAAGGAACTGAGGTGATTGCAGCCAGTGCGTTTAAGCATTGCCATATAGATTCAGTGTCATTCCCGTCAACGCTGATTCAGCTTGAAAATGATGCTTTTGCATCAAGTACGGTAAAAAAGATTGATTTCGGAATAGGGATAAAAGCGATTGGATGGTTCTCTTTTATGAATTGCCGTGAGCTTAAATCAATTGTCATCCCTCATCAGATGGAGGTAATTGAAAAGTATGCTTTTTATGAAAGCGGCGTTGGAAGCGTCTCTTTTGAAGGTGAAGAACCGATTCCTGGAACAGCAGTTCTTTTGCCGTCAGATAAAGACAATTTATGCTGTGTTGATGAAGGCGCATTCAGAAGATGTGATATCGAAAAAGTAATAGTTTCTGACAGGGTACATCTGCAGCAGAATAGTTTTGGAAACATAAAGGAGCTGACTACTGATAAATATGATGACAGTATTATTGATACCGTTTTTAAAAACAGCGTAGAAGCCGTGGTAAAAATAACCATTGGCGACCGAATGACCGTTCTGCCTTATGCTTATGCGTTTGCAATGCACGGAGACGAAACGCTCTTGCATAAAGCATGCAGAGGATACTTTGCTGACGGTTCAGCTGAAATGAAGTCACAGATTGATTCTTCCTTCATGCTTGGAAACAACGATGATGTAAGAGAAATTATGGCTGAAAAGATGTATATGATGGACAACAGTAATGATGCGGCCAAAACTTTCCTGCAGCAGCATAGTCTGAAAATCGTCAAATATGTATGTGACAGGAATTCTTCAGCGACAAAGAAAGAAAGGATTCTCACTAATTACACAAGGCTTGACATGCTTTCTGATGACACATTGCATTACGTATTGGAGTATGCAAATGATAACAATATGCCGATACTGGCAGCGGAAGTGCTGGATAGAATAAATAAAAATGAAGCTAAAAACAACAACCCTGAACATACATTTCGTATCTAATATTTACGGCGGGAAAAATTCCCGCCGATTTTTTTTTGTAAAAATATATTTTTCTGCAAAAAATTCCGCATATTGTATGTAAGAAAAAAAATAAGTGAGGAAAAAATATGTCAAAAAAAATTAAATCTACATGGATATATGATGATGTCAAAGTTGAATTCTCGGAACCTTCAATCCAGGCCGGGGAGTCGGTAGTACATGCTGAAACTACAAAAGATATTCTGTACTATTATTACACAATGACAGTATATAGAAGAAATGATAAAAAGAAATGGAAAAAAGAGTTTGTTTCATATGCCTGTGATTTCCCGGCGCTGTTATGTATTAATGGTATGGCAGAAGAACTGCTGAAAGATGATTTTGACGGTGGCTCATGGCAGAAGACACAGATTCCGGATTCTGATGGTATTATGTGGTACAAAAAAAGCATTGATACGGCTGGCATTGTCAATGAAGATATTTACAGGCTGATGAGAACAGTAAGGATTGACGAGGACGAAAAGCATGACTGGTTCACGGTTGATGTCGGAAGCGGAAACGACCCGAGGTTTGCGCCGTATACCTGCGGGGCTGCGTTTGTTTCGTTTGATATGCTGAAACGTGAAGATTTTATGAGCTTTGTAAACACGGTCAAAGATTTTATTGACAAGTCAATCAAGGCTTTCAATCAGGAACAGGATAAGAACATCAAGCTTGAAGCTGGTGCGAGGGTGGTGAAAAACGGCAAGCTGTATGAATATAAAGACAGGCTTAAAGGAATTGCCGGATGTAATAAGCTGGAGTCTGTATATATCCCAGGTGATTCATTGGATTTCAAAATCAAGACTAAAAAAGACGAGAAAGATATTTTTGTTGATTTCTATAACTGTAAACTGGTTAGTGTTGAAGACGGCTTTATCACTGTGACAGATGGATACAAAACAGGTCAACAGAAACCTGAAAGTCTTGAAGGACAGCAGGTTAAGATTCCGATTGAAACAATCACGTATTCCAATGCAATTGAGCCAAGCGCGAAATTAAAGTTTAGTAAGAAACAGTGCGTAGATGATTTTTATGCGATTATGTCTGATGAGGAGAAGGCAGAGTTTGCAGAGACACCTATTGACGCGCTGATTGAAAAATGGTTTGACGCTGTAGCTAACAGGACATGGACTTTCCGTGACGAGCATGGATTTAGAAACCCGATAAAAACAACGAAAAAGATAATCAAAAAAATCAAAAAAAGATGCCAGGCTGAAAAATCCGCAAAAGAAATGCCAGAATGATAACTTTTCAGCATATTGTATGTGCAACAAAAAAAATATTAAAAACAGGAGAAAAAAATATGAGCGTTTATTTCAATAAAAAAGATGAGTTAAAAGAAAAGGCTGTAAGCCATTATAAAATGATGGAGGCAGGCTTTAAAAACGAGATTGAAGAATGCGTTAAAAATACAAAAACTTATGGCGGTGACGGAATTGCAGTTGCGGCGGCAGCAAAAAGGGAAGATGAGTTTGACCTGGCTGGTGATACCGAAACAACAGAAACTGCAAAGCCGGTTATCATTGTGGACAAGCTTGATTCCGTAAAATCTGCCATTCAGCATAGAGACGGAAAGACAGCAGTACTGAACTTTGCAAGCTATAAAAATCCGGGCGGTAAGTTTATGGAAGGCTCTTCCGCGCAGGAAGAATGCCTGTGCCATGCATCTACACTTTATAACGTATTAAAACAGCTTCCGGTATATTATCAGTGGAACAGGATGCATAATAACCGTGCCCTCTATACTAACCGTGCATTATATTCCGAAGATGTAATCTTTATAGATGACAGTGTATGCGTCTACGGAGCAGAGCCGGAGCAGGTCAAGATTGATGTTATCACATGTGCGGCGCCAAATTTTTCTGCAGCTGGAAAATACGCAAGGGTTGAGGTTGATGAAAACAATGCCGAGCTGCTTAGACGAATCAAGTTTGTTCTGGATGTGGCAGAAGAAAATAAGGTACAGACTTTAATCCTCGGCGCGTTTGGCTGCGGTGTGTTTGGGCAGGATGCAGCAGTTGTTGCCAAGTATTTCAAGAAATGCCTTGATACATACAACTACCATTTCAAAACCGTGTACTTCTCTATCTTAAACAGAGGACGAAGTGATAATTATGCAAAATTTAAGTCTATCTTTGGACTGAAAGAAAGCTAAACGCTGGATATTGATAGAGAGCCGCAGTTGCATGCGGCTCTTTTTTTCGCTGAAAATTTGAGGTTTGCTTTGCGGTGTGGTATGATAAAGAAAATTAAAAAGCAAAAAGCAAAAAAATAAGGTAAAAGAATAATAAAAAACAAGAAAGGCTGATGGCACATGGGAGAAAATACAGATAAGAAAACATACAGATATTACAGCACCGAAAGACCGCTAATGCCTGGCTGTTGCCCGCGCGCCGGGGTGTATGAAGTTAAGAACTTTGATACAAAAACCTTTTGCGATGAAATCGGATGCGAGGCGTGGGGATATATTGATTACATGAGGGAATTATCCCCAGATGAAGCGGCTGACTATGAACTGCTGCCGGCAGGGCTGAAGACGTTTTGGGGCGTCACAACTGCAATCGATGATGATGGCCGCGTTTCCTGCGCGATAACTGATACCGTTCAAGCTGCGGTAAAGCCTGAAAATAGTTTTTCTGAAACCCGCCGGAAGGATATCTGGGTGGACTGGTTTGGTTCCAAGGAGGAAGCAGAAGAGCGAGTAATGGAAGCGAAAATGGCGTAGACCGAAAAAAGAGTGTAAAAACAGAAAAATAAGCAAAAAACAGCCCCGGAAAATACATCCGGGGCTGTTAAAATATATTACAATCTGAAAGTACTTTGGCTGAATTTATCCAGTTCTTCAAGAATGTAAGACGAAATGCTTGCGTTGTTCTTTTCCCTTGAGCTGAGCAATAATTCGTTTAAAGAAGCTTTCGACAGTAATCCAAGCTGAATAAATTTTACAAGCTTGTCATCTTTGTTTAAATCAAGAAGACGGTATGCTATCTGTTTTGATGACCGTTTAAGGTATTTCTTCACTTCATCGCTGTCGTCTATATGATTTTCATACAGATACAAAGCTGTATTTTGCTTTAATTCCGTGCAGGCTGCATCTTTGTAAAATTGTCTGTCTGGAAATTCAGACGCTTTGTTGCATCTGTTTAAAAGATACTGCTGCTTTGGGTTAAATACCAATGGAAGGTAATACGTCTTATCTTTAATGATAAGCTTTTTAACATCAAAATTAACCGCATATGACCCGGTAAATGCATATAATAAACCTCCAAAAGCAGAGTCAACTTTGAGTGTCTCTGTTGATATGAAACTGTTTTCACCGATATACTCAACTGATGATGGAAGTTCTACACTTCTCAAGTTATCACATTCAGCAAAAGCCGAGTCTCTTATCCATTTTACGCCTTCATGTATCTTTACGGATTCAAGATTCTTGCAGCTGAAGAAAGCCCCGTTTCCAATTGTTTCTATATTGGAAGGAATTTCGACATGTATCAGGTCGTTGCAGTGTGAGAATATGTGACTCTCATAATAGCCTAAACTTGTAATTCCGTGTCCAAAATCAATTTTCTGTATCAGAGAGCATGAAAATGCATTGCTTTGAATTTCAGTAAGTGAGTCAGGCAGTGATACAGATGAAATCATACATCCACGAAATGCTTCTGCCCCTATTGTTTTGACTCCTTCAGGTATTGAGACATGCCCTGTTTTACCCCGCGGGCATTTAAGCAGATATTTTCCATCTTTTGAATATAAGATGCCGTCAATTATTGTAAATGCCTGTGAATCAGGCTTGGCTTCAAAATTTTTAATTCTTTTATCATTTAATATATTACAATAATTGCGCCGTATTTTGGTGTCATATGATTCGTCTGTTATCATGACTGTCTCCGGAAATACTGCCATTGATTCGGCATTGTCTAAATGATGCAATATCATTTTTTTAACGTGTTTTAAGTCTAAATCCACCGGCATTGAATAAACGCCTGTCCACTTGTGAACAGCATCCTTAAGCTCATCAATAATGATTTCGGTCGCATCGTCATCAACAGCAAATATCACACCGTTTTTTGCAATAATTCCGTTGCGTGATGGTAAGTTTAAAAATGCAGAACCTGCAAATGCTTTCTCTTTGAATTCATAAGCCATTGTCCCGCTAAAGAAACCGTCGGTTTCAATGCATCCTTCAAATGCGTAATCTTCAATAGTATCTACCGCTATCTCTTCAATATTTTCCCCTGGTTTTATACAAAAAACGTTTTTCAATATATCTGAGAAATATACGCTGCTGATAAGGTATCTTCCGCTGTAGAAATACTGGCTGTGAGACACAACATTTCTTACGTTAGGAAACATAAAATTTGAAATATTTATTTCTATTACGTCCTCATTGATTACAATGGTCTTCACGTCTGGAAATTGCTTATTCACATTTCTTAAGTTAATACTGATTTGTGAATTTCCTCCATCAAACACAACCGTATCAACGCCTTCTTTAATATCAATGTCAACACAGTTTTTGAGACTTGAATCGTCAAAATACAAAAAGACATCCTGACATGGATTGAACGATATTAAATTGTTATTCATATTTTTCTTCCTTTCTTTATTCTGCCGTCAGGCATTAATCTACAAATACAATATGACGGATTTGGAGGTGCAAAAAAAATCCGAAAAAAATTTTTTGTTTATATATTTTTCTAGCATATTAAATTTGTACAAAAAAAATACGGCAGGAGAATAACTCCTGACCAACAAAGAAAAGGAGAAAAAACATGAAAAATTTAGATTTAAGACAGTCCGCAAAGAGTTTAGACTTAAGACAGTTCGCAGAGGTTATGGTAGCATTACTTGCACAGAAAGGTATTGCTTGCCGTCTTGGTGAGAACAACGGCCGTATCGGTATCATCTATGAAGAGGCCGGAATCAAGGCTTCAACAGATGTCACATTATTATGGCAGAAATATGGCGCTGACTATGACGTTGCAGAGCTTGCTGATGTGCTGTATAAGGCTATCACAAGCGAAGTGCAGAAGAAGAAAGCTGAAATGCCAAATCCGATGTCAGAGCCTCAGGTTCAGCCTCAGATTTCACGCCCGCAGATGAAAACTCAGCCTGGACGCGTAACACAGCAGCCGATGCCTGACGACATGGGTGGTAAAATGCAGATTAAATGCTTTAATGGTATTCCAGGACAGAATGGCACTCCATTATTTGAATGCTCTTTTGACAGCCCGGAAGAAGCAAAAGCTGCTATCGCAGGTTTTATGAAAAATGTTCTGAATGCTGATGATGCATCAGTTACGGAATTCATGAAAGAATTTGATACCAGAACCAGAGACGCGGAAGCTCCAAAGCAGCAGGTTAAAAAACCAGAGCCTGGTGACACTGTTCGTCTTGTCAAAAGTATGTTTAACATGAGCGATGATGAGGCAAATGATTTTCTTGCCAATCTTCTTAAGGCAGACCTGGAGCGTCAGGAGCGTCAGAGTGCTTACAATCAGCCAGCACCAGCATGCAAACAGACATGCCAGGATACACCTAAATATACAAAAAAAGATGTAGCGGAAGCTGAAAAGGCAGCAAAAGGACTTATTAAAAATCTTTTTGGAATTGACCTTCCGGAAGATATGCACTCTACTGTTTATAATATGGCAGCAGACGATAAGACAGGTGATAAAACTGATGCCTGCAGAGGTTGTGGTAAGGATTGCACATGCGGTTCATATCCAAAACTGTCAAAGCAGCCACCGAAGCAGCCGAAGCAGCCGAAGCAGAATTTTGATTTATTTAGGGAACTTTTTGCACAGCCGGCAAAAACCAGCACAGACCCTTCAGAACTGCTTGAAAATGTTTATCCGGCATTCATCACTGATGAGATGCTTGATGGATACGACATTGAGAAGGTATTGCATCTTCCGGTATTTGATATGCATCTGGTGTATTATGTAGATGATGCGCTGGCTCATAAGTATGACGGATTACTGTCAGACAAATTGCCGTTCCTCTCACTGAAAGCATTTGAAATCTTTGATGTGACAGAGGATGAAATTAATGACGCGGCACTTGCAAACATCAAAGAAAAAGTCAGACTTAAAAAGACTAGTTTCGTTGAACGCAATGCGTTTCTTATTACATCTGATGTGTCAGGCATTGTAAGCTGTGCATCAATCTTATGTGACGGGCTGCTGTATAATACTGCGACAGCCTTAGGGCAGGATAAAGTCTTTGTACTTGAACTGCAGCCAAACGAGGTTATCGTTCTTGGTGCTGATGAACCGATTGGTGAATTAATTGGTGGTACGCTTGATTATACGCTGCAAGACGTTAATAAGAATGTAGGAAAGCTGTTGTCTACAACTGTTTTCTGCTACGATAAGCGTGTAAATACGCTGTATCCATGCAGCTTCAACAATTGACCCTTTTTCATAAAATTATGCCGGCAGATTTTTTTCTGCCGGTGTTTTTTTTAAAAGCGCAAGAAAAATCGCAAAAAACGTTATCTTTTTGAGGTTTTTCGGCATATTAAGCATAAGAAAAGTAAAGGAGGAAACACTGGCGAAATGCCAGTTTAAGCCATATGATTAAAGAAAGGAAAATTGAGTCAATAAGATTTGAAACAAAAGCCGTAATATATCAGAATGAAACTGGCTTTAAGATTCTTGCCGGTGTGGCATATAACGCAGACAGTGGGGAAATGTTACGGAAATGCAGCCTCAAGGGGCAGCTCAGTGATGTTGAAGACGGCGATACATTGTTTGTTTCAGGTGACTGGGATGAACATCCTAAATACGGAGTCGGTTTCCGTGCAGAAGCGTATGTGAAAGCTGTTCCGCAGGATAAGAAAAGTATGCTTGCTTATTTAAAGCATGGCAATATTGCTGGCATCTCTGCAAAGAGAGCAGAACTTATTATTGATAAATTTGGTGATAATGCGTTTGACGTACTCGTATATCAGCCGCATTTGCTGGAAGGTATCAGGGGAATCGGAAAAAAGACAATAGAAAAAATAAAAGTATCAGCAAAAGATAAGCTTGAAACACAGAATATGATTGCTCAGATTATGAGATATATCCAGGGCTTTGATATCAGTCCTGCTTATTCAAACAAGATATATAAACAGTATGGACTGGACAGTATCAAGGTGCTGAAAGAAAATCCGTACAGACTGGCTGATGATATTACCGGAGTCGGATTTTTGAAGGCTGACGAGATTGCACTGAAAAATGGAATCTCAGAAACCAGCCCGTTCCGTGTTGAGAGTGCTGTGCTGTATATCTTAAAACAGATGAATAAAGAAGGCGATGTCTTCAGTTATATTCAGGATATAGAAGCAGAAGGAAAAGAGTTTCTGAAGCTTGATAAGTCTTACATTGATAAGGCGGTTGAGAGCCTTGTAGGTAAAAAACGTGTTATCCGCGAGGATGATGCGGTATATCTTACCAATCTGTTTAAGGCAGAAGAACATGCGGCAAAACGTATTGTAGAACTGATTGCCAATAACACAAAATGTATTGAAGTGACAGATGCTGATGTAAAGAAGCTTGAAGAAGAAGAGTACGATGATTACGTAAAGAAGTATAAAAAAGAGCACGGTAACAATGTAGAGGGGCTTGAAAAAAAGCGCGAATATGCAGATAAGCAGCGTGAAGCCATTATTGCGGCATGCAAGTCAGATGTATTAATCTTGACAGGCGGCCCCGGTACTGGAAAGACTACGACTGTCAACGGTATCATCAAAATGCTTAAAAAGCATGGGTTATCAGTATTGTGTGCAGCTCCGACAGGACGTGCGGCAAAACGTATGGAAGAAGCAACACACCATAAGTCCATGACAATCCATAGGACGCTTGAGGTGAAAAGCGAAGGAAGCCACGGCTTTAAATTCAGTAAGAATGAAACGAGCCCGCTTGAAGGAGACGCTTTGATTATTGATGAGAGTTCCATGATTGACATGTCTTTGCTGGATTCCGTTTTGAAAGCTATTCCTAACGGTATGAAGCTGATTCTGGTTGGAGATATTGACCAGCTGCTGTCTGTTGGGTGCGGAAATGTATTATACGAAATGATTCATTCTGGCAAAGTCCCGGTGGTGCGTCTTAAAGCAATCTTCAGACAGGACGAAGAGAGCGGTATTGTGGTAAATGCCCATAAGATTAACCGTGGAGAGATACCTTTATTTAAAAACAGGAAAGAAGGAGATTACTTCTTTATGAATGTTGATGACATGGAGCAGGAACAGATAAGAGACAGCATTGTTGATTATGTATGTGACAAGCTGCCAAAATACTATAATATTCCGGCTAATGAAATCCAGGTGCTTTCACCTATGAGAAAAGGGCATACCGGAGTATGGGAGCTGAACAGTTATATTCAGAACAGGTTAAACCCGCCGGCTAAGAATAAACCGGTAATTCCGTGTAATGAACAAGTCCTGCGTCTTGGCGATAAGGTCATGTTTACATGCAATGACTATGACAAGAACATCTTTAACGGTGATATTGGAAAAATCGTTTCTATCTTTTCTCCGGAGCTGGATGCAAAAATGGGAATCAATGATGATGAGATGGATGATGATATTGATAAGGATGAAAGAGGAGGACTGAAGCGCGGATTTATCGTTGATTTTGACGGTAACCGTGTATGTTTTGACAACAGCAGGGCTTCTGACTTTATCCTCGCATACGCGATTACAATACATAAATCGCAGGGTAGTGAGTACGATATCGTTGTGATGCCTCTCACGATGGCCAATTACACAATGCTTCAGAGAAATCTGCTGTATACGGCAGTAACGAGAGCTAAGAAAATATTTGTCCTTTTCGGACAGAAAAATGCTGTGGCAAAGGCAGTTAAAAACCTTAAAGTTGTAAAAAGAAATACACGGCTGGGACTCAGGATTGTGAATCAGATGGGTTTGCTTGACATGATGCAGCCGGAAAATGTGCAACTGTCCATGGCAGTCTGAGATACAAAGCAGGAATATTATTCCTGCTTTTTTTGTACAGATTTTCCGGAAAACGACACGTTTCAGGGAAAATTCAGCATATTGTATCTGAAAAATATACAGGAGGAGAAAATGATGACAACCGGAAACATGATACTTATAGATGACAAGAAAATTTACATGTCCATCCCATTTTGCGGCGATATGGAACCTGAATCCAATGGCAGATTTGTATATTACCTGCTGCAGCATCTGGAGTGAACCTCACATGACTTAAGTCACGTGCTTCAAGTAATGTGTCATGTCTCCTCTACCTTTTTAATCGGTAAAGCGCACTGTCTCTGAATACGGTTTAAGCTTAGTTAGAGCGTCCCGAAGGATGCTGAATCTCTGAATCTGACGAAACAGAGACCCACACGAAAACTAGAACATAGACAGGTGGGCAAATACATTTCTATGCTGCGGAAAGCTCTTTTACAAGCGCCCGCAGTGTTGATAATGTACAGGAGGTTCTACGCCCAGCGTCAGGAACTTTTGCCTTTACGCGGGACTCTTCCGTCGCCGGAAGAGATTTAAGGAGTTCACGGATAAAATATCTGGCACCGATATTGTAGCTGGCGCTCAGGTCGCAGTTATACTGTTTGCCTGTCGTGAACGTTGCAAGTGCATGGTTATTATCATCTCTGGTAACGCTTCCGCTTCCATCAAAAGCAAGAGCGCTTGTTTTCCATGCACAGATTGTTGCAATCCTTATGCCGAGGAGGTGCGCCTTTTGTTCTACCTTCTCACGGATGATTCCGTGATTCCACATAGACAGTCTCTGCGCTTTACTGCCTCGCTTCTTGCACCCCTTGAAATCCAGATGCTCCATTACGATAGCATCTACGGAATGTTGGGATGCAAATTCTACGATTGCCGCTGATATTTTCTTTGCACGGTCTTCATTTAAGCGTTTTACATAAGCCCAAAGGCCTCTGGTGCTTTTTGGGCCATACTTGGACTGCTTACGGCGTGTTCTGTTCATCGCATGAATCATCCGGTCTTTGTCACTTGTAAAATCGATAAACTTTCTTGCAAGGATAGTTCCATCTGCCTTCATTATGCTGCACACTGCATCCGTATTGATTCCAAGGTCTACTGCACAGATAATCTGTTCTGCAATAGGTGTATCGCTTAAAATTACGGTTTCCGTAAAAGAAAATCTCAGATAGTACTTGTTATGTATTTTTTCTAAAGTAGGGGCGCTTTTATCTTCACAGGCTCCCCAGTATTTATTTATATAATCAATATCAGTTTTTCTTAATCTGACAGGAATCCACACCCAGTCGTTATTCTGATATAACTTTAGCCATCTGATATTGCCGTCGCCTGGATTCATACCTTTTGGATATTTGGCATTTTTAGGCGCGTCTTCTTTATACATGTTCTTATTGTAGAATACCGGCATTGCATGCCTGTCTACCTGTAACGCTGGAGCGTTTCCATTCTTTCCATTATCTTCCCAGTTCTTGTAATTGCTGCGATAGCTGCTTACAGCACCGATTGCTTCAGCAATAACTGCTCTTTTGAGATATGATGGAAATTTATAGAATTCAGACCCTTTAATATCAAATGGATATTTAGGGTTTGGATTATTCTTAGTTGGATGTATCAATTTCTCTACATAGTGGTCTTTTTCTTTTGTGCCACCAAGAACCGAAATATTTCTCCATTCTTTATTACATACATCGATAACAAAAGCAAGTGCCCTGTGGTAAATCTGCACTGTGTTTTTCATATCTGTATTTGATAAGATTTCTACTTGATAGCTTGAAGTAATTTCCATGCAAGACACCTCCTTTTGTAAAAATTTGTATTTAAATTTCTTGCATATTTAATATGCCGAAAAAATTAAAAACGAGACGATTTTTTACGAAAAAAATTTTGCGAAAATAAAAAATTTCTCTACACCGAAATATAGAGAAATAAAACGTCGTAAACGATATTTTTATGTACTTAAAAGCAGAGCCGTTTAACTCATGATACCGCGAGCTGCGCTCGCGTGTACCAAGCCCGCAAGGGCTGACAAACGACGACAAAGTCGGAGTGTGGAGCGCGGACAAGGTTTCCCCCGCCCGTCGATAACTAAAGTCACGAGGATGTGGCGGTAAATTTCTCAAAAGGGGAGCTTAAAAATGCGGTGGAAAAACTGGATAGTCTGAAGTACAACTATGCAAAACGTGGATTTAACACACGAATCTTGGAGGAGCTGGACGAGCTGGATTTTGCCAGACAGTACAATTCCATTTTCGGTTCAAAGTATTTGTATATTAAAAATGCTGATACAAAAAATCATGTAATCGTAGACGCAGATGGCAAAAAACACGACATCGCACCTGATGAAATCCAGGTCTGGCATACCGGCAGGCTGGTATGCATGGACACATCTAAGTTAATTCTATCTGAATCCGAAACTGCTGCCGTAAGACTCTGACGGCAGCAGTTGTCTTTCTGAAAAATCTTAAAAATATCTTCAAAAATATCTTCAAAAAATTTGCAAAATCCCACAAAAAAAAGTCTCTAAAAAAATCCGCAAAAAACGGCAAAACAAACAGCTTTTTCAGCATATTAAATATGCAAAAAAAGTGGAGGTGATAACGATGAGTTTGGATAAAGTAATAGCATCCGGAAAAGAACATCGGAAACCATATCAGGGTGGAAAAGCTTACTGTCAGTCATGCCGGAATCACGGCGGCTGCACGTGGTGCCTCTCAAACAGAACACACAAATACAACAAAAAAATAGAAGCATTAAAGCTAGAGGAGAAAGAATTTGAGCAGAAGATTCAAGATTGAACGCGATTGTTATGAAGATGAGAACTACTTGTACAAAAAGGGGCATGTCACTTTCCAGCCAGGTCTGACTGTACTAGTCGGCTGCAATGGCTGCGGGAAGACAACCCTGATGAAACAGCTGGAAAACATTCTAAAAAAAGACAGAAAAAAAGCAAGGGTGTTTCGTTATGAAAACGAAATCCATGGCGGGCATTCGTCAATGCAGGAAGCAATGTTTTACGGCGATATGTCCTTTGTGGCAGCAAGTGTCATGTCAAGTGAGGGCGAAAAGATTTCGTTAAATATGCAGAAAGCGGCCGCAAAGATTGGAAGCCTGATGAAGAAATCCCCGGATATTGATGAATTCTGGCTACTACTTGACGGGGTTGACAGCGGATTCAGCATTGACGCAATTGAGGATTTGAAACGTGGCCTATTTGACACGATTTTTGAAATGTATCCGGATAAGGAAATCTACATTATCGTCAGTGCGAATGAGTACGAAATGGCGCGTGGAGAGATGTGTTTTGACGTAGTGAACTGCCGGTATGTGAACATCAAATCTTATGACAGATACAGAAAGATTGTCATGAAGTCAAGAGAATATAAAGATGCAAGAATTGAAGCAGTAGTTAAGAGAAATGAAGCCAGAGAAGAAGACGAAGCTCCTGATGAAGATGAAGAGGATGACGAGGTAGAGCCCGGCAGCCTGAGAGATTCGATAGACAAAATTTGGAAGAAAAAACGCTGAGTTTTGGACGTGGCGATAATTCAACATACTGAAAACAAAAAAACAAGATAGGAGGAATTTTTATGGCAATTTATGTAACAGGTGACACCCATGGCGCTGATAAATTTGGATTTCACAGCGTTGATGGGTTTGTAAATCGATTGAATATGGAATCATTTCCTGAACAGAAATTCATGACAAAAGAAGATTACGTTGTTATCTGCGGTGATTTTGGCGGTGTGTGGAATTATGCCGGAGAAACACCGAAAGAAAAGCATGACCTGGACTGGCTTAATACACGAAATTTCACGACACTTTTTGTGCCTGGAAATCACGAAAATTATGACCGCTTGATTGGTCTTGAAGATAAAGATGTTATCAACGCATGGATGTATGCAGGGATGAGCGATAAGGATAAAAAGAAAATCTTAAACGGATATCCTCAGAAAGCCTGGAATGGTGGGATGGTGCGTGAAATCCGTCCATCTGTCCTGATGCTTGAAAGAGGGTATGTGTTTAACATTGACGGCTGCAAATGCTTTGCCTTTGGCGGGGCGAGAAGCCATGATATCAGCGGCGGGATTCTGAAGGCAGAGGATTTTGAAAGTAAAAAACTTGCTAACAAAGAAGCTGAAAGATGGAATCTTGAAGGAAAGATGTTCCGTGTAAATCATGTTTCATGGTGGGGACAGGAGATGCCTGAGCAAATGGAAATGGAGCGCGGCTGGGCTATGCTTGAAGATGAGAAATATAAGGTTGATTTTATCTTTTCACATGACTGCCCGGCATCTGATAAGTTTTTTGTGCTCCGACAAAACTGCCCGGATGAGCTGAACAAGTATCTTGAACAGGTAAAGCAGAAGGTTGATTACAAAAAATGGTTTTTCGGACACTATCATGAGAACATGATGATACCTGGAAGTAAAGACCTGCTGCTGTATGAACAGATTGTTCAGATTAACTGATTGGCGGTGGTTGTATGTCAATCCGGAAAGAAAAAGAAGAGATTTGCGGAAGACTCTCTACGAGAGTCGTCTACATTACAGAAGACGGAAAGCGGTTTTGTCAGGAAAGCGAAGCTTTCCTGCATGGTGAGTATCTGAAATGGCAGCAGACAGCCAGGAAAATGGGCGTCAAGTGTATCGATGGAGGGTATTATTGTAAGAACGAACAGGCATTGGCTGCCGTCGTAATTATGATATCGTATAAAACAGGCCGGTATGACTGGAAACAGAAGAAGTTTGTCAAATATGATAACTACCAAAATTACAGATTTTCCGGCCCGGACTGGTATTTCTTCGAGCACGATGCAGGCAAGCCGTATCCTTATGGATACAGTGTTAAGTCCCTGACGCAGAAGAAGCAGGAATTCGCCGAATGGCTTAAAAAATACGAGGAGAAAGTGTAGTAGCTTTCTCTTTTTTTTGGATTTTTTTCTCACTTTCTTTTTTTGGCATATTGGATATGTAAATGTTACCGAAAAATCGGTAAAGAAAGAGAGGAATTAACAAATGGAAAGATACTTTAAATTTTCTGAATTGTCAAGACTGGAGCAGCAGATGTATTACAATTACATATATCTGTTTTTGATGGAGGCAAATATGCAGTACCCGGCGTTTTCTGCCTGGTATGGCAATTTGTTTACCGATGACATGCGATTAAAACCGGAGCGTGAAATCATAGTCTGCGAAAAGGAGTATGAGATTGCCGGGGTCACAATCCTGAAATCTACAAAAGAAGAGTCAAAAATATGTACGATGTATGTTGCAGAACAGTATCGTCATAATGGCCTCGGAAGAAGGCTGATGGAATTAAGCCTTGAGTGGCTGGAGAACGATAAACCGGTGATAACGCTTGATAAGAGCAAGGAGCCAGATTTTGCGGGCATCCTTAAACACTTTGGCTTTGTATTGCAGGAAGAAAATTGCGGATTATATAATCCGGGAAAGGTAGAACTTATATACAACGGGAAAAGCTGAGCCGAAGGCTCAGTTTTTTTTGTGGGAGGTTGCGGAAAAACAGGGAAGAGGTTGGAGGATGAAATAGATTTGTAAAAATGAATGTTGCTGAATGCCGGGAGGCTGAGATTTGCTCTGTAAGAAAAGCTGAATTGCGGCGCGAGATGTTTGCCGGCTGGCGCCGGGAGAAATTAACCTGGCGGTCAGAAGACGTTGGGCTCTGTAAAGAAGCAAGATGGAAAGAAGTTGGCAGCTGAAGGAATACCTGTTTTTTCCCGGATGAAATGCTCGTCTGCGTATGCTGTTCGCAAGCTGTCTGAATGCTGCTGCCTGTATACTGCCCTGTCCGCAACGTCTGGTCGGTTGCCTGCATTTTTTGCCGATTAGAAAAAATGCACAAAAGAAGCCTCAAAAAAGCCTTTTTTCTTAATAAAACCAGAAAGAAATTGGTAAAAATACACAAAAACAAAGCAAAAACAGGGCCATATTATACGTCCAAAAAGTGTTTCATTTTCAAAATTTTTTAGCATATTATTCTTGTAATCGAAGATAAGCACCCGGCGAAGCCGGAAGACAAAAAGGAGAGAGAAAAATGATTACAAGAAAAATTAAGATTGAGACTATCAGTAAAGTTAAAGATTTTGTAAACGAAATCAGCAAGGTTGATGTTAACGCTGATTTAAGCAATCCGGACAGACGGTACATCGTTGATGCAAAATCTATTCTCGGAATCTTAAGCCTGGATATCTCTCATGTAATGAATCTGACGATTTATGATGAGGAGAAAAACGCAGGAAAGTATGAAAAGATTTTTGAGAAATTTGGAGTGAAAGACAATAACTAGAATTCGAGACAGCATGGCGGCAGAAGGCCGCTTTTTTTTGTTGTGTGAAAGAATTGGCATATTAAAAATGATATTAAATTATTTTTTTTATATGCTGAGTTTTTCAGCAAGAAAGAGAGGAAAATTATGATGATTAATATGACAAAGAATTATGGAGAACTTGTTGGAAACATTGATGCCGCAATGGTAAATAAGGCAAGAAATATCTTGGTTGAATTGCCTAAGACTTATCCGATGCCACAGTACAAGAGTCAGACCAGTGGTCTGATGTGCTATCCAGTAGAAGAAGCACTTCAGGCGTGGAGCTTATCAGTTGATGACGATAGACTGCTTCTGGCGATGGCGGCCGTTGCTTCCATGGCAGATTACGTTGACGGCGTCGGCATTGCAATGCCGGTCACTGCCGATGTGATGGCCGTTATAAAGTTCGTGGCTCATCTGCTGGATGCCGAGGAGAGCGGCCCGGTATATATGCGTCACGAAGTATATCATGGCGAAGAGCGGGCATTCTCTTATGTCATCAGAGTAATCTAAGATTTCAGAGTCAAGACCGAAATGGTTTTGGCTCTTTTTTTGTTGTGGAAGTGCGGAGATAAACAAAAAAAGCATAAAAAAAAATTGGAAAAAATAATCGTGGTTGGGGAAAATTTCGGCATTTTGTATGTGTAAAAAAAATAGAAAAGAGGGAAAGCATATGACATACAAAACTGGAGACCAGGTGCGGGATGAAGTCAAAATACCAATGCATAAATTGATGTTTCAAAAGATAAAAAAGACATGTGAGTTTGGAAAGCCAGGCTGGATTATATTGGGTGAGAGTAAAAATGAGTTCACATCATGCTTTATAGAAGATTTTGATTTGATTGAAAAGTATTTAGATTTCGCTAATTCGCATATTCCATCAAATCGTAAACAATCACATTCAATTTCTGTGGGAATAAGACCCTCCAAAATGATTACTCTAACTTTTTGGGAAAATTACCTTGCGATAAAAACATATAAAGATATTGATAGTGTACATCTTTCTTTAAGCTTGAGCAAAGACGAATATACGATAAAATGTTATGGCAGTAAGGATATTACGATTCTCATCTATCCGGATGGAGCAGTAATGACGGCAAGACCGAATTTTGACCGCAAATATTACCCAACAACCGTTAAAAATGTAATACAAAGATTGCCAGGTGATATTCAAAAAGCATTGTTTGAGGAGCTTGCAGGAAATAGCCTGTTGTACAAAGATTTTATGACCGATACTTTTTTGGCTACAATGAGGCTGACTGATTTGGATAAGAAATTCAATAAGCTTGACTATTTCAAGAGCGTATTCCAGGATGTTGATTTTCCAAAGACAGCAAACAAAATGAACTGTTATGAACTATATGCCATTGGATGCGCGGCGAAATATATTAAGCCGGAACAGGCTGGATTGCTGTTTGAAAAAGAATATCGGGTTGATAAAGTACAGGATTTTATACCGTCAAAACGAAGATGTAAAGAAATTGGGAAAAATTATATAAAAAGTATATTAAAGCAAAAAACAACTTAAGAGGTTCTTTATGAGTTCGATTTTTTTATCGATGATTATGTAGAAATGGCCATGGAATTAAAAGAAAAAATAGATATAAAAGCAGGAAAGAAAAAGATACGGAAGCTGCATGATGAATATGCGGAGCGGCTGTTGAAGAAAAAACACAGGGGAAAAATAAAGATTCCGGAAACACCGTTAAAATATCTGAAATTGCCAAAAGAGTTTATTTTGCTGGACACGCCTGGGGCGTTATATCAAGAGCAGAAGCGGCAGCATAATTGTGTGTCGTCTTATATTGGACGTATTAAAAAAGGCTCCTGTATTATTTATTCTGCAGACATTAATGGCGAGCATGTGACAATAGAAATCAGATACAGAAAAACAAGAGGAAAATATACTTTTATCGTGCCTCAGTGCTTAAAAATGTGGAATGAATGTTGTTTAGAAGAAACTCTGAAATATGTGAAAGAACAGGTAAAGGAAGCGGGAGAGCAGCAGGCGGTGAAAAAATACGAAAGGAAAATAGAAAGAAAGGCTAAAAATCAATAGCATACTGTCGGCAGCGGGCCAAAATCAGAAATGGTTTTGGCTTTTTTTTTTGTGTAGAAAAAATGGAAAAAGAAAATAAAATTTGGCTGATGCCTGAAAGAAGATAAGTTTGGCAAAAAATGTTTGACCTGATACAAGATTCAGCATATTAAAACAAATCCAAAAAATGGAGGCGTTTTAATAGATGAAGAAAGATTTTGTGTCGCTGGAAGAGGCGAGGCCGGATTTGGCGAAGGAATGGAATTATGAAAAGAACGGGGATTTGAGGCCGGAGGATGTGAGTTGTGGAAGCAAAAAGAAAATTTGGTGGAAATTACCTTATGATGTTCCGGATGATTATCCGGTTGAGCATTTAAGAGGGAAGCATTTTGATTTTGAATGGCAAGCTACAATAAAAGACCGAAACAGGGGATTAAATTGTCCATTCCTAAGTGGACGTGCAGTATGGAAAAATTTTAACGATTTACAAACAGTAAACCAGGAACTTGCACAACAATGGCATCCGACTAAAAATGGAAATTTAAAACCGGCTGATATAACCGCTGGCTCTGGCAAAAAAGTATGGTGGTTATTGCCATATGATGTACCGATGGACTATTCAGTTGAATCATTGAGAGGAAAACATTTTGATTTTGAATTGATAGCAGTAATTTCTGACCGTAAGAATAATCATGATTGCCCATATTTAAGTGGAAACGCAGTATGGACTGGTTTTAATGACCTTAAGACAAGAAACCCAGAGCTTGCTGCGCAATGGCATCCGACTAAGAATGGAAAATTAAAACCAACGCAAGTTACTGCTAACTCACACAAAAAAGTATGGTGGTTGCTCTCTTATGATGTTCCAATGGATTATCCAATTGAACACTTGAGGGGTAAACACTTTAATTTTGAATGGCAGGCTATAATAAAAAATAGAAATAATGGAATCGGTTGTATATACCTCTCTGGAAAGTCGGTGTGGAAAGGGTTTAATGATTTGCAAACAGTAAACCCAGAGCTTGCGCAACAATGGCATACTGCTAAAAATAGAAATTTAAAACCGACACAAGTTACTTCTAATTCACATAGAAAAGTGTGGTGGATACTGTCTTATGATATTCCAGGTGATTATCCAATTGAGCACCTGAGGGGTAAACATTTTGATTTTGAATGGGAAAGTACAATAGCACATCGTAATAATGGACGTGATTGCCCATATTTAAATGGTAAGGCGGTATGGCCTGGTTTTAATGACATTGCAACAATAAATCCAGAACTTGCGGCTCAGTGGCATCCTGTAAAAAATGGAAATTTAAAACCAACAAAAGTCACGATAGGCTCAAAAAAGAAAGTGTGGTGGATATTACCTTATGATGTTCCAGATGATTATCCGATTGAACACTTGAGAGGTAAACATTTTGATTTTGAGTGGAAGGCATCTGCCAATGAGCGGAATTATAACGGATGCCCATATTTTAGCGGAAAAGCAATATGGGAAGGGTTTAATGATTTACAAACAGTGAATCCAACACTTGCGAAAGAATGGCATCCCACAAAAAACAGAGGTTTAAAATCAACACAGGTTACTGTGAATTCAAATAGAAAAGTCTGGTGGTTATTATCATATGAAGACCATAAAACAGGAAAATATTTTAATTTTGAATGGCAAGCGACAGTGTATAGTCGTAATCAAGGTGTAGGTTGTCCATATTTAACTATTTATAAAGGCGAAGAATATATAAAACAATATCTTGAAAAAAATAATATTTCATTTAATGTTCAACAAAGATTTTCTGATTTGCGTGGAACTGGCGACGGCCAGTTATCATATGACTTTTCAATGCCTGACAAAAAATATGGGTATATTTTGATTGAATACAACGGCATCCAACATTATGAATCAGTTGAATATTGGGGCGGCGAAGCCGCATTAAAAAAACAAAAAGAACACGATAAAAGAAAACGTGACTACACCAAAAAGCATGGCTATAAACTGATTACTGTTAAATATACATATGACACATATGAAAGTGTTGAAGAATACCTTGATAAGGAACTTAAAAAGCTTGGCGTCATAAATGATACTAAAAAAGAAGAGGCTAAAAAAGAAGAAAACGTAAATGACGCAGCATAAATAGAACGTCTTACCACAGCCGGCTTCGCCGGCTGCTTTTTGCTGTACATTTTTGCTGTACAAAAAGAAAATAAAGAAAGCAAAAAAATGAAAAAGAAAGTCAAAAATCCTAAAAATTCAGCATATTAACATAAGAACAAAAAAAAGGAGCCAAAAAAAGGAGCCAAAAAGGAGCCGAACCGGAATGGAAAGGAGAGGCTGAAAAATAAAGAAAAGATGCTGTCTTAACAGCAGTAAATCTTGGTGATGATACTGATACTGTCGGCGCTATAACAGGCGGAATTGCTGGCATTATCACAATGGCGCGTAAAACCACGGCCAACATAAATATGCATCGCTTAGATTTGCATATTTAGTTGTCCGTCGGATGTAAGCGCCGGTTTTATTTTTTAAAAAATCCGCAAAACTTTCATCTGTTTGATAAAATCTGGCATATTAAATATGTGGATAAAGATATGAAAGGAGGTATATGATATGCGTACATTTAAAATGATAATCAGCCCTACAAAAAATAAGAAAGATGCTGCGTTCTGTCAGTACTTTAAGACAAATACCGCAGATTCCAAATGTATGTATAATACTGCCAATTTTTATATCCGTAATACGATGACTGGTTTAAAAAAGTCCCCGGAGGAACGTACACCACTGGAAACCGAAGTGCTGCATTACGTATTTACCGGTATTCAGAAAGCCAATGAGGTTATTGGTCAGAAGAATATGAAGAAGAAATTTGCAGAGCTGAAGCTTGCTGAGGTAGGCGGTATGCAATCTGCAGTTGCAGCTTTTTCTATTGTAAGCCATGAACCATTCCAGTATCCAACCGCGAAGAAATGGTTTTTGTCATACGGGACACTTGATGCTATTTTTAAGTTTACAGATAATCCCATATATAGACGCATGAACAGCCAGGTCAATCAGAATGCAATACGCAAGGCAGTTGCTGCATGGCAGGGATATTTTGAGTCTTTAAAGGCATACAAGAAGAATCCGGCAGGTTTTACCGGAAAGCCAAAGATTCCCGGATACAAGCAAGATGAGGAATATATTGCATGGTTTTCAAAGCAGGTGGCGAAGCTGAAGGAAGAAGATGGCAGATACTATATTCAATTCGTAAACAATCCTGACAGATTTGAAATCGGGAAGGCATCTTTGTATGGTGATTTGAAATACGTCAAAACTGAAGTAAAGGCTATGTATGGAAAATACTATATTCTTATCACATTTGATGACAAGATTGCTGAAGTAAAAGTTCCTGAAAATCCGAAGCGAATCCTTGGTCTTGACCCTGGGGTAAATAATTTTCTTGGTGTCGCAAACAATTTTGGTGGTGCCCCGTTTGTGATGAATGGCCGTGCAGTAAAGTCTGAGAATCAGAGGTTCAACAAGAAGCGAGCGAAGCTCATATCCTCTGTTACAAAAGGCAGTAACAGTAAGACCTCTGTAAAATACAGCAAGCAGCTGAACATTTTAAGCCAGAGGAGGGAGTCGTTCCTGCGTGATTACTTCTATAAATGCGCATGGTATATCTGCATGTATGCAAAAGCCGCAGATGTTGACGTGATAGTGATGGGTCACAATGACGGCCAGAAGCAGGAAATCGACCTTACAGATAACGTAAATCAGGATTTTGTGTCTATCCCATACACAAAATTTATCACGATTTTAAAAACAGTTGCCTCAAAATGCGGGATTGCTGTAGTAATCAGGGAAGAAAGTTATACATCACAGGCGAGCCTTCTTGATATGGACGATATACCAACATACAAGAAAGGCAAGAATAAGAAGTATGCGTTTTCTGGGAAGAGGATTCATCGCGGCCTTTACAGGTCAAAGAATGGAACTCTTTTGAACGCTGATATCAACGGAGCCGCAAACATCCTCCGTAAGGAATACCCAAACGCATTTGACGGTATCAAAGATTTTACATATTTGTGTATTACTACTATCTCTATTAGTTATAAAGATTTGTATAAAAATGCAAAGGCCTGCGCTGGCAGACCAAAACAGTATAAATATCACAAATCTGGCAGATACACTGTCGTTAGACATATGGAACGCAGTCATAAAAAATGTGAGTACCGTAAGCTTTGGGGAAAAGGAAAGTTTGGCTGGAGGCCAGATAAGAATAAACAGGATACACAGCAGGAAAAAGCTGCGTAGATATAAAAAAAGGTAATCCCCGTAACAGGGGATAGAGGGATAGTGTTAGTCCTGCGAGGCGAATTCGGCCTCGCGAAGAAGCCTCGGTCAATCACTTACGGTCTTGATGCTATTCCGGAAGAGTGGATTTCAAAATTGGTCAATAAGATGATGGTGTTTAATGCTGCAAGCGATTTGTACAAGAAATGCAATAAGGATAATATCATCGATAACCTTGATTTTTCTAGTTGTAAATGATTCAACGAAGAACGTGGAATCCCCGTTCGGAGTCTGGTTACGAGCGCGAAGCGCGAGTTATCAAAAAAATAACCAAAACCAGGAGGTAAAAACACATGAGACAATTGATAATCGCAAGAAAAGATTTAAACATGTCTGCCGGAAAGCTGTCATCTCAGGTATCTCATGCGTCTATGGCGTTTCTAACAGCGCCGCTTAGGGATGCGAAAGGCGATAAAAATAGGATAAAAAGAACTGAAAACGGTGAATATGTATTTGAGTTAAAAATGGACGCGGAGACTTACGATGATTGGGTTTGCGGGATTTTTACAAAAACGGTATGCGAGGCAAAGAACAGGAACCATCTGTTGAAGGCGAAGAAGATGGCGGAAGAGATGGGGATGGAAGATGGGAAAGACTTTTTCCTGATTAAAGATAACTGTTTGACGGAGCTGGAGCCGGAAGAGGTGGATGAGAATGGTGTTGGAAGGACGCTGACGTGCATTGGATTCAGACCGCTGCCGGATGATGTGGCGCATGAAATAAGCAGGAAGTTTCAGCTGTATAAATAAGGATGACAGGAGATGGAAGAGAAAATAAGAAATGATGCAGAAAATAATACGGAAAATAAGAAAAAGCTGACTTCTCATTTGGATGAACTGGTAGACAGTATGACAACGAAGCCCGGCTGCGGCCCGGTATTTTCTGGATTGAATGTTTTGCCGGATATGATTAAGGAATATGACATGCTTGATGAGATGATAAAAAACGACCCGGCTCTTGCAGAAGAAATGAGAAGAGAAGAGGAAAAAGAAATCGTTGTAGAGGATATAACGCTGGAGGAAATATTGGAGGATATTTCTAATGGAGCATTAGTGAATTTTGGAAATAGTAATCTGGAAGAAATGATACGGGAAAGAGAAAGGGAACGGATGCGTGTATGATTCGGTGAACTTACGTTCACCTTCACCAGACGTGGACGGGGTTTCTAACTTCCCGTACACGTCCAGTAACCTCCGAGCCAACAGACAACCGAAGATTGGCCGCGGTCTCCCGTCCATCGATGATGGACGAAAAGCTGGCGAAGCAAATAGAACAACACAAAAAACGCTGGAAAGAACATCCTGAGGAGTGCCCGGCTGAAATTAATTCTATGTCAGATGAAGAGGTGTATGAGGGCATCAGAAACTGCACTTTTCTGGACACTGAAATTCCTGGCGAATCAAGGGAAGAGTTTGTAAGAAGACTGAAAAAAGAAAAAAGCAAAAAAATAAATAAAAAAATAAGTGAAAAAGACAAAGAATAAATGGAAAAATAAATAGAAAAACAAAACAACAGGCCGATTAATCGGCCTGTTTGTGTGTGCTGGATAAGATTCAGAAAAAATTAGTGGTCTTCGCCATATCCACGAAGAACGACTTTGCCGGCCTCGTCTACAACCTCAATCAGACATCCTGGCTGCCAGCCTTTGTATCTGAGAGGCTTGACTTTTCCAAACTCTGACATACAGTCAAAAATTTCATAACTCTCGCCGTGACAATCGTCCATGTTGATATAGTCAATAAGACGCTGTGGAGTCATTAACGAAGCAACAAATTCATCATCAATCATGTGCTGTACCAAGAACAGAGAGCATTCACTCATTGTGGATGGTTCGTCATCATTGTCGTTATCCGTAAAAAGTTCGTAATTGTAATCTGTGTAAAATTCTTCTTCTTTTGCCATATTACATTCTCCTTTCTTACTGCAATTCATCGTAATCAAAAATCATCGGTATTACCTTTTCCTGATACCATTTTTGCTCTGATTCAAAAAAATCAATAAGCGGTGCGTAATCGTGTTTATTCTGCGCTGCACTGAGATACCGGTAATACTTAATTTTGTTCTCGTCTCTGATGATTACAGGCGTAATGTTTGCATCAAGACATTGTTTCAGCAGAATCATGCGCCCGACACGGCCATTTCCATCCTGAAATGGGTGAATATTTTCAAAGACTGCGTGGAATTTCGCAATATCTCTCAGTTCAACTTTCTTTTTGCCTGTATACTCGGTAAGTAGAGCTTCAACCATTGCCGGTACTTCTTGTGGAAGAGCAGTGGTAATATCGCCGACAAGATTTGCACGTTTTTTCCAGTCTCCGACTGCATATCCGTTTGCCATATCTTCAAAAACGCCCTCTTTGAGGTTTTTATGCATACCTTTGATGATATCTGCAGTAAGCGGTTCGCCTGCGTGCTTCATCATGTAGTTAAACATCTTAAAATGACCATTCATTTCCTCCACGTCTTTTGCTCTGAAGATTGTGTCTTCATCGTCTGCGAAAAAAGTACCGGTATCGAATAATGATGCGGTCTGCTTTTCTGTTAATGTACTTCCCTCAATCTTATTGGAGTTGTAAGCCATGCTGCGCTGCGTAAAGCCGTATGCTCCACTGCGGTCATGGTTTTGAAACTCAATCGTGAGGCGTTTTTTTAATCTTTCTGTGAATTTTTTGTCCTGCATTTTGCATTCTCCTTTCTTGTTTGTCATGTATATTCAATATGCAAAATGTAGCATCTGTTAGCAAATTGCGGATGTATTCAGTATATCATACAACGTGGGAAAAGAAAAACAAAAAAGACGCTTTTGGCGTCTTTTCTGTTATCCTGGCTGCTCGACCAGGAAGGGTGATATGCATTGCTGTTGTAGTATAGCACTGACGAAATGCACTGTCAATGCGAAATCGAGATTTTTGGCTTATTTTGTCTTACAATAAGTCATCAGTCTCTGTTTCTGATAATGTATCTTCCTTTTTCCATTTCCACTGCGTTTCTTCTGTAATATCAGTAATTTTCTTTCCGTTGTATGTAAAAACAGAAGTTCCCTGAATGGCTGATACATTTCGGAGCTTTTCAGCAAGCGGCGAGAGAGAAGTGGTCTCGCCGTTGTACTCCACTTTATTCTTTTCTGCGTCTACGACCGTCACCCTAACGGAATCGTCGTCAATAAACACAAGCTCGGCCCCGACTGGTATACCGCATTTTTGGAAATTAATCGTCGGCCTTTGCTTCCTCCCGCTGCTGCCTGAGCCGTGAGTCTGCCTCTTGGAGCTTCCTGCGGTGGTTTCGCCTTGTCTTTGAGCCACTCGCTTCAGCTTATCTGCGCTGCCTGATATAATGGCGATGGCCTCAAGCAATCGATAAGCCTTTTCTGCTGACATGGCGAAAAATTCCCGGTTCTTGGCAAGACGTAGCTTTGGGTTCAGTGTGTCTATCAAATATGGCAGAGTACCACGTCCATAGGATATGATATTACTTAGATTTATTATACCGCATGGGCATGGGTGAATGCCTTTTTTAATTCGTGTGTTATTAAAAAATCCGCAGAAAATTTTACTTTTTCATAAAAATTCGGCATATTAATAACAGAAGATTTGAAAGGAGGACATCCATTATGTTAAATGCAATCCCGATGGTAATATCAAAAGAATCATTTGGACGGATTTTTACATTTGCTGAAGATAATTCTGCTCTTGCTAAAAATCTGTATAATGCTGCCCTTTTTCGAATCCGCCAGGTCTTTACCGGATGGAATAAAACAAAACGAACAGATTTGGAACAGCTTGTATTTGATGAATTAAAACAGACAGAAGCCGTATATAAAAGTTTTAAGCCACGCCATGTCCTCTCATATGCTGCACTTGATAAAATCATGAGAGCAACGGGTAACCCTGACTTCTTTGCCGGGCTTCCGATGCAGACCGCACAGCAGGTTTTGAAAGATGCGGTGCATGATTTTAAGGCATGGCTTGACAGTTTAAAGGAATACAAGAAAAACCCATCCAATTACACCGGGAAGCCTAAAATGCCGGGATACTGCAAATCAATCCGTAAGACTTTTACAGTTACAAATCAGGATGCCGTGATTTATCCGGTTATTGATAAAAATGGATGTATTACAGGCAATGAATTAAAACTTCCAGGTTTTAAGAAAAAAGAACGAGTCCCGGTTAATTATATTGACCATAAGTCAAATTTACGTATGATGACGTTTAAGCCTTATTATGATAAATATATAATGACCTTTGTGATTGAGGATATGGCACCACCATTTTATCCTGATATGCCTTATATGGCAGGGCTTGACTTTGGAACAGACAACATCGCAGCTATAGCATGTACAGATAATTCATCTGTAATATACAAGGGCGGTGCAGTACTGTCATCAAATCAATTCTTTGCTAAGAAAAAAGCAAAGGCAGTCTCATTAATCACACAAGGTCACTCAAAAATGCATGCAGAATCGGAATATCTGCTTACGCTTTCACGTAAACACAGCTGCTTCATAAAAGACCAGATGCATAAAATCAGTACAGAGATTATCAGATACTGTGTTAAACATCGCATCGGGATTCTTGTGATTGGCGTCAACAAGCTCTGGAAACAGAAATCAAGTATTGGCAGAAGGAACAACCAGAACTTTGTGTCTGTTCCACATTTCCAGCTTCGCCAGATGATAGAATATAAAGCACTTCGTGCAGGAATAGATGTCATCGAACAGGAAGAGAGTTATACTTCAAAAGCAGATATTACTGCGTCTGATTATATGCCTGTTTACGGAAAAGAAAAGTGTCGCCCGGTATTTTCCGGACGACGTATTGAACGCGGGTTATATTCATGCAAAGAAGGATACTGCATCAACGCAGACTGCAATGGAGCGGCAAACATCCTCAGAAAGGCAATTCCGGATGCATGGAAAGACACATCAGACTTTCACTTTCTTGCAACACCGGAAAGCATTGGGTTTGCCATGCTGAATCCTGCAGATTCACACAAGAAATATAAGCAGCACAACAACTGGATTTTTGTTTCCGCTGATACTGCTGGCTGTTCTTACAGACCTGCCGCATAGTTAAATAATGCGTCTTTATGCACGCGCTTTAAAAGCAAAGCATAAACCAAAGTATTCCTTAGGCATCATTTGCCAATGGATAGGGGGCTTGGTGAATAGTCCTTTGTTAGCACGGCCAGCATATGGCTCATCTGTCTTATGCTCGAGAGACGAAAGTGGCACGGCTTCAAGAACAAAACCTTTTACCGGTAACTCCTGGAGGTATTTTTCGGAGCTTCGCTCCGTTTTAGATATCACCTCTATAGGAGCAATGCACCGCATAGGGGTGGAGACTTCATCAGCTCGTGCAGCTTCTTATCCTCCAGCTGCCCTGATGTCTCGTATGTTGCATATATTTCGTACTCAAAAGGTAGGGCAGTAGTGCTTAACTGTTTTCGGCGAGCCTCCACATCGGAGGCATAGTCAATCTTGACCATGTCGTGCAGGCACGGATTGGTCATTACATATATGTATCCTTCTGACATTGTCTTCTCCTTTCCTGTTAGTATGGCAATTCACGCATCTTCCATCTGTGAGCGGGCGATAACAGCGTGTCTTTTTTCAGAGATTTTCGTTTATTAAAGTTGTCGTAAGTGACCGAGTCAGCTCCATGATAGAAAGATGCCGCCGTTGTATTTTTCTGGACAGGAACAGGAATTTCTTTCGGGTTTCTGTAATATTTTGGTCTCCAAATATAGCCTGCCATTACTTCGCCTTCGGCAGAAACACTTTTATCCTGCCGACCAGACGGTAATCAGGATTTGTCTTTCTGATTTCTTTTTCTTCTTCTGTTTCTTCCTCTGGTTTGATTCTTACCTTGATGCCGCGGTAATGCGTATCTGTTTTTGTTAAAATCTCTTCAACGGTTCCGTATGTAAGATTGCCGTTTTCATAATCTTCTTTTAAAAGAACAGCAACACGCTGTTTTGGATGTACTTTGCTTCTAATCTGATAATTTTCCATAGTTTTTCCTCCTGATGATTAGATTCGATTATGCTACCGCATCGATTTTTTAATTTTTTCTATTTCTATCTTGATTCTTCGCCGTCCAATCCATGTTTTTGCGTAGTCACTGCGCCTCATCTTTTGGAGTTCGGCAATACGTTTGTTTGAATCGTCTTTTCCCTGCATCGGCATAACCTCCTTTTTGTATATATCTAATATGCTGAAAAAAATAAAAACTGTAACGCAAAAATATGTAAAATTTTCCGGCTTTGCAGCGCCAGCCCGCAGACAATAAAAAACCCGCAAAAAAAATCTCTTTTCATAAAAAATTCTGCATATTGTATGTGAGAAAAAAAAGAAAAGAGGGAAAGTGTATGTTCCAGTTGTTCGACCTGAAAAATGATTCGGTGAACTTACGTTCACCTTCACCAGACGTGGACGGGGTTTCTAACTCCCCGTGCAATCTCCGAACTAATAGACAACAGGAGGTTGGCCGCGGTCTTCCGTCCATCGATGATACAGAAACACCGACAAGACCTAAAAAGGAGGGGAAAAAGATGGAAGAAAAAGCAAGGATTCCTAAAAAAGAAGAGAAAATAGAGCAAAAAAAAGAAGATGTCAAAATAAACAAAACACGGCATTGTCAGAATATCTATGTTAAGGCAATCGGTATGATTAAGCAGGTAAATACAATGCTTGATACATTTGAAGGGATTGGCCTAAAGATGGATTTTGACGATGATAAAACTCCTGTCGGGAAAGTGATGAACGTAATGTTACAGAACCCGAAAGATATTGCATGTGAAGCCCTTGGCGTTGAACTGCGGGAAGAGAAAGGGTATAACGTTGGAATCAGCGATGACCATCTGCTGCCGGTAACACTTGAAGTATATTATCCGGCAAGCGGAAAAGTGGAGTTCTCAATCACATTTGAAAGCCTGTGGGATTTGCTTGACCGGGCTGGTCAGGATGCTGAATGTGCAAAGAACATTTGGGACTGCTTTGTGAATGAAAAAGAAGAAGCAAGAGAAACTCTTAAAAATAAATATAATGCGACAGGCTTCGGGGAGGTAGATGAGAAGTGAGATTTTGGAAGAGAAGAGAAAAAGATGGCGAAAGTGCCATGTGGAAATATGCAAAATACGCAGTTGTTGCAGTATGCGTCATTGGAATCGGGGCTAACAGTATCAATGTAATCCCGACCGGGTATACCGGGGTTAAATCAACATTTGGAAAAATATCAGAAAAAGAATTAACAACAGGGATTCATATTTCTGTGCCGTTTGTTCAGCATATTCAGACAATCAGTAATAAACAGCAGGACAGAAGATGTGAGGGGAAAATCTGGGGTGAAACTTCAGACAAGACGCCGGTATATGGTGAGAACGTCACCGTAACATACAGTATTTCGCCTGAAAAATCTGCGTGGTTGTGTGCAAATGTAACCGATACGGACAATCTGATTAAGGGAAGCATGGTTGCTTCTGCAATGAAGGCAGCGATGGCTGAGTTAGCGCCTGAAGACGTAACTAACCGAGGAAAGATTGAGCCGCTGACGCAGAAGAAACTGGAAGAAGTGCTTAATACAAAATACGGAAAAGATGCGATAACGCTGTATCAGGTCATCATTGAGAATATGGACTTTGAAGACGAATACAATGCGGCAATCCAGCAGAAGTCTATCGCTCAGCAGACTGCTGCAAGACAGGAGATTGAGAACAAAACGGCGATTAAAAAAGCTGAAGCGGATAAGACTGTAGAAATCAAAAAAGCCGAAGCAAAAGCTGAAAAAATGAGAATTGAAGCTGAAGCGCAGGCTAATGCAAATAAAGAGCTGGCAGACAGTATTTCCGATGCGTTGATTGATTATCAGAAAATAGAGAAGTGGGATGGAAAGCTTCCGAAAGTCACTGGCAGCAATGCGATTGTAAGTCTGGACGAAGATGAGAATGCTGCGGATGCAACTGGCTCAGGAGATTCTGGAAATTCAGAGAAATAAAAAGAAGAAAAAAGAAAAAAGAGGGCTGCGGCGCGAAGCGCCGCGGCCCTTACTGCATAAGGCTTTTCAGATATTCTACTGTAACGCCTTTTTCTTTCATCAGCTCTGTAAGTTCTTTAATTTCCTCAGCCTGTTTTTCTTCGGCTTCTTTTGCCTGTGCAAGTTCAAGTTCTTTTCTTAACGTTCTTCTGGTTGTTTTCATCTCCTTGATAGATGCGGCTGCTGTCTGAATGTTTTCCTCAAGCTCGGCTAATTCTTTTTTGATTTCTTCTGTAGGACGAATTACTTTGATTTTTGGCATTATTAAATCCTCCTTTTTTGTTAAGAAGTATATTACATTTTTGCCGTTTTGTATATGTTTTAAGCCAAATTTTTGTAAAAATATTTGCTGACTGGCTGATTTTGTTTCTGCGTTTTTTTTGCCGGCAAAAATCCGGCATATTGTAGATGTAACAAAAAAAGTCAAAACAAGAAAGGAAATTAAAAAAAATGAGCGATAAAAAAATCGTAAACATTCAGTTAACAAAGGCAAAGTCTGTTGCAGCAGTAGAGATTGGGAAAAATGAATATGTTGATGCGGACGGCGTAACATACAAAAATATTGATTCTGACTTGATTTCTGATGCAGATGATGTCTCTGAAGAAGAAAAACATACTTTTAAGTATTTGTCATCATTATATGATGGCATTGCAGGGCTGGAAGAGCAGAAGCGTGCAATTGATACGAAAATCGCAGCCTCAAAAAAGGAAATCAAAAGAGCAGAATCTGTCATCAGAAACCTGCAGGGAAGAATGTCCATTGCCGATTTTGCGGAAGAGGTTGGTAATGAACTCCTGGAAGGATTATTTGACGAGATGGTAGACAAAGATTTCTGGTGCGACACTGCACTTCCTGGAGAGGGCGTTGATGAAAATGTCATGTATATCTTAAATGTCAGGGGTATAAGCCTCAGAAAATGTGGGCTTGAATCTTGGCCGTTTATGCATTGCGAAGAAGGCGGAGACTGGGAGATGTATGAAAACGCTGCAGAATACCTGAAATATCAGCGTATGGTTAAGGCATATGCAAAATCGCTGCCGATTAATGCGGAGTATATCTCCAAATTGTATTACGATAAGGAAGATGGATTGCAGTGTGTTTCAGCATACAAAATCAAGCTGGAAAAGAAACTGACAAAAGAATATGCGAAAGAAATTGTCGCAAAGTTAACTGATGGATTTGTGTACGGAAAGTAATGATTGCCGGCTGTATGACTACAGCCGGATTTTTTTGTAGGCGAAAATCCTGCATATTGTAGCTAAACAAAACAAAGAAAGGAGATACAAAAATGCAAAAATATATTCAGCTGAAAGGTTTTGTCAAATCTAACAACGAGGCGGTAGAAGCAGTTGTTCAGTATCTTGCAGAAAAATACAAGATTGAAAAAGAAGAGGTAAAAAAATACGTTGATGGAGCCACCGTCAACCCAGATGAAACATATGATTTTCTCGACAAGGTATATGCGTTAACAAAAATAACCAAAACCAAGAAAAAGCAACGGCTCGTATACGTACATATTGCCGAATATTGTATTGAAAGACTTGCAGGGCTAGTAGATATTGTTGCAGTAAGCTACAAAGAGACGACTTAGTCGTCTCTTTGTTTTGCTGTCTGCAAAATCCGGCATATTGTATATACAAATACAAAACAAGAAAGGAAGAAAAAATAATGGCAAAAATAATCAAATTAAATGTGTATGAAAAAACTGTATATGCGGTACAGGTGGAAGATAACCTGTATATTGACGAACTTGGCGTAAAGCATTTATCCCCGTCTCCGGAGAACTGCAAAAACACCAGAAATGTACCTCCGGCTCTCCGGACGGCATTGGAACACCTTGCAAAAAACCATACAGCAAGAAAAAAGGTAGAAGACAAGCGTACTAAATTCCTTAAAGAAATCAGTCAGCAGCTGAATGAACTTGAGAAAGATGAATGCGCAATAATGAAAGAACTGCGTGATGCAAAAGGTATAATCAGCAGAGATGAGTTTGTTGATGCTTTCTACGAAGCACTGCCTGACAGGGTGAAAAATGCAATGAAGCAGTATGGATATTCTGCTGGAAGCACTCCGTATAATCTTGGATACGATGACAGCCATATCTATATCATCAGAAATGTGATTGTGTATAAATACAACAAGAACATTCCGTATGCTTATGAAGAGTATGACGGCAACTGGATGATGTGTGATGAGGCTGAAGAGATGGAAGCATATAAAAAAGACATCAAAAAGAACGAAAAACTGCTCCCGGTATCTATGCCTATTAACAGTTACATGTGGACAGGAGACAAGTTCTCAACCTGGTATTCCGGAGTGTATGAGATTGCTATTGAAGGAGATATGACAAAAGAATACGCAAAAGAACTTGCAAAGAAATTTGCAAGATAATGCCTGATTTGCCGGCTGCAGAGATGCGGCCGGTTTTTTTTGTGTGTTGAAAAATCCGGCATATTGTAATTGTAAATATAAATTTTGTATACAAAGAAAGGGGAATTAAATATGCAGTTTGTAATTTTGAAAGACGAGTATGAGTTGGACCAATATGGAGTTGAAATCAAACATAAGATTGCTACTGAATGCAACGAATATTTGCAGACAGGAGAATGCAGCCTGACAATCAGGCCTGCCGATAGTCCTGATGTGGTTCACGTTGATGAGAATGAGGTTCCAGATGATGTGAAGACTGTGCTGAAAACAGCTTATGAAGCAAGAGAAAAATATCTTTCTCCTGTATCCAGAACGACAAAAGAAGGAGCAGCAAGACTGAGGGCTGATTATGATAATGCGATGAAAGCACTTGATGAGTTTTCGCATAAGGACGAAATTTCACTCTTAGATTTTGTGAAGGAATTTTTTAAACATGTTCCTGATGAAATCAAAAAAGAGATAATTGACAACGAATATAAGGTGATGACGAATTTTTCTGATGTGGATTTTTCCTGTTATGAAGAGTTTGCGAAGATTTCGTCCAAAGAATTAAAAATCTCTCGAAAGAAAATAGCTGCAGATGATGAGGATGCGGTCAAAACTTGTGATTTGGAATTCAATGGAAAAATCACTTATACGACAGACATTAAGGCAATGAAGCTGAGAATCAAATTGTTGGAAGAAAATTCAAAACCTTTACCTGTTCCGTGGAAAGGAGAGAACTATATCAAAAAAGAAATCAAAGCAGGGAAGCATGTAATGGTTGTATATGATGAATATATCATTCCATTCTACGGCATAATGACAAAAGCATATGCAGAAATGCTGGCAAAGTTGTTTCTGAACACTGATGGAAGTATGAAACGATGGCAGGTATGCAATATCAAGAAAAAACTGCACAAGAAAACTTACAGCATCCAGTAATGGATGCTGTTTTTTTTGTTGCGATAAAAAATGAAGCCGGTTTTTTCGTGTGTGGAAGAATCCGGCATATTGCAGTTGTAAATATAAATTTTGTATACGAAGAAAGGGGAATTAAATATGCAGTTTGTAATTTTAAAAGATGATTACGAAGTGGACGAATACGGGATTGAAATTAAACGTGAAAACCCTCCGGAATTTAAAGATTTAAAGCCGGCAATGAAAGTTATCAACGAATATGTGACAACGGGAGAATTCGGTGTGGAAGGCAGACAAGCCGGAGATAAGAATGTGGTTTATATTGATGAATCTGAGGTTCCGGAAGATATCAGAAATGCACTGAAAGCAGCATATGTTGCACAGAAGAAATTTCTTTCTTTGCGTCCTACAACACAAAAAGAAGATGTCGCCAAGTTAGAGGCTGAAAGAGATGAGGCATTCAAACCACTTAGAGAAATTTCTCATAGAGAAGAACTCACTCTTACCGAATTTGTCCAGGAGTTTCTTAATTGTATTCCTGATGAAATCAAGAAAGAAATGCAGCAAAATGGATACAAAGTCACAACAAATTTTTCCGAGTCCGATTATTCTTGCTATGAAGAATATGCCAGAATTAATGCTAAGGAATTAAGAATTTCAAGAAAAAAAGTTGCGGCTGAAGATGAGGAGACAGTGGATGGCTGCGATTTGGGGTACAGCAAAAAAATAACATATGCATCAGATGCTGCGGCTCTGAATTTAAGAACGAAGCTGCTGAAAGAAAATTCCAAGCCCTTATCCGTTCCATGGACAGGAGAGCATTACATCCGAAAGAGTTCTAAAGCCGGGAAACCAGTAATGACTGTTTTCGATGAGTACTCCATTTCATTTTACGGCATATTAAAAAAGGAATATGCACAGCTACTTGCAAGGCTCTTCCTGAATACGAGTGGAGCAATGCAAAAAGTGCAATTGTCATATGCCAAGAAAAAACTGCACAAGAAAACTTACAGCATCCAGTGATGGATGCTGTTTTTTTTGCTGCAATGCACACAAAAAAATGCCGCCTGAAAATTTCAGGCGACCATAGTTTACAGCGTCAAATTTAACTTTTACCAATCTTATCCAAAATGAGTTTTTTGACATCAAGCAAATCAACGTAACCAATTTCGTCTATTGCCTTTGGTATCTGTTCTAATGTTTTAGTAGGTAAGACGTCATACTGTATTAGTTTTGCAAGGTTTTCGGCTTCGTTTTTATCGATGAATTCTTTCGCCAAAGCTTTTCCTACTCTTTTTAAGTATTTCTTTATTTCTTCATTAGGTAAGACCCCATATTCATGAAATGCAAGAATACGTTTGAGATTAGGATTCTTGCCAAATGTTTTATAAAGCGGTTCTGCGAACCCTGTTTTCTGAGAATTCAGCAAAGAATTTATCTCGTCTTTGATTTCCTTGGTAATTGAATCTCTGTTTGGAAGATAAATCGTGCGAGATGGTGTGATTATTTTTGTTGCGGCTGTTCTTTCAACGATATTATCCGGAATATCGTCTGAAGCAAAAACAATTATCTGTGCATTAATATAGCCATATTTGTCAAATCCTCCAAAAGAAGCTGGAATAAATAGTTTTTTTATGCTGGCTCCTATAAATGCCTTTTCGTGTATTGTTTTTGTTCCTTCATTTATTTTGACTGTTTCTAATGCTCCGCAATTATAGAACACATAATCATTAAGTTCGCTTAACGCGCCAGGAGTTTCTATAATGGTAAGTTTTGTGCAGTTTCTGAATGCGTCATCCCCTATTTTCTTGACTGATTCAGGAATTTTTACAGAGGTAATTTGACAATCAATAAATGCACCATTTCCAATCTCTTCTACTCCATCTTCTATAGTTACATCATCAATTTTGTGGCAAAAGCAGGAGACTACTTTACGCATATCCTTCGTATATACAATATCATTTATAGTTGTATATTCTGGATTAGTTGAACTAATTTTGGCATTATATCGCTTCAAGTATTTTACATTTGCTTCAGACATATGGTCTGTGCCCATAAATACTAAGTTGTTTGGTACAGAATAAAACATGTCTCGCCTGAAGAAAGCCTTGTTGCATTTTATAATCATAGTTGCATCCATATTATAATCAAGAAACGTAGCCATTGCTGTTGCGAAATTTGGGATTATATATTTTTCTGCGTTTTTATTAAAATCGCATGCGATGGTTCCGGCCATTTTTACTCCGTCAACAAAAGGCTTTTTCATGCATGCCAGGCCAGATTTTTCAAATGCCTTAACTGAAACATTTACTATGTCTTCTGTATGGATAACCTGATTTGATTTGCAACCAATTAAGGCATCTTCATCGATATCTGTTATACCTCTTAAATCCAGTGGTTCATCTTCTTCCAAGCAGAAGGTATTAAGCAAAAGATTTTCTGCGTCATTCAATTTTCTTATCAGCATTGTTCCGGAAGGATACTTCAGATTCGTAGATACGATTTCCCTTACGTTTGGAAACAATGTGTTTGAAAATTTAATATATAGTTCATTGCTTTCACCAAACCTTAAACGTTTAACACTTGGAAATGATTTTTTATTGCAATCAAAATTTAAACGTATGCCATATAAATCTCCAAAATCTACCTCTTCCGTATTTGGCTCTACTTTGATATCCATGCAAACACCGTCGCTTACTAAAAATGATACGCTGTTTCTTTTTACCCATTCACCTATTGAACTGTAATTTTTTTTCATTTTCATCATTCCTTTCTTTGTTGTGCATTAATTATTTCAATATTAATATGCATAAAATCTTTTGTACAAAAAACGCAAAAAAAGAAAACTTACAGCATCCAGTAATGGATGCTGTTTTTTTGTGCAGAAATCCGCAAAAAAATACGGAAAAAATAAAAATTCGGTATATTGAATAAAAAAAATGAAGAATGGAAAGTAGAGAAAAAGAAAAAAAATGAGACCGAAAGGTTGTTATCGGCGTCGAATGCTATCGCAAGCGAAAGGCTAAGCTTTGCCATGTAAGAAAAGATTAGGTGCGTGAGACCGCTGGCCGGTCAAGCCGTGAGGAAAATTATTACTGGTGGAAGGCTATGAGGCTTGTACGAAAAATATATACAGCGGGAGATTGCCGATAAAGCAGAGAGGCAGTAGTGGCTATAAGTTTTGCATGTGAAAAGTAACTTGTTAGTGTTTACATCAAGGCATGCCGGCAATCGTAACCCTCTCGGTTTAAGCCAAAATCTACCGGTATCCGTAAACAACAAAAAAAGAAAGGATGAAAAATAATGTCAAAAATACTTCTCAGTATATATCCGGAATATACAAATGCAATCTTTTCCGGAATAAAAACAGCAGAGTTTCGCAGAAAGGTTGTAAACGAGCTGTTGGAGGGCGGAAGCCATACTTTATATTTTTACGAGACAAAAAAGAATGGTGGGGCCGGCAAGGTTGTTGGTCAGGCGGACGTAAAAGAGGTGTTTGTGACCCTGCAGGCTGCATATATGCCATCGGGTTTACCTCAGCTTGACGGTCTTTCGGTTGAGAAAATGCAGCAGATGTATCTGTGCTGGTGCAGACAGAAAGAGAAAGCTCCTGCTAGATGGTGGTATAGTGATAGCGATTTTGCAGCTTACCGTAAGCTTATCGGATGGACTGGAGACCCGAAGCATTATTACAATTATGTGTTGAAGCTTGAAAATGTTCAGAAATACGATACTCCGCTTGATGTTTCCTGCTTTACATATGAAAGCGGCAAAACGATTACTCGCCCGCCGCAGAATATGTGTAAGTGCCTGCCTGCCTGATTTCGCCGCGGCAAAAATCCGGCATATTGATTTTGTAAAACAAATAAAGAAAGGAGACTTCAAAAATGGAAGCAAAAAAAATTTACGAATCAGGAAAGCTGCATGGTGTATATCGCTGCGGGAAAAGAGAGGAATTAGTAAATAAAATTCCAAGGATTGATAAGGAAGGTATGCCTGATGTTACCGGTATCGTTATTTCAGGAATTATGAATTTCGGAAATGATGCTGATATGATTAAGGCTATGGCGAAAGATGCGATTGGATGCAAAGCGGAAGATGTTAAAATTCCATACGATGAGTCACAATTTGCACGGCGCCGGTTCATCAACGATGTGATTGTTGGTAAGCTGACTGGTTCTGTCAGATTCAGCACTCAGGCGCTGATTGATACTTTTTACGAATTCCTTGAGATGCCTACGGAAGCGACAAAGCAGATGCAGGCGAAAGATGATTTGAGGGATATTGAAAGGTACCTGAATAACGAGACTAGAAGACCGATTGTCCTTGGTCATCCAATTATCAATCTCTGTGGAGCCAATTTTGAATGCCAGATGGATTTCGCATTCCTTGGCCCGCATATCGTAAAGACCAATAAGCATAAAGAAGGCAGAAAATGGGTTTACGATGAAGAAGAGGTTTACCTCGCTGAGGCTGTAAGGATTTTTCCAAATAAGCCGGTTGTCAAAGAGACATCAAAGATACTTGACGTTGGAATTGGAACAAGACTTGAACTGTACGTCATGATAAAAGAGATGCAGAAATGGGTTGACGCGCATAAATGTGCTGATGGCCAGCCAATCCTGCTGCGTGCAAGCTATTACTACCTTAAAAAAGACAGGGAAGACGATAAGCATTACAGCGATAACTTCTTTGATGGAAAAGGCGGCAATGTCATCTCGCTGTCTGTTATCTATTCAGAAGATACGATGAAGGCGATTGATGACATATATGCACCAAAGCTCAGAGAATTTCTGGAAGGCAATTCAGCCCTTTCCGGGGAATGCAAGAATTGTTCTTCAAGAATGCTATGCGGGTACCATGACGCATCAATCCCGCTTACAGAAGAAGAAAGACCGAAGCCAAAAGCTCTGCCTGTTTTAAGTCCTGACCAGGAAAAGGCAGCAAATGCTCTGGAGGGCAATATCCGTGTTATCGCGACTGCCGGAAGCGGCAAGACGACTGCGATGGCATATAGGATTATGAATCTTCTTAAAGCAGGAGTAAGCCCTGAAAAGATTGGATGCTTTACATTCACAAATGCCGGAGCCGGAGAGATGCGTGACAGAATCAAAGGTTTCTGTAGTATCGCAGGGATTGATGTAGATTTTGACAAAATCACAATATCTACTATCCACTCATTCGGTGATTCGCTGCTGAAGCAGTATTATAACCTGCTCGGGTACAAAAAACCGCCAGTACTTATTAATGAAATCCAGCGGACAAAAATCATTGAGGAAATCCTGTCCAAGAACAGCACTATTGAAGAGCTGGCAGACAAGTATAAAAACTTTTACCTTGATATGTTCCGTGCTAAAGGAATCCTTGAATTGATGAAGGGATATTTTTCCGATATCATGGACGGAATTTCGCAGGAAGACTTTCAGGAAAAGACACGTCTTGAAAATGAAACGGTTGAAGCTATATATCGCATGTATATGCAGTATGATAAGTACAAAAGAGAAGCATGCCTGATTGAACATAGTGACCAGGAGCTTGGTGTTCTTAGACTGCTGAGACTGAAACCAGACTTGTTTGACGAGGTTGGAATTGAGCATATCTCTGTTGACGAGTATCAGGACACATCAAACATACAGTTTAAAATCATCAATGAAATGAGAAAAGCGAAATGCGTTAAATCATTGTTTATCGTTGGTGATGACGACCAGAGTATATATGGATTCCGTGAAGCAAACGTTGAGCTTATCAAAGATTTCTTTGTTATGATTGGCGATAAGAATGGTACTGATGTTCGGCTGATGGAAAACAGACGTTCAACAGTCAATATCGTTGATTTTGCAGCAAAGCTGATTTCGTTTAACGAAGACAGAATTGATAAAAAGCCTGTGTCTACAAATGGATTTGGAAAACATGTAGAGGTTGAAAAATGCCGTACGAAAGACGAAGAACAGGAATACATCATAAGGAATGTTGAGGCTTTGATAAAAGAAGATGGCAGAAGTGCCAATGAAATTGCAATTCTTGCCCCGACAAATGCCGAGCTGGTAGAATATGCAGATTTACTGCAGAAACGCGGCATTGAATCTGTTAGCATCAATCCTGAACCAATTTTGGAAAATCCACGTGTTCTTGGCGCTATTGGACTTGTGAAGTTCATGCTGAGCAGCAGCGAGCTTAACGGTACCATGTATATCAATGCCAGAGATAAAGGCAAGGCAATGACAATGACAGAAGATGAAATCAGGAAAAGTATGTTGGAACTTCAGAATGAAGTGAAGGAAATTTCTGATGTATCAGCGCTGTTTGAAAAATTCATGGCTCTTGACCCTGATGGAAATGATGAGATTTACCAGAGCTTTCTGGAGGACATTAATACCGCGAAAGAGGAAGCAGTAAGAAGAGAAAATCTTCCGGAAGTATGCGAATATATCATTGATTTTGACCGGTTCGGCCAGAAGCAGACCGCAAGGAAAGAAAAGGCATACAATGGAGTTGTACTTTCCACAATGCACTCTTCAAAAGGTAAAGAATGGCCAGTCGTGTTCTGCTCTGTTACAAAGCTGCACGGTAGGGATTTAAAACCGGAAGATATTCCGGAGAAGAATAGACTTTTGTTTGTTGCCTGTACCAGAGCCAAAGAAGAACTCTATATTTCAGGCGTCACTATCGCCGTCAGCACTGCGGCTGAAGATGTTGAAAACCTGTTTCTTAACGAATGCTTACAGGTAGCAGGCGAGATGTATGGCGATGAAAAAGAAGAATTCGCTTCCTGATATGTATAGCCCCGAAAAGAAATTTTCGGGGTTTTTTGTGTGCATGGAATGCGTGAGCTGAAAGAAAAAGATAAAAAAACTGGCAAAATCAGCTTCAAAAAAGAGAAAAAAAAGAGCAGATACGAAATCCTGCATTTCATATTATTGTATATTTCTCATATTGTACAAAAGGCAGCCGGCAAAGCGGCTGCCTGATTTTTACAAAAAAAAGCAAAAATATACAGAAATTCAGGAGGAAAAAACAATGAAACATTTTGAACTTGGCCAGATGCATAAGGTCGATATAAATGAAGGATTTAAAGAAATTAAAACAGCGCCGGAAAGAAGCGGCAGGTCTATGTCTCAGGAAATGGAAGAACAAAAGAGACGGGAAGCTGAGAAGAAGAGGAGAGACCATGAAAAATATGGTAAGCTTCTTGACCGTGAGGATTCTATTAAAGAAAGCAAAGATGACTATGATATTGGTGATGACTACAAAATTGGAAGTGAGATGGATGACTTAGACAAGAATGACTTGATTCGCGATGATGAAGAGCCTGACCTGGAGGAAGAGCAGGAAGAGGAAATAGACGACCTGGATAAAGATGATTTTATTGAAGAGGACAAAGACGATTATGACATTAGTGAGGATTACAAAATCGGAGGCGAAGTAGATGATTTGGATAGAGACGATGAAATCCTTGATGATGATTTCGACTACGATGAAAGTGAAGACCTTGATAACTGGCTGGATGAAGAAGATATTGGTAATGATTTCATGCTTCGGCAACAGTATATCAATCAGAACAGAACTGATAACCTAGACCATGGATTTGGAGGAAGAGATGATGACGGGTTCAGGGGTCTTGATAGTGAAGACGGATTTGGCGGCCCATCGGCATCCGGATTTGATTTTGATGAGTATGATATGGATATGGAGATTGAGTAAATGACACAGAACGGAACCACGCAGAAGGTTTTTCTGCGGGGTTCTTGTTGTATTACAAAAATTTGCTTGTTGAAAACATAAATAAGAAGTCATATGTTGCCATTAAGGCATCTGTTCTTTCTTCCAAAACGAAGCACGATGTATCGCGAGACATTATCGCCTGGCGTATATGTTTCCCTCCATGTCTCCACTGATGCTCTGCTTCGCATTGTACAATATCTGATTCCAGCTGTTTTTGTATCTTCCAGTATGCATCATGTCGTTCTTTTTCGTCCTTAATGGTTATTGCATACAAATGTGCAGCCTCGTATGCCTCAGTATTCCGAAACTCGAACGGTACATCCTGTATCTTAACTGCTCTGGATTCCAAATCCAAAGTACACTGCGTATGGAACCCGTCTTTGATTAGCTTCGCGTAATATGCGTATTCCATTTTTTCACCTCAAGTATTGTTTCTTGAAATCTAAAATCTCAAAAATAATATACAAAAAAAACGTCAAAAAAATTCAGCATTCTTCATATTACATATATGAAACTAAAAAATGATATACTAAAAACAGGAGGATTACTTATGATTAGTAAGAAATTATTAGCCGGAATCCTGGCGGCGTCACTTGCCACGGTTCCGTTGATTACAACATATGCAAGCATGCCGGATATTGAAGATGTAAGTTACACATCAGACGACGAAACAGAAGAGGAAGCTCCGAATGTAGATAAGGCTGCGAATTTCCAAAATTCAGTCAACCTTACTGATGAGGTTGCGAAAGGAGATGAGACATCAAACGTAATGTTCAGCCCGACAAGCCTTAATTTTGCTCTTGGCATGATTGCCGAAGGTGCAAAAGGTGACACGAAAAAAGTTTTATCTGACTATCTTGGAACAGATAACTTTACGGAATATGCGAAATACTACCTGAAGGCAGCTAAATATTTCAACCCGGGCAATAAAGAACAGACATACGGCTATTCTTCAAAGTTAAAGATTGCTGATGCACTATGGCTTAACAAAGGCCTGACACTTAAAGATGCCTTTAAGAAAAATGTATCTGACAATTTCAACGCAGAAGCGCAGGTTCTTGATTTTTCAGACAAGAAGAAGACATGCAACATAATCAATAAATGGTGTAATGAAAGCACTGAAGGCCTTATTTCAGAAATCGTAAAGCCAGAAGCGATTAATCAGGACAGTAAATTATTCCTAACAAACTCTTTATATTTTGAGTCTGGATGGTCTTCTCCGTGGGAATTATCAGACAAAGAAGAAAAATTCGGGGCAAAAGAAAAAACAAAATATATGGAAAGCAAAGGCGATGTTTATTACGAAAATGATGCAGCAACAGCATTTGGAAAAAGCTATGCTAACGGTCTGGAATTTATTGGCATCCTGCCAAAGAATGAAGATGATTTCACACTTGACAGCCTTAATATTAAAGACTTGTTAAAATCAGAGCCGGAGTATGATGAAGTATACTGCAAAATGCCAAAGCTGAATTTTGAAACAACAGCTGAATTAAGTGATATCTTAAGTAACATGGGACTTAAAAATATCTTTTCAAATAAAGCAGACTTCTCTGGTATCTCAGATGAAAAGCTGAAGGTCGGTTCTGTGTTACAGAAGACAAAACTGGAACTGGATGAGAACGGAACAAAAGCGGCAGCAGTGACTTCAATTTCTATGGAGACATGCTCGCTTGAATCACCTGACCCGATTGTGAAGAATGTAGACCTGACAAGGCCATTTGCGTTTTTAATCTATGATTCCACAAATGACGAGGTGTTGTTTATGGGAAAAGTAGTGACATTGCAGTAAGTATTTGCTGGCAATTTCCGTTTTGCGAAAAATACAGCATATTGTAAGAAAAATTAAGATAGGAGATATGCAAAAATGGAAAGAACTTGTATAGCAATTACTTCAAGCGATAAAGATGCGGTTATGCATCTTGAGATTTACACGCCAGAGGACAAAAGCAATCTGAAAGGAATGATACAAATATGCCATGGAATGACAGAATATGTATGGAGGTATAAATCATTTGCTGAATACTTTACATCTCGTGGATATGTTGTCTTTGGTAATGACATTATAAGCCATGGAAGAAGCAATACTCAAAAATCATTGGGTTTGTACTTTACTGACTGGAGAAATGTTTACGATGATGCGGAAAAAGCAAGAGAGTATGTTCAGGAAAAATATCCTGGCCTTCCGGTGTATATTCTTGGTTTTTCACTTGGCTCTTATGCTGTAAGAACAATGGGAAGCCTGCTTCCGTATAAAAAGGAAATCCTGATAGGAACGGGAGACCAGCAGGAAATGCTGATGAAGCTGATGCAGAAAAAAATCAGTAAAAAATATGCCGGAAAGATGGCTTACATCTCTGATGACATAAAAGAACTTCTGTTTGGCAGTTATGCCAAAAAATTTCCCGGAAAGCCAGAAAACTATTGGCTGCTGACTGATGATGAAAAACGCAGTGAATACGAAGAAGACAGGCTTGTAAAAACAAGTGTAACACCAGGATTTTTCTGTGAATTTCTGAAAGGAATGGAGCTTGCGAGCATTCACCTTAACATGCCAAACAATACTATCCCGACAATGTTCATGTATGGCGAGAATGACCCGGTTTCGGGATTTGGAAAAGGAATACAAAAAGTATATAAAAAATACAAGAAGCGTAATCCGAGTACCGAGATTATGTCTTTCCCGGGCACCCATGATATTCTGCATGATGCTGGATACGAGCGTGTGTTTGAAGAAATTTATAAATTTATTGAAAGCTGAAAAAATGAGCAGGCGATAACCGCCTGCTCATTTTTGTTTAGAGTTTAAAAGTTTTAGATGAGCTGTCAGACTGACTGATTGCATTTAGCAAATAAGCTTCTGCCAATGTGAATTGATGAATTCTGTCGTCTGCAAGAAGTTTTTTCATTGAAGACGATGACATAATGTTCAATTTCAGAAAATCAACCAGCTCGTTTTCCTTTTTGGAATCAAGCAATCGGTTTGTCAGGTTTACTGCAGTTCTTCTAAGATAGGTTTTGATAGAAGAGCTGTTGTTGTATTTGTAAATGGAAATGGCCAGATTCTGTTTGGTTTCTGTATATAATGCCATGTCAAGTATAGACTCCACAAACTTGTTGTCTGATACAATGTCTGAGAATTTACGCATATAAAATGTATCATCCATTTTTGCGATATCCCGTGCTGCTATATAACGCGGGATGAATAGTTTGTATGTTCCATCTGTAATTTCCACAATATCATATATGTTATCATCTGAATAATTATAATCGTCTTCTGAGTTCCGTATGCATGATTTAAAGAAATCTTTTGGCAGATAACCGCTGATATGGATTCTTCTCACGTTATCGAGACACCTGTCGGCAAGTTTTTGCACTGTTGCTGGGATGTTTATCTCTGTAAGAGCTTTATTATTTGAAAATGCTGACTCTCCAATGAACAACAGCCCTTCATTAAGCGTAACAGAAGATAAGTTGATGCAATTAATAAATGCACGGTCACCGATGTCTTTAATCTGAGAGGGAAACGTTATCCGCTTTAATGATTTACAGTATGAGAACACAGATTCGCTGTACATTCCACCGATTGAAAAAATAGAATTTCCGAAATCAATACTCTCAAGTTCGTCACAGCAAAAAAATGCACGGTCTTCAATTAAATCCAGTGAATCTGGAAATTTAACAGATTTGATATGGCATGACATGAATGCGGTTTCGGCAATCTTTTTTACGCCCTCAGGAATTACAACTTCGTTTTTATAGTAATTTACAGGACACTTGACCAGGATGGTTCCTGTCTTGTCATACAAAATACCATCTCTTGATGTATAGAACACATTAGAGCTAGAAACCTCTATTTTTTTAATGTCCATATTCCTCCAGTTTGTAAAAGTCATTATAGTATCAAAGTCTATATATAATACTTCTGCACTGAATTTGTAAATTGCCCCCATATTTGTTTCGCTTGTAATGGTTATTTTTTTAAATGTGACATCCGGCTGTGACTTAATGCCTGACATTGAAACTTTAGGCGGAATCACAAGCTCTTTGGCTTTCGTATCAACTCCGGCAATAGCATTACCACAGACCAAAACCCCATTGGTAAACGGGCCAAATGAAGCTGGAAGGTAGTTTGTAAATGCGTCTTCATCTATATACCTGAAGTTGCCTGCAGATATGAATGATGTTGACATGCACCCTTCAAGTGCTTTATCTCCTATTCGCAGAATATATCTTAAATCAATCTTGTCGCCTTCATGTTTGATAAACATGTTGCGCAACTTATAGTGTCCGGCTCCACAATAGACAAGTCTGCCTTTGCCAGATTGATAATTGCGGTTGTAAGAGACTACGTCTTCCACGTTCGGAAACATAAAGTTTGATATTGAGATTGATGCAATATTGTTTTTGATGATAAGCCTTTTCACATCTGGAAATTGTTTTTTAACATCATACAAGTCTACATCAAGACATGTATCCCCGCCAAACGTAACTTCCTGGACTCCATCGTCAACGTCAATATCAACGATTGCACTATTTTTTGGATATGAACGTTTTTCTACTTTAAACTTTACATTTTTACTCATTTTACTCTTCCTTTCTTGTTTTGTTTTCAGATATAATATACTTGATTTTGACATCCAAAAAAAATAGCAGCCGAAGCTGCTATTTTTAAATTCTGAATGTATTTGACTTTTTGCTACCTACTTTATTAATTTCGTTCAGTATGTAAGCGGATGACAATGGCATTTTCTCAGGATTCATATTCTTCTGGAACTTTCCAAGAGTATTTGCTGATGTAAGACCAAACCGTAAAAATTCAACAAGCCTTTCGTCATCGTCGTTATTTACAAAACGCTGTATAATACTTGAAGCTGCTCTTCTGAGATATGTCTCCAAATCCTTATCGTGATTGTATCCATACAGTAAAATTGATAAATTTTGCTTCAATGGAACTAACGAAATATAGTTTAAGATTTTGTTTTCGTAACTGTCCTTTGATGCAATATCAGAAAACCTGGCAAGATAAAAATCATGTGCATAATCGTCAATAGCATTTCGGCCAAGATATCTTGGTAAAAATAACTTATATTTACCATCAGTAATCTCTACAATGTCATACATATTATTTTCCGATGGTGTGTCAGCCACAAAAGCAGCATTAAATAAACCATCAGGAAGATAATCTTTAGCTATGATTTTACTTGCCTTTGAGAATGCATTTTGATACACGTAGCGCAATGATTCAGGAAAAGCAATAGTTTTGGCTGATTCACACCATGAAAATGCAGATTCGTCAATTATCTCAACCCCTTCATCAAATATTATCTCCTGTAATGAACTGCAGTTTGAAAAAGCACTAGAGCCAATAGACTTAATATTTGAAGGAATATGAAGCTTCTTTAATTCATGACAATCAGAAAATACAAACTTATTTCGTGCGCTATCTCCAATTTGTGATAAACCTTTACCAAAATCAATAGAAGATAATGCTTTACATCCCGAAAAGGCTTGTTCCCCTATGAATATAAGACTGTCAGGGAGGATAAGCTCTGTTATATTAAGATTATTGCGGAATGCTATTTTAGCAATGTATCTTGTCTTGTCTGGGATAGTAATTTTGCCTCCTCGTAATTTTGGACACAGAAGCAGCATTTTCCCTGAATAGTCATATAAAAATCCATCGCGGGTTGTATATCTATTGTTGCCTGCAACTTCAAAGCATTTTGACGCCATAATGTTAAGGCGGTTTGTGTCTATGTATCCACCATAAGCTATACAGATAGTATCACAGGACAAACCAGTGACATATGAACATGATTCAAGCGTTTTTGCGTTATTTATAATAAGCTTATTACACTTAATTTTTGTGCTACCGCTAAAATCTTCGCTGATGACAACGCTTTCAACGTTCTTTGGGATTTCAACAACATCAGCGTCTTCGTCAATACTTAAACAGATATTCCCGACACAATACGCTCCACTGACATATTCAACAGATGCCATATACGGATATCCATGAAAGGCATACTGCTCTGTATATTGAAGCTTGATGTTGATAATATTTTTTGACAAACATCCTTCAAAAGCATAATTGCTAATAGAGATGACATCTTGCAGGTCTATGACCTCATCTGCCTGTTTACAAAAGGTATTTAAAAGCTTAAACCCGCTATAGTCATGTTTAATTAGCACATTTCCCGATTTGAAATTTTGATTGTCATCGGAGATGACTTCTTTCACGTTTGGAAACATAAAATTTGAAATTTCCAAAATTGATGTTGACTTTCCTACGATAAGAATTTCAACGCTCGGAAACTGTTTTTTTACACTTCTTAACTCAATACTAGATTCAGCTTTACTGAAATCAACAACTTTTACGCCGTCATCTACCTCAATATCAATAGTTGCCGAATTCCATATGTTGATACGGCGGGTTTTAAATCTAACTCCATCCATAATTCTATTTACTTCCTTTCTTTATAGTTTTTAATGGTTTCAGATTTAATATGCCAGATTTGGAATATGGTAGAAGAAAAAAATCCGCAAAAAAATATAAAAAGAAAATAAATGCGGCATATTGTATAAAAAGAAGACGGAGGTTTAAGAAAATGACAAAAAAAGATTTCAAATTGTATGGGTCGCTGATATTGTATGCCCTGCTGCCGTCGGTATATTTGCTGATAAGAATGCAAATTGTGGCGGTCAGCGGCGTCGATATAAACATAATGGGTCAAATAGAATGGTTTGACCTGATTGATGAGGTTCTGGTGGCGGCGCTGACGGTTCCTCTGTATTTTCTGCTGAAACCTGATAAGGAAAAGACAGCACCGGATAAGAATTGTGCAGCATTTCTGGCGTCGTTTGCGGTGTATACGGTGTTTACAATTATTGTAATGATGAAAATTGGAAGTATCGCTAAATTCATGAATGCAGAAAATGCAGTGCAATACCTGTTCATGCAGGCATTGTCAATGCTTGCCGGGTTTGTCGGAACGTTCATGGTAATGATATTTACGCTTAATGATGACGACAAGCTGGTGAGGAGGCTGCTTGTAAGCAGGTTATGCCTGCAGGTTGTGGCTGACTGGATTTTCATTTCCAGCTTCAAGGATGTCGGAGCGGCGTATGCAGAAATTGCAGTTAACGCAGTAATTGGGCTGATTGCCGTATTGTCTGCATATAGTAAAGGATATCTGAAATTTGCGATGCCGGGAAAAACATTTCTGAAGGATTGGTGCAAAATTGGAGCGTTTGCCGGTATTCAGATTTTTCTGGACAATTTCATTTACGCCGTGATGGTCTGCAAGATGGTCAATGCGGTGTCTGAGTCTGGAAACTACTGGGTGGCAAATAACTTTATCTGGGGCTGGCTCCTGGTGCCAGTCACCTGCCTTGTGGAGGTCATCAAGAAGAACGACAAAATCCGCCTTACGATGAAGAACTGCTGGCGGTATCTCATCATGATTTTCGCAGTATGGCTGATTACAATGCCAAGATGGAAATCTTTCATCAGTGGCCCGATGGCAAGCGATGGGAATGTCATAATGAAGATTGTGCTTCCGCTTGTTCCGTTCTACATCACATATATGATTTCTGCGGTCATTGATGGCTGGTTTGTGTCCCATGGAAGGACAATATACAATGCGATAAACTCCCTGATTGTTAATGTGGGATATTACGGCATCATATATCTTGCGTTTAAGCACGGTATGTTTGCCGAGAACATGATGTTTATTATCGGTATGTTTGGCTGTGGTATGCTTGTACATATGGCAGCATCAATCCTGATGTACAAGCTGGAAACTATAGGGATACAGACGATGCCGGCAGACTGTCAGAAAAAAGCGGTGTAATACAGAACACAAAAAAAATAGCGCCCCAGCGGTTTAACCGCTGGGGCTATTTTTGTCTCAATCGAAGAGCTGAAAATCTGGCATATTGTATGCAAAAAAGTGAGGTGAAAAAAAATGCAAAAAAATATTCTGATAAGTAAGAAAACAGCAAAAAAAATAATAGCAGCAAGGCAAAAAGCAATACAGAAAGAAAAAGCTGAAAAATACTGGGAAAAGGTGAGGATACAGGAAGACGGATGTGTGGCTGCGAGGCAGATGGAAATAGAGGCTGCCAGAATTGGAAAAAGATAAAATTTTGTATGCCGTATTTTCCTGCATATTGATTTTGTAGAAACAATATGCACACAAAGAAAGGGGAATAACAATATGGCATATACAATTGATGGAAAATTAAAGGTAGCAGTTTCAAGCCGTGCGCTGTTTCAGCTGGAAAAGGAAGATGACATCTTCACAACAAAAGGTAAGGAAGCATATGAAAAATATCAGATAAAACATGAAAAAGATATTCTTCAGCCCGGTGCCGCTTTTCCGGTCGTGAAAGCCCTGCTTGAACTTGGCGAAGATGATGTTGAGGTCATCGTTGTCTCAAGAAATACCGCAGATATGAGTCTCCGAGTGTTTAACTCAATTCAGGCTCACAATCTTAATATCTGCAGGGGATTCTTTACCGGCGGTGAAAGCATTATCAATTATCTAAAATCATTGGATATTGACCTGTTTTTAACCGCAAACGATGACTCAGCAAAGGCCGCTATTGACAACGGCATCCCGGCTGCAACGATGATTACATCAGCAGCGAAGTATATGACTGAATCGACAGAGCTTCGTGTTGCCTTTGATGGTGACGCTGTACTTTTTGGCGATGAGTCAGAAGCTATCTTTAAGGCTGAAGGTCTTGAGGCGTTTGGTAAGAATGAAAGCGAAAAGGCTAACATCCCGATGAAGGAAGGCCCGATGGCGAAGTTCTTACGCGCCCTTGCAAAAATCCAGACAAAGCAGGAAAAAGAGGGGAAAAATAACGAAACAAAAATCGTTACTGCCCTTGTTACTGCCAGAAGCGCACCGGCTCATGCGAGAACAATCAAGACACTGAGAGCATGGGGAATTAAAGTAAATCAGGCGTTCTTCCTTGGAGGACTTGATAAAACTTATGTTTTAAAAGAGTTTAAGCCGCAGATTTTCTTTGATGACCAGCACGTACATACTGACCGCGCTTCACTTGTAGTGCCGGCAGGTACAGTTCCTTATAAATCAGATTCCGTTTTGGCTAAACCGAAGGAAGAGGAAAAGAAGGGAGAAAAATAATGCTGACGAAGTGGATTATCGATGGACGGAAAAACCGTGGCCAACCTCTGAGTTGTTCGTCGGATACGATAGTCATGAAAGTGTACGGAGAGGACAGAAACTCCGTCCACGTCTGGTACACGCGAGCATAGCTCGCGGTATCATATTGACTATACGGCGCAGCGCCTTGATTCTATGCAGATGCGTGAAGTCTGAGAAAGGAGAAATCAATGAGAGAAGGAATCAGATATGACTGGATTATTGCTGTTTCAAATTCTGCTGAAAGTGGAATCAAAATCTTGAAAACTTACTGCAAAGTAAGCGAGATTAAACAGATTTTGGTTGATTTGGCAAAAAGAGACGCAAGGAAAGATGCAGCTGCTTTTCAGCATGGTACCGATGATATCGACCAGCTGCAGGTTGTAAAACATGATGCTCCGTTTGCTGTTGACATCGGATTCACCGCCTGCAATGTTTTTGATACATACCGTATTGATTATACCGCACACGAGCTTGAACACGAGAACTACAGTGAACCTGAAGACGTATTAAAACATATTTGAAAGGAGAATGTACTATGACAAGAATCTTTATTGATACTGATGACGCTGAAAATTATGAAGACATTGAGTCTGAGCTTGAGGCTTATAACATTGATTTTGATTACGATAATGGTGGTCGTATGATGGTTGATGATTCTGATGCAGACATTGTAATGGATATCATTGAGGACTTTGGAGTTAAAGCCTCCATTGTCTGAAAGGAGCAGGCATGGAAAAATACAAATGGATTTTTGCTTCGTCACGCGGCTGTGAGATAGAGATGACGGAAATCACATGTTCTGTTGATGAAGCGAAAGAATATATGCTTCTTAAGATAGCCGCTGAGGCTGAAAAGTCAAATTATTATTTTGCGTATCCTCCAAAATATGAAAAAGACCTGCAGATAGAGACAAGCTCTAAGACAGGTGAGGTGATTGCGATTAAGTGCCTTAATGTAGAAAAATTCTACGGCGGCATAATCAATTATCTTATGCGTCGCGCTGACAGGATACAGGAAGAGATAGTGACAACAGTTGAAAAGAAAGGTTAAAAACGGTGATAGATAGCCGCGGCTGTAAACCCCGATGCTTGCGTCGGGGATAAAGCCGCTTCGGCGATAGTCGAATAGTAAAAACGTGTTTTAAAAATAAAAATACTGTTTACAGATTTTAATATTCGCATGATGAATGCGAATATTTTTTTATTTTTTTCGCAAAAAAGTGTCCGATTATAAAATTTTTCGGCATATTAAATATGTAAGAAACAGAAAGGAGGCATGACGCATGCATACTTTAAGACTTAAGCTGGAAGTGGATAAAAACACAGCATATATCATGGAAAAGCGTTTTCGTATCCTGGCACATATCAGTAATCAGATAAGAAAACATGTGAAGAAGCTGTTATCAAGATTAGAAAATGACAAACAGTATCAACAGGCTTTGAATGAATATATACGATTTAAAAAATCAGAGTCTGATGACAAGCAGGTCGTAGCTGATATGAAGCGATTGTCAAAGTTCATGAATGAAACACGTGAAAGCATCGGATTGACAAAAAACGGGCTTGAGAAGTATGCAAGCGTAATGCAGCGTAGATATAAAAAAAATATTTCATCACACCAGGTACAGGCAGAAGTAGCTCATATAATGAAAGGGGTGGATGCGGTATTATTCGGCAATGGAAAAGATGTCCATTATAAGAAAGAATCTGATTTTCATACGATTCCGGGAAAGAGCCTAAGCGGTGTCGCAATTCGCTTTGACCAGAATAACGAAAAGCGCCAGATTGATTGTTATATCAAATGGAATGGTCTCAAAATTCCGGTAAAATATGATATTTCAAAACCAGATATGCCTGATGAGAAAAATTATATAAATGAATCTTTATCTATCGGAGTTATCAAATACTGTGAGATTGAAAGGCTGTGGTTTAAGAGTGGCTGGCATTATTATGTAAAACTGTATATGACGGAGAATGCACCTAAGAAAATAACACCTGGAAAATCAACAATGGGTATTGATGAAGGACCTTCTACAATGGCTGCGGTATCAGAATCTTCTGTCTTTCTTGAAGAATTATCTCCAAAATGTAAGGACTACAACAAACAGATTGTATCCTTGCAGCGTAAGATTGATAAATCCACAAGGATGACAAATCCTGACAGATTTAATGAAGATGGAACAGCGAAGAAGAAAACGAAAGACCTTCCACCGTGGAAGTTCTCGAAGGCCTGCCAAAGAAATAAAGCAAGAGTAAGAGAATTATATCGCAGGAAGGCAGAATACACAAAATGTCAACATGAGACCTTATTGAACAGTATGATAAAAGATTCATCAATATTTATCAACGAACCGATGGACTTTAAGGCCCTTGCGAAGAAATCCCGCGAAACAAAGCGTCGGGATAAAGCCTCTGTGATAAAAAATGCTGATGGAACCGAAAAGACCGTATATAAATATAAACGGAAGAAACGTTTTGGAAAGTCAATCACAGACCGAAGTCCAAGTTTCCTCATTGCAAGATTAAAACAGAAATGTGAACAGTACAGCATGATATATCTGGAAACGGATAAGTGGAAATATAAGGCAAGCCAGTATAACCATGTTCTTGATGACTACATAAAAACAGCACTCTCAGAAAGGTTTAAGAACATCGGAGCCATAACCGTTCAGAGAGATTTATACAGCGCATTTCTCCAGTCATGTATGGATACTGTGGAAAAACCTGACAGAAAGAAATGTATACAACTATTTGATAACTTTGTAAAAATGCAGAATGACCTAATAACGGAAATGAAAGCATCCGGAAAATCATATCCGTCATGCTTTGGATTCTAGGAAACGCATAAGGTTTCCGGTAAGAACCGGAATGGTCTGATTTTTACCGGAAATCTTATGCTGAAATAACAGCAGACACAGATTTCCAAGTAACTTGTAAACCAGCACAGGAGGCAGAAATCACTCCTTCGGTTGTTAGTAAGGGAGCCTGAATCTTCGGATTCTTGTCATCTCTGAAAGCTGAGCCCGTAAAATGGAAGAGAGTCATGCAAAACCGTGAACCAGGCCATGCCTGAAAGATTGGCCGTCTGTTTCACGGAGATATACCTGCAGAGGTTCGCCTGCTACAGTGAAGCCCGAGTCCTCTTCAAGTGCCTGCTTGCAGGTGCGGGAATCCCGCGACTTTAGTCGTGTGGAGGTTTCAAAATTACATTCTGTTTTCATGCGCGGGTATTGATTACGAGTGTGTGGACGAAGAATTGTATATGCTGACTGATTGAAAAAATATGTGATATTGAAAATATGGCAGCCGAGATTTATCGGCTGTTTTTTTTTGGAGCTGAAAAATCCAGCATATTGTAAATATACAAAATATATACAAAGAGAAGGGAGAAAAAATCATGAAAACAATAGACTTAAAAAATCTTAGAATAACCGTAGAGCATTTTGTCAGCCTTCCACTGACTGTCACTGACTATATTTGTGAGGTCGTCGACAAACTTGGGCCGGCTGGGGCTTATATCAAACCGGGAATCGTGGATACTGACGAGCAGGAAAGAGATTGTCACCAGTTTTTCCTGAAATATTACCGCCAGCTTGGAAACGACTTGGAAGAAGAAAGGATATACTATCCATTTGTAACAAATATTAATGATATTGATATCATCAATATGATTGTTAAATATTTTTATGATGACAATTATGCAGCAGAGATTCTTCACTTTGCAAATGATGAAATTCGCGATTCGTCTGACGTAATTGTTAGGTATCCGGAGACTTCGTCTGATTCAGATGATTCAGATAGAAGGGAGATTGTATTGCCGATAGATTCGTCAATAATAGATGATTACGGAGATTTTGATGCGCTTGAAAAGCTGGCTGAACTGATGCAGGAAAAAGGCCTAACACAAGACGATTTGCTCGTTGTCCTGAATGCGGTAAAACTGAAAAATATTGAAAAATAAGTACAAAAAATCTTCGCGTTAATTCGCGGAGATTTTTTTTGCATGCTGTAAAAATCCGGAATATTGTAAATATCCAAAAAATGCTCTGCTTTCTTAAAAATTCTGCATATTAATTATACAAAAAAAATTCTTAAAAAAGGAGGTAAAAAACTATGGGAAGAGCAGGAGCCGGAGGTGGCGGTGGCGGCCATTCGGGCGGCGGGCATTCATCCAGCCGGTCAAGCGGCGGCCATCATGTAAGCAGCGGAAGCAGTGGAAGACGGGCCGGTGGCGGAAGAAGTAGTTACAGCGGTCACAGCAGTTACGGCGGCGGAAGATTCTATGGTGGCGGTTTCTATCCACGACCGCCAAGACGAAGCACCGTTATTGTCAGTCATGGTGGAAGCTTTAATGCCGTTATATCACTTATTATATTTGTTGTTGTTCTTATAGCTGCATTTGGTGGCTTTCCGTCGTCAAATTCATCTTCAACGAAAAGCGTACCAAAAAGTACACAGAACAGAGAACGACTGGAATCTGGTGTAGGATATGACAATAATTGTATTGTTGACAATATCGGCTGGTTTGATAACGTCACCAAAACAGAAAAATCAATAAAGAAGTTTTACGACAAAACTGGTGTGCAGCCATACATAGTCTTAAATGCTTACGACAGCACTCTGCTGACGGATACAGCAAAAGAAGAGTATGCCAAGAAGTGGTATGATGAACATATTAAAAATGAAAGTACATTTTTGTATATGTATTTCGCCGAACCGGATACGGACAATGATGTCGGATATATGGCATACGTCAATGGAAAGCAGGTTTCTTCTGTAATGGATTCTGAAGCCATTGAGATTTTCTGGGCATATGTTGACAAGTACTGGTATTCTGATATGTCAACTGATGACATGTTCACAACCATTTTTACAAAAACAGCTGACCGCATTATGACAAAATCAACAACGGCTGCCGATGTCGGCAATAATGCAGTAAAAGTCATTGGCGTTATCGTTGTTTTTGCCGGTATCATCGTTGTGATGGTTATTAGAAGAAAGCACAAAGCTGAAGAAGCAAAAGAAACTGAAAAAATATTAAACACACCGCTTAACGGGGATTCCGAAGCGGATGATTTACTCAAAAAATACAAAAAAGGAGACTGAAAAATATGGGAATTTTAACAAGATTTAAGGATATCATGAGCGCAAATGTGAACGCGCTGCTGGATAAGGCAGAAGACCCGGCAAAGATGATTGACCAGACCCTTCTGAACCTTAGAAAAGACCTGGCAGAGGTTAAGAAAGAAACAGCGGCAGTGATGGCTGATGAAAAAAATGCAAAAAGAAAAGTAACAGAATGTGAAAAACATATTGCTGATTACAAAGCAGCGGCAGAGAGCGCACTCCGTGCAGGGAACGAAGGTGATGCAAGAACACTTCTGGAAGCAAAGAAGAAGGAAGAGGAAAAACTGGCTGCCCTACAGAAAACTTATGATATGACAGCTGCAAATGCCGATAACATGCAGGCAATGCACGATAAGCTGGTACGGGATATTGAAAACCTGGAATCAAAACGCGATTCAATCAAGGCGAAGATGGCAACTGCGAAGGCGCAGAAGCATATGAACCAGGTTCTTTCAGGCGGAGACAAGACTGCGGCAAGCATTGATGCTTTTGAGAGATATGAAGCTAAGGCTGACAAGATGCTTGATGAGGCTGCGGCGATGACAGAGCTGAACAAGACGGCCGATGATAACACAGCAGATTCCCTGCTTGATAAGTATAAAAATGGCGGAAGCGCTGATGTAGATGCCGAGCTGGAGAAAATGAAGAAAGAACTTGGGCTGTAAGATTACGGCTGTTGGATTGAGATTTTGAAAATATGACGCCTGCCGATGGATGTCGGCAGGCTGTTTTTGTGCAAAGTAACGAAAAGTATAAAGAAGTATAAAGCGAAATAAAAAGTATAAAGAACTATAAAAAGGTATAAAGACTTTTTAAAAGTGTGAATTATTAGAACGAGCTGCCGGCAAAAATGCCGGCAGCTTTTTTGCAAAAAAACGGCATATTATATGTATAAACAACCATAAGAGGAGGACTTATGATGACTAATTGCATACACTGCGATATTGCCGAAAGGTATTCAAATTCAGATACAAAAATAAGCAATACATATGATATCTTGTGGGTAGGAATATCTGCAAAAATCGGAGAAGAACCGCTTTCCGAGGCTACGAACACAGGAAAGCTTGTTAAACAGATTGAAGCCGCATGCGGCAAGCCGGGATATAAAACCAATCTGGTCAAATGCCCGCCGGTTGATAAGAATGGAAAATTGAGATATCCAAACCAGGCAGAAATTGACTGCTGCTTTAAGAATCTGCTTGCAGAAATTGCAGAGGTCAAACCGAAGGTCGTGATTCTGCTTGGAGAGAAAGTATGCTCTGCGGTAGAGAAAAAGCTAGACATTAAGCTAAAACGCTGGCGCGGGTTTGAATATTTTGCGACAGAATATAACGACATATGGTATCTACCGGTACAGCATCCGTCTTACATATACGTATACAAAAGAAAGGAAGCAGAAAAATATGTTAAAAAAGTAGCTGAGGCAATTGGTAGGATTTTTGTTGATGATGTATGTACGATTTTTAATGCTGTCATGAATACCGCTTCGGAAAAAGTCGTCAAGAAAAATAAAAAAATCTAAAAAAAATATACAAAACTCATCGCCAGACATATCCATTCCGGCAATGATTCTGCATATTGTATGTATAAAAACAAAAAGAAAGGAGCAAAAAAATGCTTAAAGAAAAGAAAACATACAAAGACGATATGCTGGTCGGGGATTTGGTAGAGAATCGGGAGTTCGACGTTAACTGCAATTTCGAGATATACGACTGTACCGAAAAAGGCTCTGATTGGCAGAAAGGCGCGAAGAAGATTTTTTCTACAATAAACGAAGGCTGGGTCATCGATGGACGGGAGACCACGGCCAACCTTAGGTTGTTTCGAAGGTTGCTGGACGTGTACGGGGAGTCAGAAACCACGTCCACGCTCTGCACTCCGACTTCGTCGTCGTTTGTCAGCCCTTGCGGGCTTGGTGAAGGTGAACGTAAGTTCGCCGAATCATCCCGAATGATAAAATTTTGGCAATGAGAGTGCAATATATCGCTCTGGATATAGAACGAAAAGCGCTAGTAATTGAGGTCGGAAAGATTGCGTGAGAGGAGAGGATAATATGTACGATATTTTGGATATTTCCAGATATGTTTTGTATTATGCTAAAAAATGCGGACATGGATTGTCTGTCCTGCAGCTGATGAAAATTCTGTACTTCGTGCAGGCGCAGTTTCTGATAAGTAGAAAGAAACGTGCTTTTTCAGATGAGATTGTTGCCATGGACTGGGGGCCTGTAGAGAGAAAAGTCTGGTCGCATTACAAATCCTGCGGAAATGGCTATATTCCAGTACTTCTTGGAATCAATTTTGCAAAAGAAGAAAAAGAATATACAAAAACAGCGGAAAAAATATACATTGAAGATATTAAGTTGATGAACGGTATTGTAGACTTGCTGCTTGGATATGACAATACATATTTAATGAGCATCATCCGGAAACAGCCACCATTTATGAAAGGACTGAAGAATTTTCCCGGATACGAGATTTCGGATAAAGATATGATGGACTTTTTTAAGTGATTTTCTAAAGAGAAGAGCGAAAAGATTTTCTCTTTTTTTCGCTTTTGGAAAACTTTTACACATTAACGAAGAACTGGAAATCCCAGGCTGACAAAAAGTCGTCCGCGGGTCAAATGCACGCTGGTCTGAATTCCCGTTCGTACACTACACTCAGCCTTGCGGCTTCGCTCGCGCACTTCATGCTGGTTGTAAGCCGGAACGGCGAGCTATCAAAAAAATGAATAAAAAATTGCTAAACCTGACAGCCAGTAAAAAATTTTGCCGGCTGTTTTTTTTGTGTGGCTGTACAGATTCTTAAAAAATCAGGCATATTAAATATACAGGAACAAAAGCATACAAAAAGAAATTCGCAAAAAAAATTTGGAACGAAGAAAATTTGGCATAATGAAATAAAGAAAAGATAAGCAAGAGTGAAAAGAAAAAATAATAGTAGGGGGGGGAAATGAGCATAGAATTATATTTGTCTATAGCAGGTATAGTAATTATTGTTGTAACAATAGTTACTGGGTTAGAAATTCGTAAAATATCAAAAGAAATTAATGAGATTGATATTAAAAAATAAACCGTCGCATTTTTGTGACTTTGATAACTCATTGGCTATGCCGAATTCGTTACCAGATTTCAATAGTCGTGAGTTAGAAAAAGAATTAAACAAGAATGGATAAAAACGCCAAGTTTGACAGCCAGCAAAAATTTTGCCGGCTGGTTTTTTTGTGTGCTTTTACAGATTCCTGAAAAATTCGGCATATTAAATATATATAAAAAAACAAATGAAAAGAAATCCGCAAAAAAAATTGGAAACGAAAAAGATTTGGCATAATTAAATAAAAGATAAAAAAGAATGAAAGGAAAAAATAATGAAAATTAGATTACAGTCAGGAAAAACAATAGAGGATGCTTTACTTACTGCGGTGGAGTGTTTAAAAGAAAATGAAGAAAATTATCAAATGGTGAAAGGCTGCGCTACATTATATGTAACCTTGCTTGATGAAAATGGAAATGAGTCGCCGCATAATAACGAGGAATTTGTTATAGGTGATGATGGTATGTATAACCTAAACGATGTTTTAAGAGAAGATGCCAAAAAACACATAATCTCTGATATGGAAATGGAAATTTCTTCACTATACGAGAAAGAATTTTCTCTACAAAAAGAGATTGCAGATACCCAAGCAAAACTCAAAAAGGCAATAGAACGTAATTTTAAGACTAAAGATAAATGGGCGGAATCACTTAAAGGAAAGCAAGAGCAGCTAGAGCGATTTGTTTCTGTTGAAAAGCCAAGCCTTGATAGTATAAAGGAAGCTTTTGAAGCACGTAAAATTACATACTTCATCAAAACAGAAGAACAATCCCTTCCGTATTATTACAACAGTAAAGGAAAAAAGAAAGTTGCATCTATTGCATGTGTAATTCATGCAGATGTTGGTGATATTGGATTCTTCGCTAGAGAACATTATCGTTCTTATGGACACTTTAAAACGGTATCAGAAAAATGGTGTCCGGCTGATAACCAATATATCAATTATAATTAAGAAAATTTGATATAAAAGTGAAGAGAAATGGGGATTAATTACGACAAAATAGAAGAAACAGTCAAAGAAATAATGCAGCTGGAACAAAAGCTAGAAAATGGCGAAGAACAATGCGAGAATATTTCGATTATATCCATGTCTGCTGAAGATGTACTAAGCAAAATCAACTCTGGTGGATATATTTACAATATCGAAGGCGGTCTTTACGCTTTGCGAAAATTTGCAGAAAAAGAGAAAAAAGAAATGGAGAAAAATAATACAAATGAAAGTGGATTACGATGAGCTTGATAAAATTAGAGAAAGACTTCTTACAGACCCATCATATAATGACATTGAAATTACAGATACTCCATTAGAAGAGTTTCTACAAGAAATTGAAAACAATCCAAAAATAAAATTCACAACAAAAGGTGGCATTGAGGAGCTGAAAAAGCGCGTTGAACGCGAAAAAAAAGAAAAAAACAACAAAAAGGAGAGGTAAAAATGGCAAAAAATACTAATTTCTACGGAGCAGACAGTATCACAGTTCTTGAAGGGCTTGAAGCCGTAAGGGAACGTCCTGGTATGTACATCGGCAGCACTTCAAGACGAGGACTGAATCATATGATTTATGAAATCGTTGATAACTCTGTTGATGAGCATATGGCAGGGTTCTGCAGTGAGATTTGGGTAACATTGGAAAAAGACGGTTCTGTAACCGTGAGAGATAATGGACGAGGAATCCCTGTTGGAATGCATGAAAAAGGTGTTTCGGCGGAGCGTCTGGTATTGTCCACCCTGCACGCTGGCGGTAAATTTGATAACAAATCATACAAAACCAGCGGTGGTTTGCACGGTGTCGGTTCTTCTGTCGTGAATGCGTTATCAAAACGTCTTACTATTGATATTGAACGTGATGGCGGCCTGTTCCATGACTCTTACGAAAAAGGACATCCGACAACAGAACTGATTGACGGCCTGCTCCCGATGATTAAGAAATCAAAAGGACACGGAACTACAATCAATTTCCTGCCTGATGATGAGATTTTTGATACAGTGAAGTTTGGAGCAGAAGAGGTAAAGAACAGGCTGCATCAGACAGCTTACTTAAATCCGAAGCTGATAATCCACTATGAAGACAAGAGAAAGAAAGAAGTAGAGTCAATCACTTTCCACGAAGAAGAAGGTATTATCGGACTTGTGAAGTCTATGACGAAAGACTCTGAAACAGTGCAAGATGCGCCGGTTTCTGTTTCTGGAAAGAGTGACGGGATTGAAGTTGAATGCGCTTTTCAGTACACAACAGAATTTCACGAAAATGTGACCGGATTCTGCAACAGCATCTATACAACAGAGGGTGGTACTCACCTGACAGGCTTTAAGACAGCCCTGACAACACTTATCAATACATATGCAAGGGAGCTTGGTATACTTAAAGAAAAGGATGCAAACTTCACCGGAGCGGACGTAAGAAACGGTCTCGTGGCTGTTGTTTCCGTAAGACATCCGGACCCGAGATTTGAAGGCCAGACAAAGACAAAGCTGGATAACCCGGATGCTGCAAAAGCGGTTTCATCCGTTATCTCAGAACAGCTGCAGATGTATTTTGACCGCCATCTGGAAGAACTGAAAGCTGTTATCGGCTGTGCTGAAAAGTCTGCAAAAATCAGAAAAGCAGAAGAAAAAACAAAAACAAATATGCTGACAAAGCCGAAGTATTCTTTTGACAGCAACGGAAAACTGGCAAACTGTAATTGTAAAGACCCGGAAAAATGCGAAATCTTTATCGTTGAGGGTGATTCTGCGGGCGGTTCAGCTAAGACAGCAAGGAATCGTGAATTTCAGGCAATCTTTCCAATCAGGGGTAAGATTCTGAATGTGGAAAAGGCAAGCATCAATAAAATCCTGGCAAATGCCGAGATTAAAACAATGGTTTATGCTTTCGCCTGCGGGTTCTCTGAAGGGTATGGCAATGACTTTGACATCTCCAAATTGAGATACAACAAAATCATTATCGCAGCCGATGCGGATGTGGATGGGGCACATATTGCCACACTACTCTTGACTCTGTTTTACAGATTTATGCCTGAACTGCTTTATGAAGGACATGTATATATCGCGATGCCGCCATTATACAAAGCGATTCCGAACGGAAAGAACGGAAGAGAAGAGTATCTGTATGACGACAAGGCACTTGAAAAATATAGAAAAACACATAAAGACTTTAAACTGCAGCGTTATAAAGGTCTCGGGGAAATGGATGCGGAGCAGCTATGGGAGACTACTATGAACCCGGCGACAAGGATGCTTAAGCAGGTTGAAATTGAGGACGCGCAGGCGGCTTCAGATTTGACAGCCTTACTGATGGGGAATGAGGTACAGCCAAGAAAAGAGTATATTTACAGTAACGCGACAGAAGCAAATTTGGATGTGTGAAAGGAATTAAGGTATATGACACAAGAGGAAATACTTGCTTTTCTAACACGAAAAAGAACGCAGGAGGAGTTAAGGGAATATGTCAACCCGGATGGAAAATTAAATTATTTCGGAACACAAAAAATATTGAATGATTATTGTAACAGATGGAAACTTAACGAATGTGAGTCTTATTTGTATGTATTATTGCTAGAAGAAAAAAATGTATATATTGGAGAAACTGAAGCTATTTTTAAAAGATTTCGCAGACATTTTTCTCTTAATAGTAACAATTATGCGGAATTTGAAAAAATATATCCTGCAAAAAGCGTATATGAGGTTGTTCCACTTGGGAATGCAAATAAACATACTAGACTGTTATACGAAAATGCTTTAACTGTATTATTTGCAAATAAGCTCAGTATGCTACAAGTGAGGGGAGGACATTTCTCAAATCCTAATATAAACATTGCTTATGATACAGAAAATTTGCGAATTCATGGTTACAGTATTTTCAATGAAAAAATACGACCAATAAGAGAAAATACATATGAAGCATTTCAAAAAATACAAAAAATGTATAGAATTTACCCAAATCTTGATATTAAATAAAATGGATTGCGCCGGTAGAAATTCTGCCGGCATTTTTTTCGCAAAAACTTTCTTTCCGGAAAAAATTCCAGCATACTAGAAATAGAGCAAAAAAAACTTAAAAAAGGAGACTTTGTCAATGGAAAAATTGTCGATGGAAGAATTGGAAGAACTAAAAGAAAAAGAATTCGATGAAATATCCGAAAGAATCCAAAACACAATATCACTGTTTAGAAAAATTGCCTGCGTTTTGGCGGTGATAATTGCCGTTGCGTTTATATTTTTTCACGTGCGGAAGGATTACAATAATTATGCCGGAAGTCAGCTTGTGACGGCTGAAGTGATTAATGTTGAGGGCGCCAGTGATAAAAATATTAGTGTTACATATCGGTATAATATCGCCGGCAAGGAATATGAATCAAACAAAGTACAGTATACGGAAAAAATTAAAAAAGGAGACAAAAAAGAAATCCGGGTTAAGAAAAACAACCCAGAAGTGATTCTTGAGTACAATGATATCAATTTTATTGTAATATATGATGTAGTGATTGGATTGTGCCTTGAGCTGGCAGTTTTGTGGCTGTATGCAATGGCAACTTGTATGCTTGAGGAAGTTAAAGCGGAGGATATCGTGTTTACGATGACGCCGGGCGTAATATTTTCGTCAATCGTGGAAGAGAATAAGAAGAAAAACGAAAAAATAAATCCAGAACATAAGATTTAAATCACCCGGCAGAAATTCTGCCGGCAGGTTTTCGCAAAAACTTTTCTGCCGGAAAAATTCCAGCATATTATAAAGAAGCAATTTCAGAAAGCGAGGAAAATTCCAATGACAAACAAAAATACTACGAAAAAAACAAGGAAAGCAAGAAAAAACTTTCCACTCATTAAGTTTATTTGCACCATATTCTTTTTTGTCGGCACCATACTTTTTGTAATCAATGCTGTAACTGATTACAAAACATATACAAACAGCGAAATTGTGAAAGCTAATGTCATTAATGTGTCTGGTACAAAGAACGACATGCTGAATGTCAAATATAGATATAACTATGACAGCAATAAATACGAGGAGAGTGCTAAGCAATCCGTCGGTGAAATTAAAGCGGGTGACGAAAAGGAAATCCGGATACGAAGAAATGCTCCGGAACAAATAATTACAACGCCAATAAAGACCGCGGTAATGCATAATATTGCCTTTGCGCTTTGTCTTTTCGCATACGTAGCAGCATCAATTAACCTTGTTAAGCTGATTGGCTAAAAATAATATTTTCTGCCGGCAGAAATTCTGCCGGTATTTTTTCGCAAAAATCTTTCGGCCGGCAAAAAATCAAGCATAATAAAAATAGAAAAAAATACTTAGAAAAGGAGACTTTGTTGATGGAAAAATTGTCGGTGGAAGAATTGGAAGAACTAAGAGAAAAAGAACTCGATGAAAGAGCTGAAAGAGACGAAAGAATCAAGAACACAATATCGCTGCTTAGAAAACATGCCTTCGTGCTGGCAGTAATTGTCGCTGCGCTTATGCTTTTTCACGCGCAGAAGGATTACAACAATTATGTTGGAAGCCAGTTTGTAATGGCTAAGGTAATTAATGTCGAAGGTGCTGATGATAAAAATATCAATGTAGCATATCGGTATAATATCGACGGTAAGGAATACGAATCTGACAAAATGCAATACCTAGAAAAAATTAAAAAAGGAGATAAAAGAGCAATCCGGGTCAAGAAAGACAGTCCGGAGGTGATTCTTAAGTATAATGATATCAATTATGCCGTGCTCTGTGATGTATTGATTGGATTGTGTCTTGAGTTGGCGGTCTTATGGATGTATAAGATGATAATCTGTATGCTGCCGTCTGTGGAGGAATAAGCTAAGGCGGAAAGTGTTGAGACTGCGACAAAATCAGGTGCGTAACATTTGCGCAATTGTGGAAGAGAGCAAAAATAAAAACAAAAAAATAAGTAATTCTAACAAAAAAAGCCTACATGTATTTTTCTAATCGTAATCGGTATTTTGCATGTTAATTATGCAAAAAAAATAAAGAAGGGAGAAAAAAATAATGAAAACATATACACAAGATTGCTTATTTAGCAACAGTTTTTTTGTGCACCTGAAAAGCAACAAAAATAATTGAAAAAAATCCGCAAAAATATCACCAGCCGGTAAAAAATTCGGCATATTGTTTTTACAAAAAAATAAGGAGGTGCTCTTGTGGACGACAAAAAAGAAGCAATAGCAACACGCATTACAATCGTATTGTTTGTACTGATTCTGACTGCAGCGGCCGGGGTTTTTGCGTATACCCTGAAACTGCATGGCTGCTACAAAAATAGCATTCAGGTGACCGCAAAAATTGATGATATCGCAATTGATAACCAGAGCAACATACAGGTAACTTACAAATATACATATAACGGCAAGAAATATACAACACAACGTTCATCCCGCGTAACAGAGATGAAAAGAGGAGACAAAAAAGAAATTAAAATAAGCAAGACTGATAAGTCAGAAGTTCTGCCATACGAATATGAAGCTGAAAACATACTGCCATTTGCGGCAATTGATGCAATGCTGCTATTGCTTGCGTGGGTGCTGTGGCTAAAATTATAAAGAAAAAATAAAAAAAATGATGCCGGCAGGGAAACCTGCCGGTATTTCTTTGCATGAAAAATTCATCATATTGTATGTGTACACAAAAAACACCGGAAAATCCGGAAATACAAAAAGAAAGGAATTAAAAAAATGGACAAAAAACCAAGCGAGAGACAGAAGAAATGCAAGAATTCATTCCCGTATATGGGAAAAGAAATGAACAAAACATACTGCAGAAAACTGATGCAGGAGAGAAGAGATGCAGACGAAGATGATATGTCTGTATGCGTCAGCAATGAGCAGTGCGAGAACTGCCCGGACTATGAGAGCCGGTTTATTGAGTATCCGATTCAGGTCAACAGCATCAAATGTGATAAAATGAAACAGCTGATGATGGGACGTGCCGGTAGTTTGGTCAAGATTCGCCCGTGCAATAAAGAATATGGAGGTAAAACATATCTTGGACTGTATCTCGGAAATCAGCCGTGGTCCCAGACTGTAAGTTACAATAAAGAATTAGGTGAACTGACAGTTGGAATGGCAACAAATCCGGCGATTTACGTTTTTGATTTGCAACGAATCATCTTTGGTGCTGAGAGCTGGTGGGGCATTATTGAAAGCCTGGAAGAACTGAAAGATATTACCGATGATGACATTAACAACATCTGGTATGTTAAGGCGTTGAAAGCGATGCATAAGGATGAACCGGAGGAGACGACTGAAGAGAAAATGAAACGTATTTCTGAAGCCGTGAAAGAGCATCCGGAAAACTTTGATGTGGCAAATAAGATTCGGCTTGGAAGGTATTATGCTTTTGTAAAGCCCTTTGATGTTACTTTTGAAAATTATGAGAGGGTGCAGGTTTCTGAAGGCTGTGTTTGCAGGATTAAAAATGACGGAAATGTTATTTTTGAAGGCTCTGGAGCAGAGATGCCAGAGAAAGCTTTAGAATACATTAAGAAAAATGCAGCAAAATATCTGGTAGATGTAACAAAATTGTTCTAGTTTTTGAAAGACAGCGGATTTTTCCACTGTCTTTTTTCTTGCCAGAATCTTGTACATGACAAAAACAATAAAGGAGAAAAAATAATATTAAGCCCCGGAAAAAATTCTGCATATTGAATGTAAGAAAAATTGGAGCTATGGAAGAAAAAGATGAAGACTGTTAAAATTTTATATGCGCCAAAATATATTAAAAATGCAGAAATGTTAAATGGCTTTTTTAAGGTTGCCGGAATGTTAACTTATATTACAACACGAGAACGGAATCGATGTGAATACGATATATGTTTGAGCCTGCAAGATAATATTTGTGTTGATGAAAAATACCTGAACGAATGTATCAACAATTTTCAATTGCAATTTTCAGAAAATGAAATTCAAGAATTGCTAATGATTGCAAAGCTATATGTAAAATATAATATCGGTCAGCATTGTATTAATTGTAAGTCAATAATGCAAAAATGTAATATTCGGCAAGAACAAGAAATGATTGCTGAAGCGCAGAATATGTTTGTGAATACCTATTGCGAATTATCGAAAAAGGCGAATGATAAGACCAACTTAATACGATATGCGATGTCAAAAATGGCACTCTATATTAATGAGACTTGCAGAATGCTTGGAGATAAGCCATTGGTTTCAATCTCAAAAATACTGAGAATGCTTAATATCATTACATTCAACAATACTGATTTTGTAAGTGCATATCTGCTTGAAGCGGAAATACTTGAAAAATTCGAAAGTAAAGATGTGACGGAAATAATAAAAATATGTTATGAGCAGGCGTTTTCACTAATTGATGAGTCTTTGGAATATGCAAGTCGCCTGTATTGTATGCGTGGACATTTTTTGGAATCCATTGGAGACAAAAAAGAAGCGTTAAAAGACTATAAAAAAGCATTGTTGTTAAACCCTGATGAATGTCAAGCAATGCTTGGAATTGGAAATTTGCTTATGTTTGATGGAAAATATACCAGTGCAGAGCTGATGTTTGAAAGAATCTTAATAAGGTTCAGTTCAGATATTGGAGAAGAAGAAAGGTGTTGTATTAAGAGGGCTTCTGAAAAACTTATTGCGTTATATGGAGATTTAGATTTCGATTCCGAAGAATATAAACGTATTGCTGAATTTGCAGCGTTTCTTTGACGCTGTTTTTCCGCATATTAACGGAGAACGGGAAATCCCCGGCCGACGAAAAGTCGTCCGCGAGTCAAATGTTCCGGTTTTAACTTCGCACGTGGGTCTGAATCCCCGTTCGTGCACTACACTCAGCCTTCGGCTTCGTTTGTCAGCGGCAAAAGCCGCTTGGTTACGAGCGCGAAGCGCGAGTTATCAACAATGTATCTAAAAAAATAACAGCGAAAAGGAGATTAAATTATGGGTATGTACGATACACTTAATGGTGAACAGGTAAAATGTTTTCCTTGGTTTAGCTTTTATGTGTCAGCAATAGACACGAAGGGCGTTGTCACAAGTCATGGTGGAGATTTAAAGTATTACGGTAATGGAAGTGAAATCCCTTACCGCTCCCTGGCTTATAACTACGGCAAAAACTTCATTATTTTTGACTTCACGCCGGAGCTTTGCACTGATGAAATCGGAGAATGGGCTGCACATGTGATTGAAAATGGTCACCTGAAAGCTTCCTTCTACAGAAAAGATGCTGATGATGAATTTAAAGAAATGCTTAAAAAAAGCACCAAAAATATCGGCTATTATGGCGATGACAACTTCAAGTTTAAGACGCTTGAAGATGTAAATCAGTATGCCAAAGAGGCAAACGCATTGCGTTGCCAGATTACTGATATGTATAAACCGGCCGATGCGATTATGAGAGAGTGGTTTAAAACACTTCATGAATCTAAGAACCTGGAAAAAGACAGCGAAGAATATGCTGTATTCCAGAAAAAAGTGCAGGGCTATATCAAACAGCATGATAAAGAACTGGCTAAAATTAAACCAATTATTTCCAAACTCAACAAAGACTTTGCTGATAAATGGATAGAAAAAGATTCTGAGGAATACCTCAAGATGTCTGATTTTGGTGAGAGTGTTGAAGCCGGTATCCTAGCATTGAAATGCAGAAAAGAGCAGGAAAAAGAATCTGCAGAAAAGATTGAAGAAGCAAAAAAGCACAACATCTTTTTTGACCGCCAGAAGGAATGGCAGCTCTACTGCGAATACTTCAAAAAAGCATACGGAAAAATGCTTGAAAAAGAAGGCGAAGAGTTTTGGAAGAAGTATTTTGAGTGGTGCGAGATTACTGATGAGGAAAGAAAGAAGGTTGATGAACTGAGGAAAGAACTGTGGGTGTGATTGTATATTGAAAAAGAGCGAAGAGAGTAATAAGAGCGAAGTTTTTGACTTCGCTCTTTTCAAGTTATTTAAACACTATTTTTCTTCTAAATCATCGTATGAACTATTATCATAATTAAACTCTTCATCTTTGGATATCTCTATTTTAGATTTTTCTTCCTGAATACGCTTTGCTTTTTCCTGTTCTATTTTAATGGATTTAATGGTCTTTTCAATATTTAAACCAAATGATGATAGTATTGCATAATTTTCTCTGGTTTCCCTATTGTTACTACGAGAAGATATTATCCCCACTATATCCTCGTTTTTATAAATAAAAATTCTACTTTTCCCACCTTTGGAATACTGATAATCATTAAGCCCAATAAAGCTCAAAGACTGTTTTTGATAGTTCGCATTTTCTTTTAATGGGCGAATAATAGTTTTATAGAAATCGTAACATTTATCTGGGGCTAAATCAGCAAAAGAATTTTCTGGTTGTGCAAAACATTTTTCAATTGCTGGAATTAATATTTTTTCATATGTTGTGTGCAAAAAGCTAAAATAAAAATCCTGTCTATTTCTGGAAATATATTCAGTATTAAACACTAACTTATCAATTGCATCAAGATTAATCTTTGGCACTATCTGCAACAAAGCTTTTTGTGTTTTAGGACTTAACTCGCTTTTAAAAAATTCACAATATTTAATACGTTTCCCTTTATCGTCCACTAATACAGAAGATGTATTCATTGCACAATCCATCCCAGCATCCGAAGAGACAGTGCTTTCATCAACAAGAGGGGCAAGCGATGACCCACAATCATATACAGGAGAAATTCGAATGCCATCAGAAGATTGTAAGAGAGCCCAGTTTCCATTGTGCCTATCGGTATTACCAATAAATGCATCTATAATGAACATTTCGTAATAGAAATCGCTTAGTTGCTCCTTAGATATGATATCGTCCATTTTATTAAAAACTTCATCCATATATGGCAAAGACAATTTTTTAGCGTGAGTATTATCGAGACTACTTAATTCCAATTTATTAATTTCATACATCATTTCTCCATTTTTTCTTACATCTTGACATGCACATGCTATTTTTGTTTTTCCATTTTCATCAACATATTCGCCAAGGATTGTTTTTTGTGCTGGAATTCCAATGATGTTATAAATAGAACAGGATATATGTTCTGAGATAGCATTATTAATATATGACAAATCACGTCCTTTTTCTCTTGTTGGGTCAGGAAACTTTAATAAATATTTATTTCCATCATCCATTAATACTGTTTTCTTTTTTTCGGAACCAGCATATTCGTTCAATAGTGTTTTTGTAATATGCTTGTTTAAATTCATTCTATAAGCCCCTCCTTTAATTCAGCTCTAATATATTGCAATTCATTTAGCGTAATATATCCATCACTTAATGTGCTTTTTAGATAAGCGTCTATTAATTCGTAAGCGAAAGTTAATTCCAAATAATTACTGCTTGTCTTATTTTGTAAATATGTTTCTTTTTTTTGTAAAAAATTGTCGTATTCATCATCAATGAATGATAAATCTTTATGATTAAAAATTTCTTTGATGTGCCTCATACTTACACCTCCAATTCTATATATGATTATATCATAGCCGTTAATTATTGTAAATTTTATGATTTGCTAATAATATGTCGAAATTTAATTTTGACAAAATATTTTATTTTCGTTCACCTTAAAGAATTTTCCGGCATATTAGATATATACTCAAAAAAGGAGATAAAAAACATGATAACAGATAAAATCTTTGCAATAGATGTCGGAACTACAGAATCCGGATATGTAATCATGCGGTTTGATAAAGACGATATAAAACTATTATCATTCGGAAAAATTGCAAATGAGGCTCTTATGCAGATAATCAAAAATAACGACTATGACCAGCTTGTCTACGAACAGTTTCAGAGCTTTGGAATGGCTGTCGGGGAGAGCACAATTGAATCCATCTTATGGAATGGAAGACTTATCCAGGCAGCGATAGACCGGGGCATTCCGGTTGACAGAATCTACCGAAAGGAAGAAAAGCTCTGCCTCTGCAATACCCTGCGGGCGAAAGATGCCAATATCCGCCAGGCGCTGATTGACCGGTATGCAAAAACAGATAAAAAAAATGGAAAAGGAACTAAAAAAGAACCCGACGTGTTCTTCGGTGTGAAAAAGGATGTCTGGTCGGCGATTGCGGTCGGGGTGACATGGAGAGAGAAGATGGAAGAGGAGAAGAGGGAGAAAGAAAATGGAGAGAAATGAGGAAAACGAAATGCTAAAACTGAGTGAAATTGATGTCAATAAGTGCTTTATTGATGATACGGTTGGCTTTTGGGATGGATTCTGGGAAAGAAGAAACGGACTTGGAGCCGCCCCGGTATATGCTGACCCTGATAGTGCAAGCGAAACACTAAGAAATTACCACCAGGCATTGTGGAGCCGCAAACTGCCAAACGGCGAAGTAATGACGCTACAAAAAGGCAAAAAGTCTGATTATCTTACCTGGAATGGTATGCGTTTTGCATCTGATTCAATCGCGACGCAACATAGATATATTAAATGTGAACATGTAATCAGGCAAGTAGAGTCACAGATGCCGAATTATAGAAGCTTTGTGTATGATACAACACGATTTACATATACAATTGGTGGTATGATTATTTTTCCAAAACTGCGTGGAAGCATGAATCAGGACAGAGGCACTAATCCAATGATTGCTGACAGATGGGATTTATCTTTGGAATGTATAAAAAGATACTATGAATATCCGGAAAATGATGACGCTAATTTTAATCCTTTATGGAATACGATTAAACGCAGTGAAGATTTCTTCAAGCTATTTGTTAATTTCTCGGGATATGTTGAGTTCTTCTTTTTGCAGGATTTCCTTGATAAAGACGGAAATGTAATCTGTTTCTTGAACGATTATATGGATGAAAATGGATTGTTCACAAAAAAGTATCCACTGCCTCAGACTGTTGAAGAATACCTTAGAAACATAGAAATTCAAAAAGAAATCGTAAACAAAAGAAATAAAAGAATAAAAGACTTTGTTTGCAGCGAAGTTCACCCCGGAGCTTAACGCTCCGGGCTTTTTTCTGCCTGCTGAATTTCAGCATATTATTTTTGCAAATTCAAAAAGAAAGGAAGAAAAAATATGGGTAAAAATAGTAACATATCAGATGAGGATATCTTAAAAGAAGAGACGCAGCCTGGAGTGGTAGTATACCGGTCAAATGTACCAAAAGGTGCTGGGGTATTTGATATGGATATTGCTCCCGGAATTAAGGAAGTCACAATTAAGTATGATTTGCTTATGCTTGGCTGCGAAAAAAGCTTTCCTGACGTAGAGAAGCTGATTATTGGCGAAGATGTGGTGTCAATAGAGATTTTAAACACACTTTTTCCGAATGTGCGATGGGTATTGTCAATGAATTATGAATTTGAAACGGGCTCGTATCTAGTTTACAACCACTTCGGTTTTAAGACACTTCTTAATGCGTTCTGCCGTGGTGCTGATGAGACAATAGACCTTGGAGATATAGACAGCATTGACAATTTTGCGTTTAAAGGTTGTGAGAGCTTGAATATCATTGGCGGAGAGGATATCAAAGACTGGCAGGCAATTGAACAGGATGCGTTTTCAGAATCTGCATTAAAAAGCCAGCCATTTAAAAATGGAATCAAAAAAGCCGGACATATTATTGTTGATATTGATTATACTGCTGATGAAATTGATATTCCGGACGACAGGCTTAAAAAAATAGTATTTTCTTCAGATATTGATTTTAGCAAAATCAAAAAGCTGATAATCCACAGGCCTGAGACCGTAGAGCAAATCAACTATCAATGTGGATTTCCTGACACTCTTGCTCTGAATACCGATTTGCTTATGCATGAGCAGGACGTAGCAGGAGTTGCCCACTTTTGTACTTCAAAAACTTATATCAAGAACTTTTCTGTCTTAAGCCCGGAGTTTAAAGAAATTGATGGTATCGCATACACAATGAACGGCAAGAAGCTTGTTGCTTGCTCAATGGGAAAAGAGCATGTGATAATCCCGGATGGCGTAAAGACAATTGGAAAATACGCTTTTGCAAACTGTCATGTAAAATCGGTCATCATACCTGATTCAGTAACAGAAATTAGTGAATCGGCATTTTCAAGCTGCTCTAACCTTGAAACAGTTATTTTTGGTAAAAATGTTGAGTCAATTGGTGATAAGGCATTTGGGGCGTGTGTAAACTTAAAGTCTGTTACCCTTCCAGAAAGTATACGGTTAATTGGTAATTACGCTTTCTTTCGTGTTGGCTTGAAGAGTGTACAGCTAAGTGAAGGATTGCTGAAGGTTGGAATTGGTGCGTTTGCGGAGACTCTGATTAAATCTATAGAACTTCCGGCATCAATTACAGATTTAACTGTAAACTGCTTCAGCGATATGGTAGAAAAAATCACAATACCTTCTTTCAGAAAAGATATCTGTGTAGGATGCATTAAGGGTTTTCGCCCATTACCGTCAAATGATACAGTTATGAAACTGCAATGCGGTAACCGGTATTTATATATCCCACGGTATATGAAACCTTCAACGATTAATGAAGGAATTGACGATATTGAAGCTTTCTTTGCTAATCCGAAGAAAAAAGTTCCCGGCATCTGGTCATATGCATACACAGCAACATGCAAACAAAACATGGCTTTTATGGAGTATGTCGATTTTGGCTCAGAATCTGCAAAAGAATACTTAAAAAAGAACGCAAAAAAAATGGCATTGCGTTTCATGGAGTATGATAAGGAGGAGCTTACGGTAAGGCTTGTAAAAACCGGCCTGGTGTCACAGATGGCGCTGAAAGAGCTGCTGGATAAAGCAGAAGAGAAGGGTATGTCGATTCTGAAATCGTATATCCTGCAGTGCCTAAATGACAGTAAAAATCCTAAACAAAATTTCTATATTTGAGAAAAAGGACAGGCATGATTTGCCTGTTCTTTTTTGTCTGCCTGTAAAAACTCGGTGAAAATTTGCGTATGTCAGAAAATCCGGTATACTGTATATATAAAAGATGAGAGAATGCCGTTCTGTTAAGGAGGTAAAAAATAATGAAAAAAGATATGGATGATGTAACAGAAAAACTTAATGTACGCAAAGATGAGATTTCGTCTTCTGACGAACAGGGAAATAGAAACGTTGAAATTATTGATATAAGCATGGAAGTGAAGCGGTGGTACAGCTTTGCAAATCTTGTTTACGCGTTGCTTGTTGGGTATGTCTGGGTAAGACATATAATAGGAAATCCGACAAGCGGAAACATATTAAAACTGATTGGCAGTATCTTCGTCTTGATGGTGCTGTGTATCCCGCATGCAGTGAAAGTGGAACCGCTGAAAGCAAAGCTTCCAATCTGGCTCGTATGGCTGGCTGCGTTTGCTGCATTGTTTGCGCTGGCGATTGTTGGTGTTGCGGGATGACGCCAGACAACTTTTTTCTTATTCCATAATTCCTGCATATTAAAACTGTAAAAAAACAATAAAAAAGAAAGGAATTAGAAAAATGAAAACAAAAAAAGAGTCGAAAACAAAAACACCACAGCTGGAGGTTGTTAATGATATTTTTATGGTTGAAAAGAACAGTCGTAGACTGGTAAGCTTAAAACCGGATATCAAAGAAGCTCCGGAAAATATGGTAATTCCAGAGGGAATAGAAATTATCGGGCCGGCTATATTTGTATCTAAGAACAAATTTCAATGTAGCAATATCAAGTCTGTTAAGTTTCCAGATTCGTTAAAGAAGATTGAAAACAATGCATTTTTCCGGTGTACTAACCTTACTGATATTCAGTTCGGAAACGGGTTGGAATACATTGGGAAAATCGCGTTTGCTTCGTGCCGAGGGCTTGAAAAAATCGTTCTTCCTGACAGCTTGCGGGTTATTGAAAGCCAGGCTTTTATGGATTGTTCTAAGCTGAAGAATGTTGTCTTCAATGAAGGCTTGCAGGTAATTGAGTGGTCGGCATTTTACATATGCAAAAATCTGAATGAGTTCGTGCTTCCAAAATCACTGCGGGTTGTAGGAGATGAGGCACTGCAGTATGCAAAAAAAGTAACGATACACGGAGAATTGCCGCATAACCTCATGCGTGCTGTAAGTCCTATGAGCTGGACTACACATTCAGAATATACTAGCAGGAAATGGCCGATGGTAGTTGAACTGGTGGCCGATGATGACACTTATTTCCTGCCGAAGTATATAGAATTAGCCAATGCATCAGATTGCGAATGTGCATTAAATTCCGGTATTCAGGAAAAGATGCAAACTCTGTACAAATACTGTAATTCAGGGGATGCTTCTGCCGATACGGCATATGCAGAATATATACATCTTTTAAAAACAGGAGAAGAACCATGCGAAGATTTAAGAAAATATGTAAAACGTATGAGTAAAAGTATCACATCGCGTTTAATAGCAACAGGCCGAAATTCGGAAGCTGCCGAGTTTATCGGTCTTGGACTGCTTACTCCGGCAGCATCAAAAGACTTATATGAAAACGCTGTCAATAATGAAAACAACGATATTGCGGCATATCTGATGGAAGAAATGAAAAAAAATAGCAAAAAACCTTCAATGAAGCTGTAAGCTTCTGAAACAGTAGACTCTGAGACGGCGTCCCGCAAAATAATTGCGGGGCGCTTTTTTCTGCATGGAAAATACTGCATATTAATTTTGTAAAAAAGCAAAAAGAAAGGAGTAAAAAAATGATAAAAGAATTTAAAAGTGGTGATGGCTGCAGGTTTATGTGCACATGTCTTCCGGGTAGTACATCAGTGTTTGATATGGATGTTGATGACGGTGTTGAGGTAGTGGAATTTGAAGGGTTTGACGATGTTTCAATCGGAAAAGTAGCAGAAAAATCATTTCCGAGTGTAAAAACGCTTGTTATCGGTGAAGAAGTGGAATGTATGTCAATTCCGAACGAAATGTTTCCAAATGTAAGAAATATCATATCTTACAACAGACATTTTCTCAATTCAGACATGCTGATAAGGGTAGACTACAATATGTTCCCGGATAAAAACGGAAAGCGTACTGACGTCTGGCTGCTTAATACGTTCTGCAAAAAGCCAGATGAGGTCATAAATTTGAAATCTGTTGAGTTTATTGACGGCTATGCATTTTATGGCTGCAGGTCAACAAAAATCATTAATGAAGACTGCGTAAAAGGCGGCTTCAAGCTTGCTTTTTTTGGTTCAGCATTCATGGAATTAGAACCAGTTGGCGGTGCATATATGGCCGGAAGCATGATTATTGATGTTGACAAAGATGCGAAGGAGTTGGTAATTCCTGAAACTGCAACATATTTTCTGCATAACATACATAACGTAACATTTATTCGTGAATTGTGTAAAAGCTATGACAAAATAATCGTCAAAAACAGCAGCCTGTTTTTTCAGCGTGTTTTGTATGCGTATGCGGCGCCAAAGAATCTCGTTATTGATTGTGAGGTGTATGATGATAAAGAAGATTTTTGCAATTATATTAAAAATTGCAGCAATCTGCAAAATATTCAGATTACAGACAAAAGTGAGAGATATATGACTTATGATGGCGTTTTGTATGACAAAGCCGGAAAAACATTGCTCGCATGTCCGAAAAATAGACATGGAACTGTAAAAATCAAAGAAGGAACAAAAGAAATTGAGAAAAATGCATTCTTTGGCTCTGAGGTTGAAGGAATAGAGATGCCTGATTCAGTCAAAAGCCTTGAGAAAGCAGTGTTCTTTAACTGCCGGAAGCTTCAAAAGGTTAAGCTTAGCAATTCACTTACAGAAATTCCAAATTCATGCTTTGATTCCAATATTTCACTGCGTGAGATAGTAATCCCTGATAGTGTCAGTACGATTGGCCCGTATGCGTTCTGCAGTTCCGGACTGGAAAATATCCATTTAGGGAAATGTATTAAAATCATACAGTACAACGCTCTTATGAACACAAAACTGAAAGAACTGCGGTTCCCTGCGTCAGTTAAAGAACTTCAGAATATTGGCCCGGTTCATGCCTCTGACGTATATTTGGAATCATCTAATATTCCATCTTATTTTTGCAGTTCTGTCTCTGAAACAATCAAATTTGCCTGCGATTTTGATACATTGCACAAGGCTGATTCGCTGGCTCAGCCGTATGTAAAAGTACATACGCCAAAACGGACAGTATATTTTCCTTCACATATTCTGATAGACACAAGAAATGAGTTAAGCAATTTCATTGAAGCTAAAAACGATTTTCCCGAAAATATGTTCCCGTATGCGATTAACGCAAGAGTAAGATTCCAAATCGCATTGGCGGAATGCAAGGACTTGAAAAGCATGGCTGCCGAGAAATATCTGCGTGGAAATATTGTTGATGGTGTGAGAGAATTCGTCAACATTAACGAAGAAGCTGCATTGGTTGACCTTTTCCGTATGCATTTGGTAGATGACGTTGAAGCGTTTAATGAAATCCTGCAAATACTGCCGAATAGTATGACATTAGCGAAGGCTTATTTACTGAATGAATCTGACAAACTTAAACTTGATGATTTATCATGCTGATTTGCAGCCAGCCCGGGGAATAATTTCCCGGGCATTTTTTTGCGAAAAAACAAAAAAGGCTTCAACGGAGAGCGGGGAATCCTCGGCCGACAAAAAGTCGTCTGCGGGTCAAATGTTCCTGTTTCACCATCACACGCGGGTCCGAATCCCCGTTCGAAGTCTGGTTACGAGACGGAACGGCGAGTTATCAAACAAAAACCTTAGAAACAGCATACGGCCAGGCAGTGTATCCGGCATCTCAGGTACTCCGAAGAGCGCGCCAGGAACCATTTCTGACATCGTATGCTAAACACAAGATGAAGTAGAAAAGCAAGAATAGCTTTGGCAAAAGTGCAATTTCCTTTTCAACAAAATCCGGCATATTGTATATGTAAATACAGTCAGGATACTGGCAAAAAAAACAAAGAAAGGAAGAGAAAATATGAAGTGTGAATTGTTTAGCGGGGTTACGTATTATACTGATGGTGATGTATGTACTGATATTGATGTAGCACCAGACATTAAGAGCGTAACTTTGATGCACCCAATCGTAAACATTGCCCGCAACACTTGCAAAAAGGAATATCCGAATGTGGAAGAATTGATTATCAGAGATAACGTTACATCCATTTTAATCCCGAACAAAATGTTCCCAAACGTCAAAAAAGTATCGTCAAAATCAAAATATTTTTCAAGCGGAAAATACCTTATCAAAAAGTTTATGGGAGATAATCTTTTAAATGCTTTTGGACAGTCGGAAGGTGAGTATATTAATTTCGGACTGTTTGAAGGAGTTACCAATTACGCATTTGATGGATGCAAGGCAAAAGAAATCTGTAACTATGATGATTCAAAATATATGTCATTTGACATACATGCATTTGACGGGTCTGGTTTTTTGAAAAGACCATTTATAGATGGTCTTAAGAGGCTTGGCTCTTTAGTAATTGATATTGATAGCGATGCTGACGAAATAGTGATACCAGATGAAAAATTGGTATTTGCAGTTCAAAAAAATGTAAAATGTGTAAGGATTAAATGTATAAATAGCTTTAACCCATCAAGAACGCTTGCTGAAAAAGTAATCATTGAGGATGAACGGTTAAAAGTTGATGACACCATAAGAGAGAAACTGCGATATTATGGCATTAAAGAAATAGAATCCTGCATTCCAAGATATAAGACAGCTGATGGCATAATATATTCTGCAGATATGACAACACTGATTGCCTGCCCTCAGATGAAGACCGGCAAGGTAGTTATCCCAGAAGGAGTAAAAAGAATCAGGAAAGCAGCTTTCTCTGGTTCAAAAATCAGTGGTGTTGTTTTCCCTGACAGTTTAGAAAAAATCGAGGCTGAGGCATTTTATGGATGCGAGAATCTGGAAGATATTGATTTTGGCCACGGCTTAGAACGTATTGGAGAAAATGGTTGCAAAAACATGTTTGCTGGCTGTGCTATTTCAAAACTGGTTCTGCCCCCACAAATCAAAAAAATCGGAATTGCTGCTTTCTACTGCTGCTCCAAACTAACAGAATTGGTGTTAAATGAGGGGCTGGAGGAAATTGGGGCTTGCGCTTTCGTGTATTGTAACAGACTCACGCAGATTACCATTCCAAAATCTATTAAAAAAATCGGAAAAAGTGCTTTCATATGGCATATTACGCAAGATGGCGTATATGCTGATATTAATGTACAGATATCATCAATTCCAAAAGATTTCATTTTTGGATTTGTCGAGCAGGATGTATCGTCAGACGCGGGGACAAATATCTGCGTTCATCTTAAAAACCAAACAGAAGATTTCAAATTCATACTGCCTGATGCTATAAGGTCAAATAGCAATTATTCCAAAATGAATTTTGCTTTAAATGATTTTGCAAATCATCCTGAATCATCCAAAAAAGTCCTGAATGAAGGATTTCTTATGGCATCAACTGCAAAAAGTGTTGACATTACCGCGTATAAAACTTACAAGCTGACTAAAAGTCAAAGAGCGAAAGAGTTTATTCGTGATAATAGTGATGATATTGCATTTTCGTTTGCCCGGATGATGCCTGAAAAAGATTTTGTTGATTTTGTAAAGCTTGATTTTGTAAAGCTGAAATACAGCGAGAGGCTGGCAGAACAGCTCCGTAAAAATGAATGGACGACCGGCATGGCGTATATGCTGGAAGCGACAGAGGCTGATGAGAAATCAGAACGAAAAAACTTTGTGATATAGTGTAATAAGACATACAACATATTGAAGCCGCCATCGGAAGATGGCGGCTTTTCTTATTTTGCCTGCTGCCAAATCCGGCATATTGTATATGTAAATATCGCCAGGATGCTGGCAGAAAAAAAGAAAGGAATTAAAAATATGAGTAAAGCAAATTTGAAAAGCTATCACTGGGAAACTGTTAATGATGTTGATTTTTTTACGAATGGCGTAGTATGTACTGATATTAATATAAAAGATACTGTCAAGCAGTTGTGTTTTCAGCATATGGTCATTGATATTGACCGGGATAACAAAAAAGTTTTCCCGAGTGTTGAAGAAATTTGCATCAGCCCGGAAGTAGTAAATATCTGTATCCCGAACAGGATGTTTCCTAATGTCAAAAACGTTAAGTCTAACTCAAAAGTGTTTAAGAGCGGAAAGTATCTAGTAGTTAAATCAACACTCAAATTATTGAATGCTTTTGGACAAAGCGAAGACACGCCGCTTGATGGCAGCGATTTCATTTCGATTAATGAATATGCCTTGGATGGATGCAAATCTCATGAATTTGTTAATCTGTTTTCAGGTGGCAAATTTACAACGTATGAAAATTCTTTTACGGGCTCTGGGTTTATGGAACAGCCTTTTGTCAATGGCCTTAAGGTATTCAGAACACAGTATGGAACTACTATCCTTGACATTGATGAGAATGCTGATACCGTTATTCTCCCAGAAGGCAAAATCAAATTCCATCAGTTAAAACCTGCAAAATGCGTTAAGGTTTCGGATGCGAAAAGCTTATATTATGCAACAAGACTGGCTCCGGAAAAGATTATCCTGGAACCGGGCAGCAGCACGGCGGAACCTTTTGATGGCGACGATTTCGTGAAGGCTTTATACGGCATGCGGTCTTTGAAGACAATAGAATCACATATCCCGAAATATAAAACCATAGATGGAGTTCTATATAACAAAGATATGAGTACGTTGCTGGTATGCCCGCGTGGCAAAAATGGAAATATCACAATCCCGGAAGGCGTAACAGAAATTAAAGCATTTGCATTTGCTAATTCTAAAATCGAAAAAGTATCTTTCCCTGACAGTCTTAAAAAGATTGGAAAACATGCTTTCTTCGAATGCTCGCGCTTAAAATCTGTTGATTTTGGAAACGGGATTGAAGAAATTGGTGGCATGATGGTATTTGCGTTTTCTTCTATCGCTAAGCTTGAAATTCCATCTCAGGTCAAAACAATCTGGGATGGGGCATTTTTCTATTGCGATAAGCTGAAAGAGATAAAATTTAACGAAGGATTGCAGGAGATTGGAAATGATGCCTTTTCCAGATGTGACTTAATCAAGAATCTGGATTTTCCTGAAACACTAAGATATATCGGAAATCGTGCTTTTCACCATGGACTACTAAGAACCGAAGATATTGTGGTAAATCTTAAATCCATACCCTGTAATTTTATCGCTGCTTTTGTAAAAGAGGAAAGGTCTCCAGGAACCATATGTATTAATGTTCATATGGATAATGCAGCTGATGTGTTTGATTTTGTGATTCCTGAATATATGTCACATTATGGATTTCTGACTACGGATACGGCATTTAATATGCTGCCTGACAAAAAAGCTGCAGAGACATTGAATGAAGCATATGTTTTTGCCATAAGCACGACAAGCCGAAGCATTGCTGCATTCAAAGCATACCGAAAAACTAGGGATGAAAAAATAAAAAAGGAAATTCAGGAAAACTACCTGTTAACCGCGCTTAGTATTATTGCATTTATGAATGAGGATGACTTTATGGATTTCCTGAAACTTGTAGAAGTAAGATATAACAAGAGAATCTTAAACCGCCTCCAGAAAAAAGGATGGCTGCCAAGTGTCTCATATATTTTGCAGAACGCAAAAGAAACAGAAAAAGAAGACTTTGCTTTATCGTAGATTTTGGAAAAAGCGTCAGCATCAGCTGACGCTTTTTTGTGCGTGCCGTGCAAAAAAGCCGTCTCAAAACATATGCCAGTACGAAGCATATGACGCAGCTTTTCTGCACACATTATTACCCCTGTGTACGTAACGAAATTACAAAAAAATGCAAGATTTTTTTGCCTGTTTTGCCCGCCACCAAATCCGGCATATTAACCATGTACAAAAAAACATACAAAGAAAGGAAGAAAAAAAATGGCAAAAAGAAAAACAGGAAAAAACGCAGAACAGGCGGGACTGGAACTCTTAAGCAATGGCTTACTTGTAAGAAAAAGCAATATGGAGGTTGTTGGAATCCATGGAAGTACGGATAAGAGCGATTTAAAACATCTCGTAATCCCTGAAGGCATTAAATCAATTAAGGATAATGTCTTTTCAAGACACGGCGAAATTGTATCCGTAAGCTTCCCTGAATCGCTGGAAAAGATTGGAGCTTTAAGTTTCTCTATGTGTCATGCACTGCAGAAAGTCAGTATCCCTAAAAATGTCAAAGTCATTAAACATTCTGCGTTCTATGGCTGCGACCATTTGGCGGAAGTAGAGCTGAATGAAGGCCTGCTCGTCGTAGAAGATTATGCTTTTGCGGAAACTGAAGTTGCGAAGCTTGACCTTCCGGTATCTGTCAGGGTTCTTGGAGATAATGCGTTTGAACGCGTTAATGCAATAAACATTCGCAGTAATGTTTTACCGTATAATTTAATGCGTGCGGTAAGCCCGGCAAATTGGAATGGATACTGGAAATATGATTCATATGATATTCCAATGACTGTTGAAATTTCTGTAAATGGCCGTGTAATATATCTCCCAAAATTCATTGCCGAATCTAACATAGGCCTCTGTGAGTGTGCATTAAATTCCGGAATTCCGGAGATGTATGAAAATCTCTACCAGTATGGCAGGGGTGGTAAAACATCATACGATACTGCTTTTTCAACATATTCTTATCTTTACGCTTTTAACCGTAAGCCGTCTGATGAACTGACAACATACATTAGAAGAGTCGGAAAGAAGATAATGGAATATATGATTGAATCCAACAGGACACAGGACGCAATCAGGCTTATCAGCTTTAACATTCTTACACTGAATTCCCTTAAAGCTCTCCACGAGTCAGCAGTTCAGCGAAATCGTGTTGAGATTGCAGCTTATCTGATGGAAGCAATCGGGAAGAACGAAAAGAAGACCTCAATGCGGTTGTAATTATGCAGCAGCGCCTTCGGCGCTGCGTTTTTTTTGTGTCTAATTTTCGGCATATTGTATGTATAAATCCAAAAAGAAAGGAATGAAAAAATTATGGTAAAAGAAGATGAGAAATTGATAATTGAAGATGGCGTAACCGTGCTTGAGCCATTAACATTCGTTGACTGCCAGGCTAAGGAAATCATTATGCCCGATTCGGTTGAAACAATTAAGCATTGTGCATTTAAAAATTGTGACAACTTAAAAAAGATAGTCTTTGGAAAAGGTATCCAGGTCATTGACCGCGATGCATTCCATGGCTGCCATACGGTGAACGAAATAGTTTTCCCGGAGGATGCAGTTCTCGTGCAAGAGGTCAAAGCGTACGAAAATGTTGATGCATACCGCAAAAGAAAAAAATGCGACGAGTCTATTATTGACAGCGTTGAAAATCTTGTCAGCTCCATATTCAATACAACAACATATGCCGGACTGCCGTCAAAAGAGGACGCGCGCAAACTGGTACATCATTTTTTAGAAACTGGTGATGTAGCATGTACGGTAAAAATTACTATCGGAGAGAGAACTATCGTAAGACAGAAATACATCAATCATCTTGACCTCCCTTCTATGGTCAGCATCGTCAGGGGCTGGATGGCCGGATGGCAGCTGATAACGACAATGTCCTCTAATCTGGATTATTCGTTAGGTATTGTAATTGAGTCATTTCTGACCACCAGGTCAGAGGAGAATACATCTGACAGACTATGCCTGTCCAATCTGAATATATTTGATACGGTTTTCAACACATTCGGCAGCGAAGCAACAGCAAAGCTTATTGCCGAAGATGTGTTCTGCGATAAGCAGATGCAGGACGCACTGCAGTTCTTTGTAGAGAACCGTATGACGATTGAAGCCTCCGCACTCTTACAGAAGATGAAGGAAAAAGGGATAAAGCCATATGATGAAAATTTCAAGTTGTAATCCTGGAGCAGCCTGCAGCTGCTCCTTTTTTTGCCTGCTGGGAAATCCGGCATATTTCTTGTATGGAAAACAATGAAAGGAGTTAAAAAAATGATTAAAAAAGATGGTAACACGATGATAATTGATACGTTTCGGGATTTGAAATCTTCTTCGGCAGAATTTAACAAAGCAAAAAGGAAGACTGTCAAGCTGATTGTAAAGTCTGCAGAGCATGACCAGAAAGTTATAGACATTATAAATACACTGAAGGAAATGAGGGATTTGGAATGGGTGGAAATCCAGAATCCTGATGCGAAACTTTGTTCTATTGACGGAATGCTGTATTCCAGAAACGGCAAAAACCTGTATTTCTGTGCAAGGACTGGCGCTGTAGAGATACCTGATGGGACAAAAACTATCTGCGAAGGCGCAGCCTGTAACTGTATGCTGTCAGAACTCATCATCCCTGATTCCGTAAAATATATTAAGAATTTTGCATTCTTTGGCAGTTATATGCTGAAAGAAGTAAAAGGCGGAAGCGGTATTACAGACATTGGGGATAGCGTATTTTTAAACTGTGTAAGGCTTAAAAAATTCAATATCGGCAAAAACATGAAGCATATTGGAGCCGGAGCGTTCGCTAACACCGGGTTGACGGAAATAAACCTTCCTGATGGCCTGAAATCTGTTGGCAATGATGCATTCGAAACAATCGCCATTGGGGCAAACGAAGATGGGTCTAATTATGCCATTGAGCTTAAGCCGGAAGATATGTATGAAATACATATTCCGAAATCCTTAAAATCAATTGGACATGGAGCGTTTGCAAGCGCTTCAAGAGTTTATGCAGATTCCTTTAATAAGCAGTTAATATTGGCATGCAAAGATGATGCGAGAACTGAGACTAAATACAAAACGAAATTTTGTCTTATTAAAATTGGAGACCGCCCGGAGATAATCGTTCCAAAAACCGTTTACGGAAATGTGGACTGGATGGCAGACAGAATCTATGATTTTCTACACTCAAAAAGAGATATTCCTCCTGCACTTGTATATCAGTATGGCATAGACGGCTCTATCATCAACAATGAATCCGTATTGTCTGCATCAATGGAATACTGCAGGCGGTATCATGATGCTGATGTTGAACAGTTTATGGCCAAAAATGTAATGAAGATTCTGCAGATTGGCGTGCATGACCTGGAAACACTGATAGAGTATATTAATGCCGGGACATTCAATGACAAAACTTTAAAGCAGATGTTTGATATGGCAGATGAGCTATTCGGCCCTGATGCGGTGACGCTGAAAGGATATATCCTGAACAAGCAAAATGAAAAAAGTGAGACACCAGATTATACATTATAAAAAGCGGCCTGAGGCCGCTTTTTTTGTGGCTGGAAATCCCGCATATTAATTTAAGAAATGCAAAAAGAAAGGAGTTAAAAAAATGAATAATGATTACAAGTGGGAGACAGTAGGAAGATGTAAGTTCTATACAGACGGAACGACATGTACTGATATTGAAGTTATGGATGACACAAAGGAGATTAGTTTCATCTATCCAAAAATCATGATTAACAGAGAAAGATGCCAAAAAGTGTTCTCCAGTGTTGAAGTTATGTTGATTGGAAGAAATGTCATCTCGATTGTCATCCCGAATAAAATGTTTCCGAATATTAAGCATGTTGAGTCTAAATCAAGCAGCTTTATCAACGGTAAATACCTTATTGAAAGAGCTGGCGGTAAGTTATTGAATGTGTTTGGCCAAAGCGAAGATGCAGAAATTGACTTTACACTTTTCAACCGGATTGGAAGTTATGCCTTTGAGGGCTGCCGCGCTACAAAAGTGTCAGACTCCGAGGATACAGGCTTCATAAGGATTAATAATAATGCATTCTTCGGTTCCGGATTTATGAATCAACCGTTTGTAAATGGCATTAAATGTGTCGGGTCACTTGTCGTTGATGTTGATGAGACTGCCGATGAAGTTATAATGCCAAAGACAGTGATTCAATACTTTCCGGATAAATTCGTAAAATGCATGAGGCTTCCAAATATCAGATGCATTGATGAAGTCACAAAAAAGCCGAGAAAAGTGATTATTGAAGATAAAAACATCAGCCATGACAATGAGGTCTTATTTAGATTACATGAACCTGGCATTGAAGAGTTCGAGTCACGGATTCCACGTTATAAAACAGTTGACGGTATTTTATATTCTGCTGACATGAAGACGCTGGTTCTTTGCCCGAAAGAAAAAACCGGTGAAGTAATTATCCCTGATGGCGTTACGCGAATCAGGAGACAGGCATTCTGCCTGACTAAAATCAGCCGTGTTGTTTTTCCTGACAGCTTAGAAAAAATCGAGGCTGAGGCATTTTATGGATGCGAGAATCTGGAAGATATTGATTTTGGCCACGGGATTGAACAGCTTGGAGCAGATGGAAAACAGCTTATATTTTCCGGATGCGCCTTTGAAAGGCTCGTATTCCCATCTCAGATTAAAGAAATCGGGGTTTCTGCTTTTTATGCATGTCATAAGCTGAAGGAAATTGTTTTTAACGAAGGGCTTGAGAAAATTGCCATTGGCGCTTTTAAAAACTGTATGATGTTAAGAGAGGTTAACCTTCCGGCTTCAATCAGGGAATTAGGCAAAAGTGCATTTGTATGCATTCCTAACAATCGTCCTTACGTGGACTTGCATATTAATATGACAACCATTCCTGATAACCTGGTGAAAGCTCTAGTGTACTGCGGAAGCCTAAAAACCCTCAGGTGTATCTATGTTCACATAGATAACGCCAACGGTGTTCATGACTTCGTGCTTCCGGACAGTATAACGTCAATAAGAAACGGATATTCTGAAATCGCCTTGGAATTCAATATGCTTGCTGATACACAATATATGCACAACACAAGACGGCTTGAAACGGCCTTTCACTATGCGGCAAGTTCCAGGTATGAATGCATTGTTGCGTATAAAACATATTTGAAAACTAAGCATAAAGCGGCAAAAGAGTTTCTGGAAAAGGAACAGTACCGCGTTGCAGCTGCGATTATTGAAGAACTGGATGAGAAGGATTTTGTTAATTTTGTAAAATTGAGATGTATAAATCTTGAATATGACAGCTGTATTATGAAAAGGCTTCAGGAAAAGAACTGGAATATTGCTCTTGCGTATATGCTGGAAGAAGGAAATGGAAGACCTGAAAATGCACTTGTGATTTGAGAATCTTGGAAAGTAGACAGCCAGAAGATTAATTCTTCGGGCTGTTTTTTTTGCTGTCTGAAAAATCCAGCATATTAATTCCAGAAATGCAAAAAGAAAGGAGTAAAAAAAATAGATGAATAATAATTACAAATGGGAAACAGTTGGAAAGTGTAAGTTTTATACTGACGGAACAACATGTACTGATATTGAGGTTATGGATGATGCAAAAGAGATTAGCTTCATCTATCCAAAAATCATAATTAGCAGAGAAAGATGTCAAAAAGTGTTTTCAAACATTGAGACACTGCTAATTGGAAGAAATGTTATCTCAATTGTCATTCCGAATAAAATGTTTCCAAATGTGAAGCGGGTTCAATCTAAGTCAAGCAATTTTCTTGATGGTAAATACCTTATTGAAAGAGCCGGCCGCAAGTTATTGAATGCATTCGGGCAAAGTGAAGATGCAGAAATTGATTTTACACGTTTCCGCCGGATTGGAAATTATGCATTTGAGGGATGTAAAGCGAAAGTAGCTGCCGGTATTTATGAAATGAGAATTTTAGCGATTCAGGATGCTGCATTTGTTGGTTCTGGTTTCTTAGACAAGCCGTTTATTGGTGGTATTAAATGTCTCGGCCCGTTTATTATTGATATTGATGAAACAGCAGACGAAATTATCTTACCCAAAAGTGATGTTTACTTTTGTGTTCCGAAAATACAAAAAAAATGTGTTCGTGTTCCAAATATCAACGTTTTTGCAACAATGAGAAAATCCCCCAAAAAGGTAATCATTGAGGATGAAAATATCAGATATGACGATGATTTAATGTACAAACTCTCAAACAAATATATTGAAGAATTAGAGTCTCGGGTTTCACGATATAAAACGGTTGATGGAATCTTATATTCTGCTGACATGAAGACACTGATTCTTTGTCCTGCAGGAAAAACAGGAGAGGTAACCATCCCTGATGGTGTTGAGCGAATTAGAAAACAGGCATTTTTTGGCTCAAAAATAAGCAAGGTTGTTTTTCCTGACAGTTTGGTCAGACTGCAGAATGAAGCGTTTTATGGATGCGAAAATCTGAAAGAAATCGATTTTGGAAATGGAATTGAACAGATTGGAGGAGCTGAAAACAAGCATATTTTTTCAGGATGTCCTGTTGAAAAACTTATATTTCCGCCACAGGTCAAAGAGATTGGAATCAGTGCGTTTTATTCATGCGGTGAATTGAAAGAAATCATCTTCGAAGAAGGTTTAAAATATATCCGTGAGGGAGCATTCAAAAACTGCCCGAAACTGACAGAAGTAAACCTTCCCGAATCAATCAAGAATGTCGGATTAGATGCGTTTGTATGTGAGATTGCACGAGAAGAAATCCAGGATATAAACATTAACTTAACGACAATTCCGGAAGGTCTCGGACATGCAATTATCCGTCCTGGAAACATGCAGACACCGCGATGTGTTAATGTCCATGTTCACAACAAAAACGAAACTTTTGATTTCGTAATTCCTGACTGTGTATCTGCTACAACAAATGGTTATTCAGAAATCGTTACAGGCTTCAATCTAATGTCTTCTGACCCAGAATATTGCAAGAAGTTCCATCATCTAAAATGGCTGAATACCGCATTCATGTATGCCGCTAATTCAAGATTTAAATATGTGTGTGCATATAAGACATATAAAAGGACAAAAAATGAATTGGCAAAAGAATATCTGATTGATTACCAAAAGATGGCTGCGGATGCGATTGCACTGGAGTTAGCAGAAAAGGATTTTGTTGATTTTCTGAGATTGGAATTTATCAATCTGGGGTATGATGAAGATATTGTAAAATGCCTGGAGGAGCAAAACTGGAATGTTGCTCTGGCGTATATGTTAAACGAAGAAAAAGAAAAGGATAGCACTGGAAATACATTTGTAATTTGATTTAAGACCGCCGCCGGCAAGGGCCGGCGGTTTTTTTTGTGTAAAACAGTCGTCGTTAATTCTGGCGGCCGCTTTTTTTTGTTGCGAAAAATATGGCATATTAACTTAAGAAACGCAAAAAGAAAGGAGTAAAAAAAATGAATAACAATAATTACAAATGGGAGACTGTTGGAAAGTCTAAATTCTATACTGACGGTACGACATGCACTGACATCGAGGTAATGGATAACGCTAAAACTGTTTCTTTTATCTATCCAAAAATCAGGATTAACAGGGGAAAATGCCAAAAAGTATTTTCAAGTGTGGAGAATCTAATTATCGGAAGAGATGTTTTCTCCATCATAATTCCAAATAAATTGTTTCCAAATGTGAAAAAAGTAGAGTCTAAATCCAGTAGTTATACGACAGGAAAATACTTGGTTGAAAAAGCTGGAATGATACTGCGGAATGCGTTTGGTCAGAGTGAAGATGCTGCAGTTGATTTCACACAGTTTAACCGGATAGGGAATTACGCATTTGAAGGATGTAAGGCGAAAAGCGCTGCTGGCTTGGATGAAATGCGGATTGCTATGGTTCAGGAAGCTGCATTTGTCAACTCCGGATTTTTAGACCAGCCGTTTGTTGGTGGTATTAAATGTCTCGGTCCATTCATTATTGATATTGACGAGACAGCAGATGAGATTGTCTTGCCAAAAAGTGATGTTTCCTTTTGCGTTAAAAAAAGACCCAAAAAAGCAGTTCGAGTTCCAAATCTCAATGCTGTCGCAGCACTGAGAGTACTGCCGAAAAAGGTAATCATCGAAGACGAGAAAATTAATTATGATGACGCATTGCTGTATAAACTTTACAGTCAGGATATTGAAGAAATAGAATCTCATATTTCACGATACAAAACCGTTGATGGCATTGTATATTCTGCTGATATGAAGACCTTGATTTTGTGCCCGCAAGGGAAAACAGGTGAAGTAATAATACCAGATGGAGTAGTAAGAATTAGAAAAAGTGCGTTCTCTAATTCTAAAATCAAAAAAGTGATTTTTCCTGATACTATGCAAACGATTGGAGATGAAGCATTTTACGCATGTGAAAAATTGAAGGAAATTGATTTTGGACATGGAATCACCAGGATTGGCGAAAATGGAAATCAACATATGTTTTCCGGATGTGCATTTAAGAAAATAACATTCCCGCCTCAGATTAAAGAAATCGGGATAAGTGCATTTTCTTTATGTCGTGAGCTGGAAGAGGTAATTTTTAACGAAGGCCTGGAAGTAATTCAAAAAGAAGCATTTCAGAACTGTCAGAACCTGTTGGAAATTAATCTGCCGGCGTCAATAAAAAAAGTCGGAATGGATGCGTTTGTTTGTAATGCTCGCCGAGACAAAATCCAGGATATGAATATTAACATGACAACAATACCGGAAGGCCTTGCTTTAGCAATTATACGCCCTGGAAACATACATAGAACAAGATGTATTAATGTTCACATAGACAACCAAGATGGAATTTTTAATTTTGTACTGCCGTGCAGCATATCTGCTACAGCTAGCGTATATGGCGCATATTCGAATATCGTCAACGTATTTAATCAAATGGCTTATCGTGGACATGATAAAAAATTATGGAACTTGAAATGTCTGGAAACAGCATACCTGCATGCATCATATCCAAGATATGTATATGTGGTTGCATATAAAACATATAGAAAGACAAAAAATAAATATACAAAAGAATTTCTGGCAGATAGACAGAAGTATGTGGCGAAAGCTATTGCTCTGGAAATGGAAGAAAAAGATTTTATTGATTTTGTAAAACTTGACTTTATCAATCTGAAATATGATGCAGATATTGTGAAATGTCTGGAAAAGCAGAACTGGAATGTTGCTCTGGCGTATATTCTGGAAGAGGGAAAAAACAATAATAATGATGCATTTGTAATTTGATTTAAGACCGCCGCCGGCAAGGGCCGGCGGTTTTTTTTGCGCAAAAAAATCAGCATATTAACTCAAGAAAAACAAAAAGAAAGGAGTTAAAAAAATGAATAACAATAATTATAAATGGGAGACTGTTGGAAATGCTAAATTCTATACCGATGGTACGACATGCACTGATATTGAGGTGATGGATAATGCTAAAACTGTTTCTTTCATCTATCCGAAATTCAAGATTGACAGGGAAACATGTCAAAAAGTATTCTCAAGTGTTGAGAATCTGATTATTGAAAGAAATGTTCTCTCAATCATAATTCCAAATAAGATGTTTCCAAATGTGAAAAAAGTAGAGTCTGAATCCAGTAACTTTATTGACGGAAAATATCTGATTGAAAGAACCGGTATGAGGCTGCGGAATGCGTTTGGACAGAATGAGAACGCTGTAATTGATTTCACACAGTTTAATCGGATTGAAAATTATGCGTTTGAAGGCTGTAAAGCGAAAAATGCTGTTGGTTTGACTAAGACGCGATTTTTAAATGTTCATGGTGATGCTGCATTTGACGGCTCCGGCTTTTTAGACCAGCCGTTTATTGGAGGTATTAAATGTCTCGGTCCATTTATCATTGACATTGACGAGACAGTAAACGAGATTGTTCTTCCGGAAAAGATTCGCTATTGTGTTCCAAAAAGACCACAAAAATGCATTCGCGTTTCAGATATCGACACTTTATCAAAAATAAGAAAACTACCCCAAAAGGTAATCATTGAGGATGATAAAATGTATTCTGATGACGCGTTACTGTATAAACTTTGCAGTCACGATATTGAAGAAATAGAGTCGCATATTTCCCGATATAAAACCATTGATGGTATTGTATATTCCGCAGATATGAAAACCTTGATTTTGTGTCCGAGAGGGAAAACAGGCGAAGTGAGAATACCAGACGGCGTAGTAAGAATTAGAAAACACGCGTTCTCTCATACTAAAATCAAAAAAGTTATTTTTCCTGACACTCTGCAAATGATTGGAGATGAAGCATTTTATGGATGCGCTGAACTGAAAGAGATTGATTTTGGACATGGAATTACAAGGATTGGCGAAAACGGAAATCAAAGTATGTTTTCCGGATGTGCATTTAAAAAAATAACGTTTCCACCTCAGATTAAAGAAATTGGGATGAGAGCATTTTCTTTATGTTATGAGCTGGAAGAGGTCATTTTTAACGAAGGCCTGGAAGTAATCCAAAAAGAAGCATTCCAAAATTGTCCGAACCTGCTGGAAATTAATCTGCCAGCATCAATAAAAAAAGTCGGAACGGATGCGTTCGTCTATAATGGTTCATATAGTCATATTCCGGACATGAATATTAACATAACAACAATACCTGAAAACCTTGGATTGGCAATTACACATCCTGGAAACACGTATGGGGTAAGGTGTGTTAATGTTCATATAGACAATCGTAATGGAATTTTTGATTTTGTATTGCCGTGCAGCGTATCTGTTATAGTTGGCGCACGTACGAATATTATCATTAATCAAATGGCTGATTGTAAATATGCTAAAAAATTGAGTGGCTTGAGATACCTGGAAACAGCATATATGAATGCATCAAATTCAATGTACAAATATGCGGTTGCATATAAAACATACAAAAAGGCAAAAAATAAATGTGCAAAAGAATTTTTACTCGACAACCAGAAGCATGTAGCGAAAGCTATTATTCTGGAAATGGAAGAAAAAGATTTTGCTGATTTTGTCAAGTTTGACTTTATCAATCTGAAATATGATGAGGATATTGTAAAATGTCTGGAGGAGCGGAACTGGACTGCCGCTCTGGCGTATATGCTGGAAGAAGGAAAAGGAAGACCTGAAGATGCACTTGTGATTTGAGAATGACCGCCGGCTTTTGCCGGCGTTTTTTTTGCGCAAAAAATATCTCGCCCCATAAAAAATTAAGCATATTGAAAATATAGGAGGCGAAATATGGAGAGCAGAAAAGAAAAAGGGCAGTATATAACGCCTGAAAAAATCGTTGTAATGATTCTGGATGATATTGGATATGCGGGAGACAAAGTCCTGACAAAAAAGATAATGGAGCCGTCGTTTGGTGACGGAGCATTTCTTTCAGAAATCATTAAAAGAATCATTAAAGCAGGACGAAAACAGTCATTACCAGAAAAAGAGATATCTGACATTATTCAGAACAACGTGTTCGGTATTGAGAAAGACGAAAAAATATATAAAAAAGCAATTAGCAGGCTTAATGGGATTCTGGAAGAATACAAAATACCGAAGATTGAGTGGAAAAATCTGATAAACGGTGACACGCTGACAGAGTGGGAAAAGCATAAAGAAAAATATGATTATGTTGTCGGGAACCCGCCGTTTGTGAGGATACATAACATTCCTAAAAAATACCGTGACATCGTGAAAAGCTTTCAGTTTTCGGATGGTATGGCTGATTTGTATGTGATTTTTTACGAAATCGGAATTAATATGCTTGGCGAAAATGGTAAGCTTGGGTTCATATCGCCAAACACATTTATTAGGAACACTTCGCAGCAGAAATTCAGGGATTTCCTGATAAAAAACGAGTACATATCTGCAATATATGATTTTGGAGCATCAAAAATCTTCCCTGATGCTGATACGTATACATGTATCTGCATGATTGATAAAGATAAAAAAGAGAATATAAAATACAAGGAATATAACATGTATCAGCCGGTTTCAGAAAACGTAATTAATTTTGAATATCTGAAAAATAATATGACCGGACACCCATGGAACTTTGGCTCTGCTGATGATATGAAATTCCTGGAAGAAATTAACAACAGACCAAAAAAAATCTCAGATATCGTTACAGTGCAAAACGGCATAGTTACAAACCGCGATTATATCTACATAATCCAGGCATACACCGATAAGGAACTGACAAAACCGTATGCCGGCAAAGGTGAAACTGTTTACTTTAAAGACAAATCCGGTAAGGTTCACGAAATAGAGTCTGCCATATTGCGCCGGTGTGTGAAGGCCTCAAAATATGGAGGCAAAACAGATAACACATACATCATTTTCCCATATGCAGAAACACCGATTTCAGAAGACAGATTAAAAAAAGAATTTCCAAAAACATATGCGTACCTTGATTCATACCGTGATGAGCTGGCAAAGCGTGACATGGACAAAAGCACGGACTGGTTTTTGTTTGGAAGGAGCCAGGGCATACAGAACAGCGGGCTGAAGAAGGTGGTGTTTAAACATATAATTGATAAAAATAAACCCCAAATAAAGCCGTTTATACTTGATGAGGATGTCGTGGTGTATTCTGGGAGGTATATCACGGCAAAGACGGAAGAGGAGTTGCAAAAGGCATATAACATTTTTAAATCAAAGGAATTTGCAAAATATTGTGCCCTTGTCGGAAAGGACAAATCCGGAGGGTATGTGGATGTGTCAACAAAAGCAGTTAAAGAGTTTGGGGTAAAGTAGGAGCAGCCGTCAGCGGAAAGCTGACGGCTGGTTCTCTGGTGTGAAAAGATAAGAAAAATATTTCAAAAAGTATTATTTTTTGCTGCTGATTCGTCATATTAGCAAAGAATAAGGAATCTCTGGCCGATAATAAGGAGGAGCCAGTAATGCTGAGAGAGTATATATATAACGGAGAGTCAGAAAAGGAGCTTAAAACAAGGCTTAAAAATATTTTTGGTGATGGCTGTCTGTGTGAAAGGTATAAATACGATTCGGTTAAACCGCCAATCGGGACAATATATGTGTATGATGAATTTAATTATGGATGGGTTGCTGGTAAAGCGGCGTTCTGTGGTTGGAATTTTGTGGTTGTTGGAAAATAGGAGGTACAATCTCTATGCTGCAGCGTAGAAATTTTCTTTTATTTTTATTATTTTTTTCAAAAAAAGTGTCTCGTTTTGTATTTTTTCGGCATATTAAATATGTGCGAAAAAATCATTACCAGTTGATAATAGCACTAGAAAATAGATTATACAAATTGCACAACGGTATATCACAAGAGCTTGAAAGCCGCATAAACACTAAGCCTTTTCCCCGCGTAAGCGGGGGTGAATCGATAAGACGATAGATAAAAAAATTGATATACCGCTTTTCCCCGCGTAAGCGGGGCTAAATTGCAATTTGTAATGCAGAAAAAAAACAGCTATCCAAAGAATCTGATGGCTGTTTTTTTGTGCCAAAAATAAAAAAATATTTCAAAAAACCGTTATTTTTCATTGCTGATTCGTCATTTTATCTTCAACTGGCTTTTGAATTAAAAGCCAAAAAAGGAGGAGAAAAAAAATTGGCAAATGAAAATTTACATAAGGCTAAAGAAGCCAAAAATGACGAGTTTTACACTCAATTAAATGATGTTTCAGAAGAATTGAGACATTACAAAGAACATTTTAAAGATAAGATAATATTTTGTAACTGTGATGACCCGACCTGGTCTGCTTTTTGGAGATATTTCCATTTGAACTTTGACCATCTCGGGCTTAAAAAACTAATATCAACGCATTACGACAAAGAAAAGCCGACTTATAAGATGGAATACACTGGCGGAAACGATAATGATATTGAAGCCGGAGTTAAGACGCCACTGGAAGGAAATGGAGATTTTCGGAATCAGGAGTGTATTGACCTGTTGAAAGAGGCCGATATTGTGGTGACAAATCCGCCTTTTAGCATTGCCCGCGAAGATTTTATACCTCAACTTTTTGAGTATAAAAAGAAATTTTTGATAATCGGTGATTTAAATTGGGTTACATACAAAATCATATTTCCACTTTTAAAGAACAACGAAATGTGGATGGGTTATTCTGCGGTGAAAGAGTTTCTGCAGCCTGACGGAACAATTAAGAAATTTGGAAACAAACTGTGGTTTACAAACCTTGACATAAAAAAGAGGCACGAAAAACTTATACTGTGGAAAAGTTACACGCCGGCAGAATTTCCAAAATACGACAATTATGATGCAATTAACGTAGATAAGGTTTCGTGTATTCCTTGTGATTATTGTGAATCCTGGGAAGTGACAGAAAAAGAGTTTAAAAATTTTTCTGCCGCCGAATGGGAGATTACGAGAGAGGGAGAACTTGACGGCGAAAAAAGTTTCTTTATTATCCCTGCTGCTGATACAGAATTAAGAAAGCTGCTTCATGAACATGCAGCCGGGTATAAGGAGGAAATTGAGAAAGAGATAAACAAAAAAATACAAAAAAATATTTTTATAGACGATAGCAACACAGGAGACCTGCAACACAGGAGACCTGCAACACAGGAGACCTGCAACACAGGAGACCTGCAACACAGGAGACCTGCAACACAGGTATTGCAGAGGAGAAGTGGGAGTCCCGATTACATTCCTCAACAAATTCAATCCAGAACAATTCCGGATTGTCGGAAACGAATACTCACTTGCTCTCGACAGAGGCCGAGGATACGTTCATGGAAAGAGGATGTACAGCCGAATCTTCATACAGAAGGTATTGTAATGGAGTTTTTGGAGTTCCGATTACATTCCTTGACAAATACAGCCCTGAACAATTTGAGATTATTGGCATGCTGCAATCAAGCACCGATGAACAGGCCGGCATTCCAAACTTGCGCTTTTATAACAGCTTTCGCGAAATGCGGCAAGATATGTCATACACAGGCGCTTCGGGAGGAAAGGCAAACGGAAATCCGGTCATAAAAGAAAAACCTAAAAAAGGAAATTTTCTTTACAACGAAAAAACGGGCGAATATGTGCATTCTGTTTATGCGAGGATTGTGATTCGCCGCAAGTTATAAAAAAACAAAAGTAACAGCAAAAAGAGGCATAAAAGAAATGAACAACAACAAAAGCCAAATCTTCAGCGCCGAAAGAGCAATAGAAATAGAAAAAGAGCTTAAAGAACATCCGGAAAGAAACCGTGTGAAAACAGTAAGCTTGACGGCTGAAGAGCTGTATGAAAAGATAATGCGAAATGGCGGGAGTTATAACATTGAAGGCGGAATTTTGGCGCTGAAGAGGGCGGTAGATGAAGAGAAAAAAGAGAAAAAATAAAAACCGATAAAAAAGAATGAAAAAAGGAGATAAAAAATATGTATATTGCAATAAAGAAAAGAAGTAACAGGGCGAATGAAAGCCTTGTAGTGTTTGAATTTACGTCACAAGAAGAAGCTGACGATTTTTTTGCTGGTATGAATAAATTCATAGAGAATGACGGCATTCCTCAGAAATTCAAAGAAATGATGGCAGAGCCTCTGAAAAGATTAGAGTCAAGATGTGATGACAAATATTCTAATGATACGTGTGCCGTATCTGCATGTATGTTTCAGGATGAATTTGAAAGATTTATTCTGCCGCTTTTAATACATGAATCAGTCAAGTATTAATCTAATAAATCGCTAAAAACAATTTAAAAAATAAATAAAAACGGAGGAAAAGAAAAATGAAAATAGAGCCGAAAGAAATTAGTATCAGAGAGGTTGCTGAAAGTTATGCTGACGACGGAGACGGTGGAGTTTATGGATTAAACGGCGAGCTGGTCTTAAGGCCGCCTTATCAGCGAGAGTATATTTATCAGCAGGCTCAGAGAAATGCGGTAATCGATACGGTAATGAGTGGATTTCCGTTAAATTTAATGTACTGGTCACCGAACCCGAAAGGCTTTGAACTCCTTGACGGGCAGCAGCGTACAATCTCAATCTGTCAGTATGTAAATGGTGATTTTCCTATAAAAATCAATGGAAATGACAAATTTTTCCACAACCTAACAGAAGATGAAAAGCAGAAATTTTTGGATTATAAACTTGATGTGAAAGTTTGTGACGGAACGGAAGAAGAAAAATTAGAGTGGTTTAAGCGTATCAATATTGCCGGGCTAGTGCTGACAAATCAGGAATTATTAAATGCCACATATGTTGGAACATGGCTGGCTGATGCGAAAAACTATTTCTCAAAGCGAAACTGCGTGGCCGGACAGATGGCTGAAGGGTATATTAAAGGAAATCCGATTCGGCAGGATTATTTGGAAAAGGCGCTGGCGTGGATTGCAGACCGTGACGGGCTGGAGTCTGGTCAGATGTATATGGCAAAACATCAGCATGACCTGGACGCAAACGAATTATGGTTATATTTTCAGACAGTTATTAACTGGGCGAAAATGCTTTTCCCGAATGCAAGAAAAGGCGTTACTGACGTGCAGGATTGGGGGATTTTATACAACGAATTTCATGATAAGCAGTATAACAGTAACAGTCTTGAGACTGATATGAAGCGGCTTTTGATGGATGATGATGTTACTAAAAATGCCGGGATTATAAGATACCTGCTGTCAGACAGAACGAAGCATGATGAGAAGTTTTTGTCAATCAGGGCATTTTCAGAAGCGCAGAAGAGAAGGGCATATGAAAGACAGGAACGCAAATGCGCGATTTGTGGAGAGATGTTTGACCTGGCAGAGATGGACGGAGACCATATTGTACCGTGGAGCCAGGGCGGCAGGACTGTGGATGAAAATCTGCAGATGCTGTGTAAGAAATGTAATAATGAGAAAAGTGATAGATAATATTAAAATTGTAAAAGTCGCTAATATATGATATTATAAAACAAATAATATATTTCCAAAGATACGCATAAAGAAAGGTGTTCGATATGGATAAAAAAACGGCAAACAAAAACCAAGAGCTTGGCGATATCAAAACTTTTTTGGAAAATTTGATAGAACCATTATCAAATACTATTGGCGATGATTATGAATGTAAATTATTGAACGAAACAGCTTTTGGGCATAACATAGAATATGTTCTTAATGTAGAGCATACGGAGTCTGGAAAACATAAAGAAATTCCGCTAAACAACTTTTATGAAAAAATTTCAACATATAAGATGACAAGAGAAGAAGCTTTCATGTATATAGTCATTTTTACTTTAAGCGATATTGAACGTAATAAAAAGCAGAGGCATTATATAAAAATGCAATAAAGAAATATGATAAATTAAAGACTGATGAGGAATCTGATTTTGGATATGCACAGTTTTTTGAACAATCCGACAGACGCTTAAGAGGTCAAATTGGTCGTGGTAACTTTGACAACGTTAATATTGATTATGACATCGATAATCTTCAGTATGATTTAGATGATATGCTGTGTGTTGAAGATGAGAGGAATGAAATGCATTTTAATCATGCCAAACCGATTGGTCAGTTTCAAGATTTCCCTGCTGTAGATTATACAGATGACATAGACAATGAGGAATGTGAAGATGATTTCGACGAATTCACCATGAACAATATGAGTAATGAAGAATATGAAAGTTATGACATCGTTAGCAATATTAAATACAATATGATGAAACAGCTTGGAAACAGCTATGTTTGTAAGATTAAATTTGTGGAAGATATTCCTGATTTTGAGCAGGAAGATGGAAGTGATTTCAAAAAGAGAATATTTGCAATAGAGGTCTTGAAAAATAATAAATTTGTAACCGTTATCGATGCTGAAAAGCTATACGAAGATATAGTTTATGATGATATGTCTATGCCAGAGGCAGCGGCGCGTCTGATTGAAGAAATATATAACGCTGAGTAAAAAATTCAAAGAACTAAACATTAAAAAGCGGCAGAAACTATTCTGCCGCTTATGCTTTACATTATTTTAACAACCATACTTTTCTTTGTATTTTTTGTTTGTCTCTAAAATTTTTCGGTATTCTGCCATTAGATTGTAAAACGACGCTTTTTTTAAGCCACTTTGCTTTATAAATTCACTTGATGTGATTTCTTTTTGCTCCCATTTTGTGTATAGTTCTTCCCAACTTTCTGGAAAATCCAATTTAGTACGACCGGCGCCAGCGCGCCTGGAAGTACGGATTGGTGTAATCTTTTGGTTTGTTGACTTTATTAAGTCAAAAATTGTTCTTATAACAGCTATATTTGTAGATGTACCAACTCCATATTCGTAAGTTGATGGTATGTCTTTAATTACAAGTTTGATTGAGTTTTGTATAAAAAAATCAAGATTTTCTTTTATATCAGTATCATTCATACCAAGTGATTCAAAATTACTGATAATAATAATGTCACCTGGATTACAAGAGCATTTTATATGCTCTAATTCACGAAAACATCTTCGATTTTCCGTTGAAAATAAGATATTTGCTGAACCATTAATCCCACTTCGTACAACAGAAATCGTTTCATCAAAAGAACTTAGCTCTTCGTTTGTTTTTGTATATAAATATACCATCACACAATATCACCTACCAAAGCCTATTTTTCCTTGAAGGAATGACAAAAATCCTGTTGATAGAGAATGCCCTAAAAATTTTTCCAATTTATCTTTACGGAAATCAATTCTGCATAAATCTCTCGACGGAATTACGGTTGCTCCAATTTCATTTGGTAAAGACCTTGACCATGACTCAAACATTTTTTCAATATTCTTATTCCTTCCTAGCTCTATACTTACGAGATTAGTAACTGTATCAATTTTAAAATCTTTTCTGTTTGTTCTATATAGAGAATCTATCTGTTCAAGAAAATCTTCTGAAACAGAAACGGAATTGACAGAATAATCATCATTCCAGGTAAGTCGCTTAACATAATTAGGAATATCATATCCATAATCTGTCAAAATGTCAATGATTGTTTGAGATGAAATAGCCATAACGTCTGGATAATAACCATCCTCACGATGCTCTACATCATACATATAGTTGATAATACCGTTAATTTGTGGAATCATGCGTCGCAGATATTCTCTAAAAAAAGCCGTGCCCAGTCTATTAACAATAGCAATACCGCGGCTTTTGTAAGCGCTCTGGTCAATGGTGCTTGGCATTGCTCCATCAAAATTAATAAACATCATCCTCTTTCTAAACTTTTCCTCTAATGAAAGAACATTATTGCTTGCAAATACAATAAGCGGCATCGTACTGACTTGTCCTTTTTCACATCGCTCAGGGTCTTTAAGAAAATCTTCCTTATCAGAAATAAATCTGCCGCTTATTTCATCAACAAAAATTGGAATACCTTTAATACAAATCTGTTCTTTTTCAAGCATATCTTTTGATACATTAACGCCTTTTTGCGTATCAAGAGTTTCGCCTGTCATCATTTTCAATAAAGCAGACATCATAAAAGTTTTGCCGCAGTTGGCGTTTGCAGAAGATAGCAAGAGAAAAAGTGGAAGGCTGGATGTTCCGACCTGTAGTAATGAAGCATCACATCTAAGCCGTGCCGTAAAAGGCGAACTAAGCACCGCCGTCATCAGTTTAAAATGATTTGGTTGTAGATTTTTTTCTCCATTAATGAATGCTTTAAAATTATCAAATATTTTTAAAATTTCATCAATATCATTTTTAATTTCTTCATCGGGCGGATTTAAATCCATTTCTGTCTCATCAAGATACGCTTTTTCTTCATCATAGTCAAATGTTAGTTTTGGATATGCCTTCGTATGTTCCTCAACATTAAGCTTCTTTGCTCTAATAGTCCTTTTCATGTTTGTCTCAATTTTTTTAACATGCTGAGGCGAAATCATAGTAACACCTTTGTCTGTCTTTAATCCGATATTTTTTGTAACTTCTTTATATTCGGCAATATCATTTTCTATATCCAAACAACGCCTTGTAAGAGAAATCGTTTCTTCGTCCATTTGCTGACGTAACACAATAACTGAATTTGTCTGTTTGATTTTTGTTACAATTGGATTTCCAGCTACAATATCCTCATCGGCATTTTCAGAGATTTTAGCTGAAAAACATGCATAAGGTATTTCTTCTGCCAATGACCATGCAACTTCAAAGTCATTGATGGCGTCCTCATATCCAGCCTCTCCATCATCGTACTCATAATTTTCAAGATGACTGCCATTCCATGCGCTCCATGACAGGTTAGCAGAAGGAGAAAGGACTCTTGTTCTACCATCGTCTGCACTTAAAATATACAGTTTTCTGTGGTCAACAATAGATGTTGACACTTTAATTATCAAGTCTCCGTTTTTAAGCATATTTGAAAGTCTTTTATCCTTTGTTATGTCATTTTTTAATGCTGCTGCATCAGCAAGTAGCCTTGGAAGCATTTCATCTTTATCAAAAATAAACTTTGCTCCTAAAATGATTTCAGCTGTATCAAAATATTTCATTATATTGTTTATGAAACTTAAATCATATGAAAACGTAATCGCCTGAATTTTATTAAAGCCAGAAAACATCTCTTCATAAGGAGCATATTGCACATCAATCAATTGCTTCTTTTTAAATTTCATTATATTCTTCTTGTCTTCTTCATGCTTTCCGCCATCAATGACATCAAAGAATGTCAATTGATTATCATCTATCTTTTCTTTCTTCATATTTTCTCCTCCATTATCAAGCGTCTATAATTAGAACACTAATTTATAGACACATTGTATCACATATAAAACCTTATTTCAACATGTATTTGGAAACCATTTTTTTCTTCCTACAAAATTCCGCATATTAATATTATCTCAAAATAAATTGTAATTTACTAAATTTTTGGTATACTATTTACATATTACTAAGATATATTGGAGGTGAATAATAATGATAAAATACAGCTTAATGCACAAAAATGATAAATGCGGAACAATACTGTTTGACGAAAACATAGGCAGAATCACCGAATATCATGATGATAGAAACGGCCTGTCACCATATCTCGGCAACTGTGACATAAAGAAAATTCAAAAATGGTGGGAGATGAGAGCTGTTCCTGCGTCAAGAGCAACGATGCAGCAGGTGATAAATAACGCAAATTGCTTAAATACAGAGGTTTATCTGGCAAAAAATCTTGGATTAAGCATGACTGATACATACTGGATTAAACCAAGCGGCATTGATTTGTCATTTGATAACGTTAAATTTGCGAATTTAGCTGCATATAGCCATGGAAAAATCCCATATCATAACGCAACGTCGTATGACCCAAATGCGTCTCTTGGCGGCCAGATGGAAAAATATTGGGATTTAATGCATAAAACTCCAATATTGGTCAAAGAAAGCTATAAATATTACGGACAGCAGTCAATTAATGAAGTTTTCGCCTCAATAGTTCATAGCAGACAGCCTTCAAATGTTGAGTTTGTTAGATACACCGCTGAAATGACCGAAGATAGAGGTGTACAATGTAAGTGCCCGGCTTTTACTTCAGAAAATATAGAATTGTTGTCGGCTTATGAAATGGTGGAAAGCAGAAAAATCCAAAACAGTCAGGCATTATATGACGAGTACATTAATATCTGTGTTGAAAACGGTATTGATTACAATCAAATTCAAGAATTTATGGACTATCAGACAATGACCGATTTCTTGATAACGAATACAGACGAACATTTGTTAAATTTTGGCGTCTTGCGAGACCCAAATACTATGAAATTAATTGGCCCTGCTCCAATATTCGACTCCGGAAACAGTATGTTCTATTCTGATGGAAGAAAAACACCATATACCCGAGCCGGAATTTTAGACATTCCGATTACGAGTTTTTACAAAAGAGAAGAAAAATTACTTGGAAAAGTGAAAAATAAAACTGCCGTAGATTTAAACAGCATACCCTCCGCAGGCGAGGTTAAAGAACTGTATGCAAATGCAGGAATTCCAGAAGAAAAGGCTGATGTAATCAGTAAAAATTACGACACTAAAGCCAAAATGTTATCAGAATTCCAAAGAGGAAAGACGATTTCATTATATAAAGAAAAACAAGCCGAAAAAAATAGCAAATACAACACAATCGTAAAAGAGCCAGAAGTTAAAATGGAATCTCCAAAGTTTATTATGCTTTGCGGAATTCCGGGTTCAGGAAAATCTCAATTAGCCAAATCTCTTTATGCTGATTTACAAAATAAAAAAATGGATGATGTGAACTTGTATCCGGCCTCAAAAGCGATAAAGAATATTGGCCTTATTTTTGACCCTTCTAAAATCACGAATGACATTGTAATAAATGCAGATTACAAAGATAGTACAGTATTGATTTCTCCGAATAAAATTCGCCAAGAACTCAAAGACAATTATCCAGATAGTTATAGTGAAAGCCTTGTTTTTGCAATAGTTGATGCAAGAATCAAAACAGCTTTAAAAAGTGGCGCTTCTGTCGTATATGAAGCAACCAATCTTGACAAGCCAATAAGAGAAAAATATTTGGGGATTGCGAATGAATATGGCGTAAAAGATACTTCGCTTCATGTAACCTGGATAAATCCGAATGATTCAATCAGCAGTATCTCTCCAAACCTATTGTCAGCTATGAATAATAGACTGGTAGATAGTAATCCATCAAAAGATGAAGGATGGAGCGATTTTGTTCAGCACGGTATACCTGCCGAAAAAATACAAAGTAATGATTATTTTGATATGTCTATAGACGATGATGAAATTGAATATGAAGACCATTAAGTTAGCGGTAGAAGAGCATGACATTCAGTCATGTTCTTTTTTTTTGTTCTTTTTTTTTCTTCCTGTCAAAATTCAGCATATTAAAAGCGACAAAAACAACAACAAAGACAGGAGGCAAAAAAAATGAATAACGAAGTTTTAGATATTTACTCAGACGACCTCACCGACGCCGAAACTGAATCTCTTTTCAGCACTCCAAAAGATAGCAAAAAAGGAAAACGAAGAAAGATTGACTACAAAAAGGCGAGACGAAAAGCGCGAATTGACCTCGCGCGGTCATGTGATGGCCTGCCGTTGTATGACAATCTGCACCAGTACAGTAAAAATAAAATCCATTGTTCTTGCCAGTTATGCCGTGGGAAAGATTGCTTTGGTAGACATGTTACTACCGAGCAGGAAGTGAAAAGCCGCGATGAGATGCTGGCTGAGCTGAAAGAATTGGACGAGAATTTGCTGGCAGAAATGAGAGGGGAGGCTGCGTGATGGGTGTGACGATTGAAAGCAAGAATCATGCTATTGACATGGGATATGACGGATTTAGGATGCTGAGGATTAAGGTTGCAGAGCTGACAGTTCCAGATATTTTTGAGCACTACAAAAAATCCATGGATGGAATGCGGCTGTATGACGCAGACGAAAGAAAAGCGTTTTACAAATCATATAACACAAAAATCGCAGAATTGGACAAAAAATACAAAGGCAAAATGTCTAACATCCTTGATTTTTTGTATGAAAGCGATTGCGACGGCATTATGGATGTTCCACACTGCCGGTCTATCTACAAAGTCATCAAAGACTACGACGACGATATTTTATACGGCTATACCGGCAGAAAAGACTGCGCGAAATTTGCTGATTTTAAAGCTATCGTTAAAGACGGTATTGATTCCGGTAATGGTTTCACCTGGTTCTTAAACAAAAAGGAAAGAGATGACCTAACTGTACTTAAGAGATACCTGTTGGGTGCGATTAAACCTCAAGAATCGCCGTGAGAAAGATTGCTTTGGTAGACATGTTACTACCAAGCAGGAAGTAAAAAGCCATGATGCAGTGAGTTTATTCTCGCTTGCACCAAGTAGCTTTTGCCACTGACAAACGAGTCCGTTATGGCGAGTTATCATGTACGCGTCCAATGTTTTATGTAACAGCAAGGACAGAGTCCGAGCTGGAATTGAAGCGAAGCGGGTCCATTGTACTCAGCTTTACGGCTTCGCTTGTCAGCCTCTGCGAGGCTTGGTAACGAGCCGGCAACGACGAGTTATCAATTACCTTCAGACCGACATACAAACAAGTTTGGCCGCGGTTTCCCGTCCGTCTATGATGAGATGATGGCTGAACTGAAAGAATTGGACAAGAATTTGCTTGCAGAAATGAGAAAGGAGATTGCGTGATGGGTGTAACGATTAAGAGCAAAAGCCGCTCCATTGACCTTGGAGGTGGAGGCTTCAGACGTCTCCGTACTAAAGTCGCAGAGTTGGCAGCGCCAGACATTTTTGAGCATTACAAAAAATTGGGCGAAGGGATGTGGTATCCAAATCGTAAAGCATTCTTTAAGGACTACGATGAAAAAATCGCTGAGCTGGATAAAAAATACAAAGGCAAAATGTCTGACATCCTTGATTTTTTGTATGAAAGCGATTGTGATGCTGAGATGGATGCAGACCATTGCCGGTCAATTTATGAAGTCATTAAAGACTACGATGACAATATCTTATATGGCTATGCCGGCAGAAAAGACTGTGCAAAATTCGCTGATTTCAAAAAAATCGTCAAGGATGGTATTGATTCCGGCGATGGATTCAGCTGGTGCTAAAAATTGCAAAAAGAAAACAAAAAAAATAATTTTAACGCCTGATGGCGGGAAAGGACAAAATTATGAAGATTTTAGCAATTGATAAATACGAAGAGCCTGTTGTTAAGGAAATTGAAAACAATCTGAAGGATATGCAGAGATATGTGATGGGACATATTGAGACCATCACATTATCAGAAACTGCAATGCTGGTTTGTAATGATGTCGGAAAACTGGCTAACCTGACGCCGAATCGAATTCTGAAAATTGGTAACAGCCATGATGTAATCCGCGGTGATTTCTTTATCTGTGGATGGTCAGGCGATGAGTTCTGTGATATTTCTGATGATGATGTTGAGAAATACACGAAAATGTTTTCAAAACCTGATGTTTTGTTCATGCCTGTGTTGGCGGGAGTCAGTAGGGTTTGGAAGACTGTTAAGCCGGAAGATGAGAAAGAACATTTCTGCTTTTATGATTTACTGCAAACTGAGGCTGATTATGTGTTTTGCCCGTTTAAATCAGCGATGAAGAAGAGCCCTTCTCCACAGCTTTCTGATTACGAAAAAGTTTACCGCGGAATTTTTGAATTCAGCGATACGTTTGAGGCAAAGAGAGTGTGCGAAAGGCTTTATATGGAGCATAATGGTGTAATTTTGGACAGAAAAGGCCGTCCAATGAGCATTTCTGATATCATTGTGATGCATCTTCCGAATGGAGACAGGTATTTTTATGTTGACATGTTCGGATTTAAGGAAATCAAATTTGATAAAAATAGAAAGATGATGGCGGCTGAAAAAGAAGTCGTTAAATATAAGAGATAAGAGCTAAAACTTACACATTCACGAACCGGAGAGGATTCCTCTCCGGATTTTTTTCCGCAAAAAATTTCCTCCCCGATAAAAATTCAGCATATTAGATATAACAAAACAAAAACCGGGAGGTAAAAATTATGACACGAGGAAATTTTTTATTAATCACAGACACAGCAAATTGGATGTCAATACAGTTTAACGGAGATATGTACCCGTCATGCAACGGAAAATTCGTTTATCACATGCTGGAATCAGTTGAAACTTATGATGATTTAGCTGCTGCTATCCTTAAATTTGATGAGGAGCGCTTCGGATATGCAGATATGCATTACGCAGACCTGGCACCGGAGAGCATCTCAGATGATATTGATTTCAGTAAAGATTATTTCGCAATCTATAACTCAGATTATCTTTACATAAAAAACGCATCTAATAAAGACTGTACAATTATCGCTAAAAACGGCGTGAAACAGACTATCAAGCCGGGAGAAATTCAGGTATGGAATTTTGGGTGCCTTGCCCAGCCTGACGCTAAAGACCTTGAACTTAACGACGACGAGAAAAGATTCGTTTATGGAGAACAGCAGACAGAAGCGAAAGTGGACTCGCTAAATGACAGACTTCAGACGATTTTTGAGGAGTGTGATTCACTCTTGGAAAACCTTCCAAAAGGGCTGACCAACGATGAGAAAGAAATCCTTTCGCCAGTCAGTCGTAGTACTGTGGTCAGCTCTAAAAAAATATTTGGAAAAATAGGCACAAAAATACCTAAAAATAATAAAAAAATTTAAAAAATCTGCATATTGGAAATATACAAAAAAAACAAAAACAGGAGGTCAGAATTATGACACTTAAAGAATTTGCTGAAAAACTGAACGGAACAGAGTACAATGGATATCCGATTTTCTCAAAAGAGGATATTGGAATCGCAAAAGAAAACGGATTTGTGATTGTAACGGGGGCTTCCGATGACCTGATGGAATTTGAGGGTGCTATTGAGGACGAAGCAGGATGCTTTGATGGCGGCCGAGTATACATTTCAAAAAATGGAGTAGAAGAAGATAAGACCAAAAACGTTATTAATGCCTTATGGTGTGAGGCAGAAGATGAGAATGGTGTCGTAATTCCATGGGCTTATGAGACAAAGATTCCACATGAGACATTTTCTGTGATGGATGCAGGCGAAGTGTACTGCAGAGGGATTGTGTTTAAGCTGGAAGATATTGTTTAATTTTGGTGATTTGAAAACTTGAAAGTCAGAGGCCGCATTTTTTGCGGCCTCGTTTTTTTTCTTTGCCGATAAAATCAGGCATATTGTTCTTGTAAACATAAAAAGTATCTACAAAGAAAGGAATTAAAAATAATGGACAACGAAAAAAGAACACTCACGGTCAATACGTTTGACGATTTAATTAATATGAACGGGGAAGTATATGAGACACAAAGGTTAACCGTTAAATATGCAAACTGCAAATTTTCAGCTGAATACGTCCGCGACATATTGGCAGCGCTATATAACCTTGAATGGCTGGAGATTCAGAACCCTGATGGCAAGCTTTGTTCAATTGATGGCATGCTGTATTCAAGAAACGGTAAACTGCTTTATTTCTGCCCCCGCCAAAGAAAGGGGACAGTAAGAATACCTGATGGGACAGAAACTATATGCCAAAATGCATTCAGTGTTACACAGATTTCAGAGCTTATCATCCCGGATTCTGTGAAACGCCTCCAGAAATTTGCCTGCGGTGACAACAATCTGCTGAAAAGAGTAGTTGGAGGAAAAGGGATTGCAAGTTTTGGCCAGTATGCGTTTTATGATTGCGTAAGGCTGACAGACTTTGACTTTGGGAAAAACATTAAGCGTATTGGAAATGCGGCGTTTACAAACACCGGGTTGAAGGCCGTTAATTTGCCTGAAGGCTTAAAATCAGTTGGAAATGGGGCATTTCATACGGTTCATCTCACGGAAGATAATTATTTAGTCGGAATAGAACCTGACGGCATGCATGAAATACACATCCCAAATTCTTTAAGAAAGATTGGACGCTGTGCTTTTGCAAATGCGTCAGTAGTGTATACTGACACCGTAACCCGTAAGCTGCTGATAGCATGCACGCAAGACGGAAATATGCAAAAATACCACGTGACAAGGTTCTGGAGGTTAAAAGTCAAAGACAAGCCGGAACTTATACTTCCAAAGACTATGGACTCCACAGAATTGGCTATACAGGAAATCAACAATTTTGTGAATACGGATGACGCCGAAATGCCTCATTTGTATGGATATGGCCAGGAAAATACTGCTTTAGCTGCTGCATTAGAACACTGCAGGCTGTATCCAGACAAGCAGGTTAGGGCGTTTCTGACATTGTATGCAGCGAAGATTGCTGACGTATATTCTGATGAAACGGAAGAGCTTGTAAAATACATACAGGCTGGAGTCTTTTCCGATACGGCATTAAAGAAAATGATGACAGAGCTGGAAGCAAACAAAAAAGGAAGAGATGATTTAGCAGTAATCAAAGGATATCTATTAAATGCGATTAAACCTCAAAAATCAAATTTTTGTCTGTAAGAAACAGAAGGCAGCCGTAGGCTGCTTTTTTTCTGCCGGCAAAATCCGGCATATTGTCTTTGTAAAGCAGAAAGAAAGGAGTAAAAAATATGCATACTGAAACATATATAGCTGACGACAATGCGACATTAATATCAAAGAACTTCAGAGACTTGAAAAAGTATCTTGACATGGTATCTCATGGGCAGATTTCAATACCGTATTTGACTCGCTTCAAAAAAGTGATTATCAATAACGCCAGAAGTGATTTTTGCGTTGATGAAGTCAAATTATTGTTGTCACGAGGGATACTGCAAGATGCTGAGGCAGTCGAAATCAAAAACCCTGACGATAGATTTTGCACTATTGACGGAATGCTGTATTCTGGCAATAAACAGAAGCTGTATCTTTGTCCAAGAGGAAAGACTGGGAATCTGGTAATTCATGATGGAGCGGAGTCTATTTGCGACTATGCATGCGCCTTGGCGCGATGTGACAAGGTTACAATTCCTGATTCAGTTAAATCTATCGGAGAAAATGCGTTTGCCTTTAATTTAAATTTAAAAAAGGTGGAGGGTGGAAGAAATATACAGAATATTAAGCCATTTGCATTTTATCGTTGCTATAGATTAAAACGTTTTGAGTTTGGCGAGAAGCTGAAAATTATTGGTTCTTCGGCTTTTGATTATGCTTCCTTGAATGAAATGAAAGAAATTAAATTTCCTAACGGGCTTAAAACGATTGGAGGCGGAGCATTTAATACAATCGATATAATAGAAGATAAGGAAACTCGTCCTGTAGATTATGACCAGATGTATACTGTTTACCTGCCCGAAACCGTAACACATATTGGAACAACAGCTTTTCCAAATGCGTCTGCGATTCATATGTCTAAACAAACGGCTAAATGTCTTATGGATGATTATGTTGATTGTTTAAAATTTATCCAAATCGGCTTACGTGACACCAATCTTTGCCATAATTACAATTGTAATATATGGCGTTTAAAAATTGATGGGAAGCCGGAGGTCATCATGCCAAAAAGTTTTTCTTGCCCTAAAGAAGCGGCTACAGCATTGCGTGATTTCATAAATACAGAAAATGCGCCTGCTCCGACTATGTACACATATAATTCAGACTGTGCTGGACTGGCTGCTGCGATAGAACATTGCAAACTGTACTCTGATACAAAATCAAAAATGTTCATCACCAGAAACATCAGTACAATCATGTATAATGTGTTTCATACAGAACCAGATGGGGAACAGTTTATGATTGGTCTTATCAAAGATGGCGTACTTACCGATACTGCATTAAAAAAAATGCTTTCTGAAATGGATAAAGATACTTATTTGAAAAACGCAGTAATATTAAAAGCGTATGTCATTAATGCGTTAAGCGACATAAAGTGCAACTTTGCACTCTAAGGAAGGAGATTTACATGCAGAAAAACAAAATAAACATTATTTTTCTTGATGTTGACGGAGTACTAAACAGCAGGGCATATCTAAACAGCCACAAAGACCCTGAAGATGAGATAGACATGCGGGCAGTTGAACGCCTGGCAAAAATATACAAGCAATGTAACTGCAAGATTGTATTGTCTTCTTCTTGGAGAGAGCTTTGTGGAGATGAAATGAAAGCCCCTCATTCAATGTACAAATATCTTGAATCATGTCTCGCAAAATACGGAATGACGATTATGGATGTAACGCCGATGATATTATCAAACCGGCCAGAAGAAATTGCTGCATGGCTGGCTGATAATAAAGATTTGGTCAAAAATTACGTCTCATTGGATGATGATTTTGATGAAGAACATTATGAAAACTTTGGCCTTGGCGGCCATCTTGTCAAGACGGATTTTTTCGTAAATAATGAGTCTGCGGGTGGACTTCAGGAACAACATGTTAAAAAAGCAAAAAAAATACTTAAAGAAGAGGCGTAAGCTTCTTCTTTTTTTTAGTTGTCTGACAAATCCGGCATATTGGAAATATAAAAAAAATATAAATAAAGAAAGGAGTCAAAAACTATGACTACAAACAAAATTCTGAATAAGGTAGACCACACACTGCTTTCACAGACCGCAACATGGGAGGATATCAAAACCGTGCTGGATGATGCAGTTAAATACGAAACCGCGTCTGCCTGCATACCACCGGCATATGTGAAACAGGCGGTAAAATACTTAAAAGGACAAAACAGCAGTTTGCCTGTATGTACTGTAATCGGGTTCCCGAATGGATATAACACAACAGCTGTTAAGGTATTTGAAACACGTGATGCGGTACAAAACGGGGCTTCTGAGATTGATATGGTAATCAATATCGGGATGCTGAAAGATAAGAAGTATGCTAAGGTTGAAGATGAAATCAAGGCGGTTCATGAAGCGTGCAATGGAAGAGTGCTGAAAGTGATTATTGAAACCTGCCTTTTGACTGAGGAAGAAAAGATTAAGATGTGTGAGATTGTAACTGCTGCTGGTGCAGAATACATCAAAACATCAACAGGCTTTTCTACCGGAGGAGCAACACCTGGCGATATCGTGCTTATGAAAAAGCATGTCGGGCCAGCTATTAAAATCAAGGCAGCAGGCGGAATCAAAGACTTTTCAGATGCTGAACTGATGCTTAATCTTGGAGCTAACAGGCTCGGAACGAGCAGGCTGGTTAAAGCTATGAAAGAAAAAGAGGATTGAGTGGAAGAGGCGGCAGCCTCTTCTTTTTTTGCAAAAAAAATAAAAAAAATCTCAAAAAATATTATTTCTTTTGGGAAATCTAGCATATTAAATATGAGAGGACAGTTAAGAACATCAAATATTGCTATTTGCGAGTTCCGCCAACAATGTAGAGAAACACTACAAGGTCAAACAGAAATTGCAGATATTTTAAACACAGTTCTAGTGACATGGTCTTTTACCCCCTTATATAGTCTATACATGCACGAGTTTGGGTCATGCATGTAATCGGCCATATAAGGGAAGACCAGTCCTGTAGTCCTGCATTGCAACACTTTTCGGCGCTAATTTTTCTAACAAAGAAAAACCCCGAAAACAAATCTCAAGCTGCCCTCTCATATAACTAAAATAGCAAAATATAGTAATTTTTGCAATACGAAAGTTTGTTCAGCACCTGTTTTTTTGCCGGCAGGAATCTGGCATATTGGATATAAATCAGGCAAAAAAAGAAAGGATAAAAATACAATGACACATATAGAAAAATATTCAGAAAGCATCGCAAAAATCGCATGTTCCGGAGAACTATTTGGAGTAATGCGAGGAGATGATAGACCTGTCAGCTGCCGCAGCGCCATCTGCCAGAAGTGCTTATTCTATACTGCACGGCCTGACCCTGATGATTGGTGCTCCCAGGAGGAGCGCAGCAAGTGGTCTTATTCCGAATGCTGATGGACAAAAAACAATACGAGACCGCATTTTTGCGGCCTCTTTTTTTGTGTAAATCCTCCCGCTTACCCGCGGTAACTTCCGTTCTTCCTTTAAGCATCAGTTTCTTTTTCCCGTCTTTGTCTGCCAGAGCCGCCGCACATTTCGGATGCATGGTTGGCCGGTACTCTTTGTCTGATACCGAAAAACCCGGTGGAATATCTCTCTTAACAATTGGCAGGACCGGGCGGTGTCCAGTTGTCGGATTTGTATACTGTAATTGTATCATTTTTGCCGACAAATGACAATTGATTTGTTTTTTTTGCGGTGTAAAAATTTCAGCATATTAAGAGTGTATCAAAAAAAACAAGACAACAAGAAAGGAGACAAAAATATGTCTAAAAAAGTAACTTACAACGTGATTTACCAGGTATGTGGTCAAGTAACAGCTGATATTCCGGACAATATTACAACACGTGAGGAAGCTGTCGCTTACCTGGAAAAGAACTGGAAAAATATGCCTTTCCCAAAAAACGCAGAGTATATCTGCGACTCGGAAGAACTTGACGTTGAAGGCGATATCTTGATAACATCAGACAAATATAAAGAGTAAGGAAGGAGATAATATTATGTCAGAATACTGGAGCGCAACAAGCGGAACAGCGTTAGTGTTTCAAAAAGAAGAAGTAAGGGATTTTTTCACCAGATACCTCCTGGAAACCTACAGAAAGGATGGGGTAACCGATAGAGACATTGACTTTATCGATTGCACGATTTCAGAATATGGAAGTGACTCTTTCTACTTTCTGCGTTCTGCATACAGACAGAGCCTGCTGGAAGACTTTCATTCACTTGAATCATGCGTAAATGAAAGGACTGCGGCCGAGCATAAAAAAGAACTGTTCAACTGCGTGGAATACTGCGAAGAAGAACACTCTGGCGGAGTACTCTATCCGTTCAAACAGCCAGCCCGCGGTAAATTTGTGGATGTGGAAGATGGTTCTTATATCATCTACACTGACAAGTCTACACGCCCGCAGGATTTGCTTGGAACCGACGGATATAAGTCTACTGAGGAAATCGTCAAAGAATTCAAGGAAAAACTTGCGGCATACGTGCCTGATGATTTCGATTGGGAGTCTCATATCGGATTTTTCCAGTGTGCATCTTTCGCGTAAGACTGTTTTTTAAGCCTCTTTTTTGGAGGCTTTTTCTTTTGCCCAAAAATGGCATATTGTATATGAAAAACAAGAAAGAAAGGAAGAGATGATATGATTTTGAATATAACTGACGAAAACTGGGCTGAAGTAATTGAAGATACCTTGACAGTAGAAACGTTCACTGCGCTGAAAAAATATATTCACGCATTGGAATCTTCGCAAAGAGGTTTTCCTGATTCTGTGACAAAATTGGTTGTTAATGAAGCAAAATGCAATATGAAGTCTCACGAAATAAAGCAGTTACTAGACAAACAGCCTCTGAGGAGATTAGAAACAATCAGTATAAGCAATCCTGATAAATATTTCTGTACCGTTGACGGCCTGCTATATTCAGGAGACAAAGAACGTCTGCTGTTCTGCCCGCGAGGAAGAAAAGGTGTACTCGTAATTCCAGATGGAACAAAAAGCATTTCTGATATATCATGCTCAGCCTGCAGCTTTTCGGTGCTGGTGTTTCCGGATTCAGTTGAATCAATCGGTGTGTTTGCATGCTATCGCAATGCAAATCTGGAAAGAGTGGAAGGCGGAAAAGGAATAATAAAAATCTACAATGGCGCATTTCTAAACTGCCAAAAGCTAAAATATTTTGAACTCGGAGATATGGTAGAAGAAATTGGCGACAGCGCTTTCATGAACACCACATTGACAGAAATAGACCTTCCAGACAGCATTTGGCGCGTAGGAAGAGATGCTTTTAACACTGCGGCCCTGCATAATGGCAAAAACGCTGATGTTGGCCCTGATGGCATGTATGATATTAGCATTCCGTCATCAATAGGGTATATTCAACCAGGAGCGTTTTCAAATGCTGCTAATGTCCACACATCATTTGTAAACCGAAAGCTGATAAATGCATGCCTCAGAAGCGGAAATCTTCAGCATTGCTATCCGTGTAATATGTGGAGGCTTAAAATTGATGGCAAGCCTGATATCATCATGCCGAAAGACATAGACCGCTCAAAGCTTGATGCGGTATCAGACGAAATCAATAAATTCATGCTTTCAGAAGATACTATACCTCCGGAAATATACAGATACAGCCAGAGTGCAACTGGCTTGACTGCCGCATTAGAGCAATGCAGAAAATACCCGAACACAAATCTTAAACGGTTTATTACAAGAAATATTTCAATAATATTCCAGAACATCATTTGCAATCCGTTAGTTAAAAACGGAGAAGAACTTATGGTCGGCCTTATCAATGATAAGGTGTTTACGGATACTGCATTGAAACGCCTGCTTAAAGAAGTTGAGAAAGTTGAAGACACTCAAAATCTAACTGTACTGAAAACATATATCCTCAACTCCATAAGTGACTATCCACAAAACACATTTCGTATCTAAGAAGCAGGGCGTCAGCCCTGTTTCTTTTTTTTCTGCTTTCGGCATATTAAATCTGTAACATAATCAAAAAGAAGGGAGCAAAAAAAATGAACAAAAGTGCTGAAATATCTAAAGACGGCAGAACACTGACCGTGAACACATTCAAAGACCTGAAACACTTTTTGGACAGGGTGCTATATAAACACTTTCAGATTACTGTTGACAAACCAATCAAGGAACTTATAATTAAAGACTCAAAAACTGATTGGACTGTTAACTATGTAAAGGAACTACTTCGCAATGCTGCATTACAGACAGTTGAGAATTTTGAGATTATCTCTCCTGACAGCAGATTCTGTACTATAGACGGCCTGTTATATTCAGGAAGTGGAGAGAATCTTTATCTCTGCCCGATAGGCAGAGAAGGGACGCTTATCATTCCAGACGGTACAAAAATGATATTTGTTGAAGCATGCCGTAACTGCAAATTTAATAAAATTGTTCTCCCTGACTCCGTAGAAATCATTGATAAATATTCATTTTCTCGGTCTTGGAACCTGAAAGAAGTAGAAGGTGGAAAAAATGTGGAAAGAATTAGAGATTATGCCTTTTTTGGCTGTATGAATTTAAAGCACTTTACTTTTCATGCTAAGCTCAGAGGTATCGGAGGCGCCGCATTCAGCAATACCTCCCTGAGTGAAATCAACCTGCCAAGAGGATTAAGGACAATCGGCCACGGCGCGTTCAACACAGTTGGCACCTCAAAAGGCTTTGCATCCTGTGCTGGCCAGTCAGATATGTATGAAATACGCATACCGTCAACGGTGCAAAATATAGGCGCTGCTGCTTTTCCAAATGCTTCATACATTTATATTCCAAAAAAGGTTATGGAAAGCATGTCCTGGTCAGGAATTGCCAAGATTGGATTAAGAAGCTGTAATCTTTGTATCTGCCATTCCTGTAATACCTGGAAGCTGGAAGTTGAAGGGCTGCCAGTAATCATTATGCCAAAGATATTAACCGAAATACCGTCAGCGGCAAGAGCTATATGTCGTTTAATTGAATCGGAAGGCAAAAGAACGCCCCCGGCAATGTATTCTTATAGCAAAGATGCATTTGCCAGGTCTGCAGCAATAGAGCAGCGTAAGATATATCCGGATACAAAGACAAAGGCGTATATTACCAGAAACGCAACTCTGTTTTTATCTGACGCATTAAGCAATGAATCAGACTGGGACCAGGTAATAATCAGCTTTATCAAAGACGGAGTCTTTACTGATACAGCGCTGAGGAAAATACTGAAAAAACTTGACGAAGAGGAATATAAGGATGTGGCAGTATTAAGGTCATATATACTTGACAAGATAGACAAAAAATCCAGCACATTCAAATTATAGGACAGCCAAAGGCTGTCCTTTTTTTGCCTTTACGAAAATCCGGCATATTGTCTTTGTAAAAATATAATAAGAAAGGGGTCAAAAAATGTATACAAAAGTTGATTCAACGATGACAATCGGAGACCTGATTGCCGGGAATGACTACCGTGTCGTAGTGTATTGCGGGTATGATGTCGAAAAGGATATTCCAAAAGCAACAGAAAACAAAATCGGAAGCGTCATAGGGTGGTTTAAAGTTGAGAACGGCAAAATCGTTTCAGACGATAAAACATATGACGAAGCCGAGCCGGTATTATTCTTCGCAGAACCGTTTGAAAAAGAGCTTGTAGTTGTTGTTGATAAAAAGTTCTTTGATGGCAGTGAACTGAGAGAATGCCTGCTTGATTTGGCTGAAGAAAGGAGAAAAAAGGAATGTTAAAAAAATATACAAAGCCTTATCCTACAATTGGTGATATCATCGCCGGTAAAAATTTTGATTACGTTTCTTATCGCGGATATGATGAGAAACGTAACTCCCCGCCGGCGCTGCCTGACGGGACAGTTGAAGGCGAGTTTTGTGGCTGCTTTAAGGTAGTAAACAGCGAAATCGTCCCGCTTGACGGTGATTCTTACTACGATAGCGAAGACGTCATTGCATCCGAAGAGTGGACTATGCCGGATGAAGGAATTGAAAAAGGACTGACAGTTGTCGTTGAGATGGAATTTGTGCCAGCAGGAGAACTGGATGAATATTTAAAAACTTATCACAAAGAAAGAGAGAAAAATAATCATGAGAGCAATTGATATCAAATGGGATACTGACGGTGATGAGGAGATTTTAAAAACACTCCCGAAAGAAATGGACATTCCAGATGACGTTGATGAAGAGAATGTTGCCGACTGGCTGTCTGATGAGACCGGTTTTTGTGTCTTTGGTTTTATTCTGGAAGCAGAAAAGAATTGGCTTTGTTCTGGAAACATAAAAAAAAGACAAAACGAAAACGTTAAAAAAATCCAGGACAGGCTTGACCTGTTGACAGGCAAAAAGCCACTGCAGAACGTAAAGGACTTAAAGAAATGTTTTGTCCCCGTATGTACAAATGGGTACTCTGCCGTTGATGACGGCGAACCGAGACTTTACCGCAGGGAAGACCTGACACAATGGGCAAAAGAAGCCTTTAAACGCGGAGAGAAATTCTTTTACGCTGAGCCTGTAAATCCAAATCATCCGTATGGCAGGCTGCGGCTGACAGAGCCGAATTACGTATATCGCCTGAATAAAACTCTGACAAAAGAAGAGTTTGATGCGGTGTTTAAGGATATTGCGGATTGAAAAACTGAAAAACAGAGCATTTTGTATTGAACCGCCGGCTAATGCCGGCGGTTCTTTTGTGTACCGTAGAATAAAAACAAAAACTGGCGGCTTTTTTCGTTTGCGTAAGCCGACAGAATATGATAAAATAAATTCAGAAAAGTATAGAAAAGAGATTGAAACTATGCGAAAAAAGACTGATTTAGAAGCGGTAAAAGAAACGCTGAAGCTGTTTTTGTATATGCCAATAGAAGAGACCGATTTATCTCCAATTATAATTCAACATCCAATCTTTGATACTGGATATTCAAGTGTTGATGGTAAAATTGTTGATATTACAAAACCGGAAGGGCTTCAAAAAGCAACCAAAAAGATGGAAGAAAAAATAGACAGCACCGATACACTGATAAGATGTTCGTACATTATAAGAAATTCGTATTATCTGACATTTCTTAAATACATTAAAGAATATTTATCGCTGCAAGACTTCAGTCTGCTGCTTGGAAAATTTTGGACAGAAGAAGAAAATCCGAATGGAGATGTGAATGTGTCAGTGTCTCTTGCAGCAAGGTGGTTTCGGCTTGCAGATAAAAAATCGCTGATGTATGATGATGAATATGAAACATATACAGCCTTGCCGGAAAACTTTATTGTTTATCGCGGTGTTACATCTGGAAGAAATCCTAATGGAATGTCATGGACGAGAGAGTATGATAAGGCAGAATGGTTCTCAAATCGTTTTGGTGAAGGATATGTTTTGGAAGGAACGGTAAATAAAAAAGATACCCTTGCTTTCTTCAACAGACGAGGAGAAGAGGAAATCGTAATTGAGGCTAAAAATGTCCAAAACAAGCAAAAAATATAAAGAAAGCAGAAAAAGATGAACAGAGCAATATATGGTATATGCGTTGATGATGTAGACATTAATCAGCGGAAGCTTCTAAAGCTAATGAAAGAAACCCCATCCGATTTTCCATCTGACAGCAAGTCTGTATTTGATGATTACATTGCGGTATGCAATACAGAAAATATACTTATCAACCCGGAAGAATGGATGAAAAACTATATATTCGTAATAAACGAATGCGAAATGCACGGAATTGGTGCGCTGCTATACAAAAATATGCGGCTGAACGACCCTGAAAAAATGATTTTCTGTACAACCGGTGTTGATAACCGTGTATACCTTGGCCTACCGATAAGCGAGTCTTGGAAAATATGCAAAGACATGACCTATACGACCAATAAGGAAATCCAGGACGCGCTGAAAAAATACATCAGAAAAATCAGCGACAACAGCGACAAAGCAAAAATATCTACAATCAAATACGATTAACCCGGCGGGCTTTTGCCCGCCGTATTTTTTGCCTGCAGAGCTGCGGGCTTATTTTTTCGCAAAAAATAATACGCTTTTTCAAAATTTCGGCATACTAGATATAGCAAGATATAGCAAAAGAAACCAAGAATCAAATTTGGAGGGAAAATAATGCATAAAAAAACTACAGATGATGGTCAGTTAAGCCTTTTTGAGCCTGCTGAGGAGAAAATCATCAAGCAGGAGTATTCAGATATTATGAAACAGTCATATATTGACTATGCAATGAGTGTAATTATCGCAAGAGCGGTACCTGATATCCGTGACGGTCTGAAACCGGTACAGCGCCGTATCCTGTATGATATGGGTGAAGAGCTTGGGCTGGATTACAATAAACCTTACAGAAAATCAGCGCGTATCGTTGGTGATACAATGGGTAAATTTCACCCGCACGGCGATTCATCCATCTATGACGCGATGGTTGTGATGGCGCAGGATTTTAAACGTGAAATTCCACTTGTGGATGGTCACGGTAACTTTGGTTCAATTGAGGGAGACGGAGCTGCTGCACAGCGATATACAGAATCAAGACTGCAGAAAATCACGCAGGAAAATTACCTGGCTGACCTGGACAAAAAAGTTGTGGACTATGTCCCGAACTATGACGAGACAGAAAGGGAGCCGGAGGTACTACCCGTAAAAATTCCGAACTTCTTAATCAACGGCTCTGAGGGTATTGCTGTCGGTATGACTACTTCAACGCCGTCTCATAACCTGGTGGAGGTTCTGAAAGCAGAAGAATATTTAATGGACACACCTGGCGCCAGCATTGAAGAGCTGATGGATTTTGTGAAAGGCCCGGATTTTCCGACCGGCGGCGTTGTGGCAAACAGTGACGACCTTTTGGAGATTTACAAGACCGGAACCGGCAAAATCAGAGTGCAGGGAAGAGTGACGCATGAGAAGAACAGACAGGTGAACCGCCTTGTCATTACTGAAATCCCGTACACAATGATTGGAGCTGGCATCGCAAACTTCTTAAATGACGTGGCAATGCTCGTTGATTCCAAACAAATTCCGGACATTGTGGACATTTCAAACCAGTCTTCAAAAGAAGGCATTAAAATTGTTCTGGATTTAAAGAAGAACGTGTCTGAAGAGGATGCAGAAAAAATCAAGACAATCCTGCTCAGCAAAACGAAGCTGGAAGATACCTTTGGCGTGAATATGCTTGCTATCGCAAACGGACGCCCGGAAACACTTACCCTGAAATCTGCTTTAGAGTATCATATCAGCTTCTTATTTGAAATCAATACACGCAAATACACAACAATGCTTGCAAAAGAAAAAGAAAAAGCAGAAGTGCAGGAAGGTTTAATCAAGGCGATTGATGTTCTGGATGCTGTGATTGAAACAATCAGGGGCAGCAAAACAAAAGCAGAAGCAAAAGAATGCTTGATGACAGGAAAGGTTGATAATATCAAATACCGCATTGCGGAAGACAAGAAGATTGCAAAAACCTTTGATTTCACAGAAATGCAGGCGGACGCAATCCTGGATATGCGTCTTTCACGTCTGATTGGCCTGGAGCTGGAAGCTTTAAAGAAAGAAAACGAAAAGACAAAACAGAATATTGAAAAATATACAAAAATCCTGAGTGATAAAAGGTATATGAAAAAAGTAATCAAAGATGATTTGGAGCATATCATTAAGGAATACGGACAGCCGAGAAAAACAAGCATCAAAAATATTGAGAAAGCAGTGATTAAAAAAGAAGCACCGAAGGCTTTTAAAGAAGTTGTGCTGATGGATAAATTCGGGTATGTCAGGGCTGTGAGTGATACAGTCTATGAAAAGAATAAGGAAGCAGCAGACTCTGAGAGTAAATGGGTCATTCCGGTGATGAGCGATGATAAGGTTGTGTTTATTACAGAAAACGGAATCATGCATACTGTGCCAGCAAATAAGATTCCATTTGGCAAGTTCAGGGACAAGAGTATTCCGGTTGATAATGTTTCAACGCTGGATACTACGACAGACCTTATTCTGTATGCTGAAGCGATGAAAGATATGGCATGCGAAAAGGTTGTCAATAATTATATTATGGTAACTAATTTGGGCGGCGTAAAGAAACTGCCTGGTATTGAATTTAACGTGAAATCAAAAAATACCAAATACATCAAGCTGAAAGATGGCGAAGTTTGCACGAATCTTGCGAAAGTAGAAGAAAGTGAGCCTGAAATCGTGCTTGTAAGTGAGGCCGGAAGGTTCCTGCGGTTTTCCGCAGCAGACATCCCTGAGAAGAAACGAGGTGCTGGAACGGTTGCCGGTATCGCAATGAAGGACGGAGAAAAGCTGAGTGATGTGTTCTTTGTATGGCCGGAAGATGTAAAGAAGGCGGCTGAAATTGGAGGCGAAAAGGCGCCAGCGGGAGAGAATAGCGACGGTAATGATGCTGGTAATGATATTGCCGGAAGTGCAGGTCTAATGCCGGAAGCAATGCCGGCATGCGGGGAAGAAATGCCTGTAGATGAAACGGCGACGAAAGATGACAACTTGCTTGCTGAAGAGCAGCCGCCAGCTGAGTTGATTTTAACCTTAAAGAACAAAAAGCAGATTCCGTTTTCCAAACTGGCAAAAGCAAAAAGAGGAGGAAAAGGAACGCTTAAAAAAATATAACAGGAGGTATGCAGTATGTGGCTTTGGATTGTAGTAGCTGTGGCAGCAGTAATGCATACGGCAGTCATTAGCGATGAGGAGAATAGACGGATAAGAAATGCGAAAGAAGAAATTTTCGTCAAGTATTCGAGAATCTGATATGTATTGAAGAAAAGAAGAAGAGGGAGGTTGGCAGGCAGTTGTTTTCCTCTTCTTTTTTCTTTTTTTGTCAATTTTACCGGCAAGAGATGGAATTCCAAGGATGGAATATCTGTAATGTAATGCCCGCAAAACAAAAAAGAAAGAAGCAGCAGATGCCCGCTGTTTCTCTCTCTTTTAATGTCAGGAATTCTGGTCTTTGTGTCCGTCAAACTCTCCGTTTTTGTAGGCCTTCATCATCTGATTCTTCTCGTCCTGCGTCATACCGGAAAAGAAAGAAAATGCCTGCATCATGGTTTCAATCCCGATTTTCCCGGAGTCAAGAAAATCGCAGGTTACATATTTGCGGCTTTCGCCGCAAATATGTAACGAGTCCAGCTTCGCTGGCGAGTTATCAATACCATCCATGGTTATTAAATTCATTATGCTTATAAGCTTCAATCACCGTATCTCTTTCTTCTGGCGTCAGGTCAGAAAAGAAATTAAATGCACGGATTAACGTGTGAACCTCACATGACTTAAGTCACGTGCTTCAAGTAATGCGTCATGTCCTCTCTACCTTTTTAATCGGTAAAGCGCCCTGTCTCTGAATACGGTTTAAGCTTAGTTAGAGTATCCCGGAGGATGCTGAATCTCTGAATCTGACGAAACAGAGACCCACACAAAAACTAGAACATAGACAGGTGGGCAAATACATCTCTATGCTGCGGAAAGCTCTTTTACAAGCGCCCGCAGCGTTGATAATGTACAGGAGGTTCTACGCCCAGCGTCAGGAACTTTTGCCTTTACGCGGGACTCTTCCGTCGCCGGAAGAGATTTAAGGAGTTCACGGATAAAATATCTGGCACCGATATTGTAACTGGCGCTCAGGTCGCAGTTATACTGCTTGCCTGTCGTGAACGTTGCAAGTGCATGGTTATTATCATCTCTGGTAACGCTTCCACTTCCATCAAAAGCAAGAGCGCTTGTTTTCCATGCACAGATTGTTGCAATCCTTATGCCGAGGAGGTGCGCCTTTTGTTCTGCCTTCTCACGGATGATTCCGTGATTCCACATAGACAGTCTCTGCGCCTTACTGCCTCGCTTCTTGCACCCCTTGAAGTCCAGATGCTCCATTACGATAGCATCTACGGAATGCTGGGATGCAAATTCTACGATTGCCGCTGATATTTTCTTTGCACGGTCTTCATTTAAGCGTTTTACATAAGCCCAAAGGTTTCTGGCGCTTTTGGGGCCGTACTTGGACTGCTTACGGCGTGTTCTGTTCATAGCATGAATCATCCGGTCTTTGTCACTTGTAAAATCGATAAACTTTCTTGTAAGGATAGTTCCATCTGCTTTCATTATGCTGCATACTGCGTCCGTATTGATTCCAAGGTCTACTGCACAGATAATCTGTTCTGCAATAGGGGCATCGCTTAAAATTACGGTTTCCGTAAAAGAAAATCTCAGATAGTATTTGTTATGTATTTTTTCTAATGTAGGGGCGCTTTTATCTTCACAGGCTCCCCAGTATTTATTTATATAATTAATATCAGTTTTTCTTAATCTGACAGGAATCCATATCCAGTCGTTATTCTGATACAACTTTAGCCATCTGATATTGCCGTCGCCTGGATTCATGCCTTTTGGATATTTGGCATTTTTAGGTGCGTCTTCCTTGTACATATTCTTATTGTAAAAGACCGGCATCGCATGCCTGTCCATTTGTAATGTTGGAGCATTTCCTTTCTTTCCATTATCTTCCCAGTTCTTGTAATTGCTGCGATAGCTGCTTACAGCACCGATTGCTTCAGCAATGACTGCTCTTTTGAGATATGATGGAAATTTATAGAATTCAGACCCCTTGATATCAAATGGATATTTAGGGTTTGGATTATTTTTAGTTGGATGTATTAATTTTTCTACGTAGTGGTCTTTTTCTTTTGTGCCACCAAGAACCGAAATATTTCCCCATTCTTTATCACATACATCAATAACGAAAGCAAGTGTCCTGCGGTAAATCTGCACTGTATTTTTCATATCTGTATTTGATAAGATTTCTACCTGATAGCTTGAAGTGATTTCCATACAAGACACCTCCTTTTGTAAAAATTTGTATTTAAATTTCTTGCATATTTAATATGCCAAAAAAATTAAAAACGGGACAATTTTTTGCGAAAAAAATTGATAGAAATAAAAAAAATTCCCTACACCGAAATGCAGAGAAATAAAATGTCGTAAACGATATTTTTATGTATTTAGAAGAAAAGAGCCGTCTAACTCATGACTATTGAAATCTGGAAACGAATTCGGCGTAGCCGATGAGTTATCAAAGTCACGAGGATGCGACGGTATATTCTCAATTTTCCCAACTGTTTTTTTAACTTTTTTTGTTGCCGGTTCTACCTTCTGCGAAAAATTTTGCACCAGGCCTTCCAAATCTTTCTCGTCAGATTTCGGGCGATTATTTTTAAATTCTTTTTCACTCATTTTTGTATCTCCTCGCCGGCTCTGCCGGCATATGTATTTCGGGTTTATTGCCGATATATACAATATGCAAAATATGGTTAGATATCATTCAGCAGTTCTTCTATTTCATCAGCCAATCTGGTCAGTTCTGTCTCTATCTCCTCTGCCGTTCTGTTAGAGCCTTTCGTATATTCGCTCCATCCTTTTGGATTTTCTCTGAATATTTCCAAAACGTCCTTGCAAAAATCAAGTGCTGAAAATTTTTGAGCAGTATATACCGAATTGTATGACGGACTAGAACCACGATTAATCAGAAACAATACATCCCTGCCTGATAATACGACGTTGACAGGGTCTTCCGTATACTTATTGAGATATCTGACTGCTCCAGCTCCAGTCATTAACCACGACAAGCACGCACTTAACGTACCATGCATAATATACGTCTTGTCTGACAACGGCTCGTTTAAATAAAACAAGTTACCCTTAACGTAAAAAATAAGATTGCAATATCCATTCCACAACTCTAATATATGTCTCATATTAATACCTTTCTCGATTTGAACCTTACCGTTTATACGAATACACCACAGAATTACAGCTCCAACAATCAGTACATTTACAGATATTTTTTTCTGTATTCTTGTATTTCTTTTTGAAGCCTTTGTCTTCCTACCCAAGTCTTCGAAAAATCACTTTTTCTCATCGCAGCAAGTCTGAGCAAAGTCATATCTCGCTCTCCTCTTTTTCTGCAACCTTCTTTATTTATTCCCCATTCCATACAAAAACCTCCTTGCAATATCTAGTTCTTCGCTGGCATATGTATTTCGAGCTTATTGCCGATATATACAATATGCCAAATATGTTAGATATCGAAATCTGTTTTATCCTCTTTCATATACTCCAGGAGATATGCCCTTAGCATCGTATTGTCTGAATTCTGTGTCATTGCATCAATGAGCTTGACGGTGCAGTCCTTAAATAGCGGAAGGCATTTGATGATTTCTTCATAGTGGCCAGCATCTACCAGCCGGTCAGCAATCCTGATATCATTTTGCATGATATACTCTTTTGGTTCTTCATATCCAGCCATGTATGACAGCACGGCAGCATCGCACGCAAAGGAATCAACACCAATGGCATATGATTCGCCATATCTTTCAGGATGCATTAAGAGGTTTGCCATCGCTTTCTTGTCTGAAACTACACATGGAAGATACACAGTCTTGCCTGCAATTTCCAGTTTTGTAGCATGTATTGAAGAACCTTCCATCCGATTCAATGCTTCCACGCCTGAAAGAGTGTAATCTTCCACCAGCTGTTTCGCAAACACCTTCTTTGGAATCTCGTTAAGGATTATACTTTTTGCTGTGTCGAAGTTATCAGGCCCAAGATGTTTAAGGCTTTTCGGCAGTTTCACGCTTTCCATATTTGCGGAATGAGTGTCAAACGCACCATAGCTAATCATCTTTAAGCCATCATTGAGAATCACTTTTTTCAGGTTAATGCAGTTTCTAAACGCATACTCACATATCTTTTTTATCTGCGGAGGGAGCTTCAGGACAGTAAGCACCGAGCACCACTCAAACGCAGTTTTTCCAATCTCCTTTATTCCACGTCCAAAATCAATCTGGTTAAGCTTGGTGCAATGCACGAAAGCTTCGTATCCAATCTCTCGCAGAGAATCAGGAAACGTTATGGATTCAACTTTGGAATTGGCGAACGCCCGTTCCCCTATCTCCCGGACACCATCAGGGATTACGATATGTCCCGTTCTTTCAGGCGGACATTTAAGCAGTTTCTTTTTGTCCTTTGTGTATACGATGCCATCTTCGCTGGTGTAATATTTATTATTTCTTATTTCTATCTCCTGAATGCTTTCTCTTCCGAGTGCCCCAAGGACGTCTACGTTCCAAAACCGCGAGCTGTCTGTAATCAGAATCTTCTTAGGCGGATACATGATGGCAAGCAGAACTTGAACGTCCTGCACTTCAACATATTTCAGGGCGCTAAGCTGATTCATCGAACAGTCGGCATCAACCCATTTTACCTCCGGAGGAATCGCAATCCATTCTGCGGACGGGTTGATACTCTTTAACGTTAGCCCAAATTCCGTCATATCTGTTTTTAAATAATCGTCCATCTGAAATCCTCCTTATTTCTTATATATACAGTATGCCGGATTTTTCTCCATTGGAGCAAAATTTTTCCTGATTTTTTTATCTCTTATGTCTGGTCTTTCCAGGGAATGCCGCACCTGCTGCCGAAAAAGCAGAATAAAATTCAGCCGGCAAACAAAAAAGCAAGCGCGAATTTTTCAGGCGCGCAAATACGAGGTGCACATTTTCCAGCAGGAGGCATCTTTCAGGCGGCATCTTTGTTTCCGGGTTGGTCGGCCAGCATCTCCCATTTACATTCAGCAGCCGCAGCGTCCAACCCGTCAATCGCCAAATGCTTTTTTGCAGCTTCTGTTTTCCAGACGCGAAAACACGAGGTGCATATTTTTCAGCATCCAAAACCATTGCTTCCGGCTTGACCGGCCAACATCTCCCACTGTCAATCCTCTTTTCATACCAGTCCCACAACCTTCAACAAGACAACTCATTCCTTTCCGGCGCCAGCCGGCCGACTCCCTCCTGTCCTACTTCTTTACAGAGCCCAACGCCTCCCCCCGACCACCAGCACATTCCTTCCGGCGCCAGCCGGCCAACATCTCCCGCCACCATTCTTTCCATACCGGCCCCACAATCTTCAATAAGCCAACTCCCTTCCTCCCGGCTTGGCCGTCCGACGTCTTACATCCCTTCCAACCACTTTTTTAATATCCACAAAGCATCATCTTCCCACCAAGTATTGCTCCCCACCATTCTTCCAAAATCCACCAATAACCATCTTTCCAAAACATCTTCCCGCCGCATCTCCGTCATCTTTCCAGACATCACTCCGCATCATTCAACTCATCTTCCTTTTTCCATTTTTCCATTTTCTATATCGCGGCCAACATCCTCCCGGCCTTCATCTTTTCGTACCTCCAACTCCAATCTCATCCCACCACTTTCCCAACGCCCTCCACTTCTTCCGTCCTGCTGCCGCTTCTCCAACCCGCAGGCCAAACGCGAAACGTAGTTTCGCGCGCGGGTGCAGCCTGCAAGGCTGCCGATGGTGCGGGCGAGGAGCCCGCGTTTCTTTTTTTTCTTTCTTTTTTTATTTTTTTCTACTTCTCTCTTTTCTCTCTCCTTTCTCATCTCCCTGGCGCCGCGGCTTCGCCGCGACGCCTTCATTTTTCTTTTTGCTTTTCTTCATATTTTTGTCTTTTATTTTTGTTTTTTCTTTTTGTTCTTATTTTTGCTTTTCTTTTTGCTTTTTTCTTTTTGATTTTTTCTCTTTATTTTTCTTCTTATTTTTTATTCTTGTTTTTTCTTTGTCCTTTCTTTTTGCTTTTCTTCTTAGTTTTTATTTTTGATTCTCCTTTTCTTTTTTTTGTCTTTCTTTTTGTTTTACTTTTTTACCATCCTCGCTCAAATCTCTTTCCTTATTATCCAACCGCTCGCCGACCATTCATTTTTTTCTCTTCCGCCGCCAATCTTTCCTATTCCCTCCAGCCACTTCTCGGCAGCAGTAAAAAGAAAAAAATATCGGCAAAAGAATCCACAGGGGTGAGATGGCCTCCCGGGAGCGAACGGGCGGCGGGAGGAAAGGCAGAGGGACAGGATGGGATGAATTGAGGGAGAAAGATATGTATACTACGCGAGAAAAGATAAGGGAGAAAAAGAAATGGGCGCCCCAGGGGGCGGGGTGGTTTCCCGGGTGGAACTTTGCCGAGAGGCGAGCCCTGCCGCCTTCGGCGGCAGGGCGGGAAAGAAAAGGCGTGAGAAAGGGCGAAAAGTATGTATATTCTATATGCTTACTTTTTCCTCTTTTTTTTGTGCATCTTTACAAACACAAAAAGGGATGGTTCTTTTGTGCATATCTTTATGTATATACAAAAAAGAAAAAAATGTATATGTAAAGTTACATACCGCAAACAAAGTTGACGTTATGCGTGCATATGTTTATATATGTATTTTTGTAAAGTGTAGCGTCTGGTTTAGGTGTGTGGATTTCAGGAAGTTTTGTGCAGGTTTATTTACATATTTTTTCTGCTGGCAGCCCTGCGGGCAGCAGGAGAAGTATGTATGTTTATATGTACAAAAAAGAAAACAAAATGTATATGTTTACATACACAAAAAAAAGAACAAAATGCATATGTTTACGTATGCAAAATTTGAAGTGGTATGCATAGCTTAACGTATACACAAAAAAGCTGCCGGCGTCCTGCCGGCAGCAGAGATGTATATGTTTATATGCGTACATTTTTTTCACCACACGCAAACTCCAGCGGGCAGACCAGCGGGCAGAAAGTAAAAAAAATGCATATACTATATATACACTAAATATCCATTTTTTATATTCAAAAAGTGCATACACTATATATACACCCGAAACCACATTTCCAGCCGGCAGCAGTACTTCCAACGGCCCAGTCACTACTCTCCCACCCCGCAAATTTGCCGGCAGCAGGCAAAAATAGGACAAATTACCACCAACCACTACTGCTCTTCCATCCCACACGCATACCCACATTTTGCGGGCAGCAGAATTAAGTATACAACGCAGCAAAGCCAAGCCACCAGCGCGACCACAACAACACGGCAATAAGATACACACTCACCCTGCCGCAGGCATATACATATTTTTTCGCCCACTTTTCCCGCTTCCTTCAAAACGGCAGACAGGAAGCATACATCCGACCGTAGAAGAAGAAAAAAGAGAAAAAGGGGTATAAAAAGGTGTTAAAAGGTATAAAAAGGTATGAAAAGTGTGTAAAAAGTGGTAAAAGGGGGTAAAAGGTATAAAAAAAGATAAAAATGGATACACCAAAGATAAGGATTTTCAGTAAGAATAAGGCTAAGCAGACAGAGCCACAGGCAAATTCAGACCATACCAGACAATAAAGCCACAACATTAGACTGCATCAAGGCAAAACAGTAACACCAGACCATACAAGGCCAAAACGACAGAATTAAGCCAACCACAATGCAAAGCGGCAAAATCAGACCACACAAAGCCGAACATAAGGGGACAAGACGGGCAAACCAGTTAAACACAGGGCAAAACAACAAAATCAGTACACACAAAGCCAAAAGGTCATAACCATCAAAACAGAGTCAGACCAAAGAATAAAAACGCAAAGGTTATAATAGATAAGATAATTTTAACAGGGATAATAAAAAAAGAGCAAAAGGGATTAAATCTATAAAACAAAACATAGAAGTAAAACTCTTACTTTTTTAAGTCCTAATAAAATTTTTATTTTTTTGTTTATTTGGAAAACTTCATCCCAAAATCTTCTTCTGGTAAAGCAAGATTACCAAAAATAATTCTTGGCTTTTCTCCATATATTTATTCACATCATATCCCTTCACTATCCAAAACATAAATATGACCTATATACATATGCATTTTACCGAAACAACAAAAAGACGGCAGAATCATCTGCCGTCTTATCCAAACTATGTCTTACTATACCTATACATTTATTTTTCTTCTCCTACAATCTGATATTGTCTCATATATCCCTTACTGTTAGCGTCATACTCTTGCACATGCTCCGCATCCGGATACTTCATCCCAAGCTTGCCTATGGCTTTCTGCTTTATCTCTTCAAGGTCTACACTGTTAAGTACTTCGTTCTCATAAGCGTCATTATAATTTCTCAGCTCCTCAAGCTCGGATTCCAGGTTGGCTACTGTCTGCATTTTGTAAGTCAGCTCTGATTTCAGCTGCAGGTAATGAATGCATGAAAACAATACGGCGATTGACGCAATCATAAGAAACACTACGAAGCCACGCTGCATCTGTGTAGCGTTCTGTCTGTTCCTGCTTATTGTAGCCGCTGAAGTACGCTTTCTGTTCGCCTTCTGTTGCCGTTCTCTATCGATAAAAGCCTGCTCTTTTGCCTGCTGCTTCTCTCTCCGTCTTTCTTTTTGCTGTCTTTGTTGTTCTATTTTTTGCTGCTTTTTTCTTTCCTCTATACGATGTTTTTCTATCTGGAAATCAATGCGTTTTCTCGCAGATGTGTTCCTTTCTGGCTGTCGCATTTCGCTTCTGCTGTTATATTTATCTTTATTTCTATCTTTACTTATATATGGATTGGCGACTCTGCTTTGAGGTTTTACATGTCTTACCGTATTTCCATCTGTATAATATTCGCGCTTCTGAGCTCTTGCTCTTGCCGCTATCTCACGCCCTCTTTTGCCTGCTTCTTCTCTGGTCATGGTTATTCTTACTGTTACTCCGTTTCTACAAATATTTCATACAGACAATATGCAGAAATTTTTTATTTTTGTGCTTTTTTTACGAAAAAAAAGAAGCGAAATTTTTTCGCTTCTTTTTAATATATTTTTAGCCAAGTATATCCTCAAGTGATACGGCTTCATCATCTGTCGCTGTCTCATCAGGTGCAGAGTTATTAGTAGCCTCTGCTGGTTTTGCGATAGGCGTTCTCGCATGTGAAATAATCTCCCTTACCTTCTCTTCATCTTCAGGCTGGATGGAACCATCATCAATTTCAGATTTGATAGTATCGTCAAATTCGCTCTGCAGACTTTCCGTCGGACGTGTCAGGATGTAATTTTCATATGTAGCGAGAATATACTTTGTGATATGAGACATCAGTTTTGATTCATCTACATTCTCTAACGGCTCTCCTGTCTCACTGTCTAACAGTTTCCCCTGGTTCAACAGACAATCTGCATAATTGCCTAATGAGAATGGGAATGCCTCTTTCATATTGTTTTCAAGCTGTAAAAATCTCTTAGCTGTATTTTCATCAGAAGCATCTTTGATGGCATTAATATCGTATCCAAAATATGATAAGCCATCTTCTGGAATTACGATATCATCAAGGTCTTTTCCGTCCTCAACGCTATCGCAGGTCTTTTCAGCATCGTCGGATGTGTCTCCATCAGCGTCGATATCTGCATCTGTGTCTGTTTCGGTCTCTGTATCAGAGTCCGCGTCAGTATCTGTATTTGCATCATCTGCTGTGTCGCTGGCTTCTGAAGTCTCACTTTCGGTGCTTTCATCATCGCTAGTTTCTTCCGGCTCTGATACATCACCATTCGGTGCTGTTTCGCTTTCGTCATTTTCGATATCTGTGGTGTCTGTATCATCACTTGCATCGCCATCTGTTTCACCTGTCTCCTCCACAGTTACATCTTCACTTTCGGTGCTTTCTTCAGTGCTTTCGCTGCTTTCTGCGGTATCAACAATCAAGGAAGCATCATCAGTTGAAGAAGCAATTACGTTATCACCGAGCAGGCTGTCGTCAAGATTTTCTGTAATGCTGTCATCCGGAACCAGTTCCTCGTCATCGTCTGTATTGGTGTCTTCAATATCTACATCAATATCAATATCATCTGATGCATCAATCTCCTGCTTGATGTTGTTATTGATTTCAGTGATATTTTCTGTGTATGAATTATCGTAATTTTCATTTACGATATTCTGGGTCAGATTTGTAATGTTTTCAATCTGGTCATTTGAAATGTTGATATTGTTATTGTTAACAATATTAGTGACATTCTCCTGAATCTGTTCCTTGTCCTTCATATCGCCATTAATAGCATCAACCTTTGCCTGATTAACAACATACTCAGCCTGTACATTTCCGATATCTTTTGCCAGGTCTTTTGTCACAACGACTTCCTGAGTTGCGATATCCTTTTTAGCCTTATCAATTGTTTCACCGGTTGCTGTTTCATACGCCATGATGATTCCGGTCAATGCACCGGTTCCAGACACCTGGAACGGGCAGGCAGATACGACTTCGCAATTCTTAATGCCAAGGTCTGCGAGAGTAGAAGCAATCATATTTGCAGTTACATACTGCAGGTTTGCCGTTCTTACCCTGATTCCACCAGATTCAGTTGGTTTGATGTAAGCACAGCTTACTGTTCTTGTGCCAATCTGTTCAAGTGGGATATAACTGGAAAGATGAGAAATCTCATCTTTGTTAGTTACGTTTATCCGCTGAACGCTCTGGTCACCTTCAATGCCAAAATATTTAAGCATTGTTTTCTTCTGGGCATCTGTAAGGTCATTACCAATAGAAACTACCTTTGTTGCATCTGCAAATACATTATATGGCATGCTAAGTGTAAGTCCTGATGCCGCTGTTGCTGCTGCACAGATAAAGGCAAGCAGCTTGTTATTTTTTTTCATTATTTTTTCCTCCTGTTAGATATTTAGCAAAAATCTGTTTTCTGGTTCTATATTTAGCATACATTCCTGCTGCAATTACGCACGCTGATGTTACCGACATTACCTCATATTTTTTCTCTCGTTTTTCTATATATTTTTCAGTTGTATATATATCAGGCGTATTTGCCATAAAAGTATTATTTTCAGCGGCATTGACCGGCAATGCAAAAATTAATGCTGATACAGAAAGCCATGGCAAGATTTTCTTTTTTACCATTTTTTCTCCTTCTTTCCGAAGCTTTTTTTAGTTACATATACAATATGCTTAATTTTCCAGAAAAAAGAATTTTTTATCGGATTTTTTTACAAAAAAAGCAGGCGGCAAATTTGCCGCCTGCAAGTATATCAATCATAGTGCAAGGTCTTCCTTGTACCAGTATTTGTCGCCATAGGAAACGTGCTCCAAGTACCAGTCTTCCACCACTGCTTCCCCGAAATCAGCATTTCCGGACTGCATTTTTTCAATCCCTTTTTTGTATGCCTCTTCTGGCGTTTCAGCAGAAATTGTGAAATACATTCTTGCATCCCTTAAAGAATAGCAGTTGTAGCTCTTCAGTGTTCCATTGCATTCCAAATCTCCAATACTGGAGTCATTTTCCGGAATATCAGCATACACTACAAAAGCAACTTCGTATTTTTCAGGCATCATCTACAATCCCCTCCTCTACTGCTTCAGCATATGCATCATCCATCAGGCGTGTTACCTGACAGCATGAGCATTCATCGTTTTCGCAATATTCACAAAGTGCTTTTCCTGCCATACTAAGTTTTTCGTACAACTCTTTTGTCATTTTTTTTGCCATATCTTTTGGCTCCTTTCTTAAATTACTGAGAACTTACCTAAGGTCGCTAGAAGACCAGGAATGGTTTCCGTCTGTTACATATTCCAATCCCCATGTCTCTACATTGGCTTTACCGAAATTGACATTTCCCTCTTCCATCATCTGTAAGCCATGATTATAAGCATCTCTTGGGGACCTTGCGCAGATTGCCAAAGAAACTTTGGCGTTATTCAATGAATATCCACCATATGCATGTGTTGTTCCACTATACACGATGCATCCCGTGTTGTCATACATATCATGTATGGTTGCATATACAACAAATACAACTTTGTATTCTGACATCTTTGTCATATTTTTTTGCTCCTTTCTTGATGGCTGTTTTTTGGATTCGCTTTTAATATGCAGGAATTTGCAAAAAGAAAAAAGGAAGCTTTTAGCTTCCCAAGAATTGCCGCTGGATGCTTGTCTTGCCGTTCAAATTAGACGCAGTAGCGTATAGCATGATACCGCGAGCTACGCTCGCATGTAACAAGCCGGCAAGTTATCATATTTATTTTGGTGCCGAATACGGCAAGGCCGGTGAGGTATCACCAGATTAAAAATGAACTCGTGTTCACTTTCGTCAGACACAGGCGGAAACCTCCAGCCCGACGATGACGGTAAATCTTGCCGTGGTTTTCTCCGCCCGTCGATAATCCATATACCGGATATGATAGCGCCATATCATGCGTGCTGCCGCATCGATATCATCTTAACGGAGACTCCACAGGTTCCTTTATGCTGCTCTGTGTACAGACTAGCGAACATGCAAAATATCCAAAAAGCAGAAGGCTTCGCCTTCTGCTTGAAACTACGCTGCTTCTTTTGGGTTTGATTTTGCCTTGCTGTTTAACAATGCTCTCTCATTTTCTTTTTGAAGAATTTTTGAGAATTCTTTTCTGTCTTCGCTCTTCATTTTTTTAAACGATACCACATTGTATTTTTTTAACAGCATATCAAATGTATTGTTACATACAGATATAAACTGTGCTGCGTCAACATATTTCACATGCTTTATATTTCCGGCAAGAACACAATCATCAATGCCTTTGCCATATTTAATTCCCCAGACAGCAAATCTGATTTTTAAATCCGGGATTTTATTGGCAAGCATTATTGTCATGGCGGATATTGAATTGAATACCTGACGGTTTCCCATGATATCGGAATCAAACATCATAAAAATACTTTCGATGTTATGCTCCTCTCTCATTTTAAGGATAATTTCATCAATACCTTTCCAGGACGATACCCCCTGAATAGATATCACCATATTCCCATTTGCAGCCAGCATTTCTGACTTAAAACGTCCTTCAGTAATGCAAAGACATTTTTTAGGGTTATCAGGAATCATGATATCTTTTTGCGCTCCTGGAGTGCTGCCGCCGTCGCAAGCCGGGCTGTCAACTGCAAAAATAGAAGTGAACCAGCAATATCTCTTCTTTTTTTCTGCCGTATCCCGCCTGATTTGAACAGCGGTTGCAAGACCTTCAGCATTACGTATTAAAATACCAATGCCTGCTTCATTACAGTAATCAAGTTTACCAGTATCCTTTCGTACAAAGAAGCCGGGGACATATTTGATAACATCTTTTGAATAGCCAGTAAGCTTTTCAATCTTATCAGTCATCTTCTGGCGTTCATTGTCGTCAATGATAAGCCTGAAATAGTCCTTTTTTATCCTCTTCTCTGATAACCCTCTGATTTCAGACAGATATTTTTTGTCTTTTTCAGTAAGTGGTGATAATTTCTTTAATGTGTTATACACCTTATCACATACCTCAGGTTCTGCTCTTTTCACATCTGCATTTTTAGTATATCTTATTTCTTTTGCAGGCTTGATTTTTGGCTTTTCTTTTCGCTCTCTTTTTTCAATGTCAAGGCCAAAAAGGTCGCAGGCAATATCAAATGCCTCTGCAAAACCTGATGTATTGTAATCCCACTGAATAATATCAAAAATATCAGCGTCTATACCACAGCTGAAGCAATGGCAGCGGTTTCGCCGTCTGTCATAGCTCATGCTTGGTGAATGGTCTACGTGTTCTGGATTTAAACACAGGAAAGGTCTTCCTAAATTTATCCCTTTCTGTGCTAAATACTGCGGAAGACTTGAAGAAATTATATTTTTTGCCGTTTCTCTATCCATAGTCTTCTCTCCTTTCATTGTTTTTGTTCGTATTTAATATGCAAAATTTTCAGCAAAAAAGAAAAAACCGGCAAATTTAATTGCCGGCATTCATATTTAGTGAATAATTAGTCTTCTGAGGTTACAAGCTCATCATCCTTCCAGTATACAGACATTGCCCACGGTGGAACAGCCTTATGGTCGTAATCCTCCAGGAATGCAAACGCTGTCTTATATGGCGTAGGCATAGTTGGGTATGTACCATATCCATCTGTAAAATAGATAAGACCGCAGAGATTGTCAAACTCCTTATTTTTGATAAGGGTATCAACATACTCAAATACAGGTCTGAAGTCGGTACCGCCAAAGCCATACAGCTTCATATTCTTCATGAAGTCTTCCATCTCTTCCATATTTGTGATTTTAGTATCATTCTGGATACGTGCATCACACTGAACGATATGGATATTTACCCTTGAAGAAAAGCTCTCTGTCTCTTTCAGGATAGAATAAGTTTTATTCAGGAACCTTTTAACCAGTTCTCCGGAACAGGAACCTGATGTATCAATGGCGATGACAAAGTCTTTAATAACTTTGTCTTCTTTATATTCCAGCGGCTCAATCAGAAGCACCTGTTTATCAATAGTCTTCTGTCCAGTTGAATCAGGCAGGCCAGTCAAGCCGTACACATAAGACATATAATCAAATTCATCCTCGTTGATTTTCATAACTTCTTCAGTTACAGAAAAAGCACGAAGGAATTCGTCATATTCCATCTTATCTTCTGTCAGAAAATCAATCTCCTGCATCAGGTCACCGGCTCCATCGCCTTTATTGAAAGAAGACATGTCTGCGGCAACCTGCCTTGAGACATCGCTCCACTCTTTCCTCTTGTCCTGATTATTGTTTCCCTGGCTGTTCTGCTGATTCTGTCGGTTCTGGTTATTTCGGTTTTTATTGTTATTATTACCGTTTCCATCTCCGCACTGCTGGTTTTCATCCTGGCCGTCTTCGCCATTACCGTTGCCACCGCCCTGCTGATTCTGCTGGTTCTGGTCATCATCTCCGTCACCCTGCTGATTCTGCGCGTTTGGATTCTGGTAAGGATTGTCGTCATCGTCCTCATCGTTACTATTACCTTTTCCGCTCTGCGGAGGATTCAGCCATACATGGTCATCCATATGGAACAATGCAGTTAAATCAAAGAAATTATAATTACTCTGATTCTGCATCAATTCATTATAAACGAGCTCAGGGATGAACATCTTGACTTTGCCTTTAATACCGGCAATAATCTGCTGACGTTCTACGTCACCGTCAATTGCTTCCGGATTTAATCGCATTACTGCATTTTCACAGCAGATATCTAATGCGATATTCCATACGCCATTGTCAATATTCAGCTGCGTCTGAAATGGATGCAGATAAATGCAGTGAAACAGCATATGCAGGTATGAACGGATTAATCTTTCAGGCGAATTTTTATACCTTGAAATTACATCCATCGGGTCTGCATAGACCTGATTTGCATCAGTTCCGAAGATTCCGATTCCCGGGTCGACGTAGTTAATCGGCATTCTGTAAATAGCAGGGCTTAAAGCCTTATGCTTAAAATACAGCTTGTTTTTTACAAGTTTCATGCATTTTTCAGCAAGCTGCTGATACTTTCCGAGCTCCGGGTTTGGGTTATTAATTACATTATTCATTTTTTTTACTTCCTTTCTTGTTTGATACTTTTTTGTTTCATTCTTTAATATGCGGGATTTTTAAGACAACAAAAAAGCCCGGGATAAAAAATCCCGGGTTAACAAAAAAAGCAAGTTATGCAGACGCAAGGACGTCCTGAATCTCTTCCTTAAGATTCTTGTCCTGGTCGTAAACCAGCATAGAGCTGTTGTGCTGGAAGTAACTCTTGTTCTTATTTGTCGCGATAAATTCAGCAATATTTCTATTAACTGTAAGTTCAGCAACGAACAGGGTCATCTCCTGGTTATCATCACCCCATGCCTTGGAAATGAAGGTAAACGCATTATCCATCTGTTTATCAGTTTTATTCTGACGTGCAGTATGTGATTTAACGTCTGCCTGGAATGCGGCTCTAACAACCGCAAACTGCTCAGTATTGCCACTGCCGAATACACCTTTCTCATCAATTTCTTTTTTGTATTTTTCATACATCCTGATTTCGGTGTTGTATACGGCTTTTTTCTGGCCTGACAGCGCGTTTGCCTGTTTCTCTTTTTCCATCTTGTCCTTTACCTCATCAATTCTGCCCTGCAGCATCTGATAGATGGCATCGGAGCTTCCGACAGCTTTTTTAAGCCGACGAAGATTTGTTACAACCTCACGCATTGCAGCGTCATCGGTTGTTACAACCTTGGCGGATGTACCGATGGCTTCCATAATCATGGAGATAATAGACAGGCGCTCGTCAAACTGTGCTTTCGCAGCCTTGTTTACGGCTCCTTCGCTGATGCTTCCTGCAAGAATATCAGTGATTGCGTAATCAACACGATATTTCTTGAACAGGTCATAATAAACTGCAAATTTACGAGCACATTCCTTATTGGTAATGTACTGCATAATAAGGTCTTCATTAACAGGGAAGTTGTTTCTTTCGTAAGCCTGAATCTCAGTGCTTAAATCTTCCCATCCACGGGCGGTAATATATTCTTTACCGTTTACCGTAGACTTGATGTCATAGAAGTACTTGTTGTTGGTTTCAAGAAATGCCGTAATTGCCGGATGAATTCCTGCGTTGTATGCATATTCCTTCCAACATTTCAGCTCCGGTTCAATTTCAACCATTTTTAATCTATCCTGAGTAGCCACGTCAAAATCTTTAACAGATTTATTGTACTGCGGCGGGTTACCTGCTGTAACTACTACCCATCCTTCAGGAACGGAAAGGTTTCCGAATCTCTTATACTGCAGGAAAAGCAGCATTGCCGGCGCCAGAGTTTCTGATACGCAGTTAATCTCATCAAGGAACAGAATTCCTTCTTTCTTTCCTGTTTTCTCAATTACATCATAAACAGATGCAATAATCTCACTCATAGTGTACTCGGACTTAGTGTAAGTTTTTCCACCATAAGTTACTTCTTTAAGAAATGGAAGGCCAATCGCACTCTGACGGGTGTGATGTGTCATTGAGTAAGATACCAGAGCAATATCAAGCTCTGAAGCAACCTGCTCCATAATAGCTGTCTTACCAAGACCTGGTGCACCCTGCAGAAACAGTGGACGCTGGCGCACTACAGGCACTCTGTACTCACCGTGTTCATCCTTCTCAAGATAAATTTTAACTGCTTTCATAACCTCGTTTTTTGCTTCTTTAATGTTCATTTTAGTTCTCCTTTTCTTTGTTTTTTATTTTTGTAATGCTCAAAAATTAAGAGCAAAACTTATTTACAGATTTAATATGCTAGAAAAAAGAGTCCATAAAAAACAACACATTGTATTTTTTTAGATACAATTTTGCAGTTTTTCTTTTGCATCTGAAAGTCCGACAAACTGACGCCTTAGCCCTTTTTGGCCTTGCGATTTTATGCAGCAAAAATTCCAGCATATTATTTGTGCTTAAAAATTTTTTAATTTTTGATGTTTTAACATCAAAAAAGAAAGGGGAAAAGGATGAGAAAAATTTTTTGGCAGGCACATTGTCTGCGTATGGTAGTAACAGAAGAGCTGGAGGAGCTGAATCGTCGTACCGACGTAAGCAAATGGCTTCTCCGGAAGGTCATGCTGAATGACCCTGACCCAGAAGAAGAGGAGGAGGAATGTAGTTCTTCCCCTCTTGGCGTAGTTACGATGCTGAAAGCCGCAGTTGCGGCCACTGCATTATGGGCAGCAATGTCTGCAATCATCATCCTTTTAGGATAATGATTGCATGCAGCCACTCTCATTCAGAAAAGTTTAGCCGGCATTTTTGTCGGCTTCTTTTTTTATTGTGAAAAAATCCGGCATATTGTTATTGTCACAAAAAAGCTTATAAACGAAAGGGGAAATTCATATGACAAACTTTATTGAAAATATCAAAGAAGGCTTTTCAGTAATCAAAGAGGAGCTTGAAGAGCTTGACAGAAGAACAGACTTCAACAGACTGTTTCTGGACAAGATGCTGAACAAGATGAACCTGATGGACGACAACGCGGATATCTTAGAATATCTTGACGTTGACGACAGCGATGATTACTATGATGATGACCGTGAAGAACATTTTGGCATTGTCAGTCTTACGTTAATGTTTGTCGCATTGGCTGCGATTACGGCAATCCCTTGCCTCGCAGACCTAATTTGAGTTTTTTTTGCAGCGGCTTCGCCGCTGCTTTTTCTTTGCTTATTTTTTTTGTTATTTTTTTTGTTTTTCGTTTTTTATTCGTATTTTTTTCTGGCATACTATATTTGTATCTAATAATTAAGAAAGGAGATTGCGAATGAAATTTTCGCCAAACCCACGCAGACGCTGTGGGATGGTGTTTAATTCAGGATTTATTTAGTAATATTTATTTTTTCATATTACTTATAAAAAACTTAATTAAACAAAAAAATAAAAAAATAATAAGAAAGGCTTAATATAATGATTTTCTTGAAGATTTAGGGGTAAAGATTCCGGAAATTTTATACTAAACTTTTCTGTCTGTTTTTATGAAAAACAGAATAACATGCGCGCTCCTTAGCGTGAAAATATAACCGCGGATTTTATCTGCGGTTTTTTCTTGCATATTGCTATTGGGAATTTATTAAGAAAGGAGGGCAGAAAAGCTTAAAGCAGGCAACGTTACAAATTTGTTACAAAAATTTCAGAAAAGGAGGATTCCGTTTCTTTTCTTTCACAGCCTGCTTTAAGCAGTTTCAGTATACTGGCAAGCCAAATTATCACAATGGCGCGTAAAACCGCGACCATTGAACGTAGTGAATCTGGTAACGAGTCCGGCAAAGCCGGCGAGTTATCAATCTGAATATGCATCGAGTAGATTTGCGTATTTAGTTTTCCGTCGGATATAAGCGCAGAGAACAAAAAAATATTTTTTTTCTTTTTTCGTCAAAAACTATATTTTTTCAGCATATTATATATGTGACAAGATAAAAAAATTTTGTGCCTGGTATATTCCAGCATAAAACTAAAAGCATATGGTGTTGCATGCAAAAGACCTTGTATGCGTAAAATGTTTAAGGCCGTGTACCCGATAGAAAAACGGGGAGGTGTCAGCAACAGCAAAAATTGTTGCATAGTATATTTTTTAACGGAGAACGGGAAATCTCCGGCCGGCAAAAAGTCGTCCGCTGGTCAAATGTTCCGGTTTTAATTTCGTATGTGGGTCTGAATCCCCGTTCGAAGTCTGGTTACGAGCGCGAAGCGCGAGTTATCAAAGGTAATCCCCGTAACAGGGGATAGAGGGATAGTGTTAGTCCTGCGAGGCGAATTTGGCCTCGCGAAGAAACCGCGGTCACCTCTGGTTTCCAGTCGGTCAATCACACACTCTTTCTTTTGTCGGTATATAAAAAGACATATGTCTCACTTACACATGTCTTTTTTTTGTGCCTCAAAACCACATATCATACAGCCCCTGCAGGATTTTAAGTTTTTCGTCAAGCCCTTTTTTCTGGCATTCTTCTATATCTTTTCTTAACTGCAGCTCTATCAGCCTCTCTTCCACTCTTTTGATATCGCCTTCTGATGCGGCTGATGCATAGGCATACGCGTACATTTTTCTTGTCCGGTGTTCGAAATCCAGCATGTAAATACGATTTTTTCCGAAAAGCATATCAAGTTCTTCTGGTGTATCGCCTGCCTTCTCTTTCTCTTTTGACATTTTTTTAACCTCCTTTTTTTGTGTGTTTATTACAATATGCAGAAATTTTTCAACACTGTTCCTGTTTTGCGGATTTTTCTAACGGTTAGAAAGAAAAACAGCCGAGAGGAAATCTCCCGGCTGCATGTCTATTTAACTTTCACAATAAAGGCTCCGTCATCTTCATAAATTACATCACCAAGTTTTTTTACGTCTTCTTTTACTGCTGTTCCATATTTTTCAAGTTCTCTGGTTCCGAAGAAGATATACTTTATATCGTATTTTTTTATAATCTTTTTTACTTCTTCTGTATCAATTGACGTGCTGTAAAGATAATCAATATCACTGATTCTTGCTGAGATACCGTCAAGGCTGTCTCGCCATAACCATTCATGAACCTTCCATCCGGCAGGTGTTGATATACCTGAAATAACTGATGCTCTTTCATATGCGGTATAACTGTCCCCCGGCGCTTCTGCAATAGCTCCATCTATTTCATTATTCTCTGAATATTCCTTCAGCCACAGCAGGGCTTCTTTTTCTTTGGAAAAATCCTCTTCGTCAAGATAAACCAATGCACTGGTGCCCTTTCGTGTTGAAGCGTCAGTCCATGTTCCGAACCAGGAATTCGCGGCATTGAAGAAGTAACCAAACATCAGGACATTTAATGAAACAAGCATCCATGTAATTGCTTTAACTGCTTTTTTCTTATTTTCTGATAATACATAAAGCATATATCCGCAGCAAACACTAAACATTATAAATGACTGATATGTAAGCTTAAACATTGTATTTGCCCTGGCATGTGTTGCTTCATAAATATCAATTACATATACCAGTTCAGGAATGATGACAAGTCCTATTGCGCTGCATCCTAATATAAAAGCAAATATATTTGCCGGCAGGATTTCACACCGTGCTATCTTAAACCCTTCTTTCTTGTTGTCTGAAACTATCTTCGCAATAAAGACACAGGAAAAAACAATTACCATAAATACCGGAATACCCCAAAGGATACACAGCTGATAAAGTGCTGAATGATGTTCTGCGATGCCTACTCCTTTAAATACACTCTGAAAATTCTTTGTGAAAGGCATTACGGCAATCATCCCAATCACTACGACAATAACGGTCTGTAAAGCGGAATACACGATTATCTTTTTCCGCTTCTCTTCCGAAATGATATTGGATGCGAAAATAGTTAATGCGATTACTACAATATAGATAATAAAATCCCAATAGTTAGTCCAGTTAAACAACCCCCACACAATACCAATTACAAACAGTTGAGGAAATTTCCATAACGTTTTTACTGTAACACTGTTTTCTTTTCTCAGTTTCAGAAAGCTGTACAGTAATGCGATAACAAGCACCACAAACATAATATTTATCATATGAGCATGGAGGTCACCAAGAACGAATGAATAACATGGAAATTCATGTATTGTCTGGTCGTTTTTTACTTCCGGGTTATAACCGATATATCTTGTTGCATCCGGGAACCAATATCCGGACGGCTCACCGCTTACATTAAACAAAGGCTTTATGATTCCGTATACGATATAATGAGCATTGCCAGCAAAAACTGCCACACAAGCTGATAAAGCAGCAAAGAAATTGATTTTATAATTCCTCTTATTACTATACGCATTACCTGATGCTGCCGTTGCCGGTATCATTGCCTTTCTGTCTGTAAGCATCTGTTCAACTAATGCAAACACACCCATAAACATAATGGCTGGAATCACAGCACGCATCATATTATACGAATACTCTGCTTTTGAGATACCGCCAATCATTGTTTTTGCAATAAATGCTGCATAATACTGTCCGCCGTAATAGTAATTGATAGGCTTTCCGGCAAACCATACATCATCGGGAGGAAGTTTTGACGAAACCAGCATTTTCTGCAAAAAGCCATAGTCCATAAACTTTTCTGTTCCATAAGCTGACAGGTTAAAACCAATCAGATACACCCAAAATAAGAAGATGATATAAAAGATGATTTCATATTTTGCATACTTTTTAAGCCCATCAGTGACCATTTTTAAGCATATCTTCTGCCCTTTATTTGCTGCTTTGTATATCGCAACATTAAAAACGGCGTATGCAATAAGAACACCGATTCCGGTCATATTTGTAAACGGAACCTTAAAAACTACACCAAGCACCCACATCACAAACCCAGGAAGCACGATGCCAAGCGTTTTTCCGAAAGGCAGCAGGCTTTGGCATTGATTAAATAATACCTGCGATAAAGGTATTGACATTACCGTCATAAGTAATAAATATATCTCCCACTGCAGGAATATTGTACCATCATTTTTTCCCAGCATCATGTACGGCAGGCTGACCGCGGCAAGTACGCATGCTGCAAAAATCAGTATGACTTTTATAAACTCCTCTTTTGTAATCGTGGCAGATGTTGCTTTTTTTGAAATTTTGTTTGACATTTTTTTTGCTCTCCTTTTGTATTTTTCTATTTCTATTATGCCGAATTTTTTAAAAAAAACGCAATTTTTTGCGAAAAACCAAACATCAAATCAGCCCCACGCCAAGCAAAACCTGGTGCGGGGCTGATTCTTAGGAGGGCTCATAGATGCATATATTATCATCTGATTTCTCAGACATATACAATATGCTAAATATTTTAAAAAAATAACGTTTTTACCATTGTTTTTTTATTTTTTTTAGACTGTTTTGTATATCCTTACGCTTCCGTCCTCAAATACGCAGTCGTAAAGCTGTTTGATAACCTTATCACTACACGGATTATCTTCATAAGTCATACCATCAGTATAAACAATATATGTAATACCCTCACATTTTACAAGGTTCTCAATTTCTTCTTTATTATCAGAACCATAAATTGTAATCGCATTATGGGCTCTTGTTTCAGTATCATATCCGGCAGACCAGGCATAATATGGCCAGCCGTTGTAGAGCATAATCCCAGCAAAGGTGGTCTCACTCATTGAATCTTCACCTGTCAGCACCAGGTCAGTCTCTTTTATATTGTCTTTCAGCCATCCTGTCAGCTTACTGTCAAGGTCAATACCAACAGCGTTCTTATCGGAATTATAAATGGTCAATAAATCATAAGCCCCAGTAACGGTAAGCAGAGAAATTAAAATTACAGCAATGCATTTTGTCAATATTCCGTGCCAGTCCTTCCAAAGTCTTACAATTGCATACGCAAAGAAGATATTCAAAAAGATTGTCGCAATAATAATGTATTTATGATTGACCGCAATATCTGGTGTCATAGATACAGTAAAAGCAAAAATTACCGGAAGGATGAATGAAAAAATCATAGCCTTAAAGCTCGGTCTTAAGACCAGCATCAGAACTACAACCCCGATAAAATAAATACCGGCAAGTTTTATAAGGTATGTGATAACACCAGGCATTGTCAGTTCATCAGCCAAAAATCCAAACTGGTAAGTCACGCCTATACTCTGCCCGACGCTCTTATCCATAAAGAAATTTGTCTGAATAAATGTCAGAATCAAAGTTATCACTGCTGTCACGGCATAATCAAGCTTATGGTTAGACCAAACCGCAAAACCAAACAGAATCAGAAGTGTTGCCACTACTACTGCCCCATTCCAGAATGACAATGCCCCAAGCATAAGACCAACTACTGCTGCCGTTTTCCAGCTGGGGGAAATTGTCCAGGCATCTTTTGATGCTACAATATGTTTGCCGACTATCATACATCCGGATTTCAAACGTGAGAGTCGTCCCTCACCGTTTACTTCTATATCATCAAGCCATTCAAGACGGTCTATGAAATACATAATTGCGATTGCCGCAATTAAAAGCCCGAAGCCAAGATGCCTCTGATTTAAAAATACGTTGTAATTCCAGAGCCCCCAGTCCTCATGATTCGTATACCCGATAAACTGTGAATTACTAAAAAAATCAGACCATCTGCCGTCAGCAAGGGTGTTTACAATCTTATCAAGGGCTGCAAAGCTGCTTCGGCAGAAGAACATGAAAACCGTAATTACGCCGGCTGCAGCATATCCGGTTACTTTCTTTGCAATGAAATACAAAAGCACCAGGAAGCTCCAAAGTGAAGTGGCAGAAATCCAGTTGAAAGCCCAGTCAATCCTAAGCCCTAAATATTCAAGGTTTCCGGCCAGAAATTGAAACATGAAATGATATTTTACATCTGCTCCTCCGTAATGCGGATACTGTGTCGGAAAGTTATCATGCAACGAAAACGACCGAATCATCGCTGTATGAGGTGCAAAATCGCTGAAAATAGTGACACCTGATTTTATCAGCTCTTTTCCGTTTTCTGTTGTTACATGGAACACATAAAACATCGTCCATAAAATAAACACAAAAAGTACGATAAAAAATGCAGATTCCTTTTTGGTAGTATTCAAAGACGTTTTTGTTTTATCTTTTGCGATAAGCAGGAATGCAATCAGCAGCATAATTGCAATTGAAGCGATATTTCCGTACACTTTAGGATGTGTCAACCCAAGTACTACTTTTGAAAAGTATGATACGATATATACAATCCATCCGGATATCAGATAACCAATGCCAATGCCTGCTGCGATTCGCCCCCAGATATTTACTTTCATACGTTTTGTAATCAATCCGGACATCAGATAACCACTGCCAATACCTGCTGCGATTTGCCCACAGATATTTACTTTCATACGTTTTGTGATTTCAAAGCCACACAAAAAGCTGACAACTAAAAATGCAATAGCGGGCATTTATTTATCCCCCTTTCTGTAATGCGGCAAAATATCGGTATACTTATTGATATGTTTTTCGCGAAGCTTATCTACAGTATCAGAGATATCTATTTCCTGCTGCTTGTCATCGGCCATTATCCAGGTCAGTTTTCTCGGTGTCATTTCGTCTTTTACAGAAATCACCGATTCTTCATATGTGATATCACTCATTGACCAGCCGTCTTTAAATGACTGATTATATTCATAACATTCTTTACAGTAAGGTATATACCAGCCGCCATAATTTATCATCGGCGTGTCCATCTTTCCGCATCTGGCACATACATGTCTTGAAATCTCACTGTATTTATCTATAATGTCATCTGCTTTACATTCCTTCGGAGTACCGGCTAGACACAGCCTTAATTCGCCAAACTTCTCTTTCGCCATCACGACAAAAGCGCTGTTCAGGCATCCGCATCTAATCAATTCAGCCCGGAGCTCCTCACATAGTTCATGCCCGAACCTGTTCACCCAGCCGTCAGGGATATCACGGCTTTCAAGGCTTAAAATCGGAGGAGTGTTTTTTATCTCTTCTTTTGTCATTTTCATTCCTGTATACCAATGCCTGACCGGCACAAGGAACGGGTACCGCCTTCGCATATATTTCCATTGCTGTTTCTGCATAACAGACTGCTTGTTTATTTTTCGTTTTATTTTTGTCATTATTTTTCTCCTTTCAGGTTTTATTTTACAAAAAGAACAACGGCGAGAAAGCCCACGGTTTCAACCGTGGGATGAAAGCCGCTTAACTGACTGCTCCGCACAGATAAATCTGGCGGGTTCCCAAAAGAAAACCGGCTAGACGTCTCCATACGCCACCGTTTTTCATCCTCCGCATCCGACGGAAATGATACTGCAAGCTGCGCTTGCGTGTACTAGATGTGGGCGGGGTTCCGCCCGACAATGACCGTGTTGCAAGGTTATAAGACGATTATATTGAACGATGGATTTTACCTCTTAAGTTTTCCACAAGATAAGCAAATGGGGCTTATCCCTGTACTTACACTGTATATGCAAAACATATACAAAGGCGGGCTCGCAGCTGAGCCTGTAGAATAATTCTAATTATGCAGCAGCGGTCTCTTCACGGAGCTACTGCTTTTTTATATATTTAATATGCCTGATTTTTACAAAAAGTAAAACTTTCTACGAATTTTTTATATGGGTCCGTTTGTCGTTTTCCTCTGCACGGATAAATCCGGCAGCATCCAACTCTGCCCTTCCGTGAACAAAAATATAAATTATTTTTTTAAAAATAATGTGTATGTAGCCATTGACAACATACACACCGTATGATATAATAGCATTATGAAAAATGAATTTAAGTATACAAAAACAACCGTATCATTGATTAACTATCATTTTGTCTTTTGTCCAAGGTATCGAAGAAAAATCTTTAATATACCTGGAGTCGAGACAGCTTTCAAAACTATGGTAATGGATATATGTAAAGAAAACAATATTGATATTCTTGCAATGGAATGCCATATTGACCATGTCCATATGTTTGTCAGTGTATATCCACAAACTGATATTCCGGGTATCATGCACCTTATTAAAGGAGTGACATCAAACAAGCTTAGGGCTTTATTTCCGGAACTGAAAAAGATGCCATCGCTATGGACGAGAAGCTATTTTGTCAGCACTGCAGGGAATGTCAGTTCTGAAACTATCAAATGGTATGTAGATACACAAAAAACACGATATTAGATTAATTTTAGAAAGGAGGAACTCCTATGCATACGCTCAGACTTCCATTAAAGACAAATAAAAATACAGAAGGTCTGTTTGAGAAACGTTTTCAACTTATAGCGCGGATACATAATCAGACCGTGAAGCATGCGAAGAAACTTTTGACACAGCTTGATAAGAGTAAAGAATACCGTACATTAAGAAAGGAATACGGTGAGTTAAAGGTAAAGGCGGATGCAGGGGATGAACTTGCTGCAATACAGAAGGCATTAGTTGCAGATAAGATGAATGCCTTCAGAGACAGTCTCGGGCTGTCTAAGAATGCATTTGATAAATATGTTGCCAAGATGCAGCATAAATATAAAAAGCATATCAATTCTCACCAGGCACAGGTAGAAGCGGAACGTGTATGGGCCGGGGTCGAGAAGGTACTGTTTGGCGACGGAAAAGACGTCCACTACAAGAAAATCACAGAATTTAAGACTATCCGCGGCAAGAACCACACAACGGGAATTTTCTTTTGCAAAGACACATCCGATACAAAATGCCCGTACTTTGTAAAGTGGGGAAGCATTGTTATTCCGGTAAAAATGCCAGATACAGTAAAAGCAGACCTTCCGGATGGAAGCAATTATGTGTTGGAGTCTCTTAAACATGAAATCAAATACTGCGAACTTGAACGGCTATGGTTTAAATCCGGCTGGCGTTATTATGCAAATGTTTATTTTGATGGAGATGCACCGAAGAAGCTTCAGCCTGGGAGAGGTACTATGGGTATTGATGAAGGCCCTTCTACTGTTGCTGCTGTTTCTGAAGACCTGGCTATCCTTGAGGAACTTGCACCAAAATGCAAGGACTACAATAAGCAGATTGCCAGATTGCAGCGCCAGATAGACGCTTCTACCAGAAAGACAAATCCGGAGAAATTTAATGAAGATGGTACAGTAAAGAAAAAATCCGAATACAAAGGCAAACGCTGGACATTCAGCAAGACCTGTTTGAGAAAGAAAGCAATTGTCCGTGAATTATACCGCAGAAAATCAGAGTACTCTACGCACATGCACGGAAACATAGTAAACCGTATGGTGAAAAATGCTTCCATGTTTATAACGGAACCGATGGATTTTAAGGCCCTTGCGAAGCGTGCAAAAGAGACCCGTCGGCAGAATAAAGCGACAATCATTAAGAAAGCAGACGGAACAGAACAGGCCGTATACAAATACAAAAGAAAGAAACGTTTTGGAAAATCCGTAACGGACCGAAGCCCCGCAGAATTAATGATAATTCTTCAGAGGAAGTGTAATCAGTACGAGTTGTTCTATTATGAAGTTGATAAATGGGAATACCGGGCAAGCCAGTACGACCATACAACAAACACGTATATAAAAACACAGCTTTCGCAGCGGTTCAAGACTGTTGGAGGGAATAATGTCCAGCGTGACTTATACAGCGCATTCCTGCTTGCATGCAGATGGCATTCTAAAAAGCCAAGCAGGAAGAAATGCAGGGAGCTGTTCCCGCATTTTGTAAAAATGCAGAACCTACTAATTAAGCAGATGAAAGAAAATGGAATCTCAAGGCCTGCATGCTTTGGATTCTAAGGCCAAAGAAAAATAAAAGGGGCTGAGCTAGGCCCGGCCCCGTATAGGAACTATTTAAATTTTTATGTAACTTGATAATTGCCATAGGGACCAGATGCTGTCCCTGCGGATATGAGTAAGAAACCGGGCTTATACAGACGGACCTTCCGAAAGTTTTAACCGAAAAATGTGGCGAATTCAATGGCCGGTGAAGAATGTGACAATATAAACCGGTTCGGTCATACCGTTTGGCGCTAACACAGGCTGCAAACGTGGAACCCTTTGTTTCGCAAGAAACCGTACGGGGATTGATATTTCTCCCGTATGGCAACGGAATCCCACGACTTTAGCCGTGTGGAGGCATCAATCAGCGTCTGCTGTTACATCCACGTCTACATTTTCAGCGTCTTCGTCAGCGATTGAAACGTCGCCTAAGCTTTCAGCGTCAGCATCAGCGTCAGCATCTTCAGCTTCTGTTGTAGCTTCTACATCATCGCTTGCGTCAGCTTCCTCAGCAGCTTTCTTTGCTGCGTCAAGGTCTTCCTCAGAGCTCTTGTCTGCCAGAACCTGGATTGCTTTTGTTGAGAATGTCAGATAGTCATTCTGAACGTCAACAGCGCATGTAACTGCCAGCTGTCCGTCTTCTGTTAACTGCAGCTCAAGCTTAGAGTTATTACCTGCGGTAAGTTCTTTGATTTTGGATTCAAGTTCGTCAGTATCTAAGAGACTGTCACCAATGGCTTCTTCTTCCGGGTCTTTCAGCTTGTTTGCGAAATCCTCATCCATAGCAATCACATATTTCCCATCTTCAAAAGCCATTTCAAAGCCAGGGATATCTGTTGACTGGCCATATTCTGATGCAGCATAGATATCAAGTTTGCCATCTTTGATTGTAAGGAAGGAAGAATCCATTCCATAGTCATCAGCATTAAGGGCTTCACCGAATACTCTTAAACCTGATAATTTCCATACTCCATCAAAGTCTGCTTCTGCAGCGTCGTCTTTCATGACGATATCTTTTGCCGGCTCTTCTGCCTCTTCTTTGGAAGCATCTGCTGCGTCAGCATCTTCTTCTGTTTCAGCTTCAGCATCAACCTCTTCTGCTGTCTCATCAGCTGCCTCTTCGGTTGCTTCAGTTGTTGTCTCCTCTGTTTCTGCAGCTTCTGCAGCGAATACATTTGCTGCTGGCATTACTGCTGTGCCAAACATAGATGCAGCCAGAACGACTGCGGCGATTTTATTTTTCATGATTTTTTTACCTCTTTTTTATAATATTTTTTGCTGATTTTTTTATCAGCAATATTAATATGCTAAATAATTTAAAAAAAAAGAAAAAATTTTGGATATTTTTTTTTGTATTTTTTTAAGTACATGCGAAACTGCGAGCATATGCTGATTTTCAGCTAATATTTGTCCTGAAGAAAAAAGCCGCCTGCAAACTTTGCAGGCAGCAGAGAGGAATCAGTCCACTGATACATACTGACAGCTGTACGGTTTGATATCGTCAAGCTTAACCTTCATTGATTCTATACCCGCCGGTTCACGGTTAATCATGATATCATCAATGATAATTGATTTCTTCTTGATTTTCTTAATCCTGCCGATATACTTATCACCGGTTTTTACCATCTCGAAGGCGATATCCTCATCTTCGTAAAAAACTTTGTCATTATCAGTATGTAATGTTTTTTCAACTTTAACTTTTACTTCCATAATTTTTATTTCCTTTCTTGTTTGTATATTTGCTTATTACATTTTTAATATGCCGAATTTTGATGGGGCCAAAAAAAGGCAACCGGCTGGAAGCCGGCTGCAATAAAATCAGTCATCATCTTTATATCTGCCCAAAATTTCAAGCAGTTCAAGAAACAGGTTGATGATATCAAGATAGATATCCAAAGCACTGTCTATTGCATTATCCAAGGTTAACGGATACCTCTGTGAACGCCATACGTCATAAGCGATATATAAGCTGAAGATTACGGCGCCAATCCATGCAGCAGCAATGCTGTACATTCCAAAAATCAGCATCACCAATCGGGCAAGAATCAGCCCAATTAACGAAGCAAACAAAATGCCTCCTAACTTACTGCAAAATTGCGGGCATATGATTGCAAAAAGCGTCATCGCCGCAGTAATGCACAACGTAATCATAAACGCTTCTACTACTATTTCGGAATCCAATCCTCCATATGCTTCAATAGCGATAGAAATAGACATACCGCAGGGCAACACAACTAAGTTGTAGCCAATGAAGCTGATAACCGGATTATGCGAAAGGCCTGACATAAGGCATCCGATAATTGCACAGACCAGATACCCAATCAGAAAAGCTGTCGGATTTAACGCCTTTACTGCATCCGTAAAATACTTACAGATGATAAAGTTAGTTGCAATGCCATACAGCAGCAGGCCACACAATGCCGCATTGTATCCACGTCTTGTCATCGTCATACCATCATAAGACTGTAATCTTCGTTCTTTTCTTTCTTTACTTAGACTCATCATAATTAATGCACCTCTCTTTTTTGGTATATTTTTACATATACAATATGCAAAATACTGCGGCCAGCAGAACGCGCTGCCGCAGCTTATTATACAAGCACTCTTCCGCCCCTGGCTTCAGCAAACAATACTATTCACTAACCCTTCTTTATTCCTTATTCTCTTTATTCTCTTTATCGTCTTCTTCATCCACAAATATCATCTCATGTACCATATCCCAATACTCCCTCTCATGTCCAGATGCGAAATCACGCATCATATCCACATACATCTTCCATTCATCTGAAGCTGTTTTTTAATACTCTGTTACTTTTTCAGGATACAGAATCAATACAGCCCGGTGTTCAAGCAACGGCATCTCTTCCGTTGTTCTTACTCCTTCGTTTTTTGCAACAAACTCCGCCCAGTCAGCGTCTGTGTAATCTTTAAAGTCAAGACTTTTCATCCGGGTTTTTCTATACCTCAGCCTTGCAAATTCCCTTCCGTCATCTGTAATATTAAGCACTATCTCATGGCCAATCTTTCCGGTCTTAACTAAACCATATTCCTGCAACTCATCGACAATATCAAGTATCTCTTCTGCCCTAATCAGGCCAAACTTGCCGGATTCAGGAATACTGTTTATCTTTTTATCTTTCTGCCGTAAATCCCTGGCCACGGTTTTTGCTGTTATTTTTCCATCATTTTTTCTGATTAATTTTAAGATATATAACGCAAGCAGATTTCCATAAAGCGGGATGCCGTACAGCCGCTCTGTCTCATCAGCCTTGTGCTTCTTCACCTCAGCGGCATGACCGTCAATAGCCTCCTGCGCCCATTGTATGACTTTGCTTGCTCTGATGTCTGCTTCTTTAAATACCTCTTCATGTGTGTCAATCCCATCATCAAACACGAGCTTTGCGTCAAGAGTCCTTGCCACCGCATCAAGCTGAAATGTAAGATATGGAGAATAGCTTACAGATTCGTTTTTATTCAGTTCTTCGGCAACACGCATACACGCCTTCAGGTCATTCTTGTGAGCATTCGCAAAAGTAACAGCATTCTCAAATGATGCAGCCTTTTTCATAAGAATTACGCTGCCATCAGGGCTTACCGTAAACATAACATCGTAAATGTAAAATCTGACCATACCGCTTGCCGGCAGTATCATTGGTTTCTGTAGTTCTACAGGTTTTAATATGTATCCGTTTTTCTGTATATGTCTTACAAACTTGAAAAACTCAGCATGCGACATCAGTGAAATCAATGCCGTGTCAATTGCCAAAGCCTGATTATTTTTAATATAATTCAGCACGCTCGCACGCAGATTATATTCAACATCTTTATTAAGCCTGATTTCAAAGGCGTCACTTTGTGTAACCCTCTCAATTCTCTCCCTGACCATATCATCAGACCAGTTCTGCGGGGGAATTTGTTTCGGCATTATTTCCCCTATTTTTTTATCCATTTTTGGCTGTACGACAATACGCATTCTGACTGAACCGAGGCTGTCTTCAAACACCGGAAAAATATCAAACTTCATTTCGCCACAGTTTACCTTTTCAGCCTCTTCATCTATTACTTTCACCCATCTCATGCGTTTCTCTCTGTCCTGCACTGTCTCAAAAATGCTTCGGTCAATCTCTTCCTTCCCATGCTCTGCAATCTGCGCCATCTTTTCTCTTTGTTTTTCAACCTGTTTTTCATGTGCTGCTTTCTTTTTTGCATCCTTTTTTGCCAGTTTTTTTAGGTTTTTGTTTCGCAGGCTTGTTTTTATTTTCTTTGGCCGCGGCGGCATTGCAAGACGGCATCCTTTCGTTACATAGAACACCGGCTGGTCTTCAAACATACAGACAAGATTCCCGGCCGAACTGCGAATATAATCACATTTATCCAGGTCAACGTCAAGTTTTTTGCCGCTTTTTTTAATAAGATTCAGCATCATTTCTTTTTCCAGCCATGTAGCCGGTCGTGATTTTGGCATAAATATCAACCTCCTTTTACTTAATATGCGGGAAAAACAACAAATAAGTTTTTTATTGCGAAAAAAATAAGAAAAGCGAGCCGAAGGCTCGCTTTTCTTATTCAACCACATCCACAACACCATACGAATTAGGAATCTCTTTCACAATCTCAGCTTCATCATCTCTTCTCACATCATACACCGGGCCGTATTTATCAAACTTTGTCAATTGATACTTGTGCACGCCATCAGTACATGGCGATACAATTACAAATTCTTTTAGTTCTTCATTCTCTGTCAGTTCGTTTCTTGCATACATTGATGCTGTCGTATTTTTTACAAGCTTACACAATACAGCTTTGCGTTTTTGTAATATTTCAAACCACTCTTTCGCTTTTTCGTCATCCTCAAATAATGTCTTTCCTGAAATATACGGCAGTTTTGGAACCTGCGGCAAATTGGTCATTGTTTTTGCCTCCTTTTTTATGGATTCTTGTGGATATTTTTACTATATATCAGTGTAGCAAAACTGGCAAATTTTTTGCGGATTTTTGCGGGCAAAAAACTCGTGGGTTCGGGCTTTTATATAAAAATAGATTTAACATTTTTGTAATAGTAAACCTATCGGCAACAAGCAAATAAAATTACAAAATCAACAATGAGGAAATTAAAAATAATGAAAAAAGAATATGATGACATTGTAGCGCACGCAAAACCAAAGTGGGTCGAAGAAGGCCGCAAAGAAGGACATGAAGAAGAACGCGAAGACAATATCAAGAAAACAATACCTGTAATTCTACAGCTTGGAGGAACCATTCAGGATGTAGCAAATATATTCGATACAACGCCTGAAGAAATCCAGAAAGTATTAGATGCTGAAAACAATTAACCGCAAACAAAAAAACATAAAAAATAGAACAATTATCATCGTTGGACGAGAGACCTCGCTCAACTTTCAGTTGTATATCAGCTTGAAGATTGATTGATTTGTGCAAGAAGTTTAAACTCCGTCCACGCTCTGCACTCCGACTTCGTCGTCGTTTGCCAGCCCTTGCGGGCTTGGTGGAGGTGAATGCAAGTCCATTTTTAATCTGGCGATACCTCGCCGTTACCGGATTGGTACCAGAATAAACATAACGGCTCCGGCTTTTGGCCGGGGAGTTATCACCGAATCATATTTTAAGGGCAGCATAAGCTGCCCTTTGCTGCCCTTGCTGGACTCATCATTGCCAAATCAGCCTAACGCCAACTTAAATATAATCATCAAAATCTATATCGTCCGGCTGACCGTATATTTTCTGTTTTGTATTATCATGAATATCCTCTATATCGGAATCTGCAAAGTCATCATACGCATCAAAATCCACATCCACACCCAAATCTTCAGCCTGCGCGTCTTTCTTCTTCATCTCATGCACCAGCAATCTCCTGTCTCCATGCGACAACATATAGCTCTCGTGTATATTACCAATTTTCTTTGCATCCCCGATACATTCGGAAACTATCTTCCAATACCATTTTTCACCATAATCTTCGGCAATCTCCATCATTGTCAATGCATAGTCTTTCCAGACGTCAGACCGGCAGACCAGAAACGCTCCAATCTCATTTGCTTCATCAAACGATAATACAATACATCTATGCTCCAGCAGCGGCAGATAATCAGATTCGGCGGTATCCTCTTTTATATTCATGCCGTTTATCGCCCAGGCAAACCAATCAAAATCATTATATTCAGATATATCTTTTCGTAAAACGTCAACAACATTACCGCCTTTTATCCATCCATAATCACGGTAAATCATTTCAGCAAAAATCATATAGTCATCTGTGACCATCAATTCAATATTCTTGGCTTTTGGCAGGAATGGCTCACCTTTTACAGCAAACATCTTCTTATGCTTTTTTACAAGCAGTCCGCAGGAGACCATGTCCTCAACGGCAGCTTCTATTTCTTTTTGTGAAAACATAGGGGCGACCACCTTATTTTGCACTTTATCAATCTCCTCCGAGATATTGTCTTCAATCCAAAGGTATTGTTCAGGCCATTCTTTACCTTCTCTTTCGGCAATCATTTTCAAGATTACCAGATGAAGCATGCTGCCGTATATTTTTAATTTCCTAAACCTGTCCTCTATCCTTTCTCTCAGTTCAGCCTCAAACTTTTTATAATCGTCAGTCATAACGTCAACCCAGGCTTCAAGGGCGTCAAAATCAACGATATTTGACATATGCTTTTTGTACTGCTGCTTCTGGAATTTTAATACAGCATAAAATCCCGTTGTACTGACATTCATTTTAAGATAGGCTCCGTCGCACTCAATCTTCTTTGCCAGTTCTATGCATCTTTTTAACGCAGCAGAATTCCTGTTTATAAATTCAACGATTTTTTTGTAATCTTCTTTTTTAGTGTATTTTACTTCTCCATTTTTTGGTAATTCAAAAATATTCTGATAAAACGTAAATTTCATGTTTCCGTCTTTATCAATCACCGCATCTGATATGTCATGCCGCACCGGGTTTATGTATGCTATAGAATAATTAAGCCAGAAATATCCCTTAAACGGCCAGTCAAAGAGGGCTGTAAAATCCAGGTCATCTATCACATCAGGGCTTGACTTTACCATTTCAATCACCTTGTCTGACAGCTCTTTTTTCTTGCCTGTTCCCAGTTCAATATCATAAGATGGCTTATTCAAAGCATTCAAGGCGCTTTTCTTTATTGTATCAATAGAAACGCCCTCATTGTATTCATGTGATATTGGTACAACCTTTCCAAACGATTCATCTTTCAATATCGGCCGTATTGAAACAACCCTGACGATTTTATTTTTCTTTTGTTTTTTAATCGTCATTTTTAACTCTGCACCACTGAAGATAGATTTCTTTGGCAGGATTATACTTTTTTCAATACTTTTTATTTCTTCTTTGTATTTTTGAATTTTTGTCTTCTGAAGATTCTTCTCATCTACAGCCGGCTGTTTTTTCTTTTGTTTTTGCTGTGTTTTTTGATTTATAATCGGCTGCGTTGATGGTTTCACAAACTGCATATCATGTTCAGTTTTTGTTGTTTTTTTTGCCATATTTTTCTCCCTTTCTGGAATTTACCGGACAGTCCGGTTTCTTTACATATACAATATGCTAAATTTTTAAACAAAAAATAACGGACACATATGCGTCCGTTATTGTATCGATTATAAATCAAAATCTTCGTCTGGTTTTCCCGGAACCCCACTGTTTTGATTTCCAAGCATTAATGACATCACGTCTTTTAAGCTTGACTTTGGCGGTTCTGGGATTTCCAGCTTTTTTGGCACTTCCTCTGATGTTGCCTGAGGCACTGCGTCTTCTGCAGGCGCCGGAGAGGAATCTACAGGAGTTTCTTTCAGGTTGTTTTCCACCTTGGCTTCCGGCTCGTCATCAAGAGATAAATCTACAGGCTCTTTTGTGACAACTGGAAGCGGGTTTGCAGGCTTATCTGCTTTTGGCCCGCGTAAAGCCTCCTCGCTTTTCTGGATTTCCTTATCTAGCTCGTCCTCAAGAGCCTGGACGGATTGATTTGCAGAACGCACAGGAACTGCTGCTTCCGGATGTTCAAGAAGTTTTTCGATATCAGCATCACTAATCTCTACACATACCGGGCCGGCAGGTTTTACTGGCTGATGGTACTGTGTCTGCTGCTGCGTCTGCTGATATTTTCTCATCTGTCTTTCCGGAAACTTCAGCTGGAGGTCTGACGGCAATTCATTTTTCAATGATTTGTATATGTCAGCAATATCCATTTTGCCAGCTGTATATTCGCCGACGACTGCATCCATATCAACCGGCGCATATTCAACACCGGTTTCACTACACAATACGGCGATTGAAGAAGGATTACTGCCGTATTTATTCATAGTCAGCAGGTCATATCCTTCTGCCTCAGCTAAAATTCCAATTACCTTCAAAAGCTCTTCTTTTTCTAATTTTTTCATAATACACAATTCCTTTCATTGTATTTTTAAAATTTATTTTGCTTCTTTCTTAATATGCTAGAAAAATCAACACACAAAAAAATAAGGCAAAAGCCTTATTTCTTCTTGGCAAATACGAAAAATTTGCTGAATATGTAGTTTAGCACCAACACCACAAACTGTGTTATAAATTTTCCAAGCATATCATTCATATCCATCTGTTCTACAAACAGCCAGACACCGCCAAGCTCTATCACCATAGTAAGTGCCCGGGCTCCGACAAACTTACCGAACGCCTGAAATTCTTCTTTCATATTTGACGGTTTTGCCTGGAATACGAAGCGTGAGTTTACAGCATATGCAAACAGTATCGCAAGGATAATTGAAATCAAATTTGCAATATTAATTTCCACATCCGCACGCCGCAGCAGGTAGAAACTTGCAAGGTTAACAAGTGTAGTGCATCCTCCAAAAAATACATATCTGATAACCGAATTATTGTAAATGGTTGTGATTAATTTTTTCACTTTTTTAAGCCTCTCTTTCTCATGATGTTAATATCATTACAATTGCATACAGGACACAGGCCAGACCAGCAATAATAGCCGGAACAATACCAAACAGCAAGTATACAATGCCAACCAGTCCAGCTCCTGCCATTACACCGCCAATCAGCAGAATCTTAAATCCAATTTTTTCCTGATTCATGCTGCATATGAGTGTAATTCCTGCCAGTACAATCGTTATCCCAAGACACAGTAATATTACAAAAACTTTGTACGACATATTCTTACCTCCAATTTTTCTCTTACATACAATATGCTATATTTTGGAAGAAACGTTGTATTTTTTTGCAATTTTTTTTATTCCCTTTTCAATCCAGCATATTAAAAGCGTGAATATTGAAGAAAGGAGTAGAAAAATGTGTATTTTATACAAAAAAGCGACGAAAGAATTTGTGCATTTTGATACAAAAACAAAAAGAAGCGATTTGATAACAGACATCAGGCTTGCGTCAGAACTGACAAATGCAGAGGCAAAAGAGCTATTAAAAAAATGCACTAAAAAACTAAAAGGCTTCCAGATAACACAGATAGAGTCTTTTCAGATAAAAGAACCGGCAGCACCGGCTATTGTGATTCCAGCGCAGCCAGCAGAAACAACGACAGCGACCGCAGAGTCAGTGCAGCAGGTGCCGGAAACGCCGACGGCCACACAGCAACAGGCAGCAGTGCAGTCAGTACAGCCAGCAGCAACACAGCCGGCAGCAGTGCAGCCAACACAACCAGTGCATCCAATGATTCAGCCGATTACAAAAACACCCAGGCGATGCTTCACAAGCAAAGAACGAAGCGAAATCTATATAAGGGATAAGGGCAGATGCGGTATCTGCGGAGAGTTTATTCCATTGAACGAATTCACGATTGACCATATCATTCCAATTTCAAAAGGAGGAACATATGATTACGATAATCTGCAGTGCTGTTGTTTCAAGTGTAATCAGCTTAAATCAAACGAGACGCCTGATGATTTCTACGAAAAAATGTTTATTGCTTTGATAAATCACGCAAAGCAGCAGAACAACAAAAAAATGAAAAAATTTCTTAAAAAAGCAGAAAAAGCCTTTTTTGAGAAACCCAAGAAAAAATCTAAAAAATCTTAATTGCCTATTTCGTCGTAAAAAAATCCGCAGGAGATAATCTTCTGCGGTTTTTGTTTTGGCTATTTTTTCGTTTTACCCTGATTGAAATGCTTTCTGCAAAGAGAGATGTAACTTTCATTTGCACCAACCATCACCTGCTCTCCGTTTCTGATGATTCTACCTTTTGCGTCAATTCTTGCGTTGCAGCGTGCGCCTTTTCCACACCAGCAAACAGTCTTGATTTCCTCAATTTTGTCAGCCCATGCAAGCAGCCATTTACTGCCCTCAAATAGATTCTGCTGAAAATCAGCGCGCAGGCCATAACAGATAACCGGAATTTCAAGGTCATCTACAAGATGGATGAAAAATTCAATATCCGACTTCTTGCAAAACTGCGCCTCGTCAATGATAAAGCAGTCATATTTCTTCAAATCATCATCAGGCATCACAACCAAGTCTTCTACAGCAATGCATGGCTGCTCCAGCCCGATTCTTGAATGCATTACACCGATTTCCCTTGTATCAATTTTGGGCTTTGCGAGCAAAGGAAGCTTACCTCTCTCACGATAGTTATAAGCCACCATCAATGCATTTGCTGTTTTAGAGCTGCCCATTGCTCCGTATCTAAAATATAATTTTGCCATTTCTTTTCTTCCTTTCTTTATATATTTATAAAGATAATATGCTGAAATTTCGCAAACAAAAAATCCTGCCGCACTGCAGCAGGATTCAGCATTACATCTCTGCAACATCGTAAGTCTGTCTTACACGGACTTCCAACCTCGCATTGTCTGGGTAGTTCCAGAACTTGCGAGCTTCTGCATATGACGCAAATCCAGGTGTTACAAACCCATGTTCGCGTCTGAAAAGCAGGTTTTTCTTACCAATTGGCTTTCTTTTTTTTCATCTTTTTCTGCGCAGGAAACCCCATCCGACGAAGAAACAATATTTCTTGTTTCGTAGTCGGGTGGGGAGGAATACGCGGTTTTTGCATTCTTCCTGCTCTCTCCTTTTTAATTAAATGTTGATTTAAAATAACCGCCAGCATATCTGTATATTTTGATTTTTTTAATAGATACAGATTTTTTATCAGGGAGTAGCATCACCCGTGCTCCATTACAGTGACATCCTGTAGTTTCACGCTTTCTGCTTTCGTATATGATGATATCGTGAGGCTGGACACTGTAATGTTGTTTCCTAACAGTTCTTTTTCCTGCGGTTACTTTTTGTAACCGATACTGATGCAGATTTTCAGAATCCTTCTTATGATTACGATTAATCCTACCGTTAAATAATTCCTGACCGCTTCGTTTCTTTCCGTCGCGGCTGTCAATATACTTCGCATCATAGAACTTCTCAAGACATCTGTTATTCCTTCGTTTTTTCTTATAAAGAACCGCTTTTATACGGTGTCTCGGATGAAACTGCCCCATAACAAACGCATCATTGATATGTGATTTATCGATATTCAGCTCTCGGCGCCGTTCTTTTGTTGCTGCTCCGTATGTAATGTGAATATCAATATCAGGGAATAAAGCCTTAGCCTCGTTGTAAAGCTGCCATCGTATCGTGGTCATGAAAGTTGCACCTTTAAATGATGGAAGTTTTGGCTTCCAGCCATATAGTTTCCCACCTGGTTTATGGTTCTTCGGTGTATGACATTTATCACATACTGTAGCCAGATTTGATATACTATTAGTTCCGCCCTGGCTTCTGTATTTAATATGATGAACATGGAGTATCGCTCCATCTTTTATTGTTCTGCCGCAGCATTGACATTTATAACCATCACGGGCAAAAACTGCTTCACGAAGCGTTGCGATACTGTAGCGTTCACCGTGTTGATAATCTACACCTTGCGGTAATGGTCTTCCTTCCTCTTTAGCTTTTAATACCTGAGTGTCAAAATTTCCCATTTCCATAGTAATATCTGTAAGAGGCATGACATTGTTGATGCGTGAAATTGCCTGAACGTGTATATTCTTTTTGTGTTCCAAAGACGGGGCAATCCAGCCTTTATCTTTCTTTCTATTGTTGAAGCGCGGCTGGCGGTATCTTTTTCTGTTTCGTCTCTGGCTCCTATACATACGGCGTGCATTATGCCTGCTTCTTTCGTCTGTTACTGTGTCAATCTGTTCTGTCAGATATTCGTGCTTCTCTGACTTTACAGATATTCCAATATGTATATATCCCGTATCCATACAAAGCTCTATTGGCTGAATATTTCCAGTTTTTCTTTCAGTGAGCTGTATGGTAAACGGATGATAACTATATTTTATTGCTTTACCTGATTTGAGCAGCTTACGTGCTCTGTATTCACTTGTTGGCATCAATCTTTCGCCTGTTTTACTAATGACTGCAACTGACATAAGCTGCCCTCCTTTTATTCTTATATTTTCCCGGCAAGCCGGGATGACTTACGTCTTCTGCACCAACCGCTTCCAAACATCCGAAGATATTTAAAAGCAGTCCATACAGGTTCTCTATCTTTTCGGCTCCGGCAAGCCGGCGCCTAGTCAGAATCGGTTGTCCTCATCGCCAATGTTATCCGATAGTTTAGCGTATACTGCACTTCTCCTACCCTAAGAGATGTTTAACAGCATACCGCAGAGCGTGAGACTTGAGGAGCATCCCACGGTGCCTATTTTACCGGTAACGTAGCAGTTAAAGATTTACCTGACCTGGTTTGGCCGGCTTCTTTACTACCAAGGCTAATCAATAAGGCTGTAAGCCTTATGTGGTAACGACGGGTGACCCCGGCGCTATCAATAAGGCTTTACAGCCAACAGCCTTCCGTAAACTGTAACGGGGCTAAACAAAAGTGGAAATAAGAAAACTTATTCTTTTGCAAGCCCCGTCCGAGGTTTACCTCGGGCGCGGGTTATTGACCATATCTGACAATGTTAACAATATCGTAAGTATTGCATTTTTCTCCAATTCGGCCTGAAAATACGGCGTCGTAGTTTCCAATTCTTAATGTTTTAATCATTACGATACTTCCTTTCTTGTTTCAGTTTTCGTATACAATATGCCAAAACTGGCAACGATACAAAAATTTTCAGAAAGAGAAGCGTCAGTTACTTCAGTTTTAGACACCCTACAATAAGCTCTATCTCGTCGTGGTCCATATGCTTTTTATCCATCAGCTTTCTCAGCTTCACGGCATCCTCATACCCGCCAACAATTTCAAATTTTCTTGAATCAATGCCGAAAATTGTATAATCAGACTTGTCCTCAGACTCCTTGATTATCCTCATTTTTGGTTCTGTTTCTTTTTCCCATTTTTTTACCTCTTCATCTTTGCTGTTTCCATAGAACAATTTCAGCTTATCCAGTAAGTATTCAGAATCGATATTTGAAACAAAACCAACATACATTCCTCGCGGGTAATCTTCATACTCCGTGCCAGCAAACATTCCTGAATGTTTACTGTAAAAATCATTACGCGCTGTTTCAAAATCACTTCCCGGAATCTCCCATCGGGAAATGGTATCGTACTGCACGTCTGGACATTTATTTTTTAAAAAATCGCAAAAGCAATCTCTCAGCCTGCGGGGAATATATACTGTGCTTTTTTCATCTGACAGCTTAATGTCGTTGAATGTAATCATTGCTTACTCTCCTCTCTTGCTTTCACCGTTCTTAACATAAGAGCTAAGTCTTCATTGGAAAGCTGTCTCTTTTCTATTAATGCTTTTAGCTTATGGATTTTGTCGTCATTTCCAGAAACGACGAATGCATCTAAATTTGTCATTTATTTTATCCTCCTATTATGACGGCTCTCGCCGTAAGATTCATCTGAAATTAATATGCTGAAAAAATATAAAGGCTGAGCAGATTTAGAAAAAAAATCAAAAAAAAATATCTGCCGGCATTTTTTATCCATACGTTTTTCGGCATATTAAAAATGTAAATCATTTACAAAAAAAACAAAAAAAAGAAAGGAGCAAAAAAATGATTAACAATAAAACTGATATTATCGGTTATATGCAACTGTTTTTTAAATTCTGGCCTATTGGCAGTCCTGAGGAAGCGTATTACATGGAATACAAAGGCGATTTCTCAAAGCCATTAAACGAAGATTTTTTCAAATACATTCTCGGTTCATTTGGAAAAATCTGCGAGGAACAGGACGAAAAGAAGCGCATATTCGAAGGAAAATATATTGATTATGAAACATATGCTTCTGAATGTCTTGCAGATGCCGAAAATTTCAATACAAAAAAGGCAGGCTTTGGAACTGGCTTGTTGCCAGGAAAAGAACCTTTAAAAATCAGCCAAAATTAAACTATCTTCCCGCAACAATTAATGCTGCGGGATTTTTTTGCGAATTATTTCCGTAAAAATTCAGCATATTATTTACAGCTTATACATTTGAATGCTATATAAAAATATAGTATAATAAATACATAAGAAATAAAAACTCAAGGAGGGTAAATATATGTATAAGAAACGTAAATATTTATATGCGCTGTTCGCGTTCATGATTGCAGCGCTCATCTGTATCCCGCAGGCATTGCAGATGCGAACACAGGCGGCAGCTAAGAAACCTGGAACGGTGAAGCTGTCAAGCATAAAGGCCACTGATTATAACA